>Ga0187771_10000272_pt1 | contig 30321 bp, 27 predicted proteins | sample 0116_SJ02_MP15_1_FD_133139 | JGI IMG/M metagenome (GOLD analysis project Ga0187771, IMG submission 133139) | Tropical peat soil microbial communities from peatlands in Department of Meta, Colombia - 0116_SJ02_MP15_10_MG | ecosystem: Environmental > Terrestrial > Soil > Wetlands > Peat | place... | reverse complement strand
TTCATCGGCGTTGAAAATGTGGTCTCCGAGGTCTGCTTTCCGGTCAAGGTTTTCCACGGCCACGTCCGCTACCTTATGGACAGGGCCGAATTGCTGTTCCTGCCCAATGTCGTCAATGCGCCTGTGCCGCAGCCCGATGAAATAGGCTACTTCTGTCCGTTGCTCCAGAGTTCTCAGTTCATGAGCCGGTCTGCTCTAAACATCGCCGACAGCAGGATCATTCGGCCTTCCCTCTATTTGAAGGAAGACCCGGCAAATCTGGTCTTCGCTTTCGAAAAGGCATTTCCCGCCGGCTTGACACCGGCCAGGATGCGGCTCCAAGGTGCAATCTTCAAAGCGATGGCAAGACAAAGGCAATTTCGCCGAGACCTCGTTGAGACCGGAAATGAAATAATCGCCCGCATGGAGCCTTCGGAACCTGTCTGGATCGTTACCGGGCGCCCCTATAATCTCTACGACGACAGGCTCAACCTCCAGCTCGGAAAGCAACTCGCAAAACTGGGCATAAAGGCGCTTCCCATGGACCTGGTCAGTTCGGATTCCGAAGATATGAGCGATTTCAAGCGAATGTTCTGGGGACTGGGGGCCAGGATCATCAGGACGGCAAAAAGGGTCCTTCGCACCCCAAACTGGTATGGCGTTCATCTTACCAATTTCAGTTGCGGGGCCGATTCCTTCATCGAGCATTTCTACCGTCACTTGCTGAGGGAAAAGCCCTCCCTTATACTGGAACTCGATGAGCATAGCGCTGTGGCTGGCCTCCTTACGCGTGTGGAGGCCTACCGCAACGTGGTGAAAAACCTTCAGGAAAAACGGCTGCCCGCAAAACTCCAACGCCATGAACCCGACTCGCTGGAAGCAGCGGGATAGTTTTATCTTGAGGCCTTAGGTTGGAGTTTTTCGGTCGGCTCCTGCGGGATGCTCCATCTCCTATAGGTCCTATAGGCCCCGTAGGTCTTATGAGGTTTTAAAATGTCGCCTCCCGGAAAGCAGCACTTCGAACGCTTCTATGACAAGGTCAAACAGTTTGACGTAACCGGCAAGACACTGCTCATCCCGGATATGGCGCCTTTTGCTTCCAGGTTGCTTGCCGCCACTTTCCGCGCAGTGGGGGTAAACGCCCTGGTTATGGAAACTTACAAGGGCTTGGCCCTCGGAAAAGAATTTACTTCCGGCAAGGAGTGCTTCCCCTGCCAGGTAACGCTCGGCGACATCCTCTATTTTCTGCGCGCAGAGAAAGAAAAACTTGGGGCCGATTTTTCCGCTGACAAATACGTTTATTTCCTCCCCGAAGCTGACGGCCCATGCCGTTTTGGAATGTACAACAAAATGCAGCGGCTCGTCCTGGACAGGTTCGAGGAGTTCCGCGACGTTCCAATTACATATCTTTCGACCCGCAACTCCTATTCCACAGCAGATATCATGCCGGCGGAGGCCTCCGCCATATTCAGAAAAGTATCCTACGTGGTTATAGTTATTTCGGATATATTTGACCGTATCACATGGCGCGTGCGACCATACGAACTTCGCCAGGGTCTGACGGACTCCTTCATGCAAAAAGCTCTTGAGGCGACCGTTACGGAGGTCGAACAAAATGGAGCATCGCTCCAATTCAAAAGACTCTTCGATATCGTCGAAGACGTAGCCTCCACAGCCAAAACGTTTGTCGACACCCGGCAGCCCAGGCGTCCGCTCGTTGGAATCATTGGTGAAATCTACGTCCGCACGCATCCGGACTCCAATCAGCACATAGTGAGGGTGCTCGAACGGCTGGGAGCAGAGATCGTGGTGGCCTCGGTTGCTGAGTGGATAAACTACGTGACCTACGATATGGTTAGAGACCAGAAGCGCCATGCCAAACTGGCGCTGCTGAGGCTGGATTTCGCAGGTTTGAGGACCGTTCTGAACGAATTGATTTCCACACAAATCGAGAAATATTATCAAATGGGTCGCCAGCACCAGGTTTACAACCGGGCGCTCAGATACATAGACATCCATAAAGATCACAGTATAGCGGTAATTGAAAAACAGCTCGATCGGGATCGACTGTTCAGCTTCGATGTGGGAACCGAATCGTGCCTGAGCATCGGGACGGCGCTTGAGTATCTGCACGAAGGATATAACGGCGTGGTAAACGTGTTTCCTTTCACCTGCATGCCCAGCGCCGTCTGCACGGCCATTCTCAAACCGCTTCTTAACAAAATGCGTATGCCCTACATCGATGCGCCTTATGATGGGGCAATTCAGCCCAACCGGGAGATAGCATTGCGCACCTTTGTATATCAGACAAAACAACACCTCGAATCCCGGATGTCGGGCAACAGAAACGGTAAGGCAGCTAAATGTCGTATCAAACCATGATCATTAACGCGATCCACCCGGAAGAGTTTCGGATCGCGGTAGTAGAAGGCCACACCCTCGAACACTTTTTCATAGAAACGGCGACACGCGGCAAGATTGGCGGAAACATTTATAAGGGTATAATAACCCACATTCAGTCCAGTCTGCAGGCCGCTTTCGTTAATTACGGCGCCGAACGTAACGGGTTTCTTCCCTTTTCTGAAACTCACCCCGAATATTACGACTCCGACATCGAAGACAATGCCAGAATCCAGGACGTGATCCACCCCGGCCAGGAAGTGCTCGTCCAGGTGGTAAAGGAGGAACTGGGCGCCAAGGGGGCCCTGCTCACTACTTATGTCTCCCTGGCCGGCCGGGACATAGTGTTGATGCCCGGACAGGACCAGCGCGGGGTTTCCAGAAAAATCGAAAACGGCGACAAACGGGAGAGGATGAAAGAACTGGCCAGGAACCTCAAAGTCCCCGATGAATTCGGGGTGATACTGAGAACGGCCGCCGAAAACCGAAGCAAACGCGAAATCATCAAAGACCTCGACCACCTCACCAAAATATGGGAAGAAATAAAAAAGAAGGTCCAGGATTCCACTGCTCCTTCCCTGATCTACAAGGAGCAGGACCTCGCAATTCGGGTCATTCGCGACTATTTCGCCACTGGCATGAAAAATATCTTTGTCGATGACAGGGAGGTTTACCGAAGGGTCAAGGAATTTTTGGGAATCGTCAATCCGAGAAATCAAAAGGCCGTCAGACTTTTTAAAGAAGAAGGGCCGATTTTCTCCAAATACAACCTCGAAGAACAGATTTCTCAGGTATTCCGCAAAAAAGTGCCGCTCAGGTCCGGAGGCCACCTGCTTTTCGATCCCACCGAGGCGCTTGTCTCAATCGATGTGAACTCTGGGCGTACAAGCGCTGAAGGGGCCGTAGAGGAAATGGCCTTCAAGGTCAACCTTGAAGCCGCGGTTGAAATACCGCGCCAGTTGAGGCTCAGGGACCTTGGCGGGCTTGTGGTGATCGATTTCATCGACATGAGGGACCAAAGGCATGCGCGTGAAGTCGAGCGCCGGCTGAAAGAGGAGATCAAAAAGGACAAGGCCAAGATCTCCCTGGGACGCATCTCCAAGTTCGGCCTCCTCGAGTTGTCGCGCCAGCACCTGGGACTCAACATTCTTCGCGGCTCCTACGAACAATGCCCCCTGTGTCAGGGAAGCGGTCTTGTACGGTCAACCGAGGCTACGGCCCTTGACTATTTGAGAAAAATCTGGACAACCCTCGTGCAGAAAAGACCGGCTGTTTTAAAAGCAGTGCTGCCTGCCGACGCCGCTGGCTATCTTCTGAATCGAAAACGGGCCGAAATTGTGAACCTGGAAAATACATACAAGGCCGACATAATAATAGAGCCCTCCGCCACTGCTCTATCCCACGAAGGATATGTTGAAACGACGCCGCACGAACTCCAGGGCTAACATGTATTGAATTTATGTCCCATTGTGATAAGGTTTTTTTACGAGGGATAAATCAATGAAATTAGGCAGCCTGGATACTTTTCTTCTCGAAAACGGTTTCTGGCAGGACAAGATGGGAAAGCCCGTGGTTAATCAGGAGTTCCTTTGTGCTCTCCTGCAATACGGGACATTGGAAAGCTATCACATCTTCTGTCCGGACACAAACAGCAGGGCCCGTTTCCAGATGCAAATCCAAAAGCTGCTGCCGCCTGAATTGAGAAACCGCCTCAAGATCTCGCTTAGCGCAAGTTTTTTCAACCATCTTGAAAACACCCTTGTAGATTTCATGCACCAGGGCGATTTCACCTACCACATGCCCTATCTTATCGAACTGCGCAATCGTGTCGGTCTGCCCTTGCCCGTGAGCGGAGTGACTCACTCCCTCGATGGAGCACTGATGCAAACCCGATTCATACAGCTGCTTCTTGCGGGTCCCAGGTCCTGCGACTGTATAGTGTGTTCCAGCAACTGCGCCAGAGACCTGCTCACGAGAGCGTTCTCCACGATCAGGGAAGGCTTCGCTGAGTCTTTTGGAGGAAGTCTCCCTGCGCCGCCCGAGATGGTCCAAATCCCACTGGGCATTTCGGACCGGGCCTTCCAGACCGGGGATTCCCGCCAGTGCCGCAACGAACTGGGCATACCCGCGCATCACTGCATCATGCTCTCACTGGCCCGGTTTTCACCTCGTCAGAAAATGGACCTGTCACCGTTGCTCGAGATGATCCAGTGGCTTAGCAGGCAGGGCAAACTGTCCCCATTCACCCTGATCCTGGCCGGCGGGGGAAAAAGCACCGATCTGGAACTGGCGCATAGCATGGTGGAACGCTTGCAGCTTCAGGACTGTGTGCGCATCGAAGGCAACGTCCCGCAGGAAAAGAAAACTGCTTTATTCAGCGCAGCAGACATATTCATCTCCCTGACGGACAATTACCAGGAGACTTTCGGTCTCACAATCCTGGAAGCGATGGCTCACGGCCTTCCCGTCATAGCTTCGGACTTCAGTGGATATAAGGAACTTGTAGAGGACGGTCTCACCGGTTTTCTCATTCCTTCCTACAGTAGCATGAACCAGAGCCCATGGGACCTGACTATGGGCCTGCTGGACCCATCCTCCGCAAGGTTTTATCTCGCCCAGAAGATTGCGGTTGATATGAGCGTACTGGCAGAGGCGATAGTCGAGCTTGCCTCCAATCCCGAGAAGAGGCTGGAGATGGGGATTAGAGCGCGTGTTCGTGCAATGCGCTGCCACTGGCAGGCCGTAATTCCGCGCTATGAAGAACTGTGGCGGGAACTGAAGCAAAGGGCCATGGCCGCCCGTTTGGACCTAAGGGCGGCAAAGTCGCCGGTATTCCTTACACCGCAAATCAAAACAATTTACGCCGGTTATCCAACTGCCTGGCTGGAAGGCGGAATGCAAGTCGCCCTGACGCCTTACGGGCGGGATCGATACAACGAGCGATTTCAACCGATACTCTACGAAGACCTCAGTGCGTTCATGGATAATGCTTGCAGTGAGTACCTTCTGCTGATGAGCGCAAAGGAACCCACACTCGAAGAGCTTACAGTGAATGCAGCATCCTTTTTCGGCTATTCTAGGGAGGCCGTTATGTTTCACGTGGATTGGCTCATGAAACACGGCTACATTGCACCTGTTGGTGAGGAAGCCCCATGAAAAAGACTTTGTACGCAATCTTAATTCTTTGTCTGGCGCTGATTGCGGTTTATGTAGGCGCCAGTTACTGGTTGGGGACAGAGGCCCGTGCGCAGCACGATCGCCTGATAGCCCAAATCAACTGTCTTAACAACCTGGAGGCTTCGACCGGCAGCTACCAGCGCTCCATTTTCAGATCCAGCGCTTTGACCGCATTTACCTTGACCCTGCCGCGTGAGGCGGGATCGATAAGGTTCAATGTCATCAGTTCAATTTATCATGGGCCGTTTGTCTTTTTGAAAAATCCGCACCTCAAAGGCGGCCTCCAGCCTGTGCTTGCGGTAATCCGAACCAGGCTGGCCCCGGCGGACGATTCCGCAGATGCTTTGAAAAAGCTGCTGGAAACAATTCCCGAACTCCAAAATTCCGAGGCCCTCACTATCCTTTTCATCGACGGCAGTGCAGAATCATATTTGGATGTCCTATCCTTCAAGAAAAAATTCCCCGATAACGCGGGCGGATCATTCGAAGCAGAGTGCGGCGGCTTTGCTGCCAAATCCAGATTTGACGCCCGGCCTGCTCAAATCACAGGTTCCTGGAGTTGCCCTTCCCTGCAAATTGAGGGACAAAATCAATTTATCTTGCGGATGAAAGATCTTGAAGCCGATTTCAATTCGCATCCCGGCTTAAAGGACATAAATGTCGGGTCGGCTGCCCTTTCGATCGGCAGCATCGAGTGCAGCCAAAAAGACAAAAGCCCCTTTGGCCTCATTTCGTTCAGGGCAAAAGCCGATTCCGGCGTCTCGGGCCAGACGATCGGCGTTGCGCTTCATCTGAGTTTTGACAGGTTCGATGTGGAAGGCATTGCGCTTGGCCCTTTCATCATGGAGCTCGAGGCCCGTAAGATTGACGCAGGAGTCGTTTCCCGTTTTCACAAGCTTGCCCGCGACCTCCAGGAAAAAAGTGCAGGCGCTCAGCGCAACGAACCCGCCCAAAAAGAAATGGCAAAATCGGCTGAGGCGCTCTTGTTCGATCTGATTGCAAAGTCTCCGGAGTTCGAAATAAAGCAGCTAAGGCTCTCTACTGACAAAGGAGATCTCAGAGGCAGGGCCAGGCTGGGCTTTGCGGGCCTCATGGGAAATCCGGCCCAAAGCATTTTGCTCCTCCTCGCAGGCATCGACGCCAGTGCCGAACTCTCCGTCTCAGAACCGCTGGGGTACTTTGTCGCTGAAAATTTGCTCCATGATCCCGGCCAGGACCCTGAATCGACGAAAATGAACGCACACAACATTGTAAAAGACCTCGTGGCGGCAAAATACATAGCTTCCGATGACGGCGCCTTCAAATCTAGTGCGGTCTTCAAGCACGGCGCTCTCACCATTAACGGGCGAAAGTTCGATTTGTCCACCCTGAAGCCGGTCGGCCAATGACGGCAACTCCATAAAATAAAGGCGGCCCGCAGGGGCCGCCTTGGAACTGACGAATGGATCTCGTAAAATTAACCGAGCAGCTTGAGTATGGACTGAGGCTGAGTGTTGGCCTGCGCCAGCATCGCCATTGCCGACTGCTCCAAAATCTGGTGCTTGGTAAGGTTGCTGACTTCGGACGCCATGTCCACATCCTCGATTGTGGATGAGGATGACGTGAAGTTCTGTATGCCTGTGGTGAGGTTGTTGATCGTGTACTGCAGTTGGTTCTGATAGCCGCCGATGTCGCCCATGAACGCGTTTATCGAGGTAAGAGCCGTATCGAGTGTGTCCATGGCGGTTGCGGCGTTCGTCTGAGAATTAATGTGGAGGTTGTTGACTCCCAAACCTGACTGCGTGGCGTCGTTGAAAGTCAATATTATCTGGTCGTTGGAGCTGTTGGATGCCCCGACCTGGAAAGTGACGGTCGTCGCACCATTGATCAGGCTCGTGGTGCCATACTGAGTGGAGTTGGCGATCTTGTCGATTTCGCCCTGGAGGTCGGAAAATTCGTTGTTCAAAGAAGTCAGGTTGTTGGTTGACTCCTGACCGGAGGCCGCCTCTGTCGCCAGAGATTTCATCTGCACCAGGATGTTGTTGATCTGGCTGTATGCGCCGTCGGCCGTCTGAAGCATGGACAGGGCCTGATTCGCGTTCTGGGAAGCAACCTGCATCGATGCGATCTTCGCGTTGAAATCGTTGGCGATTGCGTAACCAGCCGGATCGTCTGCGGCCGAGTTGATTCTCAGGCCTGACGAAAGCCGCTGGAGTGAGGTTGATATGGCGTTGTTGGTGTTGTTAAGGATGTTCTCAATGGTGAGAGAGTTCATGTTGGTGTTGACAACAAGTGACATGACTAATCCTCCTTGATCTGTTTGTTAACTTCCTTGTCGATTCGTTTAAGAATCCATTCGCTGCAGTTCGAATTCGCTTTGACTTATCTATCGACAGTTAAGGCGGAAAACTTGAATATTTTTAAAAGGGAAAAAGCCTGCTTGAAAGGGAAAAAGACCGCCCTCAGAAAGTGAACGATCATTCAACAGAATCAGCGCAGGGTATGGATGAGGCCGCTGGCCGCCGGCTCCGTTCACACAGGCGCGGACAATCGCCCCCGAAACGAAACTGCAATCGAGCGCGGCATTGCCGGAAAATCGAGCGTCCATGCCGCGAGTGCTGCGATGATGAAGCAGCGCGGGATTACGAGGGCAGAATGTCAATTTTGGCTTTGTCGACTCTGAACACGATCAGCGACACCGGGTCACCCCGCCGGGTTGAGCACACTGAGCTTCTTTTGCTCGGTTCTTCACGCTCGTGACGCTCTTCGCGGTCCCGGCTCGCGCCCGCCCTTATTGAGAGTAACGGTATACGAAGAATACCTCGGCGTACTCGTTGGATCCTTGAGGCTGGGCGCGTGAGATGGCCGTGTAATAATAACAGCCGTTCTGACAGGGGGTTGCGCCGGTCGCCGTACTCATATAGTTATCGATCAGTTTGACGTAGACTGTGTAGGGAATTGAGCCGTTGGTTAACGCAAGGGTTATGTCGGGGCTGTCGGTTGGGTTTGTGCTTATCGCCGAAGGCGCTGCGGTGCTCGTCGCTGATGGACATCCCGCCCAATTCGCATTGGTGGACCAGTTCGACGTCGAGTTGGACATCTTTACGTTAAGACACTTGCCGTTAAGAAAGCTCGTGCCGAAAGGCGTGCTCGCTCCTGACCCGGACGGCACCGGTGGGTTGGGGGTTTGGTTTTGCACCATGTAAATGAAAAGATCGGTCCCGGATTTGGCGGCGTCGAGAGCGGCTGTGTAGCCTTGCTCCAAAATGGCCAGCTTCGCCTCCTGGGTAGAGAGCCGAAACATGATCGCCACTACCCCAAATCCAAGCACCACCAGCAACAGTGTGGAAACAAGCGCAATTCCTTTTTGGTTTGGGATCGGGTTGTCCATACTCGGCTCCGTTTCAACGGGTCCCCAGGTTCATGAGGTTCATCGGTTTGACGGCCATTTCCACGATCTTCCACCTGTATTGAAGGTCTTGGCCGGAGGGATTGAAGCTGCTCAGCTGCGGGTGACCCGTAAGGGCTGGACTGCTCCACTGCTGAAAGGTGTTCGTTGGATAATTGCCCGAATCGAGGCTGTTGGCGATGTCCTGGTCGCCAAGATTGAGATAGCCGGAAAACCGAAAATCCGGCGTCGCGCCCGTGTCCCCCAGTCCTTCCTGGAAAAGCACGAATACTCTCACTTCGCGGAGCTTCTGCTGTATTTGCAAAGCGTTCATTCCGGCCAGATTGTCTTGCCACACGATTGTCTGGGCCGGGTTAGTGCCGCCGCTGGGGTCAAGCCCGAAAGCCACCTGAAAATCCTTCACGCAGTCGACCAGGGGGGTTTTATCGAACTGTCCGGTCTGCTGGTCGATCGTGCTTCGGTACAAAATATAGGTGTCACTGGCGCAACTGCTTGGAATATCGGCCGCAATTGAATTGTCAAGGTAGTAATCCACCCTGTTGAACGGCATTCTGTGCACGCCGGTGCTGTTATTGCTGGTGTTGTCGAGGCCATAAATGTAGAAGACTTGCTGGCTGCTTGTGGGACTTGGGATATTATTTGGGGGTGAGGTAGTGTTGTAATAATAACCGGCATTCCAGGCCGAAGAATTGAATGTATAGCAGCCCCACGCCCCTGAATGGGGCTGCAGGACGCCGTTATTGTCCAGAATGATGAAGTATTCGTTGGTCGTAAAGTCCATGACGGGATCCAACCCCGTAACTCCCCATAATTTCACCTTCGCATTGGTATTGGCGGGCGCCTGGATGTTTGGGGCGTTGGTGATCATGGACCATTTCCTGCCTGTGGGATTGTTGAACACGTTGGCCGCGCTTGATTTTATGGCGAGCGCGTCGGAGCCGTTGGCGCCCCCGTTGTTCAAGTGTGCGAACGCTCGAGGAGGGTTTCCAGGCGCATCGTTTAGAGCCGATGGATTATAGGAAGGCACCGAACCATCCGAGGCTTCGCTGTAGGTTGCGCCCGTCCCCAGACTTGCAGGCAGCCCGAACCCGGCCGTCTCGATATCGTAGCGCAGCATCTCCAGTCCGGTCAAATTGGCCATGTAGCTCTGGGCAAGCCTTCCCTGGGTCCTGTAAGTTCTCAGCAGCTTCAGGTAGGCTGTTCCCGCCGCGCCGACTATAAGCATGACAATCGCCAGGCCAACCAGCAGCTCCACCATGGTCATGCCGCGCTGTCCGCTCATTTCATCTGCCTCACAATTGTCTCCAGAACATAAGAATATTGCTTCATTTGATTCGAAATACTGTTTTTGTATTGCCATTGAACGGTAAACTGCAGCCTGCTCATTCCCGAGTTTGAGCCGGAAGTCGCCACCCAGTTCGCTGGACGGTAAAAATTCACAGTATAGGCGACAGACTGTTTTCTCACCTGCCTCGTGATGATCTGGACGGTCGGAATAGTCTGAATATTGGCGTAGGGCATGTTTCTGGCCGCTTCCTCCTGTTCCTGGGCTATCTTCATGGCGTCGTTGCGCATTTCGTTGACCAGGCTGTAATCGAGCGCCGACATTATCCCGACAACCGATGCCAGCAGCCCGAAGGCTAGCACTATCAGGGAGACCATCACCTCGATAAGCGTAAACCCCCGATTGGCGCAAACTTTTGCAGTGAACCCTCGCATTCTATTTTGGCTTGCAAACTCCCGCATTCATTTTTCCCAGTATTATTCTAGTGCTTGTCACATACACACAATTTATCGCAGCCGCCGAACCCAAAGGAGCATTAACGCTGAATGTGATCGGATTATTGCTGTCAGGCGCATTAGCCGTGTACAGAAAGCCCCTGCCGTCAAAGCTCACGCTCTTCTGATCTGCCGAACAAATAATGGGATACTTTGGGTCCACGGTGCCCGTGCCCGCGACTTGGGAGGCGCCGCTGTCAATGGTGCCGGTGTTGTTCACATCAGTCATTATCTGGTATGAAGTGATGCTGGTGCTGCTCGCGGCTGCCCCCCACAAAATGCCCGATACAACCTTATTTGCGTAAGCCGTCATACGTCCCAGCTGAAGGTCGCTGTAAAACTGGACCATTTCGTTTTCGATATCGTGCTTCGTTTTCCAGGTGGAGTACGACGGAATGCCCCACGCCAGCAGCAGCACGCCAATCGAAACTACCACCATCAGTTCAACCAGACTGAACCCTCGTTCGTGCTTCATCTTTCAATCCATTGTATCAACTGCCCCGTTCTGGTCGGCAGTGTCGCCGGCTGAACAACCGGCGCCGCAGTTTCTGGCGGCATGCCGATGTACCACGGAGTTGTTCTGTTGCCCGTGGTCGAATCGGTAAACGAGCTGGCGGCGCTGATCTGGTATACCGCCCCGGTAGAGGTTTGCAGATACATGGTGCCGCTAAGGTTTGTCACCGAAAATCCCTTGCATGAGGTATCCGTAACCGCTCCCCCTGTGGCGCAGTTGAGGCCCCACACGCGGCTCTGGCCGCCATAACTGCATGGATCCGAAGTAGGTTCGGAGGTGACCATGAATACCATGTTAGTGGAGGATGTGGTGGGGTCGGTGATCATCCTCTCGTTGAGAAAGGAGCCGGAAGACCCGTTGAGCGAATACTTCCAGCCGGCCTGATCGAAGAAAGTCGAACCCTGTTGCAAAGCGGTGCATGCCGCTGCGCTGTTGTCCAGCGAAGTGACGCTGGTGCAATTGTTATTGTATTGATCGCACGTGAATGGTATCCCCATGAGGTAGTTTAGACCCGAATTGGCGGGCCCGTAATAGCTGTCCAGAGGGAAAAAATACCTCCCCGTCCCGGCATACAGATACCATGTGCCGAAACACTGCTCGGCTGCTATCTGCGCGGTTATGGGCAACTGCGCGATGTTGCTGTACGTTGAAATGTCATAGGTCCAGTTTTGGGGGATCAGGGCGGCGCTTGCATCGCTGTTGTTGGTGTTGACCTTCCCAATGCCCCCCTGCCAGCCTGTGGCGCTTCCAGCGGGCGAATTCGCGTAGCCGAAGAAAACAAAGTCCGTATAACCGTCCCCGTTGACATCCAGTCCGCTGGTGAAAAGCCTGCCGCCAAACCCGTTCTTTGTCGCGCTTCCCAGATCGTTATAGTAGACGTTGCCTATTCCAAGGCTGGAGTTGAGCGAAAGGACGAACACCTTTACGTCCTGAACCGAACTGCCGTCCGATGGTCCTGTAGGACCGGATAGGAACATTACGTAATATTGGTCGCCGGTAAAAGAAGACGGATTTGACCACTTGTGGATGACCGCCGGACCTGAGTAAGTGTAACCCATAAATGGATGGCTGAATTCCCATAGGAGCACGGGATTCTGTACGTCTGTGATATCAAGGGCGTAGTAAGATGAAAGCCCGATGCAACTCGAAGCATTTTGCGGCGCGTTCCCGTAACAGGTAGCCGGATTGGAGCATGTCACGTAGCCGCCCGAACATGTGTCCGCCGGCACGTTTGTGGGATAAGCGGCAGAACATCTCGCGTTATAAGGGGCGGTCGTGCAGTTCGTGTTGTTCGTACATGACTGTCCATTGGATACCCCGGAACTGCTGAAACAGTAATTTGCCGGCGAGGATGCCTGTACGGACCCGCCCCCTAGTCTCATCCCCCCGATCAGAATCGTTTTTGTCACCGTCGTCGTAATCGGATTGCCGTTCACGTATGTCGTAGTGTCTACATTCATGGTGCTTATGAACGGACTCAAATCGTTGTAATAAAGATGACAAGTGCCCGGTGGTGGAACGGCAAGGCACCTGAGGTAAGGAAGAACGTTTTGGGGAATGAAGGCCCACAATTCCGTGCCCATGCTGGAGGTCGGAATTCCCGTCAAAGCTTCGATCTGGTGTTGAGAAGGGTCCAGCCCCTGTGTGGTCAAAACCCCTGTCTGGAAAGCATGCAGCATCCCGTCGTTTGCGCCGACAAAGACAACGGAAAACGCTTTCTGACATGAATTGTAAGCCTGTGAAGTGCAGTCGGCATCCTGGGAGCATGCCTGGGTGTTGAAAGAGGAACCGTTGGAGCAATATTTGTAATCACTTTTAATCTGGGGCGTGGAATAGACGATGTCCCCCAATTTCCAGACGTTTTGACTGCAGCTGCCATAACCTGATCCGGTACAGTCGCTGTTGGTCACGCATGGAGCGTTGCTCAAAGAGGTCCCGTTCGAGCACAGGCCCACTGTCCTGCTCCTGCATCCGGGCAGATCGACCCCCATTACGTAGTTTATGAGATTGTTCATGGTCGCGGTGCCGCTCGATCCCTGCAGGCATGAAGTGAAGTTTGAGGGCGATCCCAAAGGTGAGGACGTGGTTGAAGTGAGGGTTGCATTGGATGTATTAAAGAGGACCAGATCGCTGGAACTGCTGCCCGGAGTGTAGATCACCCTGCTGGAGGCCGGTGTCTGGTAAAGCAGCTTCCCGGCTTCCCATAAGGGGATAAGAGAATCCAGCCCTTCATTATTGACGAATACGCTCGGATTGCCGCTGCCGGTCGGGTCTGAGTAACGATTCACAGAAAGGCCCGTCTGCTGGTTGAATTGGAAAGATATTCCGTCGTCCTCGTTCAATTCGAGAATATAGTCGTGAACGGTGTCCTCTCTTATGTTGTTGTATGTTGTGCTGTTATAGAACCAGTAGTCGTACAGGTAGCCCGGCCAGTATGTAAGCGTAGTCCCAAAGTATTTGCTGGGATAAAAGACGGCCTGGAGCATGTTGTCTCCATTCTGGGTCTGGCCTTCGGACAGGATCGAGATAGAGCTGCCTGCCGCTACGCGCTGAAGCAGGTTCGCGGCAATGGCGTTCAGAGCAGCCACCAGCGCATCGGCGTCTGAAGCATAATAGGCCTGCCCGTTGACGGCCGTTCCGCCCGCTACCGCCATGCTGTTGAGGTTTGGACCTGCCGTGGCTTCGGAACCAATCCCGAGAACATATGTTAGAACCGGAAAGGTATATGTCGTGCCGTTAATTTTCTGGGTCACGTTCGTCCAGCCCTGTGGGAGAGGGCTGGGGGGTGTATTGGCCAATTCCTGGAGCGCCGTGATGACTTGAGGCATGACGGTCGAAGTGTCTATGGTCTGTGAGCCGTTCAGTAGAGTATCCGGCAAACCGTCGGTTACCAGAATTATGTAATTCTGCTGGCACGACGAAGTGATGGGACTGGCATAGCTGGTCCCGTTTTGCGACAAGGTGCCGTTGAAATAGCTGAGCGCAGTCGTCAGCGCTCCTGCTGTCGGCGTATTGCCGGCGTTTACAATGTAAGGGCAGGTGTTTGCGTTCGACCCCGTCTGAGTGCAGCTCATATAGGGTGTGTTGAGAGGGATGGGAACGCGGGTTTCGACGTTTGGATTCAAAATATTGTAAACATTATTGTACTGGGTCGAATTGGTCAGGTCGCCAACCGCAACATGAAGGTATCCCTGGGGAGAACCCGGCGCGCTCTGGCTGAACCAGGTCGGGCCGACGTAATACCACGGCATCCTCTGTCCCCAGTTGAAAAAACCCAAAGCCCAGTCCGAATCGGTCGGTATAAAGTAGTAGCTGGTGTCATAGCTGCTATAGCCCTGTCCGTTATTGCTGTTGTTGCCGAGGTCGCTCATCACCTCTTGAGAGTATTGGTTATAGTTAAGTTTGTTATAATAGTATGCATACTCGTTCCATGCGTTTTCCGCAGGACTGTATGCGTTTGAATATGGCTGGTCGCTTCCGGTGTATCCGAACTGAGTGCCGTCGTTTCCGGTGTCATAAAATGGATCGGGCACATTCCAATACATGTTAACGTATTTGCCGTTCTGGTCCAGGATCGCCATAGTGGTTGTCTTGGGATAAGCCAGTCCGCAATATCTGGCTCTTGTTCCCGTAGGTTCGTTGAAAGCATAAGGGCCGTTTGGAGGCAGCGAAAGCAGGAAATCCGGAAAACCCGATGTGAAGAGGCTTCCGCTGCTGTTGCAGCAAACCTTGTATTGAGTTGTCGTAAGACCGGGGCAGGCCGCCTCGCAGTCGCTTTTCGCGGTGGAACTCCCAGTCGCGCAATAAGTCACGCAATCGGGTGGCGGATTCGCGCAGTATGAGGCCGGATCGTACGAAGTAAAAGGCATGGCGTTATGGATATACCAACCCGGACTGGTGTCGCCTGGCAGTGTGAATGTCATTATTCCGACATTGGCCTTAATCACAAGATTTTGAACCAGGTTTTGCAGCGACTGCCTTGCTACGACGGATTTGCTGACCGGAGAATAAGAACCTACTGCGTTGCCGTAAAAATCTTCATCCATGCTGTTTGAGTTATCGAGGATTATAAGCACGTTGGGCTTGACCCCGGTGGCGATGAAGGGAGGCATCAGCGAACTGCTGCATGGGCTTGTGGCTCCAGGGACATCCCCAGGCAAAAAAGCAAGCGGGAAAAAAAAGAGCAAAGTTACGATCAAAAAGGCCCGCTTCATGAACTGCTCCTCATCTAAGGATCACTTCCACAAGGCTGCCGTTTTGAAAAAACAGGTCGGCCTGCTTCGCTCCGGCTGCCTTGCGGCTGTTGTCGATAACCTTTGCCCCGCCGGTTTCGAACTGCCTCCCATCCTTGGAATAGATCATGCTGCCCTCCATGGTAGCGATGAATACGCTTTGAACCCAGTTTTGCACGGAAGGCTGTGATACCGGGCCGGGCACGGAGGACGGTGAGGCCGGGCTTCTTGCGGAAGGCGGAGATGCCGCGCTTTTCACTGAAGACGGTAATGCCGGGCCTCGTGAATAAGGCGTCGATGCCGGGCTTTGCGGGGAGGTTTGTGACGCTGAGCTTTGCGCCGGAGGCGCAGATGAGAGAATTTGTCCCGTGTTGGGCGATAAATTATTCTGGACTGTTACCGGTCCGTGAGTCGCCTGCATTGCCCTGCATGGAGAAAAAAAAACCAGATTCAAAATCGCAGCCCCCAGGATGACAGTGAACAGTAAACGGCGAACGGCGAATGAAAAAAAATCATAAATTCCAGGCACCTCTAATCCTCCCTGCAGCTAATTCGGATATTACTGGAATAGCCACTGAAAAACGGAAAATTTCAGTGCGCCGGGGTTCACCACGATCGGAGTCGCGGTTCTTGAGCTGATTGTCAACCTGTCGAAAGTCGATCCTACCGCTCTGGCTGCAGAAACCTGGTAATAGGTGGCCGAAGCCGGGTTGTGCACGGAGAAGGAATACTTGTCCACCACGGCGGCGTTGGCGCATCCGGCGCAATTGGCCAGGCATGCCTGACCGCTGCTGCCGCTCGGAACAAAAGAAGGCAGACACTGTATCGTGCTTGCGTAATGACCGTTGTCCGCACAAAACTCCTCCTGTTCGAGCCTGGCGGTCAGGAGCATGCTGACAGCCTGGCCCTGATTGGTCCGGTTAACGTAGTTTATGTATGCCGGCGTTCCCACTGCAGCCAGGATAGCTACAATAGCCGAAACCACCGCCAGTTCGACCAGCGTAAATCCGCCTTTGCCCCTCACACGGGAGCCTCCCTTCCCTGAAGTCCTCGACAGCCTGTTTTCCATTTTCACGGCGCACTCCTCCTGGAAAATGGCGGTATGCACGTACTGTGCCTCTCAGAGAACAAACCAATTCAAGACGTTTTTCAACCGGCAAAACACTGTGGGCTTGTTGATAAACTGCTATATGGACTGGATTTTAAAACACCGCTCCCCCCGCGCTTTCGCCGGGGCGACGGTTCCTGCTGGAGCCAGTCATTCTTTTGACCATAATCTTAATGGCGAAATTGTAATTCGAATCTTGGCCAAAACCGATCAGTCGGATTTCGTTTTGATCATGTAGTGCAGGGCCCTTTTTTTCAGCCAGAATACGCCAAACATGTCCGCCAGTGAGACCCACAGGCGGTTGCCGATGGTGTACTTGGATCGCCCTTTGAGCCTGGGCCTGTGGTTTACCGGCGCCTCGCTCAGTCTGTAACCTTGCATGGCCGCCAGAGTGGGGATAAACCGGTGCATACCGGCAAATCGCGGCATGAGCTCGATACATTCTCTACGGAAAACCCTGGTCGAGCACCCGGCGTCTCTGACGGTTTTGCCGGTAAGAAAGGTCCTGAATCCGTTGCCTAGAATGGATGAGATTTTTCGTTGGAAATTGTCCTGTCTGAGGGCGCGATAGCCGTTGGCCATATCGGCGGCGCCCGATTGGACTGTTCGAAACAGCCCTGGAATGTCCGCCGGGTCATTCTGGCCGTCTCCGTCGATTGTGGCGATTATTGCAGCCCTGGCCTCGATCACCCCGGCACAGAATGCAGCCGATTGTCCGGCGTTTCGTTCGAAGGAGATGTACCTGTGACACGGATTGGCGCCCGCAATTTCACGAAGCCTGGCCAGACTCCCGTCGCTCGATCCGTCATCGACCCATATGCATTCCCACCGGCGGGAAAATTCCCGGTCCATTACGGACCCCACCTCCCTAGCCAGAGCAATGATGTTGTCAGCTTCGTTTCTGACCGGAATCACTATCGAGATGTCGATCTTTTCACCTTTCATCGATAACGCCACGCACTAACATCGTTTCAGTACCCGCAGAAATTCGGCGCTTCGCAGTATTAAAAACTAAAAACTCAAAATTCCTCGATCTCTGCCCTTTCGCACGAAACCCTCCTTGCAACCGTGATAAAGCCGGTGTGGGCGACCATTCTGTCGAAGGGACGGGCGCGAAGCAGGTCAACTTTCCAGTCCCGTCTAAGCAGTTCGAAATGGACTATGTCCCCAAAGCCGCTGGTCTGAAGGTGCCTGTGAGTAAGCTGAACTTGACCTACGTTGGGACTCATGCTTACCAGAAGCCCTCCCATCCGCAGCATCGCAGACATGTTTCCAACAGCGCGCCATGGTTCGGGAAGGTCCAGGAAAATCCGGTCCACTTCGCACGAAAGATAAAGGCTTTCTATGTCGGCAACCACGATCTGGTGATTCGAGGGCTCGGAGCCAAAAAAACGTCTTATATTCTCGCGGGCGTCCATGGCAAATTCGGCTCTTTTGTCCACGGAAATAAGTCTTCCACGTCCGCACATGGCGCGTAGCAGGGCAAGGGCAAGCGCGCCGGAGCCGATCCCCGTCTCGAGGACCTCGCAGCCCGGATATACGTCACCGTAGAAGATCATGGCGCTGAGGTCCTTGGGGTAAATAATCTGGGTGCGCCTTTTCATGTTGAAAATGTAGTCTTGAAGGGTGGGCCTGAAGATCATCAGCTTCGCCCCTTTGCTGGTAACCAGCCAGTCGCCTTCCTCCTTTCCCGCTATATCTCCCAGATGAATGCCCCCCAGATGGGACGAAAACTGCGCCTCCTCCACCTGCACGAGCCATTTTTTCCCTTTTTGAGAAGTCAGCAGCACCCACTCGCCAAACTGGAATCTGCTCATCTGCCCGCCCCCCTGGCCTCAAGGCTGTCGACCTTGCTGAGAAACAGTCCTGCTCCACGGTTCCGCCCCTTCATCTCCGTTTTTGGGTCCAAAGTCAAGGCGGAAGACGCAGGGCGGCTCGGTTAACCTGCTGATTCGGGTTCATTCTCTATCTTAAAGGCCGTTGCACATCTCACAGGTTGACAGGCCACGTGAAAAAAAGTAGTCTCAACCATTGCGGACCGATTTCGGCAACTACCAAGCTCATGGAGCCGGAGATGTTCATTATTGCCTATTTTCTGAGGGCGGTGGCCGACATTCTTCACATCGCCCTCAATGCTTACATGTATATTGTTATCGCCCGCGCAATCCTGTCGTGGGTAAGTCCTGACCCCTATAACCCTATCGTTCGGTTCCTCTATAATGTGACCGAACCTGTGCTTTACCGCATTCGAAGAGCGGTCCCGTTGAGCATCAGTGGAATCGATTTCACTCCAATTATATTGATCGTTGCAATTATCTTTCTGGACCGGTTTATCGTGCCGAGTTTGTACACCATGGCTGCTTATATGGGCGGCGTTTGACGTTCTTGGGTCCCTCACATTCGGCTGGGAGCGAGTTCGATGGAGATAAATGAGATACGGGAGAAAAAATTCAGCAGGCGCCTGATGGGGCTCGATCCGCGCGATGTGGAGACTTTCCTGGGGGACATAACCGAAGATCTCCGCCTGTGCAGGGAGGAAAACGACAACCTCAAAAGGGACCTCCAGACCCTCGAATCGGAAGTAAAAGAGCACAGGGACAGGGAGAAAACCATTCGAGCCGTCCTCGTCAGCGCTCAAAAAAATGCCGAGCAGATTAAGGCGAATGCCGAACGCGAGGCCCGGCTGCTTATTTCGGAGGCCGAAGTCAAAGCCGAGGGGATACTCAATGAGGCAGCCAATCGCCTTGCTAGGATGGAGCAGGAAATATCGGAAATGAGGCGGAATCGAATCCAATTTGGAGCCAGGATGCGCTCGCTCCTTGACGCTTTCCGCCAGATGCTCGATGATGAGGGCAGGGAGGCGCCGCGTAAATTCGAACAAACGCAGGACCCGGCGGAGCGAAGCTAAAATAGTCGTCAGGGTCGGTCTTCAGCCCTCGGAAATAAAACGTTTTCTGGCCGCTGATTCTGACGACTGAGATCTGTTTCAAAATGGAGTTCGCCCGATGTCTATAAAGAAAGAACTTCTTGAAATTCTTAGGTGCCCTAAATGTAAAGGGCTTATACATCTAAATCCCGATGAAACGGGGCTCATTTGCGAGCAGTGCAGGCTTATGTATGAAATCCGGGAAGATATCCCGATCATGTTGATCGAGGAAGCAAAACCCCTCTGAATGCGCAGCGGGAAGCAAGGGGCGCGGAGATGGAATGAAGACTCCGCCAAGATCCCGGATATTGTGAAACGGCTGCGATACGATAAGCTTGGATGAAATCGCAGGACAACTTACCGCCTGTATGAGGCGGCTTCGGGAGCCGGAAATAAAGGTGCGAGGGTAAATAAGGGTAGTGAGCGGCAAACCGCTTCCTGCTATTTTGCTCACTCTTGCTGCTGCCCGCTCCTCGTTTCTTGCTTCATGCTTCTTCTATACTATGAGTCAACCCAGAGAACCCGACCTTGTAAAGCTCATAATTCGGTTCCTGTTCAGCGATTACGGAACTAAACTGCAAGCCCTCCATGCGCTCGTGTCGGATTTTGGACCGATGGATTTTTTATCCACCTCCGCCCCTTTCCTCTATACAACCTATTATGATAAAGAAATGGGGCAGGCAATCCGCAGACAGACAGCTGGCTTTCTTAACCTCGTTGCACCCGGATCTTTGCCCGATATAAAACTTCGAACCAATGAAATTGAAATACGCCTCTCGCGCAACGGTAAACGACAGGTCAATATCGATCCGGGACTCCTCAGCCTGGAGCGATTCGTCCTTGCGACTGGGAAAGATTTTACCCACAGAGTTTATCTTCGGGACGGAATCTATGCCGATCTGACTTTCATTTATAGCAAAGGAGCTTACAGCCCCTTGCCGTGGACTTATCCCGACTACCGTGAACCGCAGTTCTTGCATTACCTGGAGGTCCTTAGAAAGAAGCTTAGGTTTCAGAGGTACGGGATTTTGCCTTAAAGCTTACAAATATGATCAAACCCGAACAGAAGAAGCTTTTTGCCGTTGTCGGAAACCCGGTGGGCCACAGCCTCAGTCCCGTTATGATGAGCGCCTGTTTCAAGGCGCTCGATGTCCCTGCGCTTTATGCGGCTTTGTGCGTAGATGAACTTGAAAGCGATCTCAAGATTTTGCACAAAACTGGCTTCAGCGGGTTGAGCCTAACCCTGCCCTACAAGGAGACCGCTTGCAGGCTGGTCGAACGGATAGACAAGACAGCCGAACAGATCGGCGCTGCAAACACCCTGCGCAGGACGACCCTGGGCTGGGAGGGCCGCAATACCGATTGGATCGGTGCTGTGAAGGCGCTTTCTCCTGTCGTTGAAATATCGGGCCGTAACGCACTCGTTCTGGGGGCCGGAGGGGCCGCTCGTGCGGTCGCCTATGGCCTGAAACGGGCCGGGGCCTCAGTTACGATCGCAAATCGCGGCATCGAACGGGGCAGGGCGCTGTCCAGTCTATTGAAGTGCCAATTCATTCCGTTGAAAGTGCTCCAAAATGCTGCAAAAGACTTTGACATAGTCGTTCAGTGCACTTCGGTCGGACTCCTTGACGCTGAAGCCCGCCTTATCGGCTTCAACTCTTTCTTCAAACCCGAAATGACCGTAATGGACATAATCTACAACCCGCGATGGACCGCCTTTTCCAAGACCGCCAGGGAGGCGGGATGCACTGTGGTCTCCGGCCTGGACATGCTGCTTTACCAGGGGGTCGCTCAGGTAGAGTGGTGGCTGCACAGACCGGTCTTCGACACTCCCGCCGTTGCTGCGATGCGAAAGGCGCTGGAAGAAGCCTTAAATGAAAAACCTCTCTAAAGAGATTAAACCGGTTTCGAAAATAAGCGCACGCATTCGGCTGCCCGGGTCAAAATCGATAACCCACCGCGCCCTGATTATGGCCGCTCTTTCAACCGGGCCCGCGGTCATAGACAATCCGCTCAGGGCCGAGGACACGTTGCTTACCGCCGGTGCCCTGGAAGCGCTGGGCGCAACGATTGACTGGGGCGCCCACTCGGTCCGGGTCATGCCGCCGGCTTTTCGCTGGCGCCAGCCCGATGAACTGATCTTCCTCGGTAACAGCGGCACCAGTGCGCGCCTTCTCCTGGCCCTTTTCTCGGCGGGGACCGGGACCTTTGTGCTGGACGGCGCTCCGCGCCTTCAGCAGCGACCGCTCGGGCCGGTAGCCGCTGCCCTCGAAAAGCTGGGGGCACGGATGCGCTGGATTGGAAAAACAGGGTTTCTTCCAGTGGAAATCAACAGCAGGGGACTTGTCGGCGGGGAGGTCTTTGTAGATGCCTCGGAAAGCAGCCAGTTTTTATCCGGGGTCCTCATCGTCGCCCCGACTGCCGGCAGCAGGGTTACAGTCGAGTGGTCCGAACCCGCAGCATCATGGCCTTACGTGGAGATGACCCTGGCAATGATGAAGGAAGCGGGCATCCGGTTCGAACGGATGGCGTCCAGCAGGATCGAAGTTCCGGCGCCCCAGACCTACTCACCCCGCAGCTTTACAGTCGAAGGCGACTGCTCCTCAGCTTCCTATTTCTGGGGCGCAGCCGCCCTGACCGGCGGAGAGGTGCTGACCTCGCCTGTTTCACCTTTAAGTCTTCAGGGGGATTGCCGGTTCCTGGGCGTTCTGGATAAAATGGGCTGCCGCATCGAGTGGAAAGCCGATGGGGTGTGCGTAAAGGGACCCGCGCAGCTCCTTCCCGTCGATGTCGACATGAATGAAATGCCTGATATGGTGCCCACACTGAGCGTGCTGAGCGCGTTCGCAAGCGGCACCTCGCGCATCCGCAACGTGGCTCACCTCAGAATCAAGGAATCCGACCGGCTGAACGCTGTGGCCGCAGGCTTGAAGGCGCTCGGGGTTAGCGCCGAAGAACTGCCCGATGGGCTGATAGTTCATGGAGGCGCCCCCGTCAGAGCGTCTAGACCGATCTGGGCATTCGAAGATCACCGCATTGCCATGGCCTTTGCGCTTGCGGGTCTGCGCACAGGCGGGGTTATCATAGAGGGGGCTGAGTCCGTCAATAAATCTTTTCCGCAGTTCTGGGATATTTTCGATGCCCTGGGGAGCAATCCGGTTTGACTTGACGCATAACGGCCCCTTCGATAGAATCATAATCTGCCGGGCAATTGAAGATGGCGTGATCGTGCTTAACCCCGATATCCGGATTCGTCAGTATCCCATAAAGACCTTGTGGTAAGACGTTTTAGTGCTGGGAGGCGAGTCAGGGCGTCAATGACAATATGCAGTTTAATGATTTTCATATCTTTTCTGTTTGTCCATGCGATCGCATCATCGGCAGGGCCTCGAGTGGAAACTTCCGACCTTAACCGGCCCCCGCCGACAGCACCTCAAACACAGGGCGCCGCCGCTTTCCAACAGTCGCTCGAACGCATCGGCAAAGCCGCCGGGAGTGCAGGGGTGCTCGTGGTGTCGCTTCCATCCGGGGAGGCTGTCTTCGAGTCACGGCCAAAAGATTTGTTCGTGCCCGCTTCACTGATGAAGCTGCTGACCAGCTATGCGGCCCTGAAAAGACTGGGCCCTTCTTTTCGCTTTACAACTGGAGTGCTGGCGGCTGAGGATCCCGTGGGGGGAGTCGTCTCCGGAGACATCTGGATAAAGGGAAGCGGGGATCCTTTTTTCACCTCGGACGGCGCCGTGGAGTTGGCAAAGTCGATCAGGGAAAAAGGCATAAGGCAAATCAGAGGCGGCATATTTGTCGACAACAGCTTTTTTGAGCTATCATCGGAGCGCGTTTGCCTGGACAGCGATTGCGTAGGCGTGTACAATCCCATTGTCTCAGCAGCGGCTATAGACTTCAACACGGTGAGGGTGAAAATCACCGTGCAGGCGAAAACGGGAAGCGTGATAAGCGTCAATTCGGACATGGCGCAAGGCTATGTGCGCGTGAGCGGCAAAGTAGGTCGGGCCAAAAAAGCAGGTGGCCCTGTGAGGCTTCGCTCACTTGGCGCTGCTGGAAACGGTCAGGAGCAATTCGAGCTTTCCGGGTGTGCGCGGCGAAGCCGCGTTCTGGAATTTCGGGTGAACGCGGGAGATCCTGCAGGCCTCTTTGCCCATGCCCTCAGAACGGCTCTGGAGCGATCGGGCGTAAGGGTGCTTGGGGCCTCCGCAAAAGAAGGGAAAACACCGCCCGGGGCCAGGACAATCGTGTCTTACGACTCGCCTCCGCTCGCTGAATTTCTGTGTGGCCTCAACAAATACAGCAACAATTTCATGGCCGAGATGCTTTTGAGGTCCCTTGGGGGGTATGCGGCGGGCGCGCCCGGCAACTCGGACAAGGGTCTTGCCGTTGTCAGGAGCACCCTTGGACAAGTCGGTATTCCGGATGAAATCGCTGCACTGGACTGTGGATCGGGACTTAGCCGCTTTTGCAGAATTAGCCCGCAGACACTTTGCCGGCTGCTGGCTGCTGCCTGGAACGATGACGGAATAAAAGAAGATTTTATATCCTCTCTGGCCGTCAACGGTGAAAAGGGCACCCTTATGAGAAGGATGCACAAGCCGGGTCTCACGGTGAAGGGCAAAACGGGCACCCTTAACGATGTCATCGGGTTTGCCGGCTATGTTTCAGGTCCGTCCGGCAAGACCTTCGCTGTGGCGATCATCCTCAATGAAGTGCGGGACAGGTTCAAAGCAAGGCAGGCACTTGACTCCGTGCTCGAACAGGTGGCCTTTTCGAGCTCATGACAGTGTTTAAGAAGGGATGATGGTAATCATGGCTGCATTTGCAACGGAAAAATTGAGCAAAGATACAAAATTGGCAATGATGTCGCAGTTTCTGGGATTCATGCTGGATGCCTTCGACATGGCTTTGGTGATTACCATGGCGCCGCTCCTTGTCAAGATCTTCTGCTCCCCGACGGGAAGCGAGGCATGGCGGTATATCATCATTATTTTCACCTACTCGATAACTATGGCTGCTAGGCCGGTAGGTTCAGCCATCTTCGGACATTTTGCCGACACGATCGGCAGGAGCCGTCTGCTTGTTTTGACCATTGCCGGCGTCGGCGTAATGTCGATGCTGTGCGCCTTTCTTCCTACATTCGCCCAGGCGGGGGCATTGTCGTACACGCTCTTTTGCGTGATAAGATTTGTGATGGGATGTTTTTTCGGCGGAGAGTATGCGGTGGGACACACCTTTGCCATTGAACACGCTCCCTTAAAATGGCGCGGGGCTATAGGCGGCTTCATTCAGTCAGGTTTCCCCTTGGGATATGTTATCGCCTCGCTGGTGTTTGCCCTTATTTCATCTCTTTTGGGTAGCGAAGCTATGCTCGATTACGGCTGGCGTATTGCCTTCCTTACAGGAACGTTGCCGGTAATTTTGGCGATCTACATCAGAAGAATATTGCCCGAATCTCCCTATTTCCTAAAGGCCAAGCAGCAGGGGGCAATCGAAAAGGCCCCTTTCTTCAGCATGTTCAAACCGCCGGCGCTGTGGGATTTTATCCAGGTGTTCGTCTTCATGACCGGCCTGTTCTTAACGGATTACTCAGTATATGGATTTCTGCCCAGTATTCTGACTTTGGGAGGCAGGGGATTTGACACCACAACGTATAGCCTGATTTATGGCTTTGCGCTGTTTATGGCCTTCCTCGGCTATAATTTCTATGGATGGCTCTCGGACATTACCGGCAGAAAGGCGCTGACGATGTATTATTGTGTTTTCCTGGTGCTGTTCGGCGTCCCGGTTTATTATGTTCTCTATAATGCGGCAGTTGCACGCAACTTATGGATGGCCGTCGCGGGCACGATAATGGCCGCTATGCTGAAACTGGCCTGGGGAATGCTGCCCGCTTACCTTGCCGAACGTTTCCCCACTAAAAGACGGGCAGTGGGGGTAGGATTCGGCTACTCATCGGGAGCGCTTCTGGGCGCATGGTTCAGCGTTTACGTTTGGTGGGCCCACCGCATTCCTTTCATCGCGGCCATCGAAAAACAGGATTTGTGGCTTTCCCCTGCGGTTGTCCTGACCATCGGGGCGGCAATGACTTTCGTCAGCCTCTTGTTCAGCCCGGAGACCAGGGAACTGGAACTCTCGACCATAGGCGAGCCTGCATAAAGCCCTGGCGTATGAGCCTCAATTAAATCGTGCTGAAGCGGGGTGCTGGATGTGAAAGCCGCTCCCTTTTCTCGCACGCCAAAACGAATCCGGGGTATGTCTATCGTATGTCCCGGTAATTACCCAGAGGCGGAAGGCGCCTGGCAAGACGAACGCCGGCCGCTCTGCGAATGTCCGGGACCCGTGCCTTGACGGCCTCCACTTCGTACCCTTCTAATCCCGTGAGCATCCCAATAATTTTTCCCGCCAACCGATGGAATTTCTCATGTATATATTCAAGCATCTCCGGCATAATTGGCCTCCTTGTTAATCATCTACATGCTAAGATAACCATCCGGTCCGGCTGGCGCATGCCGCAGAGATATTTTCGCCTTTCCTGTAATCTACTATTTTGAAAAAAGAAAAAGCCAGGAGCGGGGAGTTCCTGGCTCTCCGGGGTGGACTGCTTTGGACTCTAACAGAGCCGAAGCTCTCTAGGGAGAGGATAAACCTGTAAAAATTTATAGCAGGTTTTTCACTTTTGAAAATCAGGTCTATAATGTATTTTCCATTACTTGAGGCAGTATAAAATGCAAACCGATTCCTACAGTAGTGCGGGAAAAACATGGATGGAAAAATGTTTGGCTATGCCCTCGTATCCCTCCTATTGATGGCTGTTCTTTCGGGGTGTGCCGGCCTGCCGGGCAGGGGAACTGTTGCACCCGGCCCGTCCCGTGCCGAAATCAAACTGATGGAAACAAACAGGGCGCTCGATGAGGCAAACGAGCAGTCCTCAGCCTTCTACGTACAACTTAACGCGGTGATCGGCGAAATCGACGAACTGCGCAGACGGCCTTACTGGAACGAGTTAGAACAAATCCTTTTGGAATATCCTTCCCTTAAAGACCCTGACGACGAAACGGGAATAACTGCCCAGATGAGGTCCCGACTTTCTGACTGGGGTCAAAAATGGAACACCGGGTGGGAACAAATCCTGGAAGAATACCTAAGCCTCGTGGATAAGTGCACCATCCTGGAGGCACAGAGACTGGCCGCTCGTGAAAAGTTGCTGGCGGTTCAGGCCGCTTATCTGGCTATTGTGGTGATGGAAGCTTCTGCCGGGCATGCAAGCCAGGGAAAGGAAATCTACTCGGTTGTCGAGGCGCTGGATAGGTCCGGGGCGGAGCTGGATTCTTACCAGCCCGATGACTTGGGGTTATACAGAATCAGGTGAATGTCTTTCCTCGATATGCTTCAGCCCCTTTTGAAGGCGCTTCAGTACGGTTTGTTTGCCCAAAAGTTCTATGATTTCAAAAAGCCCCGGGCTCTTCGTTGTTCCGGTGAGCGCCACCCTGACCGGTTGAGCTATTTTGCCCAGCTTAACTCCCAGATCAGCCGCAATATTTCTGAAAACGGGCTCCAAACCCTTCTCGTCAAAGGGCTCCAGTTCAGACATCTCAAAGATTAATCGACCCAAAGCCCCGGCTATGTCGGCAGTGAGAAACTCGCGTGCGGCATCTGGATCGAACTCTATTTCATCGGCCATGTAGAATCGCATGGCGTCAGCCATCTCGACCAGCGTGTGCGAGCGGGCCTGAAGGGTGCGGATTGCCCCGGCTATATAGGCGTCGGATTTATCGGGGTAGCCTCGCTGGGACAGAAAAGGCTTGAGCGGCGCTACAAGATCTTCGGGACGTTTTTCCTTGATATAGTGTGCGTTAAGCCACAAGAGTTTTTCCATCGTGAAAATGCTCGGTGATTTTCCGACGTTTTCGAGGCTGAACTTCTCTATGAGCTCGGTGCGTGAAAAAATTTCCTGGTCCCCGTAAGACCAGCCCAGCCGTGCCAGGCAGTTCGTCAGGGCCTCCGGGAGAAATCCCATCTTCTTGTATTCCATCACCGAAGTCGCTCCGTGGCGCTTTGACAAAGGAGAGCGATCGTCGCCGTGGATCATCGGCACGTGGCCGAATTCGGGCAGTTTTGCGCCAAGCGCTTCGTAGATCAGTATCTGCCGCGGGGTGTTGTTGACGTGATCGTCCCCCCGGATCACATGTGTAACGCCCATGGTGATATCGTCTACTACAACGGCGAAATTGTATGTGGGCATGCCGTCGCTTTTGAGGATCACCAGGTCGTCGAGTTCTGAATTATCGTACTCGATGGGGCCCTTTATGATGTCTCTTAGAAGAGTCGTGCCGGCATCGGGGGACCGAAACCTCAGCACCCTGTTCGATCCCGGGCCGAGGCCCTTTAAACGGCAGGTCCCTTCATACTTTGGCTTTCGCCCCTCGGCCATTGCTGCGCTTCGCCTAATGTCTAGGTCCTCGGGACTGCATTCGCACCAGTATCCGCGGCCGGAGTCGATCAGTTTGTTGGCATATTCGACATAGAGGTCCAGTCTTTGTGTCTGAAAATAAGGACCTTCGTCCCAGGTCAGTTCCAGCCACTCCAAACCTTCCAGTATGGCTTTCACGGATTCTTCGGTCGATCGCTCCACATCGGTGTCTTCGATCCGAAGGATAAATCGCCCACCCCTGTTGCGCGCAAAAAGCCAGTTAAAAAGCGCCGTGCGAGCCCCTCCTATGTGCAGGCGCCCGGTCGGACTGGGAGGAAATCGGGTAATTACGGGTTCCATCAAGTCAAAACTCCTGTCGGCGGGCGTGCAAAACCCGCCTTTGTTACGAGTGATCGCATGGCGCTTTACAAATGAAATCATTGGGAAACGGCTGCGTCCTTTAGCATAATAACTTCCGAGACCCGATTAAACATTTTTGCATAATAAAAATACCGCGAAAAAGCAATTCCAGGCTTGCCGATTTTATACTACTCTGGCACTATAACCAAAATTGAGATCGGGATAGGCCAAGGAAAAATATTCACGGGTAGGAATGATAACTACCGCTATGCGCAGGCGTGCTCTTTCCCAGCTATACTTTTTTCAGTCGAGCCAGGACACTTTCCCATCCCCAAAACGAAAAAAGAAAATAGTGTTCGGCTGGTACGGGGGCAAATTTAACCATCTCGACTGGCTGCTGCCATTGCTCCCACGTTCCCACCATTATTGCGAACCTTTCGCTGGATCTGCCGCAGTTCTCCTTAACCGTGAACCGTCTCCCATAGAAACATATAACGATATGGACGGGGCGGTCGCCAGCTTTTTCAGGGTTCTCAGGGACAAATCCGAAGAGCTTATCAGGGCAATAGCTCTGACTCCTTTTTCGCGGGAGGAGTTTTATATAGCTGTCAACGGCAGCGATGCCGAAATATCGGACGTCGAGCGAGCCCGGCGGTTTTACGTGCGCGCCCGGCAGGCTCGAAGCGGATTGGCCCAGACCGCCACGCTCGGCCGCTGGGCAAACTGCAAGAACACGAGCCGCTCCGGAATGTCCGGGGTCGTCTCCCGATGGCTTGGCGGTGTGCAAGCCCTTCCGGCGATAGCCGAGCGGCTCCTGCGGGTGCAAATTGAAAACAGGCCCGCGCTCGACGCAATGAGGCTATATGACAGCCCTTCCACTTTATTTTACTGCGATCCCCCCTACCTTCACGAGACCCGTGGCGACAGCAAGGCTTACGGCTTTGAAATGGATCGGGAAAGCCATATAGGTCTTTCAATAGTTTTGAAGAACTGCGCAGGCAAGGTGGCCATATCCGGCTATCGGTGTGAATTGATGGATCGGCTTTATGCCGACTGGCGCCGTTTCGATTCACCAGTCAAGAGATGCCATTCCATAAAGCAGTTTCGGCAGGAATGCGTCTGGATGAATTACTAAGGATTTAGCCTGCATGGGTTTGGTGATTGACTATGAAGAAGCAAGATACATTCTGCGGGAAGAATTCAGCAATGCCGAAGCTGAGCGGACAAGGCGAGCCATGCAGGCGGAGATATCACCGTCAGACACAAAGGTCAGGTAATCCTTGCCGTTGAAGTAACTGAAAGGCTGGTGGATGAGCCTCGCGTCGTTTCGACCTTCACCACAAAAATTGTCCCCTACGGCATTGAGGATTACCTTTTTCTTATTTCAACCGTCTTCCCTTCGGAAAGTGCCCGAGCTGCTGCTCGCAAATATTTTGCCCAAGGCCATGACATCGGTTTTTTGCAGATACAAGACCGGCTGGTCTATTTGTTGGGCACGTTTGGTATGAGAAGGCGCAAGATGTTCGTGAGTCACTATCTCCAACTGCTGAACGAACCGGATGTCCCCGCTGCCCTTAAGGTTGCATGGAATGACACAATCAAGCTCCTGTTTTGATGATAATAGTTTGCCCACTTCAACGTTTTCGGATAAATTTGCGCGAAAAATTCGCTAAAGAGGAATGCCCATGGCTGGAAAAATCCGTTTTCTCGCGTTGATTTTCGTTGCAATTGCCCTCTGCGCATGCAGCATCTGGAGGGGATCGAAGGACACCCAAGCGGACAACGAGGTTTATACGCCAAAGCCTGTTGTCAGTTCGCCTTACAAAGTTAAGGTGGCCCAGGTTTACAACGATACCCACAAGGTCCACGACGTGGACGTTGTAGGTCTCTTGTGGGACGACATGGAAGAGTCGCTTAAGAAAAGAGGAATGCTCTGGGATGAAAAGACGCAGGGTGAGCCCTACGTTTTGGAAGGCCACGTTTTATATTTCAAAGAGGGGGATATGGCCGAACGCTGTGTGCCATACCTTGGAGACAGC
>Ga0187771_10000271_pt1 | contig 30349 bp, 21 predicted proteins | sample 0116_SJ02_MP15_1_FD_133139 | JGI IMG/M metagenome (GOLD analysis project Ga0187771, IMG submission 133139) | Tropical peat soil microbial communities from peatlands in Department of Meta, Colombia - 0116_SJ02_MP15_10_MG | ecosystem: Environmental > Terrestrial > Soil > Wetlands > Peat | place... | reverse complement strand
TGGGGCGCGCAGCGGATCAAGGGGCTTTCCGTCGTCACCGCAGTCGCGCATTTCCTGAAGAAGGCTTTCGCGTCGAAAAAGCCCGCCGATATCGCGCAGAAAGGCACCGAGACTTCGCTTATCGAGAAGTTCCTGTATCCCAAGCTCGGCCCCGGCCAGCTCTGGGAATATGTGGCGGAAGATGTGCAGGCCAGAGGCGGAGTGGTCGAGAAGTGCTGGAACGTGGACAAAATCAGGGCTGACGGATTCCGCATCACAGCCATTGAAGCCATCCACGCGGAGACGGGCGAGCGCCGCGTCTTCGAGGCCGACTACTTTTTTTCCACCATGCCGGTCAAAGAGCTGATGCGCTCGCTCGACGCGCCGGTTCCCGACAACGTCATGGAAGTGAGCGACGGGCTGATGTACCGCGACTTCATCACGGTCGGCCTGCTGCTGAAGAAGCTGAAGATCAGGGAAGAAACGCCTCTCGGATCGAAACTGCTTTCCGATAACTGGATCTACATTCAGGAGCCCGACGTGATGGTGGGCCGGATGCAGATCTTCAACAACTGGAGTCCTTACCTGGTGGCCGATCCGGACAATGTCTGGATCGGACTCGAATACTTCTGCTACGAAACCGACGAACTCTGGAAGCTTTCCGACGCCGGTATGATCGAATGGGCGAAGCAGGAGATCGAAAAGATCGGCATCATCGATCAGGCCGATGTGCTCGATGCCTGCGTAATCCGTGTGCCGAAAACCTACCCGGCCTACTTCGGCGCTTATGACCGCTTCGAGGAAGTGAAGACGTTCATCAGCCAGTTCGAGAACCTGTTTCTGGTGGGCCGCAACGGCATGCACAAGTACAACAACCAGGACCATTCCATGCTCACCGCCATGACCGCCGTCGACAACATCATCGAAGGCCGCGTGGACAAGAGCAACATCTGGGCGCTCAACACCGAGATGGAGTACCACGAATCCAGAAAGGAAGCCTGACCGCGCCCCATGTGTGGAATCGCCGGATTCGCCGCTGACACACTGCCCGAATCGGCGCTCGACACCGTTACGCGCATGGTGAAGTCGCTCGAGCGGCGCGGGCCGGACGCGGAAGGTGTCTGCCAGTGGGGCAGCGCGGTTCTGGGGCACCGGCGGCTTTCGATTTTCGATCTCAGCGCGGCCGGCAATCAGCCGATGCTCTCGGCCGATGGACAGGTCGGCGTCGTTTTCAACGGTGCCATTTACAACTTCCGCGAGCTGCGCGCCGAACTCGAGCGCTCGGGCCACGTGTTTTATTCGCAGACCGATACCGAAATCCTGATCGAGGGCTATCGCGAATGGGGCATCGACGCCCTGGTGGCGCGCCTGCGCGGCATGTTCGCCTTCGGCATCTGGGACGACGGCGCGCGGAAGTTGTTCCTCGTTCGCGACCGTCTCGGCGTCAAACCGCTCTTCTTCACCGTGGCCAACGGACGGCTCGCCTTCGCTTCCACCGCGCGCGCGCTCCGCGATGGCGGACTCTCTGGCGAGCTCGATCCGCTTGCCGTGCTCGAGTTCCTCGAATTCGGCTGGGTCACCGACGATCGCTCGATTTACTCCGGGGTCCGTAAAGTTCGCGCCGGACGGATCATCGAATGGAACGGATCCGGGTGCTCGGAGCGGCAGTACTGGAAGGTTCCGCAGGAAGAGCCGCACCTGCGGGTCACGTTCGATGAAGCCGTCGAACGCACCGAGGCCATGCTCCTCGAAGCCGTGCGCCTGCGTCTGTTCGCCGACGTTCCGGTGGGAGCGCTCCTCAGCGGCGGCATCGATTCCACGCTCATCTGCTGGGCGATGTCGAAGCTGAACGCCAACATCAAATCGTTCACCGTGGGCACGCCCGGCGACCCCGCCGATGAAAGCCCGGACGCGATTCAAACCGCGCGCATTCTCGGCATTCCGCACGAGGTGATCCAGCTTCCGCCCTCCGCGCCGCCGCAGCTCGACGAACTCACGGCGGCCTACGGAGAGCCCTTCGCCTGTTCCTCCGCGCTCGGCATGATGACGCTCTCGAAGGCCATGAAGCCCGTGGTCACCGTGCTGCTGACCGGCGACGGCGGAGACGACGTCTTCCTCGGCTACAGCCATCACGAACGCTTTCTGAAGGCCCAGCACTTCGCCAATGCCATTCCGGGGCCGGTTGCCGCGCTGTGGCCGGCAGTGCGGCCGCTCGTCGGCGCGCTCCCGGCTTTGCGCCGCCCGAGGCACTTCCTCGACTACGCAACCGGCGGGCTGGGCGCGGTGACGCGCGTGCATGACGGACTTCCCTATTACCGCGCCCGCAACATCCTCGGCGATCGCATCGCCCGGATGAACATCTCACGCCGCGAAATCCCGCTTTCCTTCGATTCGGCGCGGCGCCTCCTGCAGGACTTCCTCGACTACGAGCAGGACACGCGCTTCGTTTCCGAATTCATGACGAAGGTGGACGGCGCGGCCATGCGCCATGCCATCGAGGCGCGCTCCCCGCTGCTCGATCAGGAGATCTGGAATTACGCAGCGCGCCTGCCGTTCTCCGTGCGGATGCGGAACGGCGAACCGAAGGCGATTCTGCGCGAGATCGTGCGGCGGCGCGTGGGCCGCGAGGTCGCGGAAAGGCCCAAGCGCGGGTTCACCATTCCGGTGGAGAACTGGCTGGTCGAGCACTGGCAGCCGCAGTTGCAGGCGATCGCGTCCGGCTCCCGTCTCGAAACAGACGGCTGGATTCGCCCGGGCTCACTCGCGCGGCCGGTCCAGGATGCCATCGCGCGGGGCCGCGCGCCCCTGCAGCTCTGGAATCTCATTGTTTTTGAAAACTGGCTGCGAGCATAAGAGCTTCCACTTCCGAGCCCTCGCCGCCGCGCTCCACGAAACGAAACCCCGCGGGCGTCTTTTCGAGAACGCTGAAATTCGTCGCCGGGGGATCTTCCCGCCACGTTCGTCCGACGATCCACCATCCATCCGGCTTCAGGCTCCGCCAGACGGCGTGGCCGCCTTCGAGCAGCCGCGGCTCCTTGAAGTATGCAAGGTTGTAGATGTTCATCGTGCGGATGACATCGGCGGGCACGGCGAGACTCTCGAACACCGAGTGGCGAACGATGGAGAACCGCGGGTCGCGCTGCGCGAGCAGAACCGCTTTGGGATGAACGACCGGCAGTTTCCGCACCGTGAATCCCGGCAACACCAGTTCCGTCTCATCGGAATCGAGCCACGCTTCCGGAATCTGCGTCATGGGCGCAAGAGCGGCAAACTTGCGCCGCGCGCGCTCGACCAGCATCCGGCTGATCGCGTCATTCGCGGGCTGCGGAGCATTGAGGTCGGCCACGAACGGAGCCGAGCAGTACTGCAGCAATCCGCCATCCCGCTCGACGATGAACGTCGTTCCATTCGGAAGCGCGATCTCGAGGAAGAACAGGGTCAGATCGGAAGCCGTAAAGACCGCGTTGGGAAAGAACTCGAACAGCGAAGCCGCCCACTCCGCGGAAGTGAGGCAATCCGATGCCGCCCAGTCGTGAATCGCGAGCGCCGCGTCTTTTGGATAGCGGCCGGCGAGGAGCCGGTTGAGGAACGGATCGACGTTGCGGAAGCGGCCCTGGAACGTGGTGCGGTAGATGCCGGCATTCAGCCGCAGCCCGAGCATGATGGCTTCGAAGGCATCCACGCGGCCGGCGCGCAGCAACTGCAACGAGAGCCGGCCGCCGGTCAGCATCCGCCGCAGCCGGTCCTGCGGACGCGGCGACTCGGGTCGATAGTCTTCCGGGCGAAGGATTCCGAGACTGAACATGCCGGGGGAAGCGATTCTTTATGATAGTTGGGCATGCCCCCGGTCGACGTCCTGCTGATGATCTACGCGCTGGGGGACGGAGGCAGCGAACGGCAGCTGGCCAACACCGCGCTTTCGCTCGATCGTTCGCGCTTCAACCCCCACGTCGCGAGCGTGCGGGAAGGATTTCAGGCCGATGCGCTGCGCCGCGCCGGCATTCCCGTCATTCACATGCCCCTGCGGTCGTTTGTCAGCCCGTCCGCGGTGCGGGTGGCGCGGCAGATTCGCTCTTATATCCGGGAGAACCGCATCCGGCTGGTGCATCCGTTCGACTTCACGCTGGGCCTGCTCGCCATACCGGTCGCGAAAACCTGCCCCGGAGTGGCCGCGCTCTCGAGCCAGCGCTGTTATATGGATCTGGTGCCGCGGAAATACCGGCGTCCGCTGCTGGTGGCGCATCGACTGGCGGACGGTCTCGTCGTCAACAGTGAAGAACTGCGCCGCGATCTGGTGGAACGCTACTCGTATCCGGCGTCGCGCATTCACGTCTGCCACAACGGCCTCGATACGGAGCGCTTTTCCGCGGCCGGCAGGAAGCGCGGCGGGGATCTCGTGATCGGCACCGCCTGCGTCCTTCGGCCGGAGAAAAACGTCGGGCACCTGCTCGAAGCCTTCGCCCGTGTACGGGCCATGCGGCCGGGGATGAAGCTGCTGATCGTTGGCAGCGGCCCGGAGCGGGAGAGCCTCGTGGCGAAGAGCGAAGCTCTCGGTCTCGCTGACATCTGCACGTTTCAGCCGACCACTGCGGATGTCCCTGCGGTGATACGGGAGATCGATATCTTCGTTCATCCCTCTCTGACCGAGGGACTGCCCAATGCCGTCATGGAGGCGATGGCATGCGAATGCGCGGTGGTGGCAAGCCGGGTGGGCGGTTGTCCGGAATTGATCGAGGACGGCAAAACCGGTCTCCTCACCGAACCGGGCGACATCGAAAGTCTCACCGCGAGCCTGGCCTCCGTTGTCGCCAATGACCAGCTGCGGGAAAGCCTTGCCGGCGCGGGCGCCCGAAGCATGCAGAGCTTTTCGCTCGCGCGCTCGGCCGCCCGCATGCAGGAAATCTATGAGCGCGTTCTAACGGGCTCTGGCCTCAACCCAGAGGCTGCGCGCGGGTAACACCAGAATCTTCAGCGCGGCAACCGCGGAAAAGATCAGCACGGCGAAGGCCCGCGCCGGTCCGGTGATCCGTTTGACGGCCGAACCGTGCGGGAACAGGCCATCGGCGAGCGCGATGAGCCAGAAGAGAAGCTGCGGCAGGGCCAGCAGCTTCCACGCGCCCGGCAGAGCCAGCGAGGAACCGAGCGCCGCCAGCAGCAGCCAGGGCAACAGCAGCCTGCCGATCTTCGAACTCAGGTAGTGGATGCGCATCCGGTTCCTGCGGCTGAAAAGCCCAGGCAGCAGCACGAGCAGCTGCAGATTTCCCGCCTGAGTCCGCACCTTGCGCCGGAATTCCGAGGAGAGCAATGTGGGCTCATCGATGGCGATCGCCTTCTCCTCGAGCGCCAGCCGATAGCCCGCGAGATGAATGGACATGGGCAGGTACATGTCGTCGAGCAGGCAATCGGGCGGGATCGGGACATACAGGCGGCGGCGCACCAGATAGACCGGGCCGGTGGCGCCCAGCATGGAATCGAGCTTCGCCATATTGTTGCGGATGGAGTTTTCGTAGCGCCAGTAGAGGCCCGTGCTTTCCTCTTCCACCGTGGTTCCGCGCTGAATCTTCAGATTGCCGCTGACCACCCCGACAGACGGATCGGCCATGCAGGCCACCAGATGGCGGAGGCACTCGCGGTCGAGGACCTGGCGGACGTCGGTGAGAAACAGCAGATCGCCGGTGGCGTGAGGAACGGCCGCGTTCAGCGCCGCCGGCTTGCCGCCGGGCGGCACCACGATGAGCCGGACACCCTGATCCGCAAATGAGCGCGCGATCTCCTCGGTGCGGTCGGTCGAGCCGTCGGAAACAATGATGATTTCCACCATTTCCCGCGGGTAGTCGAGAGACAGAACCGACTCGATCTTGCGGCGCAGCCAGCGCTCGCCATTGCGCACCGCGATGATGACGGAAACGGTTTGCGGCACGTCCTGCTTCCGCACCGGACGGCCGAAGAAACGCACCGCAATCGCCAGCAGAAGCGGGTAAACGGCGAGCACGTAGAGGATCATCAACGCGCTGATAATGAAGATGATCGCCGCCAGACTCATGCCTGCGCCACGTGCTTAGTATGGCATCGCGTTAGAGTAAGGCTTGTGTCTCTGGCAGGCGGGATACGGAGTATCCCTTTGATGTTACGGGGTATCGCTTTCGATCTGGACGGGGTACTGATCCACTCGACCGGCTGCCATCGCAGCGCCTTCGAGGAGGTTCTGCTGCCTTTCGGTATCCGTGATTTCGATTATTCGCAGTATGCCGGATGGCGGACGCCGGACGTGATTCGGGCGGAGTTGCGGCGGTGCGGAGTCGCGGCGGACGAAGCAGCGGTCCGCGCCGCGGCTGACCGCAAGACAAAGCTGGCGCGGCAGATGCTGGTCGAGCGAAATCCCGTCGCGGACGATTGCCGCAGCGTACTCGAGCGTCTGGCTGCGAAATACCGGCTGGCGCTGGCCAGCTCGGGCTCGCATGGCAGCGTGCACTCGTTTCTTGAGGTCAACGGGTTCGGGAGCCTGTTTCAATCCGTGCTGAGCGGTGAGGACGTGACGCACGCCAAACCCGATCCCGAGATCTACGAGAAGAGCTTCGCCGCGCTGGGGCTCGAGCCGGCTTCCTGCATCGTGGTCGAAGATGCGGTGTCGGGGATCGAAGCGGCCCGCCGGGCCGGTGCGGATTCGATCGGCGTGGTTGGCACGTGCTCGGCGGAAACGCTGCGGGAAGCGGGCGCCGCGCACGTGGTGGCCCGCCTGAGCGAAGTTCCGGATCTGGTGGATTCGCTATGAACGTGCTCACCGCGGAGAACTGGGAGCAGTACGCGGCGCCGGCCATCGATCCGGCGCAATGGACCGCGATCATTCCGGCCGCGGGAAAAGGTTCGCGGCTGGGATTCGAGCGGCCGAAGATCCTCTTTCCCGTGGGCGGCAGAATGATCGTCGAGTGGCTGCTCGATTTTCTGCTGCCGAACTGCACGAGCATTGTGTTTGTTCTGTCTCCCCATGGGCGCCCGGCTGTCGAAGAGGAACTGCGGCGCCTGATCCCCGGGCGTTATCGCATCGCCATCCAGGAAGTCCCGACGGGGATGGGCGATGCCGTCGAACTGGGGCTCGACGGCGTGTACACTCGGCACGTGGCGATTGTGTGGGGCGATCAGGTGGCGCTGCGGCGAAGCTCGGTGGATGCCTGTCTGCGCGTGCATGCGGGGCCGCTCGCACCGGATCTCACCTGTCCGACGGTGATGCGATCCGCGCCTTATATCCACGTGGAACGCGACGCGGAGGGCAGAATCAGCGGTTTGCTGCAGAAGCGCGAGGGAGACCGGATGCCCGCCGAAGGCGAGAGCGATACCGGCTTCTTCTGCTTCCGCACGGCGCGGCTCAAAGAGCTTCTCGCGCGGCTGCGCGCGACGAGCGGCCGCGGCCATGCCACCGGCGAATTCAACTTCCTGCCGATCATTCCGCTCGCCGCGCGGGAAGGGGTCGTCGTCACGCCGAGAATCATGACCCTCGAAGAGACCATCGGCATCAACTCAAAAGAGGACGCGGCGCTGCTGGAACCGCTGCTCCTGAAACGCCGTCCAATCGAACTTGCCTGACATGCCCGTTTTGTCGATCGTCATCCCCGCGTACAACGAAGAAGCCTTCATCGGAAAGCTTCTCGAGCGGATTCTTGCGGTGCCGACGGAGAAGCTCGGGTTTCAGAAGGAGCTGGTTGTCGTCAACGACGGATCGAAGGACAGGACCGAGGAAATCGCGCGCGGATTCGCCTCCGTCCGGGTCTTCACGCAGGTGCCGAACCAGGGCAAAGGCGCGGCCGTGCAGCGCGGCATCCGCGAGGCAACCGGCGATTACATTCTGATCCAGGACGCGGACCTCGAATACAACCCGGACGATTACCTCACGCTGCTTGGCGCCCTCGCCGCCAATACCGTCGTCTACGGCAGCCGCACCCTCGGGCAGCGCCGGAAGCAGAAGGGCTTTACGCTCTTTCCCGGCCGGCACCCGCAACAGGGTCTGGGCCCATGGGTTGCCGGCGTGGCACTGACGCTCTGGACGTTCCTGATGTACGGGCGCTGGATCACCGACACACTGACCGCCTACAAACTTTACCCGGCGAAACCCGTGAAGGAAATGAAGCTGAAGACCCACGGGTTCGAGACCGACCACGAGATCACGGCGCGCTTCATCCGCGCGGGTTACAGGATCATCGAGGTGCCCATCGACTATATTCCGCGCTCGAAGGAAGAGGGCAAGAAGATCAAGGCGACCGACGGTCTGATTGCCGTCTGGACCCTGCTGCGCTTCCGCTTTGTGCGCTGATCCTTACGGACCTGTCGAAACGCTGCTCCCGATCTTGCGCGTGAGATCGACAGAGTAGTGGACCGGCACACCGGTGACGTCTTTGCGGTAGCGATAGATTTCGATGGTGTGGGTCTGCCCGAGGCCCTCCAGAGTGCGCACCGAATGATAGATCCGCTGCCACTCGTCGGGATCGCCGTCGAGCGCGGCCTTGAGCTGCGCGTGATGCGGATAAGAGATCTTCGCCGCTGTGGTGTGGAGGATAACGAAAGCCACGGGAATATCCGCGAGCGCTTTGCGGACCTCGTCCCCGGTCGTGAAGTTCCGCTCGAACTCCGGCTGGCCCACCGGCGCGGCGATGTTGTGCGACAGCAGCTTGTTTCCGCGAATCAGGTACGTACCGTCGTTGCGGGTACGCTCGGCCCATTCGGCAATCAGCGCGGCTTCGTCGTCGGCCCATTGCGGACTCGATGAAATCAGCACCGCGGTGCCGCGCGAATCGGCGCGTGAGATCAGTGCTTCGACGGCTGGTCCGAGACCGGGCGCGTAGAGCGGGATTAGAGTGAAGCCGGTGAAGAAGAAGAGCAGCAGCACGGCCGCACTCATGGCGGGACGCGCGTAACGGAAATCCGGCAACATGCGGGCCATCGCGTCCGCGCCCGCCACCGCGAACAGGCACATCACCGGCATGATCTGGTAAATCTTCCGCGGTTCGATGCTGGAGGGCACGCCGACGTGAAACAGAACAATCACCGCGGCGTAGATCGCCATCGCGGTCCAGAATGGTTCGCGCCGCCGCAGCGAGAGAAGCGCTCCGCAGAGCGCCAGCGCGGCCAGAGGCCAGCCGACGGTGTGCGCAACGAACCCGAGATGGATGCCGAGAGAGAGCCATTCGTAGGCCCAGCCGGGAAACGAGCGCGTATCCCAGCCCTGGCTGACGATATGCATGGTCACGAGCGTATAGGGAACGCAGAGAATGCCGATCAGGGCGACGCTGATCCAGAGCGAAGCGTCGCGCAGCAGCCGCAGCTTCCGCGTGGCCAGCAGGATGAGCGGCGCCGAGAGCGGGACCACCCAGGCGTTGCCTTTGATCATGACCGCCGCGAATGTCCAGAGCGCGAAGGCGACGGCGTCCCGGCGGCGGGCGGAATCGAGATAACGGGCCAGCGCGGCCACGGCCAGAAAGCTGGTTGCGGCGAGGGGAATCTCCGCCATCACCATGGCGGTCTGTTCCTGGGTGAGCGGCGCGGCGATCAGCAGCAGAGCCGCAACGGCGCCGAGCCAGGGCCCGAAGTACTCCGTTGCGGCGCGATAGACCAGATAAGCCAGCCACGCCGTGAGAACGATCATGCCCCACATCATGGAGACCCGCGAAACGCCGAAAACGAAACCCCACGCGGCCTGCATCAGCGAAAAACCGGGCGGCCACTGGCCCAGTGCGATCTTCGGCAGGTGCAGGTAATACTGCTGCGCATACTGCATGGGGCGCGACCAGTGGCCGGAGGCGGTGAAGTCCTGGACGAACAGGCCGGTCAGGTAGTGCATGCCCTCGTCCTGATACCTTCCGAATTCGGTCTGGAAGATACCGGAGCGCCACGAAAGCGCCAGACAGAAGAGAAAGCAGCCCCCGAATTCCGGCGCGCGCCTGACGAATCGCGGGTGCGAAGAGGAGCTCATGCGGGAGCTTAAGCCCGCCACTGCGGTCTGGCAAACGCGGGCGCCGGATAGCGAACGGGCTTTGGCGCGACTCGCCGGGGAACGGCCGGCTGCGGCGCCTCAGCCTCGCGAACAAAGGCCCTTGCCTCGCGCTGCACGGCGAAAAAGTTGGCCGCGCTCAAACCGATCACCGCGCAGACCGGAGGGGCGTAGGCGTTGTTGCTGAATGCCGTACAAACCCCAAACGCCAGGATCATCATCAACAAAGCAAGGCTCTGGGCTGAGGCGGGCAGAAGCTGCGGCACATTGCGGCAGATCCTGTAAGACCGGTAGTTCATTTTGATCGTCATGATGATGACGGCAATGTACAGGATCGCTGCCGGAAACCCATTCTCCCCTGCCACTTCCAGATAGGTGTTGTGGGCGCCCTGCCAGCCGGACTTCCTGCCCGTCAGGCCGCGAATCATGTCGTCAATGGCATCTTCCAGATTCATCGCGCCAACCCCCAGGATGGGATGGCGCAACGCAAGCTCGAAGGCGCGTTTCTGCAGTTCGGTGCGGGCTGCCTGCGAATCGATCGCCTGGCTCAGCTCCTCGCTGTTGACGGACCGCGGGCCTGCTGTATCGGAGACGATGAGCGTCATCCGCTTGAGCGTGGTGGATGGAACCGCGGTTGCGATGACAGCGCCGCCGACGGGAATCAGAATCATCAGAAGCATCTTCACGCGCTTTGAAACGAGCAGGAAGAGCATCAGCAGCAGCGCGACCAGGGTGATGAGGCACGCCCGCGAACCGGTCCGCAGAATCTCCATCACGAACACGGGCAGTGCCAGCACTGCCAGCGTGCGCGAGATCGTCGACTTGAACGCCACGAGAGCGCCCATGGCAAGCAGAATCGCGAGGCCGAGGTCGTTCGGATTGGAAAAATCCGTATCCGGAATCACAAGCCGCCCCTCTTTCATTTCCCCGAACTGCAGGCAAAGCGCCACCAGCAAAAAAGAGCCGCAGCCAATCCACGAGAGCGCGTGGCGGACCTGTCTGGTATTCAGCGCGATGGCGCAGGCGTAGAACGGAAATATGTGAAACCGGGAAGCGTAGGTCAGAATGTAGGGGACGCTTCGGCCCGGGTAAATGCCAAGCAGCGCTGCCGCGATGAACAGGACGATCACCGCCATCCACGGCCTGGCCACATTGGCGCGCCAGAAGGCGCCGATGCGTCCGGTGGTCAGCAGCACCAGCGTCAGGATCGCGTCGGCGATCCACACCACGGGAATATGAGCGTGAAGGTAAACGATCAGCAGTTCGGCGATCGGAACGACAAATGTGAGCGAATAAAAGCCCAGCAAGACGGTTGAAGGACCGATCTTGCCGCCGGCATCAACCGCCACGGACGCGCCGGCCGCGATGCCGGCAGGCGCCTGTGTCCGGAACTGGGTATTGCCACCGAAGCCCCTCATCGCCGGTGGGGTGGACGGACGTGGCTTCAGCATGCTTCAGACTCAAGTATAAAACGCGGCGGAAAAGGGCCCGTACCACCGGACTGACCGCGGCTCTATGCGGCTGGACGGACGCGCGGACGCTGATTTCGCCACGTGAACACGGCAGTGACTCCGTAGTTCCAGACCGAGCCGATGGCTGTCCCGATCAGGCCCGCCGCATACCAGGCCCATCCTCCCGCGGCGAGAAAATCCGCCACCCGGATGTTCACGAACGCACCGATCGAGCAGGCGAGACAAAACGAGACCAGGCCTCCAAACAACCGGATCCCGCGCAGTCTCCTGTCGCGGTAAGTGATCAGGTTGTTGAGCAGAAAGTTCATGACCATGATGACGAAGGTCGCAAGCGTCTGGGCTTCGGCGAAGGAACCGCCCAGAGAATGCAGTCCCGCATAAAGAACACCGAGGTGGATCAGGGCGCCGAAGGACCCGACCATGCCGAAGATGATGAACCGGACCGGCACGTGGTCGCCCACGAGCTTGGCGAGCAGTAACTGAAGATATTCGAGACCGACGAGGATGTCGAGTTTGCTTTCGCCGTGCTCTCTTCTGCCGAAGCGGTAGGGAACCTCGCCGATCCGCACGGGGCGCGGAGAAGAAGCGATGAGATCGAGCAGTATCTTGAACCCGATGCCGGAGAGAGAATGGGCGACATCGTCCAGGTAGGTTCGGGTGAGCATGAAGAAGCCGCTCATCGGGTCGCTCAGCCGGTGGTGGCTCACCAGACTGCTCAGGAAACGGCCGGAATCGCTGAGGCGAACGCGGCCGGCGGAAAACTCGCCCATGCTGCCGCCCTGGGTGTTGCGGGTCGCGATCACGACATCGAGGTTCCCGGCCCTGAGCCTTTGCAGCATCGCGGGAAGGATCTTTTCATCGTGCTGCAGATCCGCGTCCATGACGGCGATGAAGGGCGCGACGGTCGCCAGCATGCCTTCGATGCATGCCGAGGCCAGACCGCGGCGGCCGATGCGCTCGACGAGGCGCACTCGCGGATTCTCCAGCGCGAACGGGCGCACCTCGTCCGCGGTGCCGTCGGGTGAATCGTCATCGACGAAGATCACTTCGTACTCGATGCCCTCGAGAGCCGCTCGAAGCCGCTCGAGAACGATGGGAACATTCCGGCGCTCGTTGAAGGTGGGGAGTACAACCGCCAGCTCGAGAGGTTTCATGGGCTCAGGCCGGCAGCCTGTCCGGTGAAATGCCTTTGAAGCCGACGACGTTGGTATACCGCCGCCCCGGGAATCGCCGGATCAGATCGCCGGGATCGGTGACGGGAATCAGTCGCGCACCGGAAGTCAGTTCGTAAAGGTTCAATCCGAGTTCGCGTAACCCGGAGAGATACATCGAGGGGTCGGAGCCGGCTTGCCGCAGTCCATCCGGCCAGAATTCCGACAGCAGGATCAGCTCCCGCGAGTTCGCGATTGTGTCTCGCATGCCGGCGAGAACGTGCGCCTCGTATCCCTGTACGTCCATCTTGATCAGATTCACTTCCGAAAGCGCCATGCCGGCGAGGATGTCATCCACTCTTTCCACCCGGACCTCGCACAAACCGCTGGACAGTTCGTTGGCATAGAGGCGATTATCGCCCCGATTGTCGGCCGAGGTATGCAGTGTCATGGTTCCGGCGTGATCCGATGCGGCTTTCTGAACCGCCGTCGCGATCGCGCCCTGGTTGGCCGCGATCGTCTTCCGCAGGTAGCGGAAGTTCTCGGGATCGGGTTCGAGCGCCACGATCCTTCCCTCGCCGCGCATGCGGGCGAGAGCGAGTGCCGTGTAATAGCCGACGTTGGCTCCAATATCCAGAAAGGTGAGCCCGGGGCGGCAGACACTCAGAAAGAATCGGGTCTCGGGCAATTCGTATGCACCGAAGGTGAGCGCACCGGATACTACCGGATCGTTCGGGTTCAGCACGATCGTGGCGCCGTGCCGCTGCAAAGTCCGGGGCAGGATGGCCCGGATGGCCGCATTCGCCAGTTTTCTGAGCGGCGCCGGTTTGAGCAGCGACGTATAGACGAACTCGAGCGGGGTCATTGATCTGGCGCGGCCGATACGTCCAGTTTTTTCAGAACCACGGCCGGATTCCCGCCAGCGATGACAAAGGACGGAATGTCATTCGTGACCAGGGAGTTGGCCGCGATGGTGGATCCCTGTCCGATGGTGACGCCTTTAAGGACAATGCACTGCACCGTGATCCAGACGTTCTCACCGATCCGGACCGGCCGCGACTTCACCCAGGCCGGATCGTTCCTGTGCAGGGGATGGACGCTGTGATAGTCATAGTCCGTGATGCGGCATTCAGCGAGAATGGAGCGTGCGCCGACGTCGATGCGTTCCCTGCAGCCGAATCGCGTGCCGTTGAGAAATGTCCTGTCGCCGATGGTGATGACCGCTTCGGGCGAGTGGGTGTAGGGAGTCACGAGCATCCCGATCTCCACGTTGTCGCCAATAATCACCCGGCCCGGCCCGCGGATCTTCAGCCGCCCGTAGAGCAGCAGGCTTCGCCCGATCTTCACTCTGGGGCGAAACAGCCTGCACCAGATGGTGAGAACCTGTCCGCGAACGCGGCATTTTACGGCCTCCCAGGCGGCAGCAGGATTTTTGAGGGCGCGAAGAACGCTGCTTTCCCAGCCTCGCACGTTTGAAGTATACACAAAGAGGTCAGTTGGCGATCCTGGGCAGTTCAAGGACCTCGATGCTGGCGGATTCGTATAGGATCGGGCCGGGCCGGAAGCTTTTCGGATCCACTCCGGTATAGGACTGTTCGAAAGCCTGGGCGAGAGAGTCGGCCAACCGGGCTGGTTTGTCGACGAAGACAATGACGCGATCGATCGTGGTTCGTCCGCTCACGCCCCATAGAGATTCGGGAACCCCGTGGCGCGCCAGATAGTAGCGGACGGGATAAGAAGCAGGGAGGGTGGAAATGATCAGATCGCCCGGACGTATCTGACCAGCCATGTGAGCTGCCGCTGGCGCAGCGTCATTGTTCGTTCCGGTCTCGGGAAACAGGAGAACCACGCCGGAGGAAGCAGTCTGCGCCAGTCCGAGACCCAGCAGCACGAGAGCCGCAAGCGAGCCAGCGGCTGAACTCTTCAGGCGGGCCACCTCGATCAGACCGGTTGCCGCTGTTGCAAAGTAGAGCGGAAGCAGGAATAACCAGATCCGGCCCGGCGGCGTGACGCGCTGAAGGGCCGTGATGGCGAGGCACACAGCGACGAGAACGGGAAAGACAGCGGGGCCGAGGCTGCGGCGGCCAATCGCGAGGGCCACGGAGGCGACGGCGCACGCAGTTACGAACCATGCCAGCCAGTTTGCCCAGCCGCTGTTCCACTGGTCCCACGTCCGGGTCAGGGCACCCGGCAGTTGTGAGACGAACTGAGCCGAGGTCAACGGCTCGACATATCGATTCGAGAAGAGGGCATCATAGCCCGAACCGAGAATTACAGGCCAATACAGGAGGGCGGAAGCAGCGACGATCAGGACGAGACTGACCAGGAGCGGCCGAAAGACCGAACGCAGATCGAGCCGCTCGCGCCAGGCAGCCAGCAGGCAGAGAGCGGATGCCGCGGCCAGGCAATAAACGCCTGTCGGGACGGTCAGTATGGTTGCGACGGAGAGAAAGATGAACAGGGCCCAGAGCCCCTGACGGTCCGGCTTCTTTCCGATCGCCCGGGCAATGATGATCTGCGCCAGAAAACAGGCGGTGATCAGTGCGTAGCCCCTGGCGTTGGTGGAAAAGCTGATCAGTTCAGCGTTGGCCGCCACGAGCGCGGTTGCAGCGAGAGCGGCCGGGCTTCCCCACCACAGGGCGGCAGCGTAGTAGGTCAGGATGATCGTCGCGCAACCGGCGAGGAACGCAGGAATCCGGATGACCGCAGGGGCCGGTCCGGCCAGATGGGTCGAGATGAAGATCAGCAATGTGTTCAGCAGGTGGTTGTTGGGCGTGTAGTCCAGCACGAACCCGCGAAAGAGACCGGCTTTGACATAGCGCAGGTACGTGCACGCCTCGTCATAGCGCATCGGCTGCACAAACAGATACCAGCCGCGGACGGCGATGCCGGCCGCGGCTATGGCGGCGAGCGCGATACGATGCAGCACCGGCTGCCGCCGCAGAAAGGCGAATGCCTCCCGGATTCCATCGCCGAGTTCGAGCCATGCTTCCCTGCCGCTTTTCGCGAGTTCCAGGGCGATTCGCCCGGCTGTCGCCAGCCCGAACACGGCGGATGCGGTGAGTGCGATCCCTCCCGCCAGGAGGGATCGCGTCAGCATCGCGTAAAAGGCAGCCCGGATATGCCTGTCATCGGCGTGGGGTACGACGCGGCTGAGAAGCCGCAGCGCCGTCTGGTAGGGCAGGAATGAAGCCGTGACCGCCGCCACGCCGCCGGCGGCCGCGAGAATCGCTGCCCAAAGGACGAATAAACGAATTCCGCCTCCCGGATTTCTGCTCTGCGACTGGGGAGCGGCCGGCACAGTCATCGATCAGGGGATAGCCAGAGCCTGTATGTCGGAGGTCACCCATCGCCTGCCGTCGTCGGAACGGCGCAGCCGGTAGTAAACCAGATTCGGGCCGACCACCGGCACGGAGATGGTGCATCCGGATGCGCACGACACTGGCGTACCCGGCTCACTCGCGAAAGCGAACGGAGCACCTTGCTGGGTTTCGGACGAGGCAGTAGCCGTCTCGCAATTGTCGGCGCGCGAGGTGCAGAACAAGCCATTGGTGGGCGACCGTCCAGGCCCGATGTAGCGCGAATAGCCGAACTCGATCTCGGCATATTTCAGGCCGGCCGGAAGCTTTGCACTGAGGGTCTTGAAGTCGCTGTCAGAGTCGCTGCTCTCCTGCCATGGAGGCAGAGAAAACATGAATCCGGTCATCAGAAAGCCGTCCATCGAATTGGTGCCCATCATCATGGCCCAGTTGCCATCCGGGTATGCGACGGCGTGGGTGTAAGGGTAGTGGCGCCCGACGCTGCTCCAGCCCTCGCTGACGAACCTGGAGGTGTGACTGTTCGGATCGTTCGCATGGATACCGAACTGGCGGATGGCCCCGGCGGGTGCGTTGTCGCCGAAAAGCACACACGGAACGGATACCCAGGAAAGGCTGGCAGAACAATAACCCGGGTCGAAGGCCGTCGGAACGTTCACGTAAATCTCATTCGCCGCCGAACCGGCGTGACATTCACCGGGCGTCAGCACAAAACACATCGAATAAGGCGTGGAATCCACGCTGCTCGACGGGCCGCTGACATCGTTCAGCTGGTAACGGCCGGCCCAGCCGATCATCGGCTGGACCTTATAAGTGACAGCCGAGGCCGAGACCGAGCCAATGGACTGAATCTTATAAACCGTTCCCGAAACAGGAGTCAGGGTTCTTGCAACGCCGCACCCCAATTGTTCAGCTCCGCAGGCCACGAGCGGATTCATATCGAGGGCCCAGTCGTAGCCGGATGGTCCGGCGTTGAACTGGCTGAGATCCAGATAGCTCTGTAACTGGCCACCGATCGCCGATGCATTCCCGTGAAACGCCGGTTCTCCGATGTTGAGAAGAGGCGGTGGCGGGATGGTCGAGATCTGTGTGAAAGGAGTGTCGTACATGACGTGCTGCGAGGTCACGATGGTCAAACCTCCGGTCGGACCGCGGCCCTCGGCCGAGTGGATGATAAACGATCTTCCCACCTCCGCGTAATTGCCGGTCGTCTGCTCCTGCTGGAACACGGCGGCGCCGCAACCGTTGATATACCCGGGCATCATGGTCAGCTTCCACCCGTTCTGATGAACGAACTGGGTGGGAGCGTCGACGGCGAGGGGATCGGCCAGCCCATGCCAGGGAGAGTAGGCACAATAATCGTAAGTCGCGTTCCTCGCCAGGACCACGCGCAGAGTGTTACCCGCGTCGGGAGTCATGGAAAGGACGCGGAAGTGCTCCGAGTCCGTACTACCGAACGGGGCCAGGTCCACCGCGTTATCGCCCGGCTGCATCGGCGGGTACTGCGAAGCGTTGGGGTTCCATGGACATGGCCAGGCGGTTTTTTCATACTGCGTGGCGGCTACGTTGCACACGCCGCCCTGCGGCAGCCGGACTGTGACGCACTCGATGAACGGCGCCGAATTGGGCGGGCAGGTGCGCAAATAGTTCTGCGCCGCGCAGGTGGTTCCGGCGCCGGGCAACCAGTCCAGGCAGGTGTTCGTGTTCCATGTGACGCCGTCGCCCATCAGGATACTCACAACCTGGGCCTGGAACGGGCCCCCGAATAATGTCGTCGTGCTGTTGGAATTCAGAGGATCGAGTCCGTATCCGAGGTTGTTCGGATCGGCTGTTTGGGCCTGGGCGGAATGCAGCGAAGCCCAACGCGCGTGCGGCATTCCGGTGCCATCCAGGGTGTGGACGAGGCGGACGACCCTGGCCGGAGTCTGGCTCAGATCGACGGACGCGCACCACCCGGGACCGCCCGAGTTGCCCTGGCCCTGGCCGGAATACAGGTTGCAGAAGAACGCGAAATGTCCGCTCGATCCCTCGAAATTGACCGCGCCATTGGCTCGCGTCCACGGCCCATAAAGCGACGAATTATAAGGGGGAAGTGTATTCCCCTGGGCTGCTTCGATCTGCTGATCAAGATCGGCGTTGGAAGAGTGCGGCATCAGATCCACGGAAACGACATGATCGTTCACCACCGGGCAATCGCCGGCCGACGAGCATCGGTAGCCGAAGTCAATGGAGGTCGTGTAGTCGCCGGTATAGGTGTACTTGTAGACGGTCCAGCCGCCATTGGAATTGACCTGGCCTAGATAGAAGACATTGCCCTGCGTGTCGTCGAAATACACATCGCCGACGTAGGAAATGATGCGCGTGGTGCCATCATTCGCCACAAAAGCGAGCACGCCACCGCAGCAGATCAGCGAGGTGAGGGTGCAGAGATAGCCGGTTTTGCCGTCGCCCGAAGTGACGGACACGAAGCTGCACCTGTCGCCATACGTTTCGATACCAATGGGAGATCCCGCTCCTGCCAGCTTGAAGTTGACTCCCATCGTGGCCGTCCCATTGGCGTTATCCTTCCAGACTCGAACTCCCCACCCGTAGGCGCGGAAGTTGCCGCCGGCAACACCTGGCTGCTCCACGGTGGTGAGAGTACCCGGGCCGGCGGGCGCGGCGGCCGCCGTGCAGAGCTGATTCGTGCAACTGCTCCCGGCAACATAGATCTTCTGGCCCGGACTCAGCGCACTGCTGAAATGCGTCTGCGGATTCAGATTTGCAGCCGGAATGGTGAGCGTGTTACCAGAGACCGTTAGAGCTCCGAAGGTCTCGCGGTTTTCCATACGGATCAGCGGAGAGACGCTGTCAGTCCACCCGAAAAAAGGTGTCGAGGGGAAGGACGCCGGGAACGCCCCGTCCAGATCCGAAGATCCCGACGAGACGTGGGACGCGGTATTTCCGGCCGGCAGAATTACCTGCATGGTATTGCTGGCACAGCCGGACGCCGGGTTCAGAAAGATGCAGAAATCCACGACCCGGTCTGCCACCGATGAACTGCTCGCGTTTCCCCAGACGACAATGCCGATGTCGGTCAATTCGCGATGCCAGTCATAGGCGACAGGATCCGGAGCGGCCGAAAGATCGGCATAGAGATCAATCGGGTTCGTATTGTTCGTGCTGGCATTTGTTGCCGCGCCGTTGAGAACGCCCGCCGGATTGGTCCAGCCCGAACCACCCGCCCAATTCGTGAACTGACGCGAACTGGAGGAGCACCCGCCTGAACCGCACCCGGTGCGCCATGTTCCCACCAGCGGGGGCATTGGGACCATCGTGACACCCGTCAGCGGGTCGGTAAAGGAGCGGGTGGCCGTCCAGTCGATGGTTGGCAGGCCGAGGTTGCCCCATTTGGTTGGATCGAAGGGAGATTGCTCGGTGCGGCTGACGCCGCCCGAAAGGTTGGCAGTGGAGAAACTGCCAGTGACCGTCCCGCCGCACCCGCTGACCTGAAAATAGTAAGTTGTGAATACACTGAGCGCGCGGTCGCCCGTCTGATGGCCGATCGTGACGGTACGCGTGCTTCCGTCGGCAGAAGTAAGCGTGTCGGCGCGGCCGGTATCCGTGTTCGCGTTGCCGTATTCGGTTCCGTCAACATCGGGGAGAAGCGGCGTCAGATTCGGCGAAGTACTCACCAGAAGAGAGCACGTGCCGGTGAAGCCCTGTTCCTGCAGGACGGCCTGAGTCTGATTGACGCTGGTGATCGTGGCCGTGAGAGCGCCAAAGGCTTGCGCAGCAAACAACAGGCTGATCACGAAAGCCCCGCGCATCGCTTTATGGTAACTGATCCCGTTCCGCGTCCGGCATCGCAGCAATTTCCCGGATTGTATGCTTTGGCGGCTCATTGTCTTGGTAACCCCTGCAGGAAGATAGTGTATTCGAACGGGGCGAAATTGGCGGCCGTCGCGCTGAGCGCGACGGCGCCGAAAATATAAGACCAGCCGAAAGTTTCGGAGGGAATCGTGCCTGTGGCGACGGCGGGGGTGCCACCATCGACCGAACAGCGGATCGTGTTCGCCGTCCCTGCGTTGTTGTCGACGACCAGCCGGTGCGCAAGAGAATCATGAGCTACGCCCGTATCAGCGGTCGCAACGTCATTCCCCCGGTAACGAATCACGGCAAACCAGTCGCCCGAACCCGTCTGGCGGCAGCCGACGAAATCGGAGAAGGTGCTCGTATTATTGGTGAGGCCGACATAATGCACGCCATTCGTGTCGGCTATCAGATATGTGGCGGCGACCCATAGCTGCGCGGGTGAAGCTCCCGACCAGTAATCGAACGATGGAGAACCGCCGCCAGAGTCCCCCGGAAAGTAGAACGTACACGAGTTTCCGGCGCCTGCGACCTGAAGGTAGAGGCCCGTGGTGATCGTCTCCTGCTTGAAACCGGTCAGCCCCTGGACCGCGCCACCGTTGCAGCTTCCCTGGTACGACCATGCATCCTCTCCCTGGTTGAAACCGGATGCGATCGTGAGGTGATCGCGGTAGAACTGAGTCGGGTCCATGGGATTGAAGGCTGATCCACCGCCGCCCGAGCCCGATCCGGATCCGCCGCCTGAACCGCCTGACGAACCGGCTGCGTTGGCCGCAATCGTGATCGTGCCCGCGCCCTGGGTGAGGGTAATGTTGTCGCCGGCGACAAGAGCCGGGGCGATGCTGAGCGTGGAGACGTTGTTCGTTCCACTCGCATCCCAGGTTCCGCTGGTCGCGTTCCAGATTTCAATCGGGATGACGCCGAGCGGGTACTGCGTGATCCCTGCGATGACAACGCACCCGGAGCATGAGACACCCGGTGTTGTCAGGCTCGACACCCCGACGGTCAGATTCGCGTTGCTGTCGATATAAATCGACGCGAGGCCGGTACCGCCCGAGACGGTCGCCGTGGCCGGGGCGAGAAGGCTGTATTCCGTGGATCCGATACGGAAGAGGCACGGCGTGGGGATCGAGCACGAGGGGCCGATGGTAAGAACCGTGCTGCTGGTTTGTTGCACGCTGATGGTGCCTGCCGCGGCACCGGTTGACCCCTGAATCGGAGTCCAGACATTGGTGGAAGTGCAATCGTAAGGTGTCGCCGGCGCGGTGGTCACAAAGAAGACCTGCCCCACGAGGCAAGTTGCGGGAAGTGTTGTCCCGACCGGAAATGGACGGACAAAGGACGCCCGGGAAAAATCGACGTTCTTCGTCTGGTTGGCAAGGTCCAGTTTCGTCTGGCCGTATGCGGCCAGCGTGGTGACGAGCAGAGCGCTCGCCAGATACCTGATATTCATAAGCGACGGATCATCTCCTCGACGAGAGAGGTAACACGGCAGACGCGTGCCTGTCCGTTTAAGGCCTTTAGATTGAGTGAATAATTCGTGTGACTGGTCTTCCCCGGGCTGGGACAGCGGGATATCGCGACGGCTTCATCGTGATCATGACTCAGTTCATTACTCTGGCTGTCACGTTTGCCTTCACGACGCTCTCCAGCCGGAGCAGCCTGGGCTTTATCCCCCTGCGCGATTATGAGTTCTTCGTGGCGAACACGACGGGTTTATACGCCCATGAATGACTGTCCCGGACTCTTGGCCGCTGTTTGTTCGGGGCCGTGGGTAAGTCCCTCGTCGGTATCTGGCAACGGGCGCGAATTCGCAGGGCCCGTTTGAACCGCGCGTGGGATACTGACGGGGTGCGAGAACGCTTCAGGGCGGCAGCGGTACCGATTCTCCTGCTCATCATGCTGTGGGATTGCGGCGCGCTCCTGGTCGCGGCGGGCCGCAAGCGTTTCTGGTACGACGAGCTTACGACATTCCACATTGCGGGTTTACAGTCGTTCGGCGACGTCTGGAGCGCCCTCAAAGAGGGCCTCGACGGGATGCCGGCGGGCTTCTATGGGATGATGTGGCTGGTCCGGATGGTCCCCGGGGACCCCCACATCATTTTGCGGCTGCCCTCTCTAGCGGGATATCTGCTCGCCTTGCTGGCGGTTTGGTTTTTTCTGCGGTACCGATTGCCGGCGGAGGCCGCAATCTGCGGGCTGTTCGTCCTTTCTCTCTCGCCGTTCCGAACGTATTCTCTCGAGGCGCGGCCCTATGCCCTGATGGTCGGGCTGGTAGCGGCCGCGGCCGTCTGCTGGCAAAGGATCGGGGCCAGGCGCTGGGCAACTCCCTTGTTAGGCTTGTCCCTGGCGCTGGCCGTCTCTGCGCACTACTTTGCGATTCTTTCGATCGGCGCGTTTGTGGCGGCAGAGGCAATCGTCTGGCTTCGTACGCGTGTTCTGAGGCCGGGTGTATGGATCGCCTGCGCGGCGGGTTTGATCCCATTTCTGTTGGCGTTGCCCGTTCTGGTGAGCTTCCGCGGCGCATACGGTAAAACGTTCTGGGCCCGGCCGACGTGGCTCACTCCTTTTCAGACGTACGGATCCTATCTGGACATGGACCTCAAGCCCTCGCTGGTTCTGATCATTTTTCTTGGGCTGACCGCGCTCGTGGCCTTGTCAGCAAAGCGCAGGGGCTCGCCGGGCGCTGATGACAAATCGATACTTCCTCCCGAGGAGATCGCGCTCATCCTCGCCCTTTTGGTCTACCCCGCCTTTTTGGCGATGCTGACGAAGATCGCCGGCTCCGGATACGTACCCCGCTATGGCCTGCCCGGCGTAATTGGCGTTGCGGCGGGACTCGTCGTTGCAGTGCGGGCGAATTGGCCCGCGTCCGGTTGCCTTGCGGCCGCAATGCTCGCGGCCTTTTTCTACCAGGCCGGTGGAGATATTAGAAACCTGCCATCTGAAAAGGCGACTTCGGCCGACAGAAGATGGACCAGGCTCGAGGCCCAGTGCCGGAGCATGCCCGATGCGCCAGTGGTCATAGGCAGCGGACTCAGCTTTCCTGAGGCTGTCGAGTATTCAACACCGGCCCTTGGAAAGCGGCTTCTCGAGGTAGTCGACCCGGCTGAGGCGGTCAGGATTCTTGACACGGATACAGTTGATCAGGCGAACATCCGATACGCTCGCTATTTTCAGCTTCGGGTCGTGAGCCGCGATCTGTTCGAATCGTCGCCCCGCACCTTCTTTCTCTATTCCGGCGGCGGCTACGACTGGTTCACCAGATACGCGACGGAGAAAGGCTATGACCTGAAGCTGCTCTGGTCCGACGCAGCCAACGCGCTTTATCTGGTGACACCGTAGAAGCGTGCGCCTTCGCGGGCATCTGTTTATTTGCCCGCACCAAAGGTTCGATGCAGCCCTTCCACGACCCCGACACGCGGCTTCCATCCGAGCTGGGTTTCCGCGGCCGTGACATTGAACGGCGAAAGCGGTTTGAGAGAACGAATCCTGTAGCGCGACAGCGGAACGCTTCTCTTCAGCGCCTTGCCGAGCAACTCGATCCCGAAACCGGCGAGAAGCAGCATGCTTTCGGGAACCTTCCAGATGCCGGTACCGCCGAGTGCGGTGCGCTGTTTCGCGAGGTACGCGTTCTGGTCAATCGGCGTCGTATCCACGATGTTGAAGACGTGTCCGGCTGCCTTGTCCGACTCCGCGGCCAGAAGCAGCGCGTCGACCACGTCGTCGCGATAGACCAGAGGGATCTGCCGGTTGCCCGAGCCACTCACGATCCACTTGCCCGCGATGGCAATGACGCCATTGGGCGTGACCTTTTCCGCACCCGGCCCGAAGATCTGGCCGGGGCGGATGATGACGGCCGCGAGACCGCGATGGCGCATGGCATCCAGCACCATATTCTCGGCCTCGAGTTTGGTGCGCGTATAGTTTCCGCGATTCATGGGCTGCGGCTCGACCGGCGAGTTCTCGGTGACCGGATCGCCGGTCCGGTGCCCTGCGTGATCCATGATTCCCATCGAGCTCACGTAGACGAGACGCTTCACGCCGTGCCGGAGACACGAATCGATGATGTTGCGCGTGCCCCAGACCGTCGCCTGCTCAAACTCGGCCGGCCCGCCTTTCATGGCCGCGCCCACGTGATACACCAACTCGACCCCGGCGACGGCGCGGTCGACGACATCGGGCTGTCCCAGGCTGCCGTAAACGATCGACACCGGCGCACCGGGAGATTTCGGATCGGCCGGGCTGCCCGGCTCCGGCGGACGGCGCAGAAGCAGCCGAACGGGTTCGCCTTTCTCGCGCAGGCGGCGCACCAGTTCGCCGCCGAGAAACCCGCCGCCGCCGGTCACCAGAATGCGCGCGGGCTCAACCGGCCGCGCCGCTTCTTCGCGAAGCTGCGCTTCCACCTGGCGATCCGCCTCGGCGACCGCGCCGCACACCAGCGCCATCATGCGGCGGCCTTCCTCCGCAGGCACAGGGACCGGCTTGCCCTCGGCCAGCGCGCGATAGAAATCCTGCACGCTGCGATAAATCCCCGGCGATGGCTTCAGCTTTCCCGTAGCGAAGCGCACCATGTTCCATGGCACATTCCACGCGCGCCGCGCGGCATTGACGAATCCGTTCCAGACGAACCCGATCTGCTTCGGGCCCGGCAGCGTTTTGCTCAGCTCGCAGGTCTGCAGGAAGCAATCCACGTGGATGATGCCGCGCGTTCCCTGAATCAGCAGTTCATTCTGCAGCGGCTGCGTATTCCACGAAAGGAACATGTAGCCGGTGCCCTTTTCCGCCCACGCCTGCGCGCGCCATTCGTCGAGCTTGAGCATCTGCTGGCGTCCCGTGCCCGCCCATGTGACGGAAAGCTTGTGGATGGGCCCGAGGAAGAGCTCGAGCATGTACAGGCCGTGCACGCCCAGATCGCGGAAGGGATACGAGCCCTGGCTGTAAGGCGCGGGCAGGGGCCCGCCCGCATACGGGGGATAGTCCGAGCTGCGAATGAAGTGCACCGCGAGAATATCGCCGCAGACACCGGACTTCACGAGCTCCGCTGCCTGCAAAACCACGGGATCGAATCGCGCCGAATGGTTCACCGACAGCACCCGGCCTTTTTCCCGGGCCTTCGCGATCATGGCATCGCATTCGGCCACCGTATCGGCCATCGGCTTTTCCACAAAAACGTGGCAGCCCATGTCGAGCGCGCGCAGCGTGAGATCGCAATGTGAAGATGGCGGCGTGAGGACGTGAATGACGTCGGGCCGCGCCGCGGCCATCTCCTCGATGGTTTTGCAGACGTGCGGAATCCCGAACCGCGCGGCCATTTCCCCGGCTCGTTTCCGGTCGCTGTCACAGATGGCGACGATATCGACGAATCCGAGGTCCCGCATGGCGCGCAGATGGTGGTTCGCCACGTAGCCCGCTCCAACAACGCCTGCCCGGAATTTCGCGCTCATGCGGTGGTCTCTCTGAGGTTCATTTTCGCCGCGCGCGCCGCGTAGCCGAGCCACCGGGCCAGAGGTGTGCAGCCGATGAGACCCAGCCAGAAGAACGGGACGTTCCAGTCTCCCGCCGTTACGAACCTGCGCACGAGTTTGCGCGCCTCCTGGTGGTGGCCGAAGTAGCCGTAGACGCTCGCCGTCTTGCTGGCGCGCGCCGCGAGGAAGCGGTGCAGCAGAGGCCTCAGCGCGGAGGGACAGCTCCCGACGATTTCTTCACCATCGAGCAGGAACGGCTCGACAGGTCTCGCGCCCCTTACGTTCATGCTCAGTTCGGAAGCGTCCAGATGGTGCCCGACGAGGGCGCGGCCGTCGAAAGCGACATCCGAATGCAGCAATACCTTGAGCCACAGGTACGCGTCTTCGGCGAAGAGGCACCGCGTTCTCGAGTAGAACCCGCCTTCGCGTTCGAACACGCTTCTGCGAATCACCGTTGACGATGGCAGCATATTGGAAACAAATCCGAGCAGCAGCGGAAGCGGCGTCTCCGGTGTGACCCGATAAGTCCCCTCGGGTATTCCGATCCTTTTCCACCGCAGCCGGGTCGACACACCGGACGGAAGTTCCATCATCGCCCAGGTGAGACAGGCGACCTGTTCTCCATAGCCGTCGAGAAGGCGTATGCTCTCGGCCAGATAAAGAGGGTCCCAGGCATCATCGGCGTCCAGCATGGCGATGAGCCGTCCGCTGGACTCGGCTACACCGCGATTGCGCGCCGCGCCCGGCCCGGCGTTTGCCTGCCGGATGAGGCGGATGCGAGGGTCTCCGCGGCTCTCCACCTTCTTCTCGCCGCCGTCCGTCGATCCGTCGTCCACGACGAGGAGTTCGTAATTCGTAAAGCTCTGCGCCGCGATGGAATCGAGGCAGCGGTCGATCCAGGGAGCCTTGTTGTAGAGCGGCACGATAACGGAGATATCCGGTGTCATCGGGCGAGGACCTTTTCGTAGATCCCGAGCAGGGACCGGCGGTAGGCTTCGGGCGAGTATTGTTTTTCCGCGAGTTCCTTTGCGTTTCGGGCGAGACGCTCGCGCAGTGCGCCGTCGGCAAGCATGCGGGCCATGGCATCGGCCAGTGCTTCCGGATTGCGCGGCTCCGTCAGCAGGGCCGTTTCCTCGCTGGTTGCGATTTCCGGCACGCCGCCCACGCGTGTCGCAATCACCGGAACGCCAGCCGCCATCGCCTCCAGCAGCACGTTCGGAGAGCCTTCCGAGTGCGACGGCATCACCACCATCGAGGCGATCGCATAGTATGGCCGCACATCGTGCTGCAGGCCTGCCATGGTCACGGCGTTTTCAAGGCCAAGCTTCTTCCGCAGCGCCTCGAGGCGTCCCTGCTCCGGTCCATCCCCGACGAGAACAGCGTGAAAGGGAAGGCTGGTTTTGCGCCGAAGGATATCGAGCGCGTGGAGGAAATCGGCGTGTCCTTTTTCGTGCGACAGGCGCCCCACCACCAGCAGAATCGGCGTATCCGGCGGGAACTGCGCGCGCAGGGCTTCGACTACGGCGGGGTCCGGACGCGAGAAAGGCTTCACGGAATTGTGGCGCACGACGATGCGCTCGGCGCCGATCCCCTTTTCCGCCAGATCGCGCGCAAAAGCGCCGCACACCGTAACCACGCCCGATGCCGCACGCAGCGACCAGCGATCGAGCTGGTTGTAACAGCGCATCTTGAAATCGGTGGCCGTGTAACCGTGGTGAAACGCCAGCCACTTCCGCTTCTTCCACAATCCCGAAACGCGCATCAGGAAGTGCGATTTCACGTTGTGGGTCTGGATGATGTCCGGATTGCGTTCCTCGATGATTTTGCGGATCTGGCCGAGAACGGCGGGATCGAAACGTCCCTGCTCGGTGACGAGATCGAGATGCACGCCGGCCTCGCGGGCGCCCGTCACAAACCTGTTTTTTTCGCCTTCACCCGCGCCCCGCTCGTAAGTCACCAGCGAAAGATCAACCGCGCGGACCCCCTCGGTTTCCACCCGGCTCCGCGTTGCAAATTCGATCAGATTCCTGGCCTGCCCGGTCACAAACCAGGCTTCCACGATGGAGACAACGCGAATTGGCCGCACCAATGACCAGTATGCCAGCAGCGTCGGTCGATACAATCATCACGAATGACCACCGGGTTGAAGTGGATCAGCCTCCTGGCCGGAATCGTTGCGCTCTCGATGACTTATCGCATCAATGGCGCTCCGTACATCCCGAATGACGGTTATCAGTATCTGGATGCGGCGTCGAGTCTGGCTTCCGGAAAATGCTTCTGTACCACCGTCGCTCTGTTCGACGAACAGGTGGCGTACGGGCGCATGCCGATTCCGTTCACGCATTTCGCGCCGGGATACCCGCTTCTGATCGCAGGGCTTTCCCGCCTCGGGATGGTTCCCGAAACGGCCGGGTATCTTCTTTCCGCTCTGGGCTATCTTGTGGTTCTCTGGCTGATCTGGGATATCGGACTCGGCCTCGGTGCCAAAGGCTGGGTGACAGGCTTGTCGAGCCTCATCTGGCTTACGCACGCCTCCGCGCTGTGGTACGCCGCGATGATCGGAGCCGAGTCGCTGTTCACGGCGCTGCTGATGGCGCTCGCCGCACTGATCATCCGCGATGTCCGTCGAACGGAAGCCGGAATCAGGCTGCCGCTCGGAATCGGTGTGATTGCGGCGCTGTCTTACTGGGTTCGATACCCAGGGCTGTTTCTCGTCGGCGGCGCAGGCATTTACCTTCTGATACGAGCCTCGAGATCCCGCGAGGCTCGTTCCGGCGCTGTCGCGGGCCTGGTGGCGGCCGCTGCGCTGGTCGCCCCGATCCAGATCCGGAATGCGATCTACGCAGGCTCCTGGCGAGGAGGGTTCACGAGCAGCGGCCAACAGTCGCCCGTTGCCGTAATCGTGGATTCCATCCGCGCGTTCCGCTATCTCCTGCTGGGCGACCGCGTGCCGCTCCGGCTCGACGTCTGGAGCGGGCTTTTCTTTCTTTCGGCTGCCGCTCTGCTCGTACTGATCGTGCGGGCTGCGCGGCGCGGCGAGTTCCGGATCAGGCCGTCGCAGGAGCCTCTCTACTGGTCCGTTTTTATCGCCGCCGTCTATGTCGCTGGAGTGCTGGCCGCGACCCTGTCCACCATTGCCAGCGACTTCCCGCGCTACTATCTCCCGGTCTATCCGCTCCTCCTCGCCTGTTTTGCAGTTGCCTGTTCTCTCATCGCGCGCGGAATGGGGGCATGGATCGTGGCTCTGGCTGTGCTTTCCGCCGTGGCCGTCGAGTCGCGCGGTCTGCCGGTTGCCCCACGTTCAGCCGACTGGGTATTCACGCGCGGCCTGCTCGACGAAGAAGCCGAGCCGTCGGTTTCGGTGACCAACTGGCTGGAGAATCACGTGAAAGCGACGGATGTGATCGTCGCTGTGGAAGGGCAGGCGGTTCATTTCGTGCTCAGGCGCCCCGTGGTTGCGGCGCTCGAACCGAACGTGAGCGTTCGCCCGATGGACGAAAAAACCTATTTCGACGTCATGCGCCAGTACCACTCGAAGTATCTCGTTGTTTTTCCTGGTGCTTCACCCGAACGCGTGCCCGAGCAGGAATCCAGCGTTTTTCTGCGCGCGCTCGCTTCCGGTACGGCGCCCTCATGGCTCCGGCTGGCCGTCCGCAGCCGCGATGCCGCGGTTTACGAATGTACCGGCTGCGGAGACTGAGCCGTTCTCGAGCGCAGGAAGAGGACCGTCATCGAAAGCGTAACGAAACTCTGCACGAGCACGACCGACCAGGCGGTGCCGACCGGACCGAAACGGTAAGAAAGAAACACCGCCAGAAACACATTCAGGATGCCGGCGCACAGCGAGATCCGGTTGAATGCCCGATCCATGCCGAACGCGAGCATCCACTGCATCCCGAGAATATTGCTGACCGAGACCAGCGGCACGATCAGCGAAGAGACTCTCAGCACCCCGACAGCGGGTTTGTAGGAAGGACCGAGCAGTATCCGGATCACCCACGGAGCGGTGGCGATCAGGGCCGCGCCCGTCGCCAGACCCACGATTCCGAAGACGGCTAATCCCAGACGCAGCGCACCCTCCGCCTTGCTTTTGTCGCTGGCGGCCAGATGGCTCATCCGTGGGTAGAGGGCCTGCGTAAACGGTGTCATCAGGCTGACTACCGCCAGAATCACGCGTTCGGCGCCACCGTAATAAGCGACGGCCGCGGGAGCCGCAAATAATCCGAGGATGAAGGTGTTGGCGATCGTATAGAGGCTCGTCGCGCTGCGCGAAAGGAAGATGGTCCAGCCGGCTTTGAGCGCGGCGACGGCGCGCTCGATCGTCGGCCATTCAAAGGAGATTCGCCGGTACATCGAGATCCCGAGGATCGCCGTTACGACGAGCCCGCTCAGCAGTTGCAGCGTAAGCACCACCCATCCCTGCCCCTCGGATCGCACCAGGGCGAAAATTCCGGCCGCATAGAGAAACCGCCCGAGAACGTTCAACCACGCGGGAAACCTCATCTTCTCGATGCCCTGGAAATACCAGAACGGGCGAAAACCAGTCGCAATCGCGATGCCTGCCGACAGCCAGAGATACAGCGGGTTATCCCGGAATTCCGGCACGGTAAACCGCGCAATGACGGCGACCAGAAGAGCGGGAAGAAGGAGCATCAGATTCGCGCCGACCACTCCGCTCGCCAGTTCCGCATGCCGGTCCCCCTCGCCCGGGTGACGCGCAATCTCGCGCGACGCGGAGAAGCCGAACCCGTATTCCGTCACCATGACGATCCAGTAAGAGAAATTCTGTGCGTAAACGATCTTTCCCCACGCCGCGGGCTGAAGAATCCGCGCCAGATAGGGAATGGTGATCATCGGCAGGAGGTATTCGGCGATCTGAACGCTGTAAAGCGCCAGCGCATTCTGGAAGACCGGATGCCGCAGATATCGTTTCATTCAGATTTGGCGGAGCGGGTGACGGTAATGGTGGTGACGATTCCAGCCTAACAATTCAGCAGGCCAAAGGGCTTAGCAGGCTGCTGAAAAACACTGGGACAGACCAAACTGGCACCTTTTTCGCCGTGCGAAATCACGTGTTTTCAGTGAGGCGCTCCGGCGAAAAAGGGTGCCCAGTTCTGTCTGTCCCGGTTTT
>Ga0187771_10000270_pt1 | contig 30370 bp, 32 predicted proteins | sample 0116_SJ02_MP15_1_FD_133139 | JGI IMG/M metagenome (GOLD analysis project Ga0187771, IMG submission 133139) | Tropical peat soil microbial communities from peatlands in Department of Meta, Colombia - 0116_SJ02_MP15_10_MG | ecosystem: Environmental > Terrestrial > Soil > Wetlands > Peat | place... | reverse complement strand
GCTACACTCCGGTTCAAATCCGGACCTTGGCTTGACGTAGCGGCCATAGCGGCGGGGAAACTCCCGTACCCATCCCGAACACGGAAGATAAGCCCGTCAACGTTCCATGTTGTACTGAAGTGCGAGAGCCTTCGGGAATCATGAAGCGCTGCTACGTCTCTTACTTATTTTTTCACGTTATCACGAACGGCAACAACTGCTGTTAGCGTTTTGGACGCCGCGCCGTGCAACTCTCAGCTTAAAACCTCGTGCAGTTGGTTCGATCGCGCGGCGTTTCGGAGCTCGTGCGCAATGCGTCTGCCGCACGACATAGTATCATAGACGTAATCAGAGTAAGGAGACCCTGTTGGGTATAAGTTGGTCCCTGCGACAAGCCTGGCGGACACTTCAAATACTTTGAACTCGAGCGCATCCGTGACCATCGTTTCGAGACAGAAGGGGCCGATCATGCCGCCGAACAACTCGATGGATTTTTCAACGACGCGACGTCCTATGTCAAACACGGGTTCAAGCAGCTTCTCTCTGAGAACGACAGGGATGTTTCCCGTGACGACAAACGTGGGCTCAACAGGGATACGTCCAGCCCGATAGATTTCGTCCACATTTGCCTCCAATCGGCGATCGATGCCGAGCATCTCTAACGCCCCTTTGCTCAATCGGTAGCCGCTTCGTGCAATAGGCGAGTAGAAATAGTGGAAGTAAAATCGCGTGCCAAGAACAAACTCTTGGATCGAATATTTCGCGCCCGGCTCAATGCCCTCAGCAAAGTCTGCGTAGTCGCGAGCGATGAAAAAGCCCCGCCCGCCCTTCGCGCCGTGATACTTGACAATGACGGGCGACTTGATGTCTCGCGGGTCGCTTACCTCAAACGGCATCGACACGCCGGCGCCCTCGAGCCATTGCCTGCTTTTTTGCCGATCTGATTCCCATTTTAGCACAGAGCGGTTGCCGAACGTGGGCACGTCCAGGTTTAGGAAGTTATCAGCGCCTAGATACTCCACAAGAGATCCGTGCGGAATCACTATTGCGCTTCTTTCGCGCAATTCAGCGGCGTGCTTTAGGACATCGAGATGGGAGCCTAAGAGTAAGAAATCGTCTGGCTTCGCCTTTGGGTACGCGTCATAGTACTTCGGTATCGCGCCCACTGCGAGTCCGAGCGTTTTAAATCCCTCCTCACGCGCACCGTGGAAAATCTGTAGACTTGTGTGTGAACACAGTGTAGCGAGGGTAATCCCCTCAACACTATAAGAGCTGATCACTTCCTGTACCGAATCCACGCCCATCACCCACGAAGTTGACAGGACACTATATTGTCAGCCATTATAAAAGAGCGTGCGTGTGTAGACGCGAAAATGGTAGGCCTTGGTCGCTGGGAGCAGCGTGGAACGTTCCGCTGCTTTGCAGAGGTCGCATTCAGGAATTTTGTAGCTCGTGAAGAATCCCTCGTCCGGCTATGACCCCTGTCGCCGATGCGTTGATGATATCTCGTGATAGTCCGGTGCCGTCGCCTGCTGCGTAGAGCCCCTTTATGCTCGTCGCCAGCTCTCGCGAGACCTGTAGCTCCATGGCGTAGAATTTTACTTCGGGGGCATAGAGCAGGGTTGAGTCTGAGGCAACGCCTGGTATGACCTCATTGAGTTTTTCGAGTCCTTCAATGATGTCCATCACGATCCGGTGTGGCATCGCCATTGAGATATCGCCTGGCGTGACGTCATGGAGGGTATTTTTGACAGGATTTCGTCGTATCCGGTTCCAAGTGGAGCGCTGTCCCCGGCGCAAATCGCCCATTCTCTGTAAAATTGGATTGCCTCCGCCAATCGTGGTCGCTAGCTTCGAGACAGACTTGCCGTATCGAGTCGTGTCTTCAAGCGGCTCGGTGAGCTCTGTTCGCACGAGAAATGCGAAATTCGTATTTTCAGATCGCTGGCTCTTCAACGAATGTCCGTTTGTGCCGATGAACCCTTCATAGCGTTCCTTTACAACAAACCCATGCTCGTTCGTGCAGAAGGTCCTAACGAAATCGTCGTATCGCTTCGTACGAATGTGGAACTTAGGATCGTGATTTATCTCCGTGATAGGGTCCATAATAATAGACGGAACTTCCACCCGAACGCCAATGTCTATGGCGCCGTGCTTTGCATCAATCCCGTGGCGCTTGACGAGCGTGTTTACCCACTCTCCGCCAATTCGGCCTGGACAAAGTAGCGTATATCGGGAAAAGAGCTTCTCGCCGTGTTCAAGCATCACACCATTGCAATTATCGTGTTCGATCAACAGGTCACGGACTTGCGCATTGAGCCGAAACTCAGTGCCCCTCGACTTCAAATCGTTTTCGAAGTTCTCAATGATGCGCGGGGCGTTATCAGAGCCCATGTGACGCTGTGGGATCTCGATGAAATGCACTCCCACTGAGGCAGCGCCGCGCTTAAGCTTCTCAACTTGGGCGCCGTCCGCGGTATAAAGCTGTTCTGGAGCGCCGTACTTTAGGAACAAGCTATCGACATAGTCGACCAGTGCCCACGCAGCAGGGTTTTCTCCTGTAATTGCGGCGAGGTCACCTCCGATATCTGGGCGCAAATTCAGGGTGCCGTCCGAGAATGTACCGGCGCCACCGACGCCGCACATGACGTCACACTGCTTGCACTCAGCACACTTGCCGATCTCTTCCATCGGACAGCGTCGTTCGTTGATATCGCGCCCACGATCAATGACGAGCACATTCAGATCTTGGTCTGCGAGCTCGTTAGCAGCGCACATACCGGCAGGCCCTGCTCCTATCACGATGACGTCCCACTCAGTTTTTCGTTTCGCACCCGTACGGCTCATGCTATGTCACGATCTTGTCGAGTTGGTCGAGGGCGATCGCACGCTTGATCTCTAGTGCGAGACGCCGCCCTGAGCTCATGCGCGTTCTGAGCAGTGAGTTTCCGTATGGGGCGCCGATGTTTGTGTGCACGTTGGTGCCACCTCCGATGCGCGTTGCGATATCGTACACGTAAAAGTCCATGTTTTGGTCGACGATCGTCTGCAGGCAAAACGGCCCAATTATCGGAGCGCTATAGTGTCGCTTAGAAAATTCGACAAATCGTTCGGCCATCAGATAAACTCGCTCCAGCAGCGACTCTCTTAGCGACGCGTTCGCGTGGCCGACTATAGTCATCAACGGGTCTCGGTAACTTGCAGGCAGCTCGAGCTGCTGCTCGGCTGGGATGCGTACCAATCCGTCTAAGTTGCTTTCGAATCTGAAATCAATGCCGAGGAGCTCGATCTCATCATCTAGTGGCGAATAGAAGAAGTTGAAGTTGAACACAGGACCGATGATGTACTGTTCGATTCGCGCGTCGCCGAGGGCTTCGGTCGTAATAATCTCTCGTGAGAGGAGCCGTGCAACCTTCGCATCGTACTCCTCAGGCGAAGCGGCGGTGAAAAACCCGCGCTCGAGTGTCATGTGTTTGTGGTGGAGCTTCACCATCACGAGGGTGTCAATGTCGTCCTTCGTCGCGTAATGCTTCGGGATTGGAATGCCCGCCTGCTGACTAACCCAGTAATAGTTCTCTTTCTCAGTCTCTCTGTCTTCAATTTTTAGCATCTCGCGCGTGCCCACGAGCGGCAGCCGAAACTCGTTTTCGACGCGACGTATACCGCTGTAGACGACGAAAGAACGGTTAGGGACAAAAAGTGTGTTCTTTTTGATGAGCTGCTTTTGGACGTTTTCAGAGAGAATCTCATCGAATGTGTTGAGCACAATGGTTTCGTCTACAAGGCCTTTCTCAAGCCCATTTATCGTGCGGCCCTTGAAATAGTTGGTGTAGAGGCCGTCCCGCCCTTTCTGACAGACAACCAGGTTAGGCAATCCTTCGTCGCGCGCTCCGTCGCAGACGTCCAGTGCGGAGTGCGAGCCTAACACGCCAACGGTGATGTGTCCTTTGTCGTAGTCACGCAACACATCCACGACGTCCTGCTTGGATATCATGGAAACCCTCCGCTATATGTTCATCAAGTGCATATAAAGGTTTTCGGACGTCCTGTTTTGCGGTTCTGTGACTAATAGTGGCCGTTCAAAAACAGTAAGCCAATATTTGTGGTGAGAATCCTGCCGCGCTAACCGTAGTTAAAACTCCACTTGAGTGGTGTTTTAGGGGGGCCGTCAAACACCCCCCCCGAAGGATGCGCTGCCGTTCAGCGTACGTGCTACCCGTCAGATTTTCACGAACAGTTTTCCTTTGCCCTTTTCGGCGTGGTCTCCGTCAAGAACCTGGAAGGTTGCTTTCACCCCATCGACTTCAACCTCCTCAGTTCCGTCCGCCGAAAAGCCGGGCATCATCGCTTCGATTTTACCAAGAACGTAAATGTTGCCGCGGTTCATGAATGCACCGACACGGCCTGGTGAGTTTCCGTGGATGATGATGACTGGAGGCGTGTCTTTTGGGCCGATGCCTTTGCCCATATGGATACCGGCGCTAATGCCGACGTCGCCTATCACAGTGATCTTGCCTCCCATCATATACTCGCCGAGGCTCACTCCTGCGTTCCCGTTGACAACGATACTGCCGCCTTTCATGCCTCGCCAGTCGCCGCGATAAGACGCCCCACAGTAATCGCCGACGTTCCCTTCAAAAAGAATCTCTCCGCCCTCCATTTGAATGGCCGCAAACGCGTCGGCGTCTCCTTTAACCCTAATTTTTCCGCCTTTCATCCACGCGCCGCAATACATGTCGACGTCGCCCTTGCAAAGGATCGCTCCAGCCGTCATCTTCGAGCCGATGTACTTCACACGAGGCACATCTCCGTCAATTATGATTCCTTGGCCTTGAGCGTTCTCTGACACGGTGCCGGCGACAGAGAAGAATCGTCCGAGCGTCCATGTGGTGTTTCCCTCGCGCACGGGCAGCTGGGAAATCTCTTCGAGTGTCTTTCCGCACACGGAATCAGGAGTTATGACCGGGGCTTCAAGTACAAGATATTCGACGTCCCGCGGTGTAAGGGTCAAACGTTCCATTTACGTGGCCCCTTGTGCGCTCTGGTTGGGTGCGCGCTTTGAGTAGAAGGTTTTCATCAGAGTTACGGGATCTAGTACGGGCCCACTGGCTTTTTCAATATCCACTTTCCTGTTCTTGTAGGCAGGGCTTCCTGTTGATTCGGTGTAGGCGGTGACAACAATATTCGCCCACGGCCCACGAGGGATAAAGATCTCCCCTTTCTGTTGCCTGTCAGTTTTCTTGGCCCTAAGGATTACACTGTCGCCGTATTCGTTCGTGACTTTGACAAACCATGGCTTGCCAAGCGTCTCGAAGTCTTCGGGATTTATGTCGCAATAGCCCGCTTCTTGCGTATACTCGTCCGTAAACTTTCGACCGCCTTTGATCACTGCGCCTTGAAACGCGGTGCCCCCGGTGTTGAGTATTATCTCCACCTTTATCTCCCCATTTTTTACTCGGCACGAGATACGAGCTTGTCCAACCGCTGCCCGAACTCCTCTTCAGAAAGGCGGCCCTCGGCTGCTTCCTGAGGCGTAGTTACTGCGGCGCCTGCCGTTGCTTCCCGTGCTGCTAGTTTTTGCTCTACAGCTTCGCGAAGCTGTCTGCACGTATCTTCGTTTGACTTTGTAAAGTCAAATGGCGGGTCGCAGAAGCTTCGAGCGTAGATCGGCACGTTATCCATCCGATAGAACGTGCCCTCGGATTCCATGCCGTCTAAAACCCCTGGAAGCACGACGTCGCTTACGAATGCTTGTGGCCCCTCTGCGGTTTCTATGGAGACGACAGGAACGTCACGCATCCTTTCAACGGCTCTCTTTGGTAGATGGGCCCCTAGATCGGCACACATCACGAACACGGCGTCAACTTCTGCCCTGCGAAAAGCGTCAACGCACGAGTACTCGCCCGGTTGATAGCGTGGCTCTCCTGTTGAGAAGTCCACCGCGAATGGAAAACCACACGACCAAGAGAGAACTTGATTGAACCCTGCGACGTTACAATGTCCCCTGTTTGCCAAGATCACGAACTTTCCGTAGTTATTTCCCAGCTGAGTCAAGCGCATAGCCATTGATGCGTTGTAGTGTTTGCCGCGCGTGCTGGCTATGCCCAAACCAACCCAGATCACTCCGAAGCGAGCTTCCATAACCATTTTTGCCGCTTTCTGTATATCCTCTCGGCTGATGCCGGTCACTTCGGTGAACGACTCGTTTGGTTCAAATCCGTTAAGAATCGTCATAAGCGCGTTGAGCACTTCTAAATCGGTGCCAGGCTTGAGCTGGAGGTGGAGGTCGGCGTGCTCCGCGGTAGTTGAGCGTCTTGGGTCGACAACTATGATCTGCCGCCCCTTGCGGCCCTGCTCCGTGAAAAAGCCTCGCTGGAATATCGAATGGCGGCTTAAGTGTCTTGGGTGGGAGTCTTCTGGATTGGCGCCCCAGTAGATGTCGAGGTCTGCTCTGTTTCTGGTTTCGCCTAGGGTACAGCCGGCTTGTCCAACGTCCTGGACGGCCATGACTGTTGGTCCATGACAGATGGTCGCGTTACCATCGCACAGTCCTCCGACCATTTCTGCGATCTCGATGGCTTCTCCCATAGCCTCTGTACTCGTTTCGCTGCCTACAAAAAAGAATGGTCTTTTCGCATTTACGAGAATTTCAGCGGCTTTGTCGATTGCCTCGCTCCACGGCGCTTCCTTGCCGTTGATAAGTGGGGCCGTAATCCGATGGGAGCTTCGAAGCTCTTTGAACTTCGCATCGCCCATAATGCACGCGTTGCGCGTTGTGACAGAGACGTCGTCGAGTTCGACGTCTATATCATCGCAAGAAATGCCGCATACAGGGCACGTCACATCAGAACACGTAATTTTATTGCTAGCTTGGCTTTCTTGTGCTTCAGAACTCATTTTTGCACCTCAGTTCGCGAATGTCGCCGCGTGCCGGTGATCGTTTTTTAACAGCTTTCAAAACATCTCAATATTTCCGGCGCTTCCGCGGGTTACACCACGATATCGCTGGCACTTTAGACGATATTACTTTATCGTAATACACTGTCATTGATATGTTAGCGAGAGCAAAATATAAAAGTATCGTCATGTTCAACGGAAAACACCGATCGCGTGCAATAAGGGGGATTGGCTACGAGTATCACAGTCGATCAACTTGAAAAGTTAATGGAGCAGTACGGCACGGAAGAGAGAGTACGGCGATATATAAGGCAGTGCGTGTCTTTTCACGGTTTTGCCCCCCCTGGATTGCTTATCGGTGCGTTCATGGTGGATTTGGCTTTGGAACAACTAGGAGCGAACCCAGGTGAGAAGCTATACGCGGTCGCTGAGACGCCTAAGTGTGCGCCCGATGCCGTGCAAGTGCTTACTGGTGCCACGCTAGGCAATAATAGGTTACGGATAATTGAAACTGGCAAGTTCTCGATCACGCTAAACAGATCTGCAACGGCCCAACAAGCTGACGCCGTGCGCGTTTACGTGGATGCAAGGAAGATCCGCCGTTATCCAACTCTTAATCTTTGGTACACAAATGACCCAAGCTACGAGCGAATCGAAGAAAAAAATCGCGTGTATGATGAGATTCTGAAAGCAGCGCGGAGAGTTCTCTCTGCTGAATGGGTGAAAGTCTCGGTTCCAAAAAAAGCGCTTTGGCGGGCAGTGCAGTGTCCTGTGTGCAACGAGATGGTGCCAGATTATTTCGCTGAAAATGGAGTGTGCCCGTCATGCGCAGGAACGGCTTATTACGACAGACCGGCTAAGGCTCGTAATCGCTAACCTTTAGACGATGTAAGAGGATGCTTAGCGCGCTCTTGGGCGAGCCCGTTTGTGCTGCTCTTAAATGCTCGCTATCAGCCTGCTTGCAGGCTTTTGTCGAAAATGGAATTCTCAGCTTTGGCCGCGCCTTTCTCTCGCAACGTGAGCACCTTGACGGTTATTATGACCGTAAAGGAAATTAATACGAGGATGATTGCGAGGTAAACCCCTGCATCGAGGTTGCTCTCAAGCGCAGTATATATGGCAAGAGGCATTGTCTGGGTCACACCCGGGAGATTGCCAGCAAATAGGAGTGTAGCGCCGAATTCTCCGAGAGCTCGCGCCCAGGTCATAAGTGCCCCAGAAACAAGGCCATTGAGCGCGATTGGCACAGTGACACGGAAAAAGGTCCCGGTTCCTGACGCGCCAAGAGTATGGGCAGCCCGCTCGTATTCGGGGGCGACGTCCTCAAAACTAGTTGTAGCTTGCCTGATATAGAAAGGAGACGCTACGAATATTTGAGCTAGAACGACAGCGATTGTGGTAAAAGCGATGTTGACTCCTAAAATGGTTAGGTATTGACCAAGGAATCCTTGACGACCAAATGCTAGCAAGAGTGCAATTCCGGCGACCGCAGGAGGTAACACGATAGGAAGGTCGATTATGGTCTCCATTATTCTTTTGCCGCGGTAGCGGTGGCGCGCGTTATAGTATGCGATCGGGGTTCCAAAGCAAAGGACAATCAATAATGTTGCTAACGTGGTCATCAGACTGAGTTGGACTGCCATAACCACGAATTGCGACGAGAGGGAGTTGAGAAAGCCAGTGAGGGATCCATAAGCAAAAAGCGCTGCGATAGGAAGACCGAAAAATGTCACCATCAATGCAAACGACACGAAAACTATCAGTATTCCAATATTTCTAGCAAGCCCATTCACGTGTGCCTTTCGCGTGAGGGAAGATGAAGCGGTGTTGCGCGGCTCTTTGGAGTCCTTCATGAGTCTTTTCCGCGAGAATCCGGTACTTTTCGTTTTTCAGGAACTGATGTTCTGCAAGGACGAAGCTACCTCGCAATGCGAACAGACTGCAAAAGAACTTGCAGTTGAACCGCATTCACTACAAATGATAGCTTAGAGCTATAAAAAATATAGTGAGCGATTTAAACCGGCCATTTGTTAAGTTGCTACGTTTTTGGGTTTGGTTGAGAGAGTAAAATGTTTACGAAACTAAAATCACCGTTATTACTCACCAGTCACAACGTTTAAGTATTTATTGCATGGTACAAATGCTGGCGCAAGATGGATTGCAACCATTTTGCGGTGATCACAGCTAAGGACAATGGCAAAAGCCTTTCTGACAAACTTGAAGCTAGCTTGCAAATGCTAATTGCTGAGGTCAATGAAAACCAACAAAGGGGGTATTCCGTGAACGAGAAAAAAATTGCACCTATACTGCTTTGCGCACTCTTAAGCATCCTTGTTGTCACCACATGTGGCTGCACTACTAGTTCGCAAAGCACTAAGCTTACTGTTTTTGCTGCAGCGTCACTTACTGACGCGTTCAATCAGACGGCTCAGGCCTTTGAGGCCAATAACTCAGGCGTCAACGTCACCTTTAATTATGCAGGTAGTCAAGTTTTGGCAACCCAAATCAAACAAGGGGCCTCTGCTGACGTATTCGCGTCTGCCGACCAAAGGAACATGAAGACCGTGCAGGATGCAGGGCTGATGAACAACTCAAGCATTACTGTTTTCGCTGAGAACAAGTTAGCGATCATCGTTCCAACCGCGAATCCCGCAAACATCACCAGTCTGTCAGACCTCGCAAAGTCAGGAGTGAAACTTGATATTGCGAACAGTTCTGTCCCGGTCGGGAATTACACGCTTCAAATGCTCGCAACAGCGTCCAACAACACGACTTACGGTTCCGACTTTAAGAACAGCGTCTTAGCAAACGTTGTGTCACAGGAAACGAATGTCAACGACGTTGTAGTCAAGGTCGCGCTTGGACAGGCCGACGCGGGCATCGTATACAAATCCGACGTACCGGCGGCATATCAGAGCAAGGTGCACGTAATCACAATCCCTGACAGTGTGAACGTTCTTGCAAAATACTACATCGGGGTGCTCAGCGGGTCGCAGAACGCCCAAATGGCGCAGAATTTCATCAACTACGTGACCTCTCCTGACGGTCAGGCAATTTTGAAGAGCTACGGTTTCATCGTTCCACCGACTGCACAGAACACGACCACCGCCGCCGTATCATCGACAGCATCGCAGGCGATTACAACTGCTATGACCTGACCAGTCAGAAACGCCAAAAAAACGCGTTCGCAGCACTACCAGCACTCTGAAAGCACCCGCCTGCAACGCGGGTGCAGCGCTTTTTTTAGCCACTGATCGATTCAGTTAACGCGTTCACTGGTATCGATTATGTTCTCTTCACAAAGTCCGGCGCCTTTCGCTTTGCGGCTTAAGAATCCGGTTCGATACCTGCAACAATAGAAGTCTAACACTATGTTGGTTCAACACGAAATGCGATCTGCTTTGTTTCCAGAAAAGCTGCCAATCCTTCACGCCCGCCTTCGCGACCGACGCCGCTCAGTTTCACTCCTCCGAAAGGAGCTTCAACTGCTGCGATTCGCGTATCATTGACTCCGACCATTCCAACTTCGAGCTGTTCCGAAATTCTTATTGCTTTGCTGATGTCGCGGGTGTACAGGTAAGCTGCTAAACCGTAACGCGAACTATTCGCTTGTTTAATAGCTTGGCTATCTGATTCGAAAGCGGTGACGGCGATGACTGGCCCAAAGGTCTCTTGGCATGTTATCAGCATTTGAGAGGTCACATCAGCAAGTATGGTCGGCGCATAAAAGTTGCCTCTTGCAAGGCTAGGTGAGGTTAACCGATGTCCACCTGCTAACAGGCGTGCCCCTTGACTCACGGCGTCGTTTACGTGGTGGCTTACTTTTTCGAGCGCGTCCCGGTTGATCAGAGGCCCGACGTCGATTTTTGGATCGAGCCCATAGCCTACCTGAAGTTTCTTCACGCGTGCAGCCAATGAATGCAAGAAGTCTTCAAGCAAGCTTGAGTGAACGTAGACACGGTTAGGTGCGATGCACGTTTGGCCTGCATTCTGGAACTTAGCCGCCATCAGGCCATCGAGAGCTTGTTCAAGAGCTGCGTCACTCATGACGATAAAGGGCGCGTGACCGCCGAGCTCCAACGAAACCCGCTTGACGTGGGTCGCCGCTTCCCGCATCAATGATTTGCCTGTTTCGAGTGAACCCGCGAACGAGATCATTCTAACGCGCTGATCTTCAAGCAACACTTGTCCAATGGCGCTTGAGTCTCCCGTGACCATGTTTAAGACACCGGGGGGCACCCCCCCGTCGTTCATCGCACGAGCCAAAGCAAGTGCTGCGAGGGGGGTTTGTCTGGATGGCTTTATGACGACGGTGCAGCCTGCGGCTAGGGCTGCTGTGGCGGCTCTTGCAACCATATAGACGGGGAAATTCCAGGGGGTAATGATTGCCGCGACGCCGATTGGTTGACGAATAGTTAGCAGGCGCCGATCTTGCCGAGGATCGGGAATCCATTCCCCGTAGGAACGTCTTCCTTCTTCCGCATACCAGCGCATAAAATCGGCGGCTGCAATAATTTCTGAACGTGACTGACGCAACGGTTTTCCATTCTCTTTTGTAATCGACTGACCGATTTCTTCTCGGCGAGATAGCAGTAAATCGCGTGACGAGTCGAGAAGCGCGGCACGCTTCACGGCAGGTGTGCGCGCCCACGCAGGAAAGGCAGCGCAGGCAGCACTTATAGCCGTAGTAACGTCTGCCGGCGAAGCTGCCGGGATTTTGTCTACAACCTCACCAGTGGCCGGGTTGTAGACGCTAATAGAATCGCCCGTAGCAGCTGCAACCCATTTCCCACCAATCAACATCTTCTGCATCGTCACGCACGTCTTATCGAGCGGGTTCACAGTAGTTTTGACGTTCAATTGTGGCAATCGCCCTGTGCAGTTCCGCGAAATTCGCCAAGCGTTTGACTTTTAACAGCAAAGGTCTTTTGTTCTGGCTCTCAAGTCAAGCAAGATTAAGCCCAATCTTATTTTTGAATCATGACCGATGTGGATTTTATTAGCACCGTAACGGAGTCGCATGTTCTTAGCCCGAGATCCTCGACGGCATCTTTGGTAATTGCGAAACGATTTGGTTTTCACCAACTTTCACGATGACCTCGGCCATGGCGACGCCTAATTTTATTTCTCTTACAGTGCCAGGGAATTGGTTGCGAACGCTAAGTGGCATTTGTTATCATCGCTCTTAGTGGAGCTTGTTAATTCTTATGATTTATGCCTGTAGAAGGCTGGGAGTGTTCCCTCTCAGCGCCCGCTTCCCGCAGCAAGTGGCCGTGAAATGCGATGGCAAGAAAAATCGTGAGTGGAAGCAAAAAACGGGAAGGGCAACGCACGCATCTGCCCGTCTTCTGCTTCAGCTATTTGGGAGATAAGGTAAGGGCGTAACTTGCGTTATCCCAAACCTCACAAACAAAAGGGCGCTTGTTCTATAAAAGCGTTATTACTGACGGATCATAACGTTTAAATGTAATCATGTCTATGACTCAAAGAGTGTAATGCAAGGCGACTTTGCCTTGTTCACAAGCTCGCAACGTAGAGTTGCACGACTTAACGAAGCTGAGCTCAAGAAGTTACGCGAGAGAGTATCTCCTCCAATCGTACTGACGAAAAATGATAGACCATTTGAAAAGGAGAAACTTGAACGATTCTTCTTGACAAAAGAGACGCTCGCTCGCGTGGCTATCTTTTTTTGCTCTGAGTAAGTGCAAAAATTTACGAGTTATGGGATACCATCAGCCAGAATCAAGCGAACTGCGCAGTTACGCTGATTTGGTATTGTAGAAATTCCCTCGATTCCTTTTTGAATTCGAGTAAACACGATTAAGGCCGGCATAAGTAAGTATCTGGTGAATGTTCTGCTTAATGCCGCGGCCTGAAGTTCTTCGGTTTGACACCTCCATTGTTCGTACTCTGCTACGCGTTTATTTGTACGCAAATCGTAACGAACGTGTCCGACTCTGGAGACCTTTGGTCATCACATTTACACCCGTGGCTTTGAAGGCGACGCTGACTTCGGTTCCCCTATCAAGTCCTAACGTTTCGGTAGAGATGTTCGTGACGTAAGCTGCAAGTGTGAAACCACAATCGACTATAATCTTGTTGATCGGGCCAAGAAAGAGTATCTGCTTGATCGTGCCTTTAAACGTGTTCCGAGCGCTACTAACAACCTGCTCGAGCATTACGGTGACATTTTCGGGTCTGATTCCTAAAACGACGCTTTCTCCTTTTTTATTGTTTGCGATTGCTTCGACCGTAGCGTTTCCGATGTCTGCGACTATTATCCCGCCCTCTTGAGATACTACAATTCCTTCAAAAAGGTTTTCCATCCCGACAAACGACGCGACTCGCTCATCTGCTGGCAAGTCAAAGACTTGATGAACTGAGCCGGTTTGGAGCAGCCTGCCGCTCCACATGACCCCGAGGCGGTCTGCTAGTAATCGGGCTTCAGTCTGATCGTGAGTAACGAACAAGGCGGTAATCTCAAATTGATCGATGATGTCTCTCAATTCCTCGCGAAGCAAGTCTCGTGATTGGACGTCGAGAGCGCTTAAGGGCTCGTCGAGCAGGACGACAGCTGGCTCAACAATCAAGGTTCGGGCGAGAGCCACTCGTTGGTGCTCTCCACCGCTTAACGAGGTTGGTGTTCGGTCGCTAAGCTTTGAAACCCCAACAAGTTCCATAATGTCCTCAACTCGTCGTCTATGGTCAGGGAGCTTTGTGTATCGCAGGCCGAATTCGATATTCTTGCGCACGCTCATGTTTGGAAATAAAGCATAGTTTTGGAACATGTAGCCGATGTGCCGTTTTTCTGTCGGCAAAAAAGTTACGTCAGTCCTATCAAGCAGTACCCGCCCTTGTTGGGGCGCAACGAATCCTGCGATCAAGTCGAGCAAAACCGTTTTGCCAGCTCCACTCGGGCCAAGAATGACAAAGAACTCACCGCTCTCAACGCGGACGCTGACGTCATGTAGCTTAAAATCCCCAAGCCGGGCGTGCGCTCCTTCAACCGCCACAGATGTCATTCTTCTTCCTTTGTTGTCAGGGTAAGTAGTCTTGGTAAGATAAATACCGTCCAGATAATCAAAACCAGCAGTGCCGCGACGAGTGAGGCCTGGCCTAAGTCTAACCTGCGGAAACCCTCACAAGACGAGGGGTCGCCAAAACTTTCTTTGCTTGAGGTCAGCAGCCAAAATGTGCACGGCGAGCTTGGGCTGTGACAAGTGGTTGCCTTCTATGCGATTGTGTCGAGCTTGGTCTTTTTTTCGTCCTCAGCCTTTTTTTGTTTATCTACGTCGACAAAATACTCTAATGCTTCAGGACATTGATTTGCGAGCCCTTCAAAGAATCGACGGATGACTGGGCTGCTGGCGGATTCAAGAGCTTCTTTATATGCTTCCACCAGCACAGGCGGCAACTTGGTTGTGCGATCTATGATTTGCTTGATGGCAGCGACCGCGCGATCTACTTCCGCCATCGAGCTCAAAGTATCTGCCATGCTTCCTGTAGTATAGGGAGTGTAATCTTATTTAAAACGTTGCAGGTCGTTAGGTGTTTATATCGCGTCTGGGGCCCGATTTTGGCGCATAGAGCGGACTGTGAAGTCCGTTTCAGTAAGTGATTTCTCAAGTGCTTCTTCTTGGTCGTCTGGAAGAATTGCTGTCTGCAAGTGCTGCACGGAAGGCAGTCACTGCGCGTGTCCGTTCGTCTGCTGGGTGCATCTGCTCATGCTCCCGCACGAATTCAGCCGAGCTCAGTCAGCGCACAAATAATAGGATCAGGAGCGCGAATGTCTTTTAGAGTTCTGAGCGTACGAGCTGCGTTCCACGCCACGTCGGCGCCCGGATCTTTAATCTCAATTAGGCGGTCGGTCTGCAGCATCTTGGAAATTTCCAAGGGGTTCAGCTTCATTTTTTTGAAAAAGGGATTTTTGAGAAACGGCTAAAAACCAGCAAGTGATAGAGACTATTGGTGATTTCTAATGCAATTAAGCGTTCGTAATCAACTGCCTGGAATTGTCAAAGAAGTTAAGCTAGGTGCCGTGATGGCCGAGGTCATCGTGCGGGTCGGAGAAAACGAAATCGTCGCGGCTATCACTAAGGATGCGGCCGAGGACCTTGCACTGAAAGCCCGCGACAAGGTCACCGTCTTGGTGAAGTCAACGTCCGTGATGATCCAAAAGTGATTTCAAACGGCGGCATAGAAGCCGCCACTTTTTTTGGTATCGAAGCGCTTAACTTGCGAGCGTTTCTGCAATTGCAAGCGCAAAATCTCAGGCTTGGAGCTCGCACAAACGAGGAATGGGCGCGTAGACGCCAACCTTGATGCAAAAGTATTTGATTGATTTTTGCTTTTCCGTTAGATGTGAAACTGATCATTGTTATTGGAGACGGGATGGCAGACGAGCCGCTCGAGGCCCTTCACGGTCAGACTCCGCTGGCATACGCACAAACGCCGCACCTTGATGAAATTGTGCGCCTGGGTTCAATAGGTCAGTTCTATGCGATTCAACAGGGCATCCAGGTTGATAGCGACGCGGCCCACTTAGCGATGCTCGGTCAACAGGTGGACCTGTCTTCTTCAAATCGCGGCGCATATGAGGTTCTAGGGGCGGGCTTGACTCTCAACTCTTCAGATGTAGGTTTTAGGGTCAACTTCGCTACTATTGACCGCGAGTTTTTGCTAGTCGATGGCAGGGCCGGGCGGATCAGAGATGAAGCAAAGGAGCTCGAGAATGCTGTTAACAATAATGTAGAATTAGGTGCGGCTTTTGATTTCAGGCAAACACTGGGCTTCAAAGGAGCACTAGTGCTGCGCGATGATAACTTTAGCGTTCGCGTGAGTCTGCCAACCCAGTATGGTGTAGGCAGGCGGATATGGGCTCGGGCAGCCAACGGAACGCCCGAAGCACAGCATACAGCAGAAACCATAAACGAGTTCATGTTGAAAACTCACGAGGTCTTGAAGCAACACCCATTGAATCTGAGGCGATTTGCCGACCACAAACCGCCGGCAAACGTTGTTATGCCTTGGGCCGCGGGACAAATACGCCGGCTGAATCCGACTATGAAGAAGTACGGCAAAGGCTTGTGCGTCGCCGCGGCCCCAGTCATAAAGGGCGTGTGCAAGTATTCCGGGATGGATATAGTTGACGTGCCTGGAGCTACAGGAGAGTACGACACAGATGCGGCTGCAAAAGCTAAAGTAGCCCTCGAAAACCTCGCGAACTATGACATCGTGCTGATCCACGTCGAAGGGACTGATGAGGCCAGCCACGATGGGAATGTCGACAGTAAGCTGATCATAATTGAAAAGATTGACGCGATGGTTGGTAAATTGGTCGAGAACACGGACGCTGCACAAACTCGCATAGCCGTCCTCTCAGATCACGGATCGTCGTGTGTGACTCACGAACACATGACAAGTGCGGTACCAATCGCGGTTTGCGGAGCTGGCGTGAAGGCAGATCCAGTGCAAAGATATGACGAGCAATCGGCTTCAAAGGGGCGGTTAGATACCCTTTTCGGAAAGCAACTTCTACCGCTTCTTACTCAGTCCACGGTATAACTATTATCATGCACGTGCCCATGCGCGATGAGCTGCGGGATATAGTGCCCTGCGAGCACGGCGGCAAGATCATAGAAGTTTCAGAAGTAGTGCCGAGCGTGCTCGACTTCAGTGCAAGCCTCAATCCTTATAAGCATCCGCGCATTAAGGCCCTGCTTAAGGCGGCGCTGGCCGAGTCCTTTCATTACCCGGATCACACATACAGGCGTTTCAGCGAGGCAATCGGTAGATATCTTTCGGTGTCTGCTGACATGGTGGTGCCTGGCAACGGTTCTGTCGAGCTGATACGATTGTGTGCGTGGGTGCTTCTTCGAAAAGGCAGCAAGGCGATAATCCCCGCGCCAACATTTGGCGAATATGAACTCGCGTGCCGTCTGAGCGGCGTAGAGCCTATCTTTGTGCCTTTGTGGGATGAGCAAGCTTTCAAACGGGACCTTTTTGCCGCTTTGGCCGCAGAAGACGTGCAAATGGTCTTCCTGTGTAATCCGAACAACCCGACCGGCAAATTACTCTCGAAAGAAACAGTGTCGGAAATCGCGCGCGCCTGTGATGCCGTCAACGCGTTCCTGCTGGTTGATGAAGTCTTTATCGAATTGTCTGACCCGCGGCAAAGTGTCGTGTCTGCGAATTTGGATCAGGTATTTGTTCTCAGATCGTTGACCAAGTCATTTGCGATCCCAGGCTTACGGGTCGGCTACGCCATAACCAATCCCGAGCTTGCTGATGCCATGAACCGTGTGCGGGTTCCTTGGAACCTCAGCGCCATCGCTGAAGCCGCCGGGGTTGCTCTGCTGAAGGATTGCGAGCCATATCTTAACGCTTCGCGCGAGAAAATGCGTGAGGGGCGGCGCGAACTCACCAGTCGACTCCGGAACACACCCGGACTTCAGCCGCTCGACAGCGATGCCAACTTTGTGATGGTGAACATCGCGGGCACATCGCTTTCATCTCCTGAATTTGCCCGTAGGCTGAGACGCTATGGGTTCTTGATACGGGATTGTCGGTCGTTTAGGCTGACTGGAGACGACTTCATCCGGATTGCGGTACGCACAAAGACGGAAAACGCTCGCTTGTTGCAGGCAATTGATCGTGTCACAAGCCCCTAGCGTCTGAGGTGATTCGACTGGCCTTGTGCGGACTCGCCGGTGAAAGTTTCATATCCAAGTAACCGTGAAGTAAATGGGGGAGAATGAAATGACGGAAGTAATTCTGCTTACTCACAAGGGCTGCCCTGTCTGTCCTACGGCAAAAAGCTTCTGGGAGGAGCTGCGTCAAAGTTGTGATTTTGATTATAAGGATATAGAGGTATATACTCCAGAAGGCCTGCAGCTAATTCGCCAATACAGTATCCGAAGCGTCCCGACCACGCTCATCGACAAGAAAGTCGAATTTGTTGGCGTGCCGGACCGGGACACGGCGCTGTCTAAGATCAACTGCGCGGAGTCAAAGCGCTAGTCAGGTGCCAGCGTCGAGGCGATGTTATAGATGAGTGCCTCAAGATGAATTCTCTCGTTCAGCGCATCCAGTAGCGCATAGTCGGCGTAACCTAGCAACACAAGAAGCTGAGCGAGTGATTTTTCAGTTAAAGACGAGTTTTTAGCTTGAATTCGCATTTGGGCGATGATTTCGGCGCCGCTCAGACCTGTTTCGAGCAACAAACGATCTAACACGTGTCGGGCCTGGGCCGTATCGTTGTGCAAGGCGAGCTCCAACAGCTCAGAAACTCCATCTGGCTGTGCCCGCGCAGCGAGCTCGCTCACATCGAGCGGATTGGCGCTAAACTTGTGGTCTGCAACGAGCTGCAGGAGAGTTAATGCGGTTCTCAGATTGCCCTGGCTTAGTTGTGCAATGGAGTGTCCGACGCCGTCCGATAATACATGCCCTTCTGCTGCGGCAGTCTGTCGCAGAAAGTCGAGCGTCGCCTCGGCGGGGAGCTGAGTGAAGTGGAGCGGCAGGCAGCGCGATCTGATGGGCACTATGATTTGCGCTGGTCGTGTCGTGGTCAGGATAAACTTACATGTCCGATTGTACCGTTCGATGATCCGCCGCAGCGCTTGCTGCGCATCAAGAGTCAATGCGTCGGCCTCGTTTATGAATAGAAGCCTGTATGGGGCAGCGAGCGGGGCAATTCCTGCGAGCCGATTCATAATCAGCTTAAAATTGTCAAGCACACCCTTTCGTTCGTCGTAGAAACGTGCCAAGCTGCGGGACGCTTCCAGGTATTTTCGGCCTTGCTGGAAGATGTCGGCGGCGTTGATCTCAGCGAAGTTGCCCTCCCACGCGTCGCCGAAAAGCTTTCTAGCCACTATTTCGGCCGCTGAACTTTTGCCAGTTCCCGGCGGGCCAAAGAAGAGCAGATTTGGCACGTTCTTAGTAGCGACAATTCGCTGTAGCTGAATCTTAACGATGTGTTGGCCCAGAATCTGCTCGAATGACCTCGGTCGGTATTTCTCCACCCAAAAGAAGTCTACGTCCCTGAGAGCCTCACGCACTCGTATCGCCTCTCCCCTACTCCATACCTTTCTGCTAAAGCTAGGTGGGAGATATCATTTATGGTCTTGCCTTCGAGCTTTCTGTCGATATGCTGCAAAAGCTCAAGCCCAGTGCAGTCGATTGCCACCGGATCCGTTCCTGCAAGCACGTAGCCAATATGCGATTTCGCGCCGCCGTGGCGGAGCTCTTGAGCATTGATGAGGGTGTCTACTCCATCGACAATGAATATGTCGAAGGGCTGGAGCACGGCAGCTTCAGCGATACTTTTGTGAAGGTTAATATGGGTCGCGTGCAAGCGGGCGCGCTCTGTCGGTTTTACTAACCCAAACTGATTCTTCACGGCTCCTGTCATCGTGCAAATAGAATGGGTCTTAAGCACGGGCAGAGAGATTTTCAAGTCAAACTGCTCTGGAACCGTTGAGAGCGAAAGGCTGAATCCGCGGGCGCTTTGCCGTCTCTCAAACGGACCTTTGTTCAGATTGACGAAATCGACGTGATGTTCATCGCAGACACGCTTTAGGGGATGAGAGTTCGTCACACCTCGCGTCTTTCGATTAAAAAATGCGTTTAACGGAGCGTCAAACGCGGGTCCGTCCCCTACCGTTACAACGCAGTCTGCTAGGCAATCTAGGACCACATCGAGAAGCTGCGGATCAGTGGTGGTCGGGTACAGTTCTTTTGAGACTAGATTCGGCTTGACAAATATTGATGATGCAGCGGCAATCTTGTCGCGGAATTGGTCAATTATGCGTGCCACTAATTCAGATTTCGCCGCACCTTCTGTTTCTTCTTTGAAGACTCTCGACATGTTGCCAAACAAATATTTGTCAGCTGCAGTGAACTACTTTCCTATGAGGGCGTCAAAAAAAATCGGGCATCGTGTCGCCGCGAAATGCCGCAAGTGAACAAGCTCGATGCAATTTCGCCTGGGGCGCGGAACGTCGTCAAAACACTCGCTGGGCGTGGAAAGTACAATAAGCGTAAGCTGAACGAAAAACTGCAGCTCATTTACTGTTTAAGCTAGACGCAGCTGAACGATTCGCGTTTTGTCGCGGGAGCAAGCCGTTTATCCGCGGCCTTGCATTTTTTCGCTGACCGCTCCAAGGTAACAATTCGTTGCTACGCGTCAAAAGCATCACTGAGAAGCTTGGTTCGTGAAAACGGAGTGATCCAGAGCATAGGCAGCATCAGGGGTCTCGCTTCCGTGACGGGGACTGTTATCCGATCTGTCGATTCCTCCAAAGTTTCAATAGGAATCGTTGTAAACCTCTGCCCGCGCGCACTGCTGAGATAAGCGGCTTTCGATTCGGCCGGTCCCTCTGCGTGCTCTATGGTAATCGCATGCAACTGCGACCCTCCCTCTTTCGGCGGGCCGGTAGTTTTATTAGAGGGCCGCGCCACTCCAGCTGGTCCAACTTTGTCTCCGGAAATAGTTTCAGCAACAGGACGACCAGAATGACCAGTAGAGCAAGAATCGGCCCCGATATCCGTTAGCCAAGCCGGAAAGGTCAAGCCGTTGCCAGTTTGTGCAGAGGCGCTAGACGCATTTTTAATTGTTGAAATCGGGACGATAATGCGAGTCGCATTGTTAGCCGTTAGAAGGTTTCTGGCTTGCGGGGCGGCGCTCGGCGCTCCTTGTAGTTTCCAAACTTGTGGCCCCGAAATCATCGCTGATCGAGGCACGGTCTCTACCCCTAGCAGGCAAAGCGCTGTTTTTCGCGGGGGATAGAAAGAGCGAGTTATCGGCCGTGTGCGATTCTACGGCGCCGCTTAGAGCCGTCTGGCCACAGATACCGCTGCTGCACAGGACTCCGCAACTAGTGACATGAAAAGGATTGCGACAACAAGCGAGCATAATCTCGGCATAGGTGTCAGGCCTGACTGCAGCGTTGAGCATACAAGTAGCCTTCTATGTGCTCTTGGCTTCATAGAGAAGCCCGCTGATGGAGTCGTTGCATCGAATAGCGACACGAATCGTTATGCTGCGTCCGGAAATGACTGACGCATAGGTATTCACTCGACAGATCGCGAGTTTGGTGTTTTAGCCCTGACTTCTTTTCCGCGAGTTCAATTTTAACAACTTGGAGCGGCGCCGTCACAAGTAACGCCCACGGGCTCTGATCGAAGGCCCTCATCGGAACTACTTCTGCAGGTTTCGGCCTTGAAACGAGGCGGAATCTCCGAGGAATTCTTGAATCCGTAAAAGCTGGTTATACTTTGCATTGCGCTCGCTTCGCGCCGGTGCACCGGTTTTGATAAACTCTGAGCCTAACGCAACTGCCACGTCGGCAATCGTTGTGTCCTCGGTTTCTCCTGATCTATGGCTAACAACGACAGCATAACCATTTCTAAATGCGAGAGTCGCTGCATCAAACGCTTCTGATATTGTCCCGATCTGGTTCAACTTGAGAAGCAACGCGTTTGCTGCCCCAAGCTTTATCCCTTTGGAAAGTCGGTTAACGTTCGTCACGAACAAGTCATCGCCCACTATCGTCGTTCGGTCCAATCGCGACGTTAGCTTCGCAAAGTCTTCGAACGCCTCTTCATCGAAAGGATCCTCAATGAGGATTATCGGGTACCTGTCGACTAAATTCTTGTAATAGTCGCTCAGCTTTGAAGGAGAGAGGCTTTTTCCATCCATCAGATATGTGCGTGTGACCTTGTTGTAAAACTCGGAGGCCGCGCAGTCCACCCCGAGGCGCATCTCCTCTTGGTACCCGACGTTACTGATGGCCGTCCTGATCGCGTCAAGCGCGGCGAAAGATGAGGGCAGTGCTGGCGCGAAACCTCCCTCATCACCCACGTTTGAGGCTCCCAGTCCGTATTGTGCCTGCAAAACGCGCCTTAACTCGTGGTAAGTCTCCACGCCCATTCGCAGGGCGTCCGAAAACGACTGCGCTCCAATCGGTATGATGAAGAACTCTTGGACGGATAATGCATTGCCTGCGTGTGCACCTCCGTTGATCACATTCATAAGAGGCACGGGCAACGTGCAGGCGTTTGGGCCGCCGAGGTACTCGTAGAGATGCATGTTTGTCGAATCTGCCGCCGCGCGAGCAATGGCCATCGACACACCGAGGAGGGCATTTGCCCCAAGATGGGACTTGTTGGGGGTTCCGTCGAGGCTGTTCAGGGTTCTGTCGATGTTGCGCTGCGCCCTGACGTCCATGCCGATAATCTTTTCTGCAATCACCGTGTTGACGTTGTTGACTGCGCGCAGCACGGTTTTTCCGCCGAAACCCGCTTCACCGTCGCGAAGTTCAAGCGCTTCGTTTGATCCAGTGGACGCGCCGGATGGCACTATCGCCCGGCCAAAGCCGCAACTGGTAAAAACTTCTACCTCCACTGTCGGATTTCCGCGCGAATCAAGGACTTGTCTGGCTAACACTCCTTCTATTTCGAACATGATTCCAGTATCTTTTACGCTGGGCAATCTTAACGTTATCGCTAAAAGCAAGGCTGTTCGTCCTTAGACAATTGTTAAATCTTAAAAGCTGAAACCCTGTGCGGATGTTTCGGAGACGCTTCTCCAAGGACGGTTTAGTTCTGGGCGTCGGTCTGAACGTTCTCGTACTTGGCATTGTGAGCCTCTTCGCTGACATGAGCACCGAGATGATCTATCCGCTCATCCTTCTTTTTCTCATTAGCGTCTTAGGAGCTATTTATTGATGTAGGCCTCATCGAAGGCGTCGTCGAAAGCACTGCGAGCATATTGAAGATAGCTTCGGGGTATCTTTCAGATAGATTCGGCAAGCGGAAGCCTCTCGTGTACTCCGGTTACGCGCTTGCGGCGATAGCCAAGCCGTTGCTTGCGCTTGCGACGGCATGGCAGCAAGTTTGGTTATACGATTCCTCGATCGCCTTGGCAAGGGCATCAGGGACTCTGCCCGCGTGATGCCATTGTTTCTGAGTCAAAGAGCCTGGGAGTCGGTCGATCATTCGGCTTCCAACGCTCTCTCGATACCCTTGGCGCCATCGTCGGTCCGCTTATCCCAGTGGCCCTGTTTGGTATCCTCAGCTTTCGCGGATTGTTCCTCCTCGCTTTTATACCCGGGCTTATCGCCACTCTCCTTGTGATTTTCTTCTCAAGGAGACAGCCGTCAGCGTGCGAAGCAAACAGCGCTACAAGGTATCATTTGGATCATTTGACTTGAATCTCAGGATCTTTTTGGCCGGTCTGGCTCTTTTCTTCATCGGAAATTCAAGCGACGCCTTTCTGTTCTTGCGTGCTCAAAACTTGGGCATCGCGACACTTCTGGTTCCGGTGCTTTATCTCGCGATGAACGTCATCTACGCAGTGTCCTCATTTCCGTTCGGTATTCTCTCTGATAGAATAGGACGTAAAACGGTCCATAATCGGTTTTGGCATCTTTTTTATCGTCTACTTGGGATTCGCGTTCGCCTCCTCAGCGCTCTTCATCTGGGTCTTGTTTCCAGTCTATGGACTCTATTACGGCCTTACCGACGCGGTACCAAAAGCGCTCGTATCTGATCTGGCGCCCGTTCATCTCAAAGCAACCGCATTTGGTACCTATTATTTTGTCATCGGTGTCGTCGCGTTGCCGGCCAGTCTCATCGCTGGGGCGCTTCGGCAGACTTTGGGGGCTTCGTTTGCCTTCCTTTATGGCGCCGTTATGGCTCTCATCGCCGTGCTGATAATTGGCTTTTTTGTGCAGACCGATCGGTTGACAACAGTAGAGACATGAGCCGGCACCCCGACACATCTTCCGGATGGGTCGTGGCCAATCTAAGGTGACTTGGTAAAACGCGATATGAACGGCTGGACGGCAAGCTTCAGTTACTACTGAGTTTTAGATTCGCATTTTTGCAAGGAGGCCGTTTTCACACTCTTTCCGCCCGCTCGTGCTTTCAGAGAACTTTTATATAGAACAACAACTCTAGTAATTTCGGAGGTTAGCAGAGTGATTGGTGGTCAACCTATTCTCATTCTACGTGAAGGAACACAAAGGACCAAAGGTAGGGAAGCCCAGTCCATGAATTTCACCGCAAGCAGAGCTGTGGCTGAAGCAGTGCGGACTACACTGGGGCCGAAAGGCATGGATAAGATGCTAGTTGATTCCATGGGTGATGTGGTGATAACAAACGACGGCGCGACGATTCTGAAGGAGATGGATATTGAACATCCCGCCGCCAAGATGATGGTCGAAGTCGCTAAAACGCAGGATGATGAAGTAGGCGACGGGACAACAACGGCGGTGATCTTGGCTGGCGAACTGCTTAAAAACGCAGAAGAATTGCTCGAGCAAGACATACACCCGACGGTCATCGAGAAAGGATATGGTCTCGCAGCAGAGCAAGCGATTAAGATTGCTGAGCAGCTGTCGCGCAACGTCTCTATTCGAGATGAAGATCTGCTTAGGAAGATCGCACAAACAGCGCTTACGGGCAAAGGTACCGACGTGGGCAAAGAAGTGCTTCCACAACTCGTCGTCGACGCCGTGAAAAAGGTCGCGCAAAAGGCCAAAAACAAATACAAAGTCGACGAGGAAGACATCAAAATTGAAAAGAAAGTTTCCGGTTCTGTCTCTGATTCCGAACTCGTAGACGGAGTCGTAGTCGACAAAGAGCGCGCGGCGGAGGGAATGCCACGGAAAGTTTGCGACGCACGCATCCTTGTTTATGACCAACCACTGGAGCTCACCAAAACGAAAACGGACGCCAAAATCAAAATAAAAGACCCGACGCAAATGAAATTGTTTATGGAACGTGATCACCAAGCGCTGATCGAGAAGGCCGATAAAATCTTGGCCAGTGGTGCGAATGTGGTCTTCTGCCAGAAGGGCATAGACGATCTTGTTCAGTGGCACTTCTCGCGAAACAATGTGATGGCCGTGGAGAACGTGAAGCGTGAAGATATTGAAACCATCTCCAAGGTGACCGGCGCTCGAGTGGTGTCCAGCTTAGATGATCTCAGCACAGCAGATTTAGGCAAGGCAGGAGAGGTCGAAGAAACGACTGAAATTGAGCCCAGCTGCGGCACTTGCGGCATCGACTAGACTGAGGTGCGAGGAATGATAACAATTAAGGACTGTAAAAACCCCCGAGTAGTCAGCATCGTTGTTCACGGAGGAGCAGATCACATCGTCGAAGAAACTGACAGAGCTGTATACGATGCAGTGCGAGTCGTCCAGGCGTCGATCGAAGATGGGAAGGTCGTCGCAGGAGGCAGTGCTCCAGAAGTTGAGATTGCTATGCAACTGCGCGACTATGCAGCAACACTCAGCGGCAGAGAACAACTGGCCGTCATCGCCTTTGCTGACGCGATTGAAATAATTCCAAAAACGCTTGCTGAAAACTCAGGCTTGGATCCGATGGACTCACTAGTTGCTTTGCGAACCGCTCACGAGTCTGGGAAAAAGACGATGGGACTTGAGATTTCAACAGGGAAAGCCATAGACATGTGGCCTGACGTCGTGGAACCCCTTCGGACGAAGAAACAAGCCGTCTTGTCTGCCACTGAAGCTGCCAACATGGTTCTTCGAATAGATGACGTGATACAAGCCGCGAAGTTTGAGAAAGGGCCTTCTGAAGAAGAGATGGAAGGCATGTCTGATCAGATGCTTGATCAGGTTTAGGCGTTGTGCTGCAGAACCGAATCTTCTGCAGCTCTCTTGTTCATCCTGTCACGTGCAACGTGCGCGCTAGTTGTCTTTGCTGTTAAATGAAACGTGAGATCCAGTTATACTAACGCTTTTGCTTCTTGCCGCAAAAGTAGCCTTCGGCCTTTTTTGCGACCGCTGAGGTTTGTCGCACCCAAAAAACCAGCCGAAGCGGTCAACTGGCTTGAAAAGCTAATACGCAGCTGGTTAGTTACCCCCCTAGCGTGATGTCTTGCTTGCTATACCATTCAAGCGCTTCGTAAAAGTGCTCAGGCTTGAAATCCGGCCAAAGCGCCTCAACGACATAAATATCAGAATACACAGATTGCACAGGCAAGAATCCACTTAACCGTCGCTTCCCTCCCCACCGCACGATCAAATCGATGCGAGACACGTCGTGTGATCGTATCAGCTTCATAACGCGTTCGCCCTCGAGCCCGGCATCGGGCTGAGTCACAAGCGGCTTCAAGTCCCACTGCCACCCGTAATTCACAAGGAAGTTGACCTTCATCTTCCCTGTGCCAAACGTCGTTCTCTTAGTGTAGGGGACAAGCTCTTTCGGGAACATCGGTGAGTCAGTATCGCCAACGACCAGCAGACTCGCGTCTTCGTGCGCGAGAATCTCGACGCCATCGACGCACGCCTTTTGGAATGCCTTTCTCTGCGCCTGGCTTCGTTTCGTGTTATCCTGGGTGAAACCATAGCTCGTGACCTCCTTGACGCCGAGTTTGCTGCAAAGTCTGAGTAGCTCTAACCCCGGGGGCAAGCCCACCTCGTAGCCCGCCTCTTTCGGAAGCCCGCGCGCGACTGCCCATCGACGATTCCCGTCAGGAATGATCCCTACGTGCCGTGGTATGCGTGTCATTTCAACAAAGGGTGATGTTGGAGGTGTCGAGTGTATCTGGCTCAAGGTTCATAACCTTTGTCCGCTATTGTCCTGCGTCGGCGTTCTTGCGACTTACGCACCAATTCTCGCTTGCGGGGCAACTGTTAATGCTTGAGCCGACTTACAACTAATCAAGCTGCAGGCAAAAGAATCCTATGAACACTGAGGAAAGCAAGAAAGTGAATGCTGATGTTACGGTGTGGGGCGTTCACTTAAAGGATGCTGCCACTCTTACCAAGAAGGAGCGGGAAGAGCTCTTGTTCAAGTTAAATCGAATCTTCACATTTGTCGGCACTGAAATACCAGAAGAGATTGAACTTGATGGAGAGATTGTTGCGCTTCACGACGTCATGTGGCGCCTCATTAATCACAAGAAAGAACTCACTGCCGAGGAATTTGCTGCGGTTCAGGGCCTTGATGCGGCCATTGAAAGGAAGATAAAGCAAATTGAATCGACTATCAGGAGTCAGAATATCGATGAACGCGAAGCGCTCGCGTTGTACGCTGAAGCGCAGGGTTTGATCCGCGCCGCAGTGGAATTGAGGGACTTGGAGAAAGGTAAGCTTCTCAAATCTGCCCAACCCGAGTCGGTCGACAGAAATGAAGCTCAAAAAAGATGGTTGAGTTACCTAAAAAAGATTAGCTAACTATTTGCTGCCAGATTTTCAAATGTAGCAAGGCAAGGTAAGAGCTGCGCACTTTTTTACGGCCGAACTGCGCCAAACATCTGCTGGGCGACCTGAATATTTGACAGCAGATCGTCGCAAGAGGCCATTAATGTTCGCAATCGCTTCGCAGTTACGGTTATTTGCACGCTACTTCCCTCCACCAGCATTTTAATATCTGCCGTGTTGTCAGGCAGAAGAGCTTCGGCGATTGCAGGTGCATCAGGATGTTCATAGACGAGGACTGCGGTTGTCATGTGCGAATAAAGCATTTGTCGAGCAACAGCGCGAAAAAACGGTCGCGGCAACTCGCATTTCAGGAAGTCAAACCCGTTTATCGAGAGATGAGCATCTCGACGGTGTCAAGGCGATATGACCACTCGCCAGGAAGAACGCCCCGGCTCTTGTAGTACGTGACTAGCCTACGAATCTTCGACTCGGTAAGCTGGAGAGCGCGCTTGTTATGAAGGTCCTTTTTGTTTTCTTCGAGGTGGTCTCTGAGCTTGAGAGCTTTGGTGATGAGATTGAATAAATCTTCAGGAAGTTCAGGGGCTACTCCATTGTCTCGCAGTAGCTCAGTTAGACTCTTTTTTGTTGCTGACTTGACGCTTGGCACGCCGTATGTGTCCCTCAAGACGATCCCGATCTGGCTTGAGGAAAGCCCGCTATTCCGTAGCTCCACAATCACTTTTTGAAGCTCTTCCGACGTCATAGTGAGTGGAACGGTGGTTTTCAGCGGCCTAGTAGATCCTGATACTCCTTTCCTTCTTGCGTGCATTCGTGCCATTTGAGTTCCTCTGAACTACCTTAGGTGACCTAACTGCGGCGAGTGTGCTACTCTATGGTCGCCTATTATATAATTTTTGATGCCCACTCCAAGAATAGTTCAGCGGCCTTGCTTCGGTGCGATATTGCATTCTTTTCGTTGATCGCCATCTCTGCGAATGTGCGGCCTTTATACTCGAAAATAGGGTCAAAGCCGAAGCCTTGGAGGCCGCGTGGACTGACTATTCGCCCTTCTACAGTCCCGTGGAAGAGCTTGAAATTCCGGTAATAGCTTCCAATCGTAGATTCAAACCGCGCGGTTTGCCCCTCTCCGATAAGCCTCACAATGCCCGCGTTGCCGATCGTTTTATGCACGTACGCAGAGTAGGGCCCGGGAAACCCTTGTGCATCGTCAATGAACAGACCAGAATCCTCGATAATAAATGGGGGCTGAAACTTTTCTCGGCAGTATCTAAGTCCGTGCCAGACAACCTCATCGAGTGTATCGGCCTGCAGTTCTGGATAAGACGCTTTGACTTGAATGATCTCTAGTCCGAAATCGCTGGCTTTGGCGTGCAATTCCGCCACCTTCCCCGAGTTTTTGGTGATGAAATTAAACGCTTTCACAGGTACCGGCCTCGCTCTCTGATCTCATTCACTTTTTCGAGTATCAGTGGAGCATCTTTGCAGTTTCTGCTGTAACCAGCAAGAAATGCATCCCTGAGGGCGGAATATCTTTCCTCTGTTGCTTTGAGCGTTTGGAAAAAAACGTGCACGTCTACACCGCGGGCCTCAAGGCTCCTGTCGTAAGAGGATAGGCCAAAATCTATCAGATATATTCGTCCGCCTGAAAGGATCATGTTGCGCGTCGTCGGGTCGCCGTGGACGATGCCCGCAGCGTGAAGTGCGCAGAGCGCCGCGCCAATCTCTTCGGCGACCGTGTCACTCATCGCGCCCATGACCGGCGGCCCGCTGATGTGCTCCATAGTGATCGAAAAGCCGTCGACGGCTTTTATTATGGGCGTGGGCACGCCTGCCCGTCGCGCGTCAGATTGTATCTTAGCTTCCAGTCGTGTGCGCTCTTTTCGCAGCTTCGTGTCAAGCTGGGCTATCCGATAATCCTTAGGAACCCGCGTCTTCACTACCGAGTTGACACGAACGGTGACTACGGCTTCGGCTCCGATGATTATCTCTAGTGCATCTGAATCCACGGCACCTCAACCTCGTCTGGCCTGAAACTTGGGTTAGCACCCGAATTAGCGATCGGGGTGTGAACGCCGTGTTTCAGCATTAGCAAGCCTGTATAAGCGATCATGGCGCCGTTATCTTGCAAAAACTCAGGCGTTGGTACGCAGAATCGCGCGTCCCGCTGAACGCACATGGTTGATAACATCTCTTGCAGACGCGTGTTCGCGCCGACACCTCCAGCTAAAAGCAAATCTGATTTGTTCATTTGTGATAGTGCGCGCTCGCTTACTTCAACGAGCATTGAAAAAGCAGTTTCTTGGAAGCTATAGCATATTTCTTCTAGTGAGGCCGATTTCAGCGCCTGTGCCGCCGCGGTAACGATGCCCGAAAAAGAGAAGTCCATTCCCTTGACAACGTACGGCATCGGCAAGTACTTCTGTGATTTTTGCGCGAGTTTCTCTACTTTGGGGCCGCCTGGATGGGTCAAGCCGGCTGCCCGGGCGAACTTGTCGAGACAGTTGCCGATGCCAATGTCCAATGTCTCGCCAAGAACCCGGTAGCGATGTTGGCGGTAAGACAGCACCTGTGAATTTGCGCCGCTGACGTAAAGGACGATTGGGTCGACAAGATTGGTTTTCCAGCGTCCCACTTCAATATGCGCAATGCAGTGATTAACGCCGATCAAAGGCACCTCGAGCCGCAAAGACAAGGTCCTTGCTGCTGTGCCAACTATGCGTAAACAAGGTCCCAAGCCCGGGCCTTGGGAAAAAGCGACACCGTCGATCGAACGCAGGTCTGTCGACTCTACAGCTTGGCGAATGACAGTTGTAATGTTGTTCGCAGCGTGTTGGGCGGCATCTCTTGGATGAATGCCCCCTGTAGTTGGAGTATACGCGGAACTTGCTTGAGTTAAAACCTTGTCATCACTGACGAGGCTAGCGCTAAGGTTCCAAGCAGTCCCCTCAATGCCCAGGATTATCATTCACGAAATTGGGTCACTTCCTGAACTGCGTATACCCACATTTACCGCACGAGAGCCGATCTTTGTGCTCAGCCAAAAAGACTCCTTCACCGCAGCGCGGACAAGCTTGACGTTTCCTCTGCACTTGATCCTCACTTACCTCATATAACTCGTTTGCCTTAACGTTCCTCACCTCCTTCAGAAGGTGTTGAGTTTGGTTGCGGGGCTGGTTCAGCGCTCGGCTCAGCGCTCGGCTCAGCGCTCGGCTCAGCGCTCGGCTCAGCGCTCGGCTCAGCGCTCGGCTCAGCGCTCGGCTCAGCGCTCGGCTCAGCGCTCGGCTCAGCGCTCGGCT
>Ga0187771_10000269_pt1 | contig 30421 bp, 28 predicted proteins | sample 0116_SJ02_MP15_1_FD_133139 | JGI IMG/M metagenome (GOLD analysis project Ga0187771, IMG submission 133139) | Tropical peat soil microbial communities from peatlands in Department of Meta, Colombia - 0116_SJ02_MP15_10_MG | ecosystem: Environmental > Terrestrial > Soil > Wetlands > Peat | place... | reverse complement strand
TCCGGCGATGGTTACCGCTTCGGAGAGCAGAGAGGCGGCAACCCCCTTCCTCCTGTGTTCGGGTACGGTCCCCACGCAGTAGACTCCGGCCAAGGCCACCGTTCTGAAGATTGCAAGGACACCCGCTGTCTCTTCCCCGACCATAGCCTCAAGGAGGGTGACAGCTTTGAGCTTCTGCAGCAGCTTTACGATGGCGGTTACGTGAGGCATGAGTTCCTGGTCACCGTAGAATGCTTCGAGATAGGTCCGGGTCCAACTGTCTGGAGCCGGCCGTTCGTTGATGGTGACGCGAGCCGTGCCTGCTGGCGTCGCGGGACTGCTCGAGAGCAGGACGGTCATCGTGTCAATGGACCTGTACCCAGAGGCCCGGAGTCCGCTAGCGGCCTTGTTGCATGAATCGAAGACGGTGACGGTTGAGACCGTGTCCCGAGACCTGAGCTTACCTTCTGCCCAAGCCACCGTCGCACCCACACCATTGCAGTTCAGGATGCAGGCGCGGTTGAAGAACGGCTCTCTGAAGCTCTCCGAAGTCAGAAGGTAACCGGAAGCGCCTCGCCAGGCAAGGTTTGCCCAGTTTGACCACCAGCGCGCCTCGTTGAGTTCGAGGGCTCCTCGACTAGGACTCTCCAAGTAGATTCACTCCTAGAAGGGACATGGCTCGGATTGCAGACCAGGCGAGTCTGCTCGACCTCGTGGGGTCGCTTTCCTTTGCGGCCCTCCTCAGGGTCCCCAGAGCCCAGTTGATGGCCCTGGGACTGTCAAAGTCGTCGTTAAGGGCCGTTTCAAATGGCTCCAGCGAGTATTCCTCACTCTTCTTGGACCTAGCAAATTGCCTGGCAGTGGCGCGCATCTCTCTCAGTTTTTGTTGGGCGACGCCCATCCCCAAGAGGTCCATCTCCTTTCTGTAGTGGACGGAGAGGAAATAAAACCTGAGCTCGTCTGGAGAGCAGACCCGGAGTGCCTGGTCCACTGTGACGACGTTTCCAAGGGACTTGGACATCTTCTGCCCCTCCATATTGAGCAAACCAGTGTGTACCCAGTGCCCGACCAGGGGGTGGACGCCCGTAAGGGACTCTGCTTGGGCAATCTCGGCTTCGTGGTGCGGGTAGATCAGCTCGTAAGCGCCCCCATGAATATCGTACTGCGTTCCGAGGATCGGGAGGGTCACGGCCGTGTCCTGTATGTGCCATCCTGGAGAGCCGAGGCCGAACGGGCTCCGCCACCTGCCTCTTACTAGTTCCTCCGGGCGCCAGAGCCCAAAATCGGTCAGGTTTTTCTTCGCGGGGGAGAGCTCGAGTGGCCTCAGTGAGAGGTCTCGCTTCGACTGGTGGGAGAGCCTCCCCCACCTTCTGAACTTCGAGGTGTCGAAGTAAACCCATCCGCCCGCCTTGTATGCGTATCCCTTCTTCAACAAGGACTGGATCTGAGTGACCATCTCGTCGATGTGCCTGGACACTGGTTCGAAGCGGGAAACTGTCGTGACCTTCAGATGCCTAAGATCCCCCAGGAAGAGGGACGCCATACGGCGCGAGAATTCTAGGGGATCCGCGTTCTCCTTGCGCGCCGTTTTAGTGATGGTCTCGTCGATGTCAGTTATGTTCATCAAGAAAGTGACGTCGTATCCGAGGTAGTCCAGATACCTGGCCAGGGCGTCGTAAAAGATGTAGGTCCTGGCATGTCCCAAATGCATCCGGGACTGTACGGTCGGCCCGCAGACGAACATGGTTACCACTGGCGGCTTGAGGGGGCGGAAGCCTTCCTTCTTGCCTGACATGGTGTTGAAGAGGAGGAGAGAGCTTCTCAAGAGGAGGTATCTTCTCGCCGAAGGATGCCAATATTTGTTTTTGAGGCTTTGGAAACTATCCGGTTCTTCCCACAAATACAAGCTTCCGGAATAGTTTCGTCTACCTCTCCTGGCAAAATCAATCACATCCCCCGATATGATTTATGGTAGAAAGCCGTCGTCGCTTCGTTGTTCGCTAATGCCACGAAGACTAGTTTGGAGTCGCCCGTCAGGGCAACGAAATCCTTGGTCTTCAGCTACTCGTCGAGGGTCGAGCTCGCTTCCCTCTTCGAAGAGTTCCGTCTGATGTGCAACGATGCCATTAGGGTAGCTGTCCAGAAGAAGCCCGCGAACAGATTTGAGCTCATAACGGCGGCGTACGCCATTCTCAAACAGTATGGCCTGCATAGCCATTACATCCTTTCTGCGTGTGAGGTCGCTTACTCAGCATACAGGAACAAGAACAGGAAGTCGACACCCTACGTTAGAAGGGCCTTCCTCAAGCTCGACGTCCAATCGTACCAGCTCAACCACCTGCTGCTGAGAATTCCGACCACGCCAAGGACCTTCATCTTCCTCTCCCTCCAGGGGTCGGAGCATCACCTGGCCTATGACGACCTCAACCTGAAGCGTGTGTCTGTAACCGTTACTCCCGATTGTGCAGTCATCGTATTCTCGAAGGAGGTTGAGCTTTTCAGACCCGCGGGATCAATGGGGATAGACGTGAACGAGAGGAACGTCACGGCGTCGGCAACCGACGGGTGGACTCGAAGGTTTGACGAACTTGGGGAAGCCGTTGAGATTAAGGAAAGATACAAGGAAATCAGGGCCAGCATCTCACGGTCAACCAGAGGCGACAGAAGGGTTGCAAAGAATCTCCTTTCCAAGTACGGTGGAAGAGAGAAACGGAGGACAGGGCCGCTGCTTCACAAGGTCACCTCACAGCTGGTTGGCTACGCCAGAGAACATCAACTGGGAATCAAGATGGAGAAACTCAAGGGAATCAGGAAGCTATGCAGGAGAGGGAATAGTCAGAGCAAATCATTTAGAGGGAGGATGAACTCCTGGGTCTTTCGCGAGACTCAGAGGCAAATCGACTACAAGTCGAGGTGGGATGGGGTTCCCACATGGTATGTCAACCCCCAAGGGACGTCCCGAAACTTCCCGGATTGTGGCCCCCGCGTCGTGCCTTTGGCATACAGGAAGTTGTACTGCCCGAAGTGCGACAAGACCTGGGATAGGGACGATCTTGCAAGCAAGAACCTAATGGCCTGCGCGGTTCCGCAGGATCGGCCCTCCAGGGGAAGCGATGAAGGGGAACCCAGAAGGCAGGAGGACGCTGGCAATCTTCCGAGCGGATGGAGAGAAGGGAGCCATGGCGGTTGTTTTCAACCGACAAGCTCTCAGAACCGTTTTTGAAGTAGTCATTCGAGAACGCCTTGAGTTGTTCTTCGAGAAGGAAGTGACTTCCTTTGCCGATCTGGTGAAGGCCGTCAGGGTACTGGACCAAGACTCTGGCATTAGACTGATCGGAGAGAGGAACGGAAGAGAGTGTCTCGTGTTCGTAACCCGCTTTGGCGAGAGCTTCACGATGATGACATACACCATGGTGAGTAGAACAGGAGCGCCGGGTAGGAGGCTGGGCGTCCTAGAGTTCGACGGCGCCGACGCTGTAGCGGCGGCGTTGCGGAGGGCCGCTCCCGGCAGGATACGAGCCTACGTCTACTGAACGCGATCGGGCGCGAATCAGTACTACTTTCTCTTGTGCCTCGATCCAAGCATTCCAGCTGTCTGGAGTACGTCTCCGTGACCTCGTGTGAAGTCTTCCTGTTTCAAGCTCCAGAGCGGCTTGAACGCCAGTTCGCTGAACCATTCGGGACGGCCGAGTTTCGCGGCCAGGCTCTTCGAGATCTGCGTCTTGTAGACGAAACAGATATCCCAATGAGGAGGTTCCTTCTCGTCGTTTATGTCCCCGGACACGTAAGACTGCACAGCTAGGAGAGAGATCTTATCCACAGGGACATCAAGACCAACCTGGTCCCGTAGCACACTGGCGGCGGCCTCTAAGGGAGACTCGTACCAATGGAGATGCCTCGCCGGAAGGATGTACTTGCCGCTGGCAGCATAGATGGGGGCGAATTTAGGGCCGACCAGGAACCTTTCAATCCAGATTTCGGGTCTGTCCATCTTCCCTACGAGGATGCGCTGTCCGTTCGAGACTACCATGAAAGACGAAAGACAGGTGCCACCAAGAGGGACATTATCCTTGGAGAAGAGTGCCTTTGACTTCGATATTGAAACCATGTCAAACATGGCTGGACTGGACGCTGTTAAGCCTTGGGTGGCATGTCCGGGGCCTTCAATTAGCCGTCCTCGCTTTGCCCTGCTGGCAGTTGGGTCTATGGTTTGAGCGTGTTCGCACCACTTATCACTGCTACGCTCTTCCCCTTCAACGAAACCTTCCGGAAGGCAGCCATGGAGGCTACCCCGGCCATTTCGACTTGGAGCCCGTACTCTCTGTAGAATGATTTCCTTTCATCTTCCATTTCGTCATCGGTGACGTCCACCACCGTCCCTCCGGTCGCCCCGATCCCCTCGATCGCCTGGTCCCCATAGGTCGGGTAGCCCACTGCGATGGCGCCCGCATCTGTGAGAGGCTTTTGATATTTCACCGGCTTCCCCGTCCTGAAAGCCACTGCGAGTGGATCTGTGAGTGATGCCTGCACGGCGATGAGCCGCACAGAGGAGTGAGAAAGCTCGTACCTATGTAGTTCTGCCAGCCCTTTGTACGATGCGCTGAAGAGGGTGGCGTTACCGACCGGGATGAGGATGTTCCTGACATCTGGCAGCTCGGCAAGAACTTCGTAGATCAATGTCTTCTGCCCTTCCTTTCTGTACCCATAGTCGCCCACCAAGAACGCCCCCTTTCTCTTGGCGTACTTGATTGCTCGGCGCTGAGCCTCGGTGAAGTCTCCGTCGACCCTGTGGATGTCTGCGTCCCTAGTCTCTCGAATGTTCCTTATCTTCAGCCAGTTTGCGTTTCTGCTGACGAATATCGCGCTCCTTATGCCTCCGAGCTTGGCATAGTAGGCGACCGAATAGGCCATATTTCCTGTAGACGCGCAGACGACCTCGTCGTAGCCATATTCTAGCGCCTTTGCGACCTCTATGACCGACCCCCTGTCCTTGAACGACTTCGTCGGGTTCTCGATTTCGAGTTTGAGGGAGAGTTCCTCCTCTACCGACTTCATAAGAGTGGTGTTCCCAAGCTTGTAGCGTCTGTATTCTCCCTTCGGGAGCAGAGGCTCGTAACTCCAGAAATCCTTGCGAAGCTTCTTGACCCCGGGATTCCCCAGGTACTCGACCTCCAGAATTCCACCGCAAACATCGCAAAGCTGATTCCGGAAGACCATGGGGTATTCCCTGTGGCATGAAAGGCACCGCAGCCTGTAGCGCACGCCGAGCCCGCGGGGACGGTACGATTTAATCGAGAGAACCCGACTGTAGGGAGCAGCAACCCTTATTCAGAATCAGGCCGCGCGCCACATCCTTGTCCAGGATAATCGATGCACACATCCATCTGTCGGAACGCCCTGATGACGCCCTAGTCCGCTTCGCCGATATGAACAAATTGCGTTACACCCTCGAGGGGCTCTTGGAAAACATGAAGGAAAATGGCGTGAAGCATGGCCTTCTTCTCAGCCCGCCCCTGAAGAGCGGCAATACCCTCCCCAACGACAGGATTATCGACTTCTGCAGGAAGAGCGGAGGTCTACTCTCGCCCGTGGTCACGGTGGAACCCTCAGCTAAGGAGGTGAAGGCAGCCATAGGCCTGGCTGAAAGCAACAGAAAGGAGATCAGAGCTTTCAAGGTCAGGCTCGGCTATGTGAAAGCATCCGCGATGAGCGTGGTGTTCGAAAGGCTCTACGACTACGCCCAGTCGGAAGGCCTGCCGGTGATGTTCCACACGGGGGACACCGTGACAAGCAAGGGTGACCTGGCAAGCTCGCACCCTCTGAACCTCGATGCGCTAGCTAACAGACGGGAGGAGCTGACAATAATCCTCTGCCACTTCGGCAACCCCTGGTTCGAGGACGTTGCGGAACTCATTTACAAGCACCCCAGGGTCTACGCAGACATCTCGGGACTGACCACCGGGGGCGGGACCTATCCTGACAAGTTCGCGGATTGGCTCGCCAGGAAAATTAGCGATGCGATTTACTTTGCCGGAGGACCAGAGAAAATCATCTTTGGGACTGACTTCCCCATCACTTCGTATCCGGATGCTCTCGACCTAGTGAAGAGGCTGGATGTTGACGAAGGGGACAGGGAAATGATACTATGGCGCAACGCAGAGACGGTGTTCGGGCTCTGACGACCGCTGAAGGGATCGAGATCGTTGACGTCCCGCCGGGGGAACGTGGCGCGCTGGAGAGGATTCTTGAGGAAAGCTTCGAAGGGTGGTACCTAAGGCATTCAAAAGGGAAGCTTCAGCAACTAGAAGTGATCAGGGCAGCCGTGGCGTCCGGCTCGCCTGTCGGACTCGTGATGTTGAAGAAGCTGGAGGCACAGGTAGGTTACATCTACTATATCGCCGTCGCCAAGACCCACAGGAAGATGGGCATTGCCAGGCTTCTCCTCCAGGACTCGCTTGCCCGCTTCCGGAGTGAGGATGTGGAAGAGGTCTACGCGGGCGTCGAGATAGGCAACGTTCCCTCGGAGGGACTGTTCTTGTCGGAAGGCTTCACGCAGACGAGCTTCGGCGAAGTCTCGAAGAGGTTTGGGACCATTCGCGCCATCAACATGTACAGGATGATGGTCATCGTTCCCGGGGAGGTCCTGATGTGGAAGAAAATCACATGACAGCTGAGGTCATTCGGCCAGCGCCGGCAATTGAGGAGAAATAGCCTGTGGATTGTCCTGGCTGGAGCCAAAGGGCTCGTAGACGTGTGTTTCGAGCTGCCTCTCAGAGGGGAACTCCTCTCCGCACCTGCAAACACAGACCGAATCGACATTGACCATCCTTCCGTTCTTGCGTTCCTGCGAGATCAATTTCAGGAATGGTGCATCAACTACCCACGATAGAAGTCGTGGGCTTGCCCCTTCCCCGAACCAACATCGGCACAGCCATCGGTCCAGGAGCATCGGAGCCACTCCGAACGAGCCCGTTGACAGGGACTCTCCTGCCGGAAAACTGGAGCGCACCATTCTGGTTGGGAAAGCCACTCCGCTCCAGCAGGGTTTTGACGGCCACCGCAAGGCTGGCCTTTCGGTCAGCGTTCACTATTTGGCCGCATTCTCGACACCTGAACAGGGCGTAGTTGCCCCCATCGTGTCCCTTCCCTACTGCACCGCAGTGGGAACACCACTTGGACGTGTGGTATGCATCCACCCTGTTCACCACAATCCCGTTGTCGAAGCAACGGGCTTCAAGGATCCTCTTGAAGAGGAAAAATGGAATGGTCATCGCCCTCTTGTTGAAACTCCTCCCTTTGGGGCTAAACCTTTGCAAACGTTCGATTGAGACATCAGCGTTGAAGTTTTTCGCGATCAAAATGATCTCCCTGACCATCTGGCCGATGTTGGTGTAGACGAAGTTCCTCTGTCTGTGTCTCATGAGCTTCAGTTTCTTCAGAGCGTTCAGAGACTGAAGAAGGGCCCGTCTCTTAGCGAAGTGCACCTTCTTCAGCCATAGCTGCTGGCCAAGATACCCCTGCTCCAGAACCCTGCCTTCCGGGGTCAGCACCGAGTAGGCGAAGTTCTTGTTGTTGATGTCGATTCCGAGGACGTTTCTTCGGGGGACGAGAGGAGTTTCTTCTTTGGAAAGGAAGGCGACGATTTCAAGAGATGGAGTCAGCCCGAATGTCTTGCAAATCCATCCGTCTCCGAGCAGACCGAAGAACCTGTCCAGGCTCCTGTTCTTGCGGATGGGAATAGCAATCCTATTCCTCGGATACATCCCGAGTTCAACGAAGAAAAATCCCTTGGTCCTGAACGTCTTGCAGTTCCGAGGGACGTTGAACTTCACTGTTATCCCATTCAGATGGTCTCCCTTGGATTTGGCGACATTCCGAGACAGGTCACACATCACCTGTGCTTGAAAACCAGAAGCCTCCTTCACCTGTCTGTAGGTCTTGTCCTGGAGTCGTTTTGGGCTCCTGTCAGTCCTCTGAGAAAGCATCCAGTTGGCCTGCCTCAGAGCCTCATCAGAGAATTGTTTGAGAATGCCGAGTTTCCGACCCGTAGCCTCGGTCTGGAGAAGAATTGCCCGTTCCAAGCTTTCCCCATTTAGAAAGAGGCCCTTCGCATTTAACAAACTATCAAAATGGGCGAGCTCTTGGCGGAGAGATGCCTGAAACTGTTCCCCTACGGGTCCTGAGAGAACTCCCTTGGCCATCTGCACAGACATTGTCTCTGTAGCTGTCGCAATTCGCCCACCGCTAAAGAGTGTGGGCTTCCTTATGGATTAGGCCGTGAGAGTGGGTCTGGTATTGCTCAGAGAGGCGGGCTATGAGGAGGCAGTCAGAGAATTCAAGAGCGCGATAGAGCAGAGACCGATGGATCGTCGGAGTGGACTTGGTCTATGCATACTCGTTGATGGTAAGGAGGGATGAGGCCCAAAAGGTGCCTGCAGAATTAGAATCCATGGCCAGGGAGCGTTACGTGCCGAGTGTGTTATTTGCTTTTGGCGTACGCTACTGTAGGGGCTGGTGATAAGGCAATCGAGTTTCTCTTGGGCAACCGAGCCTAGGCCCCTCGGAGTTCAGGAACTGAGTCTTCCGAACCAAGTAGAGTACCCGTCTATGTGATAGTATTGACGATTCTGACGTGGAATCCCGAGTCCTCCAAGACGGCTGTCACGGAGTCGACCATTGTTGCTGCATCGATGTGTCTCGCCCACTCGTTTAAGTTTGAGACGGGAGGGCAGCCGGCAGGTGGAATGCAGAGAGCGTTGAGTTTCTCAAGGTCGGAATCGATCAAGAGGGTACCATGGACCAAGATAGTACGGACAGTGAAGCGCGCAGCCATTCCTGAGACTTTTCGGCTCGAGACGTCTATTCTGTTCGGAGGGGAGAACTCGGCGTGAATCCCTTGCCTCTCTAGTGCCTTTACAATGTACCTCGAACCCGCTTCGAATGCAGCTGTTGGAGAGGGGAAGGAACCTGAATTCCGCAGAAAAAAGCTCCAGTTCAGGTTGCCTTCATCATGATAGACCACGCCTCCCCCCGTGGACCTCGTTAGGATCGGGATCTTCATCTTCGCCGCGATGTCTTCGCGGTACCAGCCGTACTTCTCGCTCCTCGCTTCACCCCTGACAAGGCACTCGGAGTTGACCCAGAAACGGGCTAACTCAGGGAGTACGCCACCTTCTACCTCGGCGAAAAGCTCTGTTTCACGAGTCAGGTTAGTTGCCGGATCGCGGGTCCGGTCAAAATGGACCAGGAGCTCTCGGTCAAGCTGCAAATCGAGTGCGATGACGAGACCCCACTTATACGCCGACTGGAAGTCTCGCCGACGGCCCTAAGAACGAAGCCGTAGTGTGAAGCTTTAGTCCGAGACAAATGGCCCTCCAGGGGAGCGCTTGCGCATGGAACCTGTTCGAGGGATGACGAGCTTCTTTGAGCCGAGGAGCATTGCGGTTGCCGGGGTTTCTTCCGACCCGAACAAGCTCGGCTCGATAATCTTCACCAACATGATTGAGAACCAGAGGAAGGGTATCCTGAAGGCGCCGGTTTACGCCCTGAATCCCACCCGTGACCGAATTGGAGACCATCCCTGCTACCCATCCATAGACGCGCTGCCTGAGACCCCTGAGCTCCTGATCGTCGCCGTCCCCGAGACGCAGACGCTCGCTTTGATCAAGGCCGCCGCCCATGCAGGCGTCAAAGCCGCGGTGATGATTACCGGGGGGTACGCTGAGATAGGAAAAGGGGACGTGGAGAAGGAAATCGGCGAAGCGGCTGCAAAGCATGGTATGAGGATTCTGGGGCCGAACACAATCGGGCTAGTCGACACGTGGTCGGGGGTCGACTCGCTCTTCCTCCGACCCACGAAGGCGTTGCCTGACGGGAGCCAGGTCGTCTCGATGCTGAAACCCCTTCAGGGAGAAATTGCGATAATCACGCAGAGCGGGCACTTAGGGGAAGTTGTCGCCGAGGAGCTGGCGGCAAGCGGGGTGGGCGTGAGGGCAATCGTCGGAACAGGGAACCAGCTCGACGTGTCCGTAGAGGATGTCATCGAATATTTTGCGGAAGACAGGCACACGAAAGTGATCTCGGTCTATCTCGAAGGGGTCCGTGACGGCAGACGGTTCATGGAAGCAGCCCTTCGGGTGGTCAAGAGAAAACCTCTCGTCGTCTACAAAGTAGGAAAGACTGGCGTCGGGGCGAGGGCAGCGCTTACCCATACGGCATCCCTCGTTGGAGACTACGAGGTTTACCAGGCGGCTTTGAGACAGTCGGGTGCGATCGAAGCGCACAGCCTTCAGGAGCTGGTCGATTTCTCGGTCTCGTTGCTGATGCTTCCTCTCACGAAGGGGAGGAGGCTGGCAATAGTCACCAACGCAGGAGGGGTGGGGGCAATCGCAGCGGACGAAGCGGCGGACTCAGGTTTACAGGTGGAGCCGCTGGATGACGGAGCCAGACGAAAGATTCTCTCGACGTTTGCGGGCGAGACATTTGTGGCCAACGCTTCTCTGGGTAACCCGGTAGATCTGACGGCTTCGGTGAGCTCCGATCAGTTCGTCAAAGTCGTGGAATTGGTGGCTGGGCGGCCCGATTATGACCTATTCCTTGTGTTGCCTACCCATCACGCACCTGGGATGCAGTATGACATAGCTGTTAAGCTCGGCGATACCATCAAGCAATCGGGGAAGGCGGTGGCGTGCTGTGTAATCGGGAACTCCGAATTCGCAAGCACGATTCACAGGGATTTTATGTCTAGGGGGATTCCAAGTTTCCCTATGCCGGAGAGAGCGGTGCGTGCGCTTGCGGTGGCTCCCGAATATGCAGCCGAGATTAATGCAACTTGGGGAGCCGGCGCCTCGCACAAGCGGTCGAAGCATTTTGCCCGCAAAACAGGCCCACTGCGCCAAGTGGAAATCAGCGGTCTGCTGCGCTCATATGGGATCGACGAACCGAAGTCGGTCGTCATTGAGCACGCGGTGGACCTCCAGGAGCTTGAGAGGTTCGGCTTCCCCGTCGCGTGTAAGCTTCTTTCGCCTGAGGTTCTGCACAAGACGGAGCTCGGCGGAGTTGTTCTAGATGTCAGAGATGCCTCGGAGGCAGAGCGCGAGTTCGTCAGGTTCCAGAAGCTTGCGTCAAGGGAACACACCAGGTTTGATGGCATGTTGGTTCAGGAGATGGTGAAGGGTGGGGTTGAGCTCCTGCTCGGGGGGACGCGCGACCCCACGTTCGGCCCTGTCGTGGTCCTTGGTCTCGGGGGAATCTACACAGAACTCCTCCACGAGTACCGTCTGGCTGTATCCCCAACCTCGGCGCAAGAAGCTCGGAGGATGTTGATCGGGGAAACGCTTGCCAAGGTCCTCGGCGGCTACAGGGGCGGACCTAGGGTCAGCATCAAACGACTATGCGAGGTCGTCTCCGCTTTCTCGAGCATCATGGTAGACAACCCGTTGATTGAGCAGATGGAAGTGAACCCCCTTGTTGTGACGCGAAACAGGGTGCTCGCAGTTGACGCGAGGGTCTTGCTAGGCGGGGCCAGGATTAGCCGGCGCTAAGTCGCTCACAGCCGGTGTATTTGCTCCTCCCAGTGCTTGCATCCTGTCGGCCTGGTAAGCCCGGACGAAGGCAAGATAGTTGGAGTGACGCACCCTCCGAAGCTCGAGAATTGCTCCTCGGCCAGAGACTGCATCGACCCCTTTCAGATAGGCCATGGCGACGTCAAGGTCGTGGATGGCGCCCAGGGAATCTTGCCACTTGGCCAATGATGACAGTCGCGCCGGGTTCTTGTCCGCGAGCTCCTGAAGATAGCGCAACTTCTTGACCTCCTTGCGGAGCGAGTGAAGCTCCACGACCTTCGACTCATCGCCCAATACTTGGGTCAGGAGCGACGAAGCCTTCTTGGAATGCCTTCGGACATCTTTCCTGAACCTCCTCGATAGGCTCTTCCCCCTGAGCTTTGATTTGTCCAGCTGGGGAACCTGAACCTCGGCCATGACAGCTGTTGTCGCCTTCGCACGGGCGGCGGAGTCGCTCCTTTGGTTCTCTAGGCCGAGGAGTGTCCCAGGTGGGAGGCTACCACTGTAAGACTTGAGCGTGACCATTAGGGTATCCATGTCACGCAGCTGCGAGGTAGCTTTCATGACCGACTTCAGCGCGAAGTTGAACGTCTTCGAGTCTCGGGAGTTCCTGACGCTTCGGGGCATAAGCCGGCGCATAACCTGAATGCGCCTGGCGGTCACTCTGAGATCGTGGATTTCGTCTGGCGAGGGTCGGTCGGAAAGGTCGGAGACCATCTGCAGCATGGCCCCTGTCCTGTCAATATACCCTTTCAAGAGGGACCTGCGGCCGACTCTCAGCGCAGCCATGCAGGGCCGACTTTCCGAGCACACTGAAAAGCTGATTGTTTCTCCCCCTCGCCCCTCCTGCTCATATACTTGGCCTGCGCATCTATGGAGGGTAATGAGACCACAATATCATTCAGGGTGTCTCCTGAAATACTGTCTGTTGGCGGGGAACCTTCATGTGCCCCTGCGGGCGGCCTTTTGAGACGGTGAAGTGAGTGGAGCTGTATCTGATGAGGCATGGAGAGGCAGGCAAACGGATGCCTGTCGCCGCCAAGGATACCGTCCGGGCCCTGACCGCCGCTGGTAGACAGGAAGTCGAAGAGGTGGCGGAGGCTGTGGCGAAACTCGGCTACAAGTTTGACGTGGTGGCAACCAGCCCTCTCAAGCGTGCTAAAGAAACTGCAAGCATCGTCAGCGAGGCATTGAATCGAAAGAATCGGGTGGAGGAATGGTCAGAGCTGAGCCCCGAAGGAAGCCGGAGCGCCCTGTATCGGAGGCTGACAAGTGTCAGGCCCGGATCGAAGGTCCTTTGCGTGGGTCACGAACCTTACCTTACTATAGCGATGGGCGAAATCGCGGGGAGGGGAGGGGACGGTTCCCCAGGCTTCAGAGTTTCCTTGAAGAAGGGGGGAATGGCGAAGCTCCTGGTGACCGGGTTTAACCCCAGGATATCGGGGGAGCTGCGGTGGCTACTGACCCCGAAGCAAATCAGGAGGATGGCCTAGCTGGCGGCCATCGGTCTAGCGTTTAAGCCGCAGAAGCCCGTGCTTGAGTGAGAATGAAAGTCGCAGTTATCGACGTCGGGTTTAACTCGATAAAGATGCTCAGGTACAAGGTCGAGCCTGACGGCTTCCTGAAGCCCTATGGGCAACTGGGAATGCTCGCTAAGCTCGGGGAGGGCCTTGAAGGGACAGGGTACCTCGGCAACGAGCAGATCTCGCGGACCATAGACACCCTAAGGCTCTGCCGAGAACTGGCTTCACTTGATTCGATCAAGCATGTGCTGCTTGTAGGAACAAGTCCCGTACGTGAGGCCGCAAACTGGGAGGAATTCCTGAGGAGGGTAGAAGAGGAAACTGGGCTGAAAATGAGGGTGCTTACCGGGAATGAGGAGGCACTTTATGGGGTCTTGGGAGCCCTGACCTCCATCGATGCTCCTAGCGTCCTTTTCTTCGATCTTGGAGGCGGGAGCCTCGAGCTTACCTATGTGAACAAGATGCGGATCCGAAGGATTCTCACCCTGCCTCTCGGCGCCCTAAAGTTAACCTCGGCATTCGCGGGTAAGAATGGAACATTTTCGAAGAAGAACCGTGACAGGATGGCGAAGCAGATTGACAAGGTGCTCCCTTCGATCGACGAACTCGGGTTAGACGGCGATACTGTGCTCGTGGGGACGGGGGGGACTATCAGGGCAATGGCAAGGTACGAACAGGACAGAGGGGACTACCCGTTCAACAAGATCCACAACTACTCCATCGACTTCGAATCTGTCCAGCAAATGAGCAGGGAGTTCTTCAAGTTGAAACTCCCAGAGCTGGACAGGGTTGAGGCCATCGGCGAAGGAAGGTCAGAGACCATGGCGGCAGGGGCCCTGGTGGTGCGTACGCTGATGAAGAAGCTCGACTTCAGGCAGCTCACGGTGAGCACCCATGGTCTGAGGGACGGCATCCTGATGGAGTTCCTTCAGGGAGGAGCACGAAACCCGAATGTGGTGGCGCAGAAGGAGGACATCGAGCGTCTGCTGACGAGGCAGGCGCAACCCCCCGGCCGGGCCGACTACTCGGACATGATTGAATGCATGGAAAGGAATGGTCTGATCGATGGGAGAGAGAAGAAGATACTCCTTGTGGCCGCCTGGAGAGGAAGGTCTCCGGAATGTGTTGAAGCCGACCCTTACGCAGTGTTCGGGATTCTGTTGAGTGAGGACCTTCCCATGAGGCACGAGGACCAGCTTCTTGCCGCACTTTCCCTGGTAAGGGCGAGGCGGCCCCGGGCCGCAAACTGGCTGGCAAGGAAGTACGGCGCCTTTCTGACCCACGATGAGAGGCGAGTGAAGAAGCTCGGTGCCTGCCTAAGACTGGTGGAGTTGCTTGACCGCTCGAAGGCGCAATACAGGATATCCTACTCGGGCGGACTGCGAATCAGCGTGTTGCAGAGTGAGGCGCCCTTCCCGCTCGAACTCGCCAGGATGGCCGCGCTGGCGCTATCCTCCGTTATCAAGAGGCCCGTTACCATATTCGTCAGCTCGAAGGAGAGGGAGCGCCACGCCGGCCTTGTCAAGGTAGGGAGCTGAGGTGGCAAAGGAACTTTCTGGGAGGAGGGCGTTCAAAGGGAAGCTCATCGTGGTGGAGGGCATCGATGGTTCTGGGAAGTCGACCCAGCTGCATCTTCTCGACAAATGGCTCCGGAGCCTCGGACTCAACGTCTTCTTCACCGAATGGAACTCTTCAGACGTGGTGAAGGAGATCACGTCCAAGGGGAAGAAGAAGGCGCTGCTCACCCCCACCACCTTCAGCCTACTCCACGCCACCGATTTCGCTGACCGCTATGAGAGGAACATCTCACCGCTCTTGGAGGCGGGATACTTCGTCCTGGCTGACAGGTACATCTACACGGCCTTGGCCCGAGACGTTGTGAGGGGGTGCACCTCCTCGTGGGTGCGCAAGGTCTACTCCTTCGCGGCGGTGCCTGACACCGCTTTCTACTTCCGGGTGCCTCCCGATATCGCCATGGACAGGATACTGGAAGGGAGGCCGAAGCTGAAGTATTACGAGGCGGGCATGGACCTGAACCTGAGCAACGACGAGTACGAGAGCTACAGGATCTTCCAGACTAGGATAGTAGAGCAGTATGAGTCCATGGCCAAGAAGGACAAGTTCGCCGTCATCGACGGCACGCTGGACATAGAAGAGCAGCAGAACCTTATGAGGCGCCAGGTGTCCAAGCTCCTCCCGCCGACAAAGAGTAGGGCACCCACCGAACTGAGCCAGAAGCAGGCGGCCGGGCCCGAATGACTCAGCAGGTCGAGGCGCGCCCGTTGAAGTTCTACGGCGACGGCATCTCCTATCTTACGCGCCTGGAGTCGAAGGGGAGCCTCATCGTGATCGAGGGGCCGGACGGCTCAGGGAGGAGCAGCCAGATCGATCTGATAACCAGCCACCTGGAAGCGGCCGGCCACGCGGTCATCACGACAGGGCTCAAGAGGTCGGAGCTCATCGGAGCAGGGATCCTCGAGGCGAAGCACAAGCTCCCTCTCGGAAAGAAGACACTGGCACTTTTCTACGCAGCTGACTTCGCGGACCAGCTCGAGCACAAGATTATCCCCGCACTGCATGCGGGGTACGTGGTTCTAGCAGACCGGTACATCTACACCCTGATGGCGAGGAGCAGCGTAAGGGGGATTCCACGGTCATGGTCGCACGATCTCTTTGGCTTCGCCGTCGAGCCGGACCTTGTGTTCTATCTCGACGTTCCTCCGGAGGAACTCTTTCACAGGGTGTTCCAGAAGTACGGCTCTCTCGACTACTACGAGTCTGGGGCCGACATGGGACTCTCTGACGACCTATACCAGTCCTTCATCCTCTACCAGACGGGGATAGCAAAGGAGTTCAGGGTGATGGAGGCGAAGTACGGCATAGAAAGGATAGACGGCGGAAGGGGGATTCCCGAAGTCAACGCCGAACTGCAGAAGAGGATTGACGAGTATCTCAGAAGCCTTCGCTGAGATCCTACTGTATGTCCGAGACCCTCGCCACGGCTAGAGGGATGGTCATTTCGTCTCGAGACAAGCCGCCGTGGTGCCCCCGAACGTTGAGCGGGTCCCCCTTCTCGTACCTGTACCAGACGGTACTTGCCCCGTAGGGGAGTATCATGATGTCTCCTATTCTCCTCCTGAACATCCTTGACGGCCTGTTGATTCCGAAGAGGCCCATGTCAATTCCTTCCTCCGTCGTCATGACCGCGGCGATACCATCGAGTCTCTGCTGCAGATACTTCAGGGTGTCATCGAGCCGATCCTCCTGAACCCTCAGGTAGGCGTCGCGAGCGCTTCCCCAGGGTGGAATCACCTCCCCCGTCGGAGAAAGAGCCAAAGCCTTGGCCAGCTTCCTCCACCGGTTCATGTAGATCGTACGCCTGGGGTCGACCCGGAGTTGGCCATGATCCGCGGCGACGACAATCAGGGTCCTCCTCGCCGCGTCTCTGTCTAGCTTCGACAGGAAACCCTCCTGGAGGGCGTGCGAAATCAAGGACGTCTCGACATGAGATTCGTCTGTGTTCGGCCCGTAGATGTGCTCTATCGTGTCAACGAAGCTCCAGTAGGCGTAGTAGAGGTTCTTTCCCCTTGCTCGCTCGACGAGGCGGCGCAGAGACACCGTCATGTCCGAGGCGGAGCTGTACGGGAGGACGTCGCTCCCGACCCTTGAGACGGCAGAGTAGCTGGTGTAGGCGAGCGCCCTGTTCGTCAGTGATACGCTGTTGATTCCCTCCTTCTTGAGGCGCTGAAAAATCGTCCCTCCGCGAAACAGGGCCGTTGGGTTGAACTCCCCCTGGAGAGTGTCCCTTCCCCTGTCCCCCACACGAGTAAAAGGCAGAGTAACTATAATGTCGCCGATTTCGTCCATGTAGACAAACCATTCGGGGAGCCCGTGCTCCTGGGGGGTCAAGCCCGTGCTGATGGTGGTAAGTGCGGCAGCGGTGGTCGATGGAAAGACCGTGGTGATCGGTTCTACGCTCCCCTTCGCCGAAATCGAATTGATGAACCCCTTGTCAGTCTGCCGGATCCATTCGTTGTACCCCAGGCCGTCGCAGAGCAGGAGGATCAAATTGTCTATGCCGGATGTCTCGACGTTCCCTAGTGCGTCTCTAGGGAGGCCGGGGCGCTGGTTGTTCACCCCGAGAATCGACAGGATTGTCGACGGAACGTTCGAGAGACAGGGGCCTGAGTAATCGGGCACCACCGACCCTGGAGGGAGCAACGTGTTCGCCTCCATTTGTGACCAGATATGTCTTGTCAGATGGCTGGTGTAATCTCTATAATCCTGCCCGAGGGCTACTCTGTAGCCGTCCTTGAGAAAGACTGCGTTGGCTGTCTCCGTGCTTTTAGGGCTTCAGATCCTTGCCTCTGCTTCCGCGGCGGCACAGAGCCCCTCGACCCTGACCCCCATACCACAGCTATGGTGAACAGCAGTCCCAGCGCGAATTTCCTGGCGCCATTGTCGAGAGTCGCGTAGGAAATTAGGATGATCGACGTCGCCGCTAATCCGAGCCAGAGGCTCGCGGAAGACATCGAGAAAGCTACCAAGAACAGTGCTAGAATTTTGGTAGCTGGGTTGAGTGCATAGTAAAACGAGTTGTGCGCTTGGTAGCGGGTCAGCTCCCTGAACCCCGAGAGGCCGACCAGCCCAAAGGCGATGTAGATTGGAACCGCAGCCCCGACCAGGAAAACTATGTAGTCGACTGGCGGTGAGAGGCCGAACGGCGTTGCCAAGAGGCACGGCGCTTCGGTAAGTACCTCTTAAGGGCGACAGGATGTGGTGCTCTTCAACAGGTTAATACGGACCAAGATTGGAGCCGGTCCATGGTTCAGATCGGGGAGAGTGCACCTGATTTTGCCCTCTACGACTACGACAAGAAGGTCCGAAGACTGTCGGAGTTCCTCGTCAAGGAGAAAAGGACGATACTTGCGTTCTTTCCGGGGGCTTTCACCGGGGTGTGCGACAAGGAGATGTGCACGTTCAGGGACATGTATGGCGAACTCGAGCACTTGAACGGTGTGCTGGTAGGCGTATCAGTCGACGCGCCATTCGCCCAGAAGGCTTTCGCCGAGAAGTATAATCTAACCTTCCCACTTCTATGTGATTTCAAGCGGGAAGTCATCAAAAAGTACGATGTGGTATGGAAGAACCTCGGTGGGGTCGAAGGATACGACTCAGCAAACAGGGCGATATTCGTTGTCGACAGCTCGGGCAAGATAGTGTTCAAGTGGGTGGCTGAGAACCCTGGTAAGCTTCCTGATTTCGATGCGATCAAGAGGGCACTTTAGCCTAGCCTGACCAGGTCCTGGCCGCGTTTTACCGAAGCACCATCCTCCACCAGAATTTCCTTGACCTCGGCGTTGCGGTCAGACCGGACTGCGATTTCCATCTTCATCGACTCCAGTATGACAAGCGGGTCTCCCGTCTTCACATACTCTCCCTTCTTGACGAGGGTCCCGATGACCTTCCCTGGCATCGGCGCCAGCACCACCTCCTTCCCGATGGAGACGGCTGAGGCTGAGGGAGCCGTCTGCCGGATGGCGGGAATCGGGCGCTGAAATGTCAGTCGTTCACCATCAATAATCAAATCAACCCTCTGGCGGCTCGCCTCCAGCAGGGTAACGCTCCAGGGCTTGTCGGCTATCTCGATGATGAATCCGTCCCGGCCCTCCCCTCGCTTGACCTTCAGGAAGTAGTAGATGTCGTCAATTCTTACCCGGAACCCATTGGCGTCAGGGTCGACTTGGGCATCGAATGACCAGTCTGAGGAGCTCAGCTCATAGCGCGTCATAGTAGCGCGCCTCCTGACGCCTGTTTGTTTGGGGAGACGGCGTGGTGGTCCGGACCGGGGGAGCCCCCCTGCTCAACCCTGATTCCAAGATTGCGGCTGCGATTGCAGCCCCCTGCCTGGCTTGGAGGAACCGCTCTTGGAGTGCCCGCTCGTTGAACGATTCTACTATTCTGTACTTCTGCATGAAGAGAACATCCAGGTTCCACCTCCCGAACTCTACGTTTTCCAGGATGAACCTCTGTAGTGGCATGGTGGTCTTCAGCCCCTCTATCTCGAACTCGGCAAGAGCAAGCACCATCCTCTTCCTTGCTTCTTCGAGGTCATTTCCCCTGACAATCAACTTCGCCAGTAGCGAATCGTAGTACTCTGGAACTTCGTAGCCAGGGTAGAGTGCAGTGTCGATTCTGACCCCGGCACCGCCCGGGAAGAACAGCCTGTCGACCCTGCCTGTGGACGGGGCGAAACCGGCAGCTGGGTCCTCGGCGTTGATCCTGCACTGCATGGCCGCCCCCTTCAGCTCTATGTCGTCCTGGCCGTAGTCCATCTCTTCGCCGGCGGCTATCTCGAGCTGTTCTTTCACGAGGTCCAGACCCGCCCTCATTTCCGTCACGGGATGCTCGACCTGGAGACGGGAGTTGACTTCGATGAAGAAGAAACTCTGATCCTTGTCCATCAGGAACTCGACCGTGCCTATGTTCTCGTAGTCAAGGGCTTTTGCCAGGGTGACGGCGTACCCGGCGACCTTCATCCTAGCCAACTCGTCCAGGCCGGGCGCTGGCGTTATCTCCAGCAATTTCTGGTGCCGCCGCTGGATACTGCAGTCTCTCTCGCCCAGATGGATTACTTTTCCCCTTCCGTCTGCGACGATCTGAACCTCGATGTGCCGAGCAGGTCTGATTAGCTTCTCCACGAAGAGCCCCGACTTCCCAAGGGACCGCCTCATTTCTAGGGAGGCGAGCTTGAAGCCCTGCAGAAGTTGCCTGTCGTCTGAGGCTTCTCTGATTCCGCGCCCGCCTCCGCCAAAGGCCGCCTTCAGGAGGACTGGATATCCGAGTTGACGGGCGGCTTCGAGGGCTCCCTCAGGAGAATACACGACGGTCTCGCCGCCTTCAATGACAGGGACCCCAACTTTTCTTGCCACCCTCTTGCAGTCAACCTTGTTCCCTGCAATGACCAGGGTCCTGGGCTGAGGACCGATGAACTTGATTCCTGCCTGGCGACACTTTTCGGCTAGGTTCCAGTTCTCTGACACAAATCCGTAGCCCGGGTGGAGGGCGTCGACGCCAGAGTCGACTGCGGTCTGAACGAGCCTGTCTATGTTGAGGTAGCTGTCTCCCGGGTCTGCGGGGCCAATCCTCACAGCTTTGTCCGCGAGTTTGACGTGGAGGGCGTTGACGTCGACGTCAGAGTAGGTTGCGACAGTCTTCACATCGAGGAGCTTGCATGTCCGGATTATCCTGACGGCAATCTCCCCCCGGTTGGCTATGAGGACGCTCTTGAACAAGTTGAGTTACAGCTGGATGTTCCCGTGCTTCTTCGCTGGTCGGAATTCGCTCTTGTTCTTCAGGGACTCGAAGTATGAGATGACCTTTCCCCTGGTCGCCGATGGTTGTACGACCTCGTCGATTATCCCGCGGCTGGCGGCGACATAGGGATTCGCGAATTTCTTCCGGTAGTCCGCGACCAGCCGTTTCCTCAGGTCATCGGGTTTGGGGGAGGCCTCTATCTCCCTCCTGTTGATGATGTTGATCGCCCCCTCAGGGCCCATGACGGCAATCTCCGCGCCCGGCCAGGCGATGTTGATGTCCGCCCTGCTGTATTTCGACCCCATGGCACAGTACGCCCCTCCGTAGGCTTTCTTCACAATCAGCGTAACCTTGGGGACCGTCGCCTCGCAATAGGCATATAGAAGCTTGGAGCCGTTGCGGATCAGCCCTCTATGCTCCTGGTCGGATCCTGGGAGATATCCTGGGACGTCGACCAATGTGAGAATTGGGACGTTGAATGCATCACAGAAGCGGACGAACCTCGCCGCCTTGTCGGAGCTGTCGACGTCGAGCGCCCCGGAGAGGACCATAGGCTGGTTGGCCACGATTCCTACGCTCATTCCTGCGAGCCGCGCGAAGCCCACGGTGACGTTCTGAGCCCACGCGGCGTGAACCTCCAGGTAGTCGCCCGCGTCGACGATTCGCTGTATGATCTTCCTCATGTCGTAAGCCTTGTTGGGGTCGGAAGGTGCCAGCTCGTCGAGAGCGGGATCATCCTTGGCCGTGGCGTCGGCTCCCTCGGAGATGGGCGGGGGTTCCGAGCTGTTCTGCGGGAGGAAGGAGAGCAACTTCCTGATTGTCAAGAAGCACTCCTGCTCGTTCTCTGCTACAAAGTGAGCGACCCCGCTCTGCGTGGCGTGGACCTTCGTCCCTCCGAGTTCCTCGAAGGTAACGACTTCGCCGAGAGCAGCCTTTACGACATCTGGGCCGGTCACGAACATCTGGCTTATGCCCTTCACCATGATCACGAAATCCGTCAGTGCGGGCGAGTAGACCGCTGCACCGGCGCTTGGGCCGAGGATAGCGCTAATCTGCGGAATGACTCCCGAGGCGAGTGTGTTCCTGAAGAACATCTCACTGACGCCGGCAAGGCTGGAGACGCCTTCCTGGATTCTCGCGCCCCCGGAGTCGTTCAACCCGATTATTGGTGCGCCGCTCTTCATGGCAAGATCCATTACCTTTGTTACCTTCCTCATCAGCGCCTCCCCGAGCGACCCGCCGAAGACCGTGAAGTCGTGGGCATAGACATAGACCAGGCGGCCGTCAATCTTTCCGTATCCTGTCACGACGCCATCCCCAAGCGGCCTCGACTTGTCCATGCCGAGGTCGTTTGACCTGTGAGTGACGAACTTGTCGAGTTCGTTGAAGGTCCCTTGGTCCAGGAGGAGGTAGATGCGCTCGCGCGCAGTGAGTTTACCTTTCTTGTGCTGATCGTCGATGCGCTCCTTTCCGCCCCCCAGCTCGGCGGCTCGGTTCATCTCGACGAACTCCTTCTCGACGTCTTCGGAGCTCAATCGAAACGCTCTGCTATGCCGTTGATAAAAACAGGTGGACTTTCACTGGTCCCTTCGGATATCTAGTAGCCGATTGACGAAGAAATCAACCCTGCTCCCTCAGCCACTCCATGTCTTCGGCGTGCAAGACTCTTTTCTCGACAGGGGACTCTAGGATGAGGCCCCCATCCTCCTCCAATCCAGTGGCTCTGAATGAAAATGCGTTTTCATTCGTCTTCAACTTCACATGTACGTCTTTTCCTATTGTCGCGATGCTGCCCTTCCAAAGGGTGAGAAGGTCATCTCCCTTTCTCCACTGGACGTACAGCCTAGAGAACGAGTCCAAGATGGATGTCCTCAGGTTGGGGATTTCGACTTTCTGCCCTGTTTCTTCGAAAATGCTGGTGGCTTCTTGGGTCAGGCTCTCCGCCACAGGTGCATTGCAGTTGACCCCGATGCCGACGACGATCTGAATCACCTCTCTGGTTGTCTGGGCGTCCGCGATGATCCCTGCGATTTTCTTCGCTCTGACCATGACGTCGTTGGGCCATCTTATGCTGGGCTCGAGTCCTGTCACCTGCTCGAGTCCTTCAATTACGGCGACCGACGACACGAGGGTCATGATTTCTGGCCTGGAGAGTCTCACAGGCGTCAGAACGAATGACATGTAGAGCCCTCCCGTAGGGGATACCCAGTTCCTGCCGAGGCGCCCCTTGCCTGAGGTTTGTGACCGGGCCACCACTGTGGTCCCTTCCGGCGCCCCATTTGCCGCCATCCTCTTGGCAATAGCCTGGGTCGAACCCACCTCACTGAACTCCTGAACGGCCCAGCGAATCATCTCTCCTAAGCAGAGGTTGTTCACCGATATGCTTTGTGCTCCCACACTCGATGGAACGCCTTAAGACATAAAGACGGTCGAGCAAACAGCCGCACATCGTGGCCCTGGTGGTGCAGCTTGGTTAGCATAGGAGGCTGTGGACCTCTCGATCGTGGGTTCAAATCCCACCCAGGGCCTACTTCAATGACGAATAACGGTGCCGTCTCATTACCATTTCTTCCTTCAGAGTCCACGACTGACCGTCGTCAGACGATTCCTCTGAATGCCACCTGAATGAATCTGGCTTTATCTCCGAGAAAATCCACCCCCGTTCAGGCTTGGCTGCTTCAGTGATTCCTTCCAATATGACGTCCTGCCTGAACTGGTGAGCGATGAAGGTCTGAACAGTGTGTCGGATCGCCGAAATCCAGGTGCTCTTCCAAGCTCCGGACCCGGGATTGTACACTCGAATGGTCGTTCCAACCGGAACCGCTCTCTTCAACTCGTCGTCGTAGGTCAGCCAAACGTCCTGTATTGCCCTCCCGTCTAGAATCCAAGCGAAATGGACCTCGCCCCCGGCCTTGAAAGCAACTCCACTGGGATTGGGGTTCTTGACGCTAATGATGTCCCAATCACCCACGAACTGACCAAAGAGCATCAGTCTGTTCTTGAATCCGGGGTGGGGACCAGTCGCGCCAAGGCCGTTAAGGTGCCAAGGCTGAGCGTTGCTGTCTTCCATGAATCCACCGACGGTCAGACCGTGCGAATAAAGAGATTCCCCATCTATATGATTCCACCTGCCTCGCGGCCCGGAGGCCACGCTAAGGCATTTGGAATGAAATAACGTAGTGGGTCAGTCTGTCCCTGGCGGAATGGATGGCGGTCGCGACGATTTGAACCCACATATGTGGTTTCATATCCCATTTCAGGGCCTCTTTACATGGGCCCTCCCGCCTAGAGCCTCTCGGTTCCGCGCCTCTGATGGTTTAGGTCGAGATTCGCGAAGGTTTGATTTTGATCAGGACCCTGGAAACACCGGGTTGCCTCCATGGATACTTCTTCAGTCCTCTGTACTTCATAGCCATCTTGTCGATGTGGTCTTCGGCCCCTTCCTTCGTTATTTCTAGGACGGTGCCCCGTATGAGGATCTTGTTGTATGGATTCTCCTGTTCGAATATGCTTAGGGCGACCCGTGGATCCCTAGTCACGTTTCGAAGCTTGACGCGACGTTCCGCCGTATTCACTACGACAAGCTCGCCTTCGTGGTCTACCCAGACAGGTGTTACCTGAGGCGAACCATCCGGCATGAGAGTTCCGAGATTTGCGAAGTTCTTCCCCTCAATCAACTGAAGTGCCTTCTCCCAATTCTTGAGGACCAAATCAGATTTGACGGGCTGCTTAGTGGTTGATAAATCCCGCCTTTTTCTCGACAAAACCGCCATATGATTGAGATATATCCTGTTAACTCGACCAACGGGCGTGAGGCCGGAGGATTACTGGGAATCTTTCCGCCAGCGTGGTCTTCCTACTTACGACCGGGATTCGACAGTAATTTTCTCTGCCGAAATCCTTTGGGACCATTATGGATAGTATCTCATTTGTGTTTGGCGCGATATTTTTTGAGCTCACTCTAGACTCGAGACTTAGCGTACCTCTGTATCGAGCCCAGGTCGGGAGAGACCCCGAGTCCATCCCCCTTTGGGACCTCCAAATAGCCATGATGTAATCTGACTTGCTCCTTGAGTACCACTCGCTGGAATGCCAGTTCGGTATACTCGCAAGCATATGGAAGATCTTCCATCGCTGATGCGATTTGAAGCTTCGCACCAAGCGCAGTGCAAGACTCGAGTTCAGTACCGATTACACATGGAATTCCGAACGCCCTCGCCGTGTTGTAGACCTCGAGTGCAGTTGTAAGCCCACCTGTCTTTGTAATCTTGATGTTAATTATGTCGGCCGCTTCGGCCTTTGCAACTCTCACAACATCGTGAGCGTCCCAGACACTTTCATCCACCATGACCTGCATTCCGGTTCTCTTTCGTATCATGGCAAGTCCTTCAAGGTCCCAGCGCGGGAGGGGTTGCTCGAGATAGCTCACATCATATCTGGCCATGGATGCGGCTGCCTCGAGAGTCTCCTTGCGCGACCACCCCGCGTTTGGATCTACTCTGAGTTCCACTTCCGAACCTAGGGCACCTCTTATGCCCTTTAAGCCTCTCATCTCTTCTTTCATGTCCTTTCCTGCCTTCAGTTTGATGACTCCGAACCCCAAATCGACCAGTCGCCGCGCCTCCTTCACCATTTCCTCAGCGGAAGCTATGCCAATTTCGGATGCTGCTCTGACCCTGTCCCTCTTTCTACCCCCGAGAAGTGTGCTGGCTGGAATCCTGAGGGCTTTGCCCAAGAGGTCGTAAAGCGCAAGGTTGAGACCGGTCTTCGCGATAAAGGAGTATCCTTGAGCCAGGTTCATCTTTGAGACAAGCTTGCCGATGTTCGTCGGGTCTTCCCCGATCAACGCTGGAGCGAGGGATTTCTTGATTGAAGTCATCACCGTTTCAAGGGTTTCTCCGTAGAATCCGACAATCACGGTACTCGGTGACTCGCCAAATCCGGTTATTGCTTCGTCGGTCTCGATTGTAATCAAGCCAAATTCTCCGCTCGAATAGCTGGCGTACGCGTCGGTAAATGTTCGCATTGGAATCCGCACCGGCTTAACCTCAATCTTGGTTATTTTCAAGAAATGAAACGCCTCCTAGCAAGAGGTTCTGCCATCTTTCTTTGAATGGAATGGCATTCGTGATTTATTTAAGGGTGTAATCGTTGCGACGAGATGCGCTAGCTGGAGAGTAGATCGACTCGACATACGTAGACGTGCATGCACATCTGGAAATGATGAAGGACCCACAGCGAATTCTGAGCGAAGCGTACAGAAGCGGGGTGAAGAACGTTATTGCCGTAAGCATAAACATGGATTCCTATGAACGAACGCGCAAGATTCGTTCGGGCAAGGTGCGTGTCTATCCGTCGGTTGGTATCCACCCTTGGGAGGCTCTTGCACATTCGCATGAAATAGACTCGGCCCTAGAGGAGGTGAAAACATCGAAATTCGTGGGCGAAATCGGTCTCGATTACTACTTCACAGGGGTTAGAGAGCACGAAGCTCAATTCAAGGTCTTCGACGCCTTTCTTCAGGCGTGTGACGGAACACAGAAGGTCCTTAACATCCATTCGGTAGGTGCGGAGAAGCAGATCCTAAAGCTACTTCAGAAGTACAATCTAAGACATGTGAACATGCACTGGTACGACCCTATCGACCGGATGAAGCCGCTTGAACTGGTATCGGACTTCATTGAACTCGGCTGCTTCATGTCAATACCGCCAGCAGTCTTTACAGGAAGGAGTCTCCGCAAACTAGTTAGATTTGTTCCTATGGAGAACCTCCTGACCGAGACTGACACCCATCCCAACGTGAAATATGGTGAGGTTCAATCGGCTCCTAAGATGGTGGCCACGGTTGTTAGCGAGATAGGAAAGATCAAAGGCGTGAGGAGGGAAGAAGTAGAGAAAGCTATCTCACAGAATTTCGATAGATTGGTCGGCTGAATTACTATAGGCTGGTTCGATGGACTGCATAAGACTGATCGGAGAGAGGTTTACGGTCTTGGCTTCGCGCTGAACTCGATGCTTGCTTTCCAGTCTCCGAAGTTCGGAGGGCACTGCGAAGAAGGCGGCCAGGTCCAACCATGATGTGTTGGAGATTGCACCGGTTCAACACTTTTAATGCCCCTGTAGCACTTCATGCCGTGACATCTTCTCAACCAAAAGGGAACCTGATGGGATTCAAGCCATTGCAGGAGAGGTTCAATTATTACGCACTGAAAGACGGGACTATTCTCGGGGTGAAACTGGCGGTGGTGAAAGTGTACAGGCTCCAGAACCCCGATAACAGTCCGGCCTACACGCCCGAGGGAGAACCGGCTTACTACTACACAACCCAGAACATCACTCAAGTCCTAACCCCAGAAGAGTACAAGTCGTTCAAGACGACGGCTTGACCTCGTCACCGGGACCCTGATGTTGCATGACAGTGAAAGATTAGGCAACTCCGTTTCAGCGTTAACTTAACAGGAGGGCATCGGGGCTGTGAAACGGACCAGCATCGGCACAATTCCCTTAGGACCCGTGCAAACCAAGTTCTACGTTATCGAGATTCTCTCTCATTCGCAAGGTGGATTAACAGACCAGTCGAGGGTCGATTCTAGGAAATTGTGATCCTAACCCCGTATTCCGACCACAAGGCCCACCTTCTCTAGTTCCTCCTTGATCTGTTCCAGTCTTTCTTCGGATGGGGCGGTATGTGTCTTCATCTTGTAGTCTAGCCCCAATCTCCTGTACTTTTCGGAGACGTCGTGATAGGGCAAGAGGTCGACCCTTTTGATTCGTTTCAGGTCACGGATGAAACTCAGGAATTCCTTAACATTCTTCTCCGTGTCATTTATTCCTGTGATTACCGGGAACCTCAAGATGAGATCCTCATCCCTCCTCCTGGTTACGAGTGTCATGAGGTTCCTCTTGATCATGCCGTTGGAGACTCCGGTATACTTCCTGTGCTCTTCATCGTCGAGCAGCTTCAAGTCGAAAAGGAAAAGGTCCACATGGTCTATGATTGATTCGAACACCTTTGGGGAGGCGTAGCCAGAGGTTTCCACAGCGGTGTTTATTCCTCTAAGCTTGCACTGGACCAGTGATTCTCTCAGAAAGGCTGGCTGGAACAGCGGCTCTCCGCCCGAGAATGTCACGCCACCCCCCGAATTGTCGAAGAGCAAGATGTCCTTCTCGATCTCCCCAACCAGTTCTTCGGCATCCATTTCTCGACCAGCCATCGACAGAGCTCCTGACGGACAGGCTTCGACGCACATGGCGCATTCATTGCAGGCAACGCGGTTAATGAGCAGACGGTCTCCATCAAACGAAAGAGCGTGCGTCGGGCACGACGAAATACACCTCTTGGACTGGATGCACCTGTATTCGAAGTAACCTAGACTCTTAGAGGTAGACAACCCTTCTGGGTTTTGACACCACCAACACCTTAGTGGACAACCCTTCATGAACACCAGAGTTCTTATCCCAGGTCCGTCGTGTATTGCGAATCTCTGGATGTCAAAAATTACACCCTTGGTTCTCTGCCGTGTGGTTCCCCTGGGTTCGGAATCCAAGGCTACTTTCAGTAGCGATTTAGAAATCCTTGTGTTCTGTCCTGACAATTATCTCATCCTGAAGCCCCTTGGGCAGATTCACAAAGTAATCGCTGTAACCAGCGACCCTAACCATCAGGTCTTGGAAGTCCTGAGGTCTCGCCTGAGCTTCGCGGAGGAGTTCGGCGCTCACCACGTTAAACTGGACGTGGTGTCCACCCATTATGAAGAATGTTCTGACCATGTGCGCCATCTTCCTGAGGTCCTCATCCCCAACTAGAAGATCTGGGGAGAGTTTCTGGTTGAGCAGTGCCCCTCCCGTCTGGTCCCAGTCAATCCTTGCAACAGAGCTGAACGCGGCCGATATTCCTTTTCTGTCCGCCCCCTGAACTGGGGACACGCCCTCAGAAACTGGTATGCCCGACCTCCGACCGTCGGGCGTCGCTCCTGTGACCTTTCCGAAGTAGACGTGGGCGGTGGTAGGAAGGAAATACGCCCGTCTTGAGGCCTTTCTTACGGGCGTCGGGGGATGTGATTCAATGATATCGTTGGTCGTGTTGACTATCCACCTCGCAATACCATCGGTGTAGGGGTCATCGTTTCCATACTTGGGAGTCTTGTTCAAGAAGGTCTGTCTCATTGCTTCATGTCCTTCATAGTTCCGGCTTAGTGCCGAGAGAACGTCTCCCATCTTGAAGAACTTCTTCTCGAAGACGTTGTATCGCAGAGATGCCAGTGAGTCAGCGACGGTTCCCAGTCCCACAACCTGGATGTAGCTATTGTTGTATCTGGCTCCACCCGAGTTGTAGTCAGTGGCATTCTCGACGCAATCTCCGAGCCACAGTGATAGAAAGGGGACGGGAAGGTGCTCGGCAAAGAGAGACTCTATGATGTCATTGCCCGCAGTCTTGACAGAAACGAAAAATTTCAGCTGCTCAGTAAATGCGCTGAAGAGCGCCTCGAAATCGTAGTCCCTCGGGTCCCCGGTCGAGATTCCTATCTTCTTTCCCGTCCGCGGGTCTACGCCATTGTTTAGGGTTATTTCCAGAATCTTCGGTGTATTCAGGTAGCCAGTCAAAACATACGCTTCCTTGCCTAGCGCACCAGTCTCGATGCATCCACTGACCCCGCACTCTCGGGCGTCCTTCAACGACTTTCCCTGCCTCAGCATCTTGACTACAACTCCGTCGAAGTTGAAGAACGGAGGTTCCCCGAAGCCTGGGTTCACGACCTTTAGGGCGTTGATTACGAACTGTTCCGGACTCCTGCTGCTGACCAGAACTGCCGTATTGGGCTGAAGTGTCCTCATATCGCCCAAGACCTCGAGTATCAAGTAAGAGAGTTCGTTGATGGCATCGGACCCATCGGCTTTTAGCCCGCCGAGATTTATTTTTGCGAAATCGTTGTATGTGAAGCTCTCTTCCAGAGTCACTCCCACCTTTGGGACTGCCGGCTGGTTGTTGAACTTGAGCCAAAAAGCCTCGAGTAACTCCTTTGCCTCTTGTCGGGTCAACTTCCCTTCTTCTACGTCCCGTCTGTAGAGTAACGAGAGGTGCTGATCCAAACGGCCCGGAGTGAACGAATCCCAAGGGTTTGTTTCATAGGTCACTCCGACATGAATGAACCAGTAGTGTTGAAGGGCCTCCCAGAAGTTCCGCGGTGCGTGAGCAGGGACTCGACGGCATATTTCAGACATTTTGAGTAGTTCTCCCTTCCTCTGCGAGGCTTGTTCCACCCTCGCCAGCTCCTCAAGCTTCGTCGCGTACCTGTTTGCGTACGCCACAATTGCATCGGCAGCGATTTCCATCGCTTTCAGCTCCTCCACTTTGCTGTCGTACTCTGGACTCGAGGGACTAAGATCAGCTAACGCGCCATGAATCTCCTTCTTGATGTCTAGGACGCCCACCTCGAAGATTCTCCCTCCTCCCGCCGTGTGTCCCGGAGCTCTCTGCTCCATGAACTCGGTGAAGATACCGGCTTCGTAGGCGTCTTTCCAATCCTTGGAGAGGTTGGAAAACATCATATCCCTCATCGAATGGCCTTTCCAGAAGGGTATGACCTCTTTCTCGTACACCTTCCTTGTCTTTTCGTCCACTTTGTAAGGCATGTTGATTCTCGAGTCAAGAGTCTCCAGATCCGACATACTATGAGTGGAAATCTCTGGATATGTTGGGACCTCATTGGCACCAGTTCCTCGCAGGCCAACTATCAGTTGTCCGTCCTCTATCGGAGTGCTTACTCTCTCCAGAATGTACTTGAAAGCGAGAGCACGCTGGACAGGAACAGACTTCCCCTTCTCTTGCCTAGTCTTGTAAAACTGTGTGACCAGTGCTGCTCTTTCTCCGGAAACTCTGACGGCTGTATCCACGCTTTCTTGTCTTAGTCTTGCAATCCTTCCATTGAGGGGTCTAACCGCGGCCCTTCTTCGGGCCATCTCTTTGCGCGTCTGCTCCGTTGCTTCCGCTTGGCGGGACTCTAGCAAGTTCTCACCTACCGGTCACATGATTATCAC
>Ga0187771_10000268_pt1 | contig 30446 bp, 34 predicted proteins | sample 0116_SJ02_MP15_1_FD_133139 | JGI IMG/M metagenome (GOLD analysis project Ga0187771, IMG submission 133139) | Tropical peat soil microbial communities from peatlands in Department of Meta, Colombia - 0116_SJ02_MP15_10_MG | ecosystem: Environmental > Terrestrial > Soil > Wetlands > Peat | place... | reverse complement strand
CGCGAAGTTGGCGGCGCCGAGGGCGAGCTGGCCGTCCTCGCCGAGGCGGTGGCTCTCGAGCGTCCACGTGCTGAACGTCGTGAACGAGCCGACGAGTCCCGTCGCGGCGATGTCGTACGCGCTGTGGCGAAGCGCGGCGCCGACGATCGTGCCGAGCGCAAACGCGCCAACCAAGTTCACGAGCAGCGTGCCGTAAGGAAAGCTCCCACCGACGCCGCGCGACACGGCGCCGTCGAGCAGCAGGCGGGCGACCGCGCCGGCGCCGCCGACGAGGCAGACGGCCAGCGCAACGAGCAGGCTCACCGGCCGACCCTCCCGGCGCGCACGACGTTGGTGGCCAGCGCGACCGCGAGGAAGCCCGCGACGACGCTCGCCAGCGCGTAGGCGAGCGCGAGCGCAAGCTCGCCGCGGTCGAGCATCTGCAGCAGCTCGAGCTGCATCGTCGCGAAGGTGGTCAGGCCGCCGCAGAGCCCGGTGCCGAGCAGCGGCCGTCGGTAGGAGGAGAGCGGCAGGCGCTCCTGCAGGCGCGTGACGAAGTAGCCGATTGCGAACGCGCCCAGCACGTTGACGGCGAAGGTCGCCCAGGGCCAGGCGCCGGTGTAGGGCAGCACAACGGTTAGCTCTGCGCGCGCGAGCGTGCCGAGGGCACCGCCACCAAAGACCGCCGCGAGCTCGCGACGATCGAAGCGGCCCAGCACCGCGCGCAACACCGACACCATGACGGCCTCCAGGCAAGACGTCCGACGACGAATCCGAAGAAGAGGCCATCAGCGGCTGCGCGCCGCGCTTATAGAGCGAGCCTCATCGCTCGCAACCATCCTAGCGACTGTCGGCAACGGTTTGTTCACACAAGGACCGTCAATCTCGGGCATGCTCGCCGCGGAGCGCGATGTCGCGCGACGCCGACACGCAGCACAAGATCGACGCGTTCGCGAACAACCTCGCCGAGGAGTTCGCCGAGCAGTTTCAGCGCGACGAGGTGAGCGCGATGCTGGAGGATTCGCTCGCGCGGCTGACGAGCGACGCCACGATCGGCGAGTTCGTGCCGCTGATGGCCTATCGCTTCACGCGCGAGCGCTTGCTCTCGCTCGCCCGCGCCGCGCACCGCGAGCAGTCCGACGGCTGGGACTTCGTCTACGTGAGCGTCAGCGGCGGCGGCCGCGGTCAGCTCGCCGCCGCGCTCACGACCCGCCTGGCGGGCGACCGCGTATCCGTCCACTCGGCTGGCACGGCGCCACGCGCGATCGCGGATCCGGGCGTTCGCGCAGTGCTCGAGGAGATCGGCGTCGACCCCGACAGCGAGTTCGCGCGGCCCGTCACCGACGAGGTCCTGCGCGCCGCGGACGTCGTCGTGACGATGGGCAGCCGGGTCGTCGGCTTTGACATCCCGCCTGAGGTGCGCCACGAGGACTGGCGCGTCGGCGATCCGATCGGTGCCCCGCTCGACGAGGTCCGCCGGATCCGCGACGACATCGAGCGACGCGTGCGCGCGCTCCTCGCTGATCTCGGCGTTGCCGCTGGCGAGCCGGTTGCCGCTGCGGCGAACTGACGTCGCAGCCCAGCCTGTTAGGCGGCGTCCTTGCTGGCCGCTGCGGCCAGGCGTGGGATCCACCGCTGCAGCGTCTCCTCGAGCACGCGATGGCGCAGCGGCTTGGAGACATAGTCGTCCATGCCGCTTGCGATGCAGCGCTCGAAGTCGCCCTTCATCGCCGCTGCCGTCATTGCGATGACTGGCGTACGCCGGCCGCCCACCTCGCGCTGGCGCAGCTCGTGCGTCGCCTCGTAGCCGTCCATCTCGGGCATCTGGCAGTCCATCAGCACGGCGTCGAAGCGGTGCTCGAGCAGCGCCGTCAGCGCCTCGTAGCCGTCCGACACGACTTCGGCGCGGCAGCCGCAACGCTGCAGCGCGCGGACCGCGACGATCTGGTTGACCGGCGTGTCGTCGACGACGAGCACGATCGGCGTGCTCTCGTCGAGCTCAATAGGCTGCGACACCGTAGCGTCGACGGCTTCCTCTTCGAGTGGCTCGGCGATCCTCTCGGATGCGGTTGCGAGCTCGATCTCGAACCAGAACGTGCTGCCCACGCCGAGCTCGCTCTCGGCGCCTATTTGCCCGCCCATCAGTTCCACGAGCTCGCGCGCGATCGCGAGCCCGAGACCGGTGCCGCCGTACTTGCGCGTTGTCGAGACGTCGGCCTGCGTGAACGGCTCGAACATCTGCTCGAGACGGTCGGGGTTGATCCCGATGCCGTCGTCGGCCACCTCGAAGCGGAGACGCATCCGCTCGGCGTCGCACTCGGGCGCGGTGACAGTGACGCGAACGGCGCCGTTGCTCGTGAACTTGACGGCGTTCGTGACGAGGTTCATGAGGATCTGACGCACGCGCCCGCCATCGCCGCGGGCCAGCCGCGGTACTGCCGAGTCGATCGAGACGACAAAGCCAATCCCTTTCGAGCGGGCGCCGATCTGACCGCCGGCGCATGCGTGCTCGATCGTCTCGTGCAGGGCGAAGTCGGTCACGTCGAGCTCGAGCCGCCCGGTCTCGATCTTCGAGATGTCGAGGATGTCGTTGATGATCGCCAGCATGTGCTCGCCAGAGCGCGCGACCTGCTGGGCGTAGTCGCGCTGGGTCTGGTCGAGATCGGTCGCGAGCAGCAGCTCGGTCATCCCGAGCACGCCATTCATCGGCGTGCGGATCTCGTGGCTGACGTTCGCCAGGAAGGCGGATTTGGTGTTCGAGGCCTCGATCGCGGCGTCGCGCGCGACCGCCAGGTCCGCTGTTGCCTTGTTGCGGGCGGTGACGTCCTGGCAGAGGATCAGACGGCAGGCGCGCCCGCTGACGGTCACGTCATCGCTCGATACCTCGACGTCGACGATCGTGCCGTTCTTGTAGCGGTGGCGCGTCTGGTAGCCGCCGTGGAAGCCGATGCGCTGCGCGCCGCCCTCGGCCTCGAGCCGGCGCAGCAGGTTCGCCACCTCGTCGGGCGGGCGGATGTCGACGAGGCTCATCGTCAGGAACTCTTCGCGGGTCCAGCCGTAGGTCGCAACAGCGGTGTTGCTGACCGCGACGATCTGCAGCGTCTCGCGGTCATAGGCGATCATCGGCAGCGGGTTGTCCTCGAACATCATCCGGTGCTCCTGGGCGCGCGCTCGCAGCAGCTCGGCCTGGGTGGCGTTGACAGCGAGCTGGCGGCGCAGTACGCGACTCACGGAGAGCGTGATCGCGAGCAGAGCCAGGTAGAGCAGCGTGAGGCCGCCGGCAAGGCCGATGTAGAGCCGGGTGAGGCCGCTCGCGACGTTGGCGCTGATCGGTGCGTAGGGCAGCTCGATCCGGAGCACCCCGACGAGCTGCTGGGTGGGGCCGACATACAGCGGCTGATAGACCTCGACGGCCGTCACGGTTCCGCCGCCTGGCACGGGGAGCTGCGTGAGCTGCCCGGCGCTGCCGCCTGCGGTGGCAGCGTCGAGCGCCGTGACGTCCAGCTGGCGGGTGGCGCCGACGGCGAGCAAGTCCTTGCCGCTCAGCGCGTACACGCCAAAGCCGAGCAAGCCATTGCTCTGCACGGCTGCGGCGATCCGATGGCGGACTGCTTTGCGCTCCAGCGCTCCCAGGCGGTGGCTCAGGGGGTGGGCTGCAAGTTCGGGCTCGACGCCGATCTGCGCGATCAGATGCGCCTCGGCGATTCCCTCGTCGATCCCGTGCTGGCGCACCTGCGAGCTGAGGGTCAGCGCCAGTGCGAGGCCGAGCGCCAGCACCGGCACGAGCGTGATTGCCGCATATTTCGTGAATAGGCGGCGCGTCGCGGCGCTGTGCGCGCGCGAGCGCCCGCGCCATGGTCGACGCATACAGTCACTATCGGTGTGCCGCGGCGTCGCTTTAGGTTCGCCTCAGCTCTGCGGTGCGCATTGCGCACGGCCACCGCCGGTCCCGCCGGCCTAGCCAAATGTTTGAGCCGATCCCCGGTGCGCCGCTTCCCTGTTACCTTCGAACCGCATGCTGCGTGCGAGGCTGATCGCTACCGCTGCCGCGCTTGCCGCAGCGGGCGCCTGCGCCGGCGCCGCGCTTGGCAGCGCAGTGCAGTACCCGCTCGGCCGCGGAACGGGCGGCTGCCCGGTGTTCCCGGAGTCGAGCCCCTGGCACGAGAACATCTCGGGCGCGCCGGTCAGCCCCCTCTCTTCGCAGTACATCGCCTCGATCGGCGCCGGCCTCGACCTGCATCCCGACTTCGGCCACGAGCGCGCCTACGGCATCCCCTACGCGATCGTCCCGGCCGACCAGCCGAAGGTCCCGATCCACTTCACCGCCTACGGCGACCAGTCGGACCCGGGTCCCTACCCGATCCCGCGCGGGGCGCCGGTCGAGGGTGGACAGCAGGCGTCCGGCGACCGCCACGTGCTCGTGCTCCAGAAGAGCACCTGCATGCTCTACGAGCTGTGGGACGCGCACCCCAACCCGGACGGCTCCTGGGATGCCGGCTCGGGCGCGGTCTTCAACCTGCGTTCGACCAAGCTGCGCCCCAACGGCTGGACCTCCGCTGACGCCGCGGGCCTCTCGATCTTCGCCGGCCTGATCCGCTACGACGAGATCAAGCGCGGGTACATCGATCACGCGATCCGCTTCACCGCCCCCGAGACCCAGGCCGGCTTCATCCATCCCGCCACCCATTTCGCGTCCAGCTCGACGAACCCCGACCTGCCGCCGATGGGCCTGCGCCTCCGCCTCGAGGCCAGCTACCCGATCGCCGGCTTCCCGCGCACCGACCGGATCATCCTCCAGGCGATGAAGACCTACGGGCTGATCCTCGCCGACAACGGCAGCCCGTGGTTCTTCCAGGGTGCGACCGACCCGCGCTGGAACGACAGCGTGCTCGACGCGCTCAAAGGCGTTCCCGGCAGCGCCTTCCAGGTTGTCGAGACGGGGCCTATCCTGCACACGGGATGAGCCGCTGGCACCTCTTCGGCCAAGACCACGTCAAGCGCTACATCGAGACCGATGGCGCCGTGGGCCACGAGTGGGAGGGCACGACGGCGCTGGTCCTCACGACCAAGGGCCGCCGCAGCGGCAATCCGCGCAGCACGCCGCTGATCTACCAGCGCCACGGCGACGACTACCTCGTGGTCGCGTCGCGAGGCGGCTCCGACCACCCGCCGGCCTGGTATCTCAACCTCCAGGCTGATCCGGATGTCGAGGTCCAGGTCCTCGGCGATCGCTTCCACGCCCGCGCCCGCACCGCGACCGCGGCCGAGAAGCCGGAGCTCTGGCCGATCATGACGGCAGCGTGGCCCGCCTACGACACTTACCAGCGCAGGACGAAGCGCGAGATCCCGGTCGTGGTGCTCGAGCGGGTCTGATGGACCGCCGCCCGCGCCGGGCCGCCCGCCCGCACGCCTCGCAGGGCCGTGCGCGCATCCACGCCCCGCGGACGGCGCGCGCCGCCGACGCCGCGCCCGGTCCCTTCGGCCCGCCGCCGAGCCCGCGGGCGCCCCGGCGCACCCCGCGCGCGCTCGTCTTCACGCGCTGGGTGCTCCCGGGCGTGATCATCCTCGCGGGCGCGATCGCCGCGAGCTTCGGCACGACCGACGCGCTCTACGGCGGTTGCAGCCTGATCGGCGCCGGGGTCGCGGTCTGGCTGATCAGCTGGGCCTACCGCTTCGGCCTCAGGAGCGACGACGAGCGCGCCGCCGAGGACCACGCCCGCGCGTACTTCGAACGCTTCGGCCGCTGGCCGGATGCGTCTTGATTGGTGCGGTCTGTGTGGGGAGCGGGGTCCGCTCTTCACGAAGTTAGCTCGTCCAACTGCCGCCGAAGCCGTGCGGCGCAAGCACGGTCGCTGTGCCGCCGCCCCACGGGATCTCCTCGAGCGACAGTGGTGCCCCCTCGAAGCCGAGTGAGACGAGCACCCGCGTCCCGTCGCGCGAGATGGCGTTTGGCACCGACTCGCCGGGGACGAGCTGGCGTGCCACCGCCGTTGGACCGGAGAGGTCGACGGTCCAGGTTTCGCTCGTATCGGTGCCCTGATAGTCGGCGAGCAGGTGCTCGCCATCGGCCGAGAAAGCGACCGGTACGAGGCCGCTGTCGAGCGGCCCGACCTTGATCTGCGTGAGCTGGTGCGCGCCGCTGCCGTCGGGCTCGATCGACCACAGCTGGTCGAGCGGCGCGAGGCTTGGCCCGCGCGAGTGTCCGCGCGCGAAGACGATGTAGCGCGGCCCCCACAGCGGGTTCTGCGCGTTCGTGGCGATCTCGCGCGTCCTGCCCGCGCTGTAGACGTACAGGTTTGCGGGCGCTGTCAAAAGCAGCGAGCGGGCGCGCGCGTAGACGATGTCGTGACCGGCCGGTGCGAAGCTCGCGCCGTCGATCGCGCCTGTTGCAATCCGAGTGCTCGCGCCGGTCGCCACGTTGAGGACGCGCAGCGGTCCGGCTCCGCTGGCGTCGGTCGGCCCGGAGAGCAGCAGCAGCTTCGAGTCGGCCGACCAGCCGAGCAGGTTGACGAAGCCGCCGTAGCGGCCAAGCCTGCGCGCAGCACCTCCGCTTGCCGGGTAGTCGAGCACCTCGCTCGCCGCCTGCCTCGTCCCGATGATCTCGATCGCCGCGACCTGGCTCCCGTCGGGTGCGAGCAGCGGGTTGCCGCCCGGTCCGAGCGCGTGCGCGCCGCTGCCGTCGGCGTTCGCGATCACGACGCTCGGGTGAGGCGTGCGCGAGTTGGCGGTGTACGCGAGACGCGCTGGCTCGGAGAGGGCGCTCGCAAGCGCGAGTATCGCGAGGATCGTCGCGAGGATCGCTTTCACTGGTTCCAGTCTGCTCCGCTCGCGCCGTTGGCGAGCGTTCGCTCTAGCTCACCGTCCCAGCGCAGTGTCTCGATCTGCGCTGGGCTCCCGAACATGGTCGCGAGCACCAGTTTGCCATCGCGCGAGACGCCGTCGCCGACTGCGGGCAGCGTCAGTTGCCTGGTCAGGACGCCGCGCCGCAGGAGCGCGACCGTCCACACCTGGACCGCGCCGCCGCTCGGCGAGTCGAAGTCGGCGAGGATCCGCCGCCCGCTCGCCGAAGCGGCGAGGGGTCCGGCGGGTGGGCCCGCCTCGATGTCGCCGAGCCGCTCGAGCGCCGTGCCATTGGCGGCGATCCGCCACAGCCCGTAGAGCGGCGGGCTCGTCCGGCTCCCGAGTCGCTCGAGCCGCGCAAAGAAGATCCCCGCCGGCGTCCACAGCGGGTCGCGCGCAAGTCCCGTGTCGGTCAGCTCCTGCTGGTCGGACCCGTCGGACTGCGCGGTCCACAGGCTCGCCTCGTTGTCGTCGAGCTGCACGATGCTCGCCCGCGCGTACACGAGCCGGTCCGGCCGCTGCGGCGCGAAGCTCGCCCCCAGGAACGTCCCGGTGGCGATCCGCGTCAGCATGCCGCCCTGCACATCGAGGACGAGCAGGACGCCCTGCGCGCCGCTGCCCGACAGCTCGTTCGTGCTGAGGGCGACGAGCCGCGAGTCCGGTGACCACCCCAGCAGCTTCACGGCGTGCGCCGAGAAGTCAGGCGGCGCCAGCACCGCCACGACTCGCGATCCGCCCCGTCGAGCGGTCCCATATACCGTCACCACCGCCCGCCCCTCGGCGGTCTCGAGAGCCACGACCTCCCTCCCGTCCGGTGACAGGAGCGCCTCCGTGGCCGCGCCCAACACCCGCGGGTCCCGCCCACCGACCTTCGCGACCACGGCGCTTCCGCGCGAGTCAAGATAGACGAGCGCGACGTGCCTGGAAGCGTGCCGCCTGGCCGATCCGCCGCACCCAGCCATCCCAGCTGCGAGCACCGTCACCGCCCAAGCCACACGCACCGCGAGGCTGAGCCGGCGAGGATGCCGTCCCAGCACGCGACGCCTCATCGCCCCACCCCCGCGGCCGGCACCGCAGCCGCTCAGCGATCCCACGAGGCGAACGCGCTGTGCTCGGCCAGCGTCCGCCCGTTCCCACCGCTCCACGGGACAACTGCGACGGCCCCCTTGGAGAAGTCGTCGCCCGACAGCGTGCCCGTTCCTTCGGTCAGCAGGACCTGGGCGCCGTTGCGCGATATCGCGTTGCCGATCGTCGTCGTCCCGGCTGCTCCGAGTGCGTGCTCGGCGACGGGCGTCGTGGAGAGGTCGATGCACCACGCCTGCGAGGTGTTGTCGCCGACGAGGTTGGCGAGCAGGTGCATTCCGTTCTGCGAGAGGGCGACCGGCTCGAGACCGTTGAACTGGGCGTTGACGGTGAGGTCCGTGAGCGGCCGGGTGTGACCACTTGGCGTCAGCAGCCAGAGCTGGAGCGTCGTCGTCGATTGGGACTGCTCGTGCGAGTAGATGATCCCCTGCGGTCCCCAGATCGGGTACTCGCTGAGCCCGTCGCGCGTCAGCTGCGCGGCGGTTCCGCCGTTCACGGAGATCGTGTACAGGTTGACCTGGGCACCGACCGCGAGCGAGGCGGCCTCGGCGAACACAAGCTTGTCGGGCGTGCGCGGTGAGAAGCTCGCGCCGGCTATCGTGCCCGTCGCGAGCGCGTGCGCCGTCCCGTGGAGCGGTACGGCGACGAGCGAGTTGCCGTCGGTCACGGCTATCCAGCGGGCGTCGGGCGACCAGGCGAGGATCGTCAGCTGGGCCGAGGAGGTGCGCAGCGTACGTGGCGCCTTCTTGGAGCCGACCGCGTAGAGCTCGAGTGTGGAGCCGTGCGCCGGCGATCCCGCGCCGGGGCTGATCGCGGCGACGAACGCACCGTTGGGCGACAGGACAGCCGTGCTTGCGGGGCCGAGACTGCGCGGCTGCGCCCCGTTGGCGAGCGCAAGCATCAACTGCGGATTGGCGGTCGTGCTGGCCGGGGCGGAGATGTAGGTCAGGCGGGGGATCGGCACGGCGAGTGCGCCCGTGGCGCTGCAAGCCAGCGCGACGGCGCAGCCAAGCCCCAGCGCCGTGCGCGCCGACCGAAGACCGCGCAGACCGCGGCGTCGCGACGAGAATCTCACGTTCGAGTCCTTCCTGACGGGGTCGCCCCAGACGGCCCCGGTCGTCATCGTACGCGCCGCGACGGCGTGTCGCGCCGTTAGAGCGGCGGGTTGCCGTGAGCGCGGCCGCCGCGGCAGGCGCTTCACAGCCCCGAGCGATGCATTGATCGCACTAGTCTTCGCGCCGATGTTCAATCGCCTTCGCTGGCAGGCGCAAGCGGCGCCGTGGACGGTGGCGCTGCTCGGCGCGGCGGCTGGAATTGCGATCGGCCTGATCGTTGCGGCCTCGCACGGCGGGCTCGCGGCCTACCGCGGGTCGGACTTGTGGGCGATCGTGCCGGGCGGCTGGAAGGACGAGAACCTCGTCACGCCGTACGGCAGCGCGGCCGTCGGCTGGTTCGATCTAAACGATCCGTCCGACAGCATCACGGTGCGCGCGACGCTGCCGGCCGGCGGCTCGCCGGAGGCGCGCGCCTTCGCGCGCGCGCGAGCGCTCGGCAAGGCGACGCGCTCGTGGGTCTACGAGATCCAGTGGCCGGGCGGGCGCACCGCCTGGGAGGTGCTCTACACCGACCACAACGTCCACACGGCCTTGTTCGAGTTCGACGCCTGCAGCCAGCCGATCGCGATGACGGTCACGCTCGACGCCTCGAGCTCCGGCAAGCTCGCGGGCGAGGAGAACACGCTGCCTCAGGGCGCCGAGCCGGTCTGCGACAGCGCGGCGTTCAGCTCGCCGGACCGCGCCGACATCGCGGTCCCGCTGCACCTGCCGTCCTAACGCGCTTCGAGGAAGCGCTCGACCGCGTCGTTGAAGCGCGTCGGGCGCTCGAGCATCGGCATGTGGCCGGTGTTCTCGAATATCTCCAGCTCGGCGCCGGGGATCAGCGTCGCGAGGCGCTCGGCGTCCGCGGCGGCGATCAGCAGGTCGTCGCGACCATGGATGATGAGCGTCGGCGCGGCGATCTCGCGCAGCTCGCCGTCGATGTCGTGCGCGGCGAGCGCGTTCAACGCCGCGAGCCCGCCGGGGGCATGAGCGCCACCGGTCAGCTCGTAGAGCAGTTCGGGCGCGATCAGCGTCGGGTGGCGGATCACGCCCGCGAAGGCGAGCTGGCGCGCGCGCGGGCGCGCGATCGGCCCGGACGGCAGCATCCCGGTCAGCAGGCTTGCGAGCTGGAGCGCGAGGTGCGCGGCGCGCGGCTTGAGCTCGCCCGGCAGCAGCGTCGCGGTATCGACGAGGACGAGCGCGCCGACACGCCGCGGGAAGCGCAGCGCGAGCTCGCTCGCGACGAGGCCTCCGAGCGAGTGGCCGGCGACGGCGGGCTCGTCGAGTTCGAGCAGGTCGCAGACGCGGTCGAGCGCCCGTGCGTAGCCGGCGATCGAGACCGGCTCGAGCGGCATCTGCGAGCGCCCGAAGCCGGGCAGGTCGAGTGCGACCACGCGGCGCTGGCGTGCGAGGCGTGGGATGTTGGCCAGCCAGTTCTGCCAGCGCCCGCCGAGCCCGTGCACGAGCAGCAGCGGCCGGCGCTCGCCGTCACCGAGCGCCGCGAGGTGCACGCGTCGGCCGTCGACCGTGACTGCCCGCAAGTGCTCGGGCCAGCGCACGGTCCGCCAGTCGGGATCGTCCTCCATACCGTAGTCGCGTCCGGCCGCGGCGGCGGACGCGAAGCTCGCCGTCAGGGCATGCGCTGCGACGATACGCGCATGAGCGTCCACGAGTTGAAGCGTAGTCGCGGGTGACACTCGAGCGCGCGCGCTGGTGGGCCGTGCGCCCGGCGGCGAACCGCCAGCCGAAGACCTATCGCTGTCCGATCTGCGGTCGCCTGTTGCCAGCGCTCGGCGAGCACATGCTGTTGCTGCCGGAGGGTGACGCTAGCCGGCGGCGCCATGCCCACAGCGACTGTGTTTGGCGTGCCCGCGCGGCCGGGCGCCTGCCGCTGCGGGAGGACTGGCTCGCGACCCAGCCACGGCCGCCGAGCGTTTGGCAACGTTTGCGTCAGTTCGCGACGCGGGGCAGGGACTTGCCGCGGTCGCGCTGAAACCAGGAGTGCTGGCGAGCCTGACGGTGCTTCAGAAGTCGCGGCGAGATCCGATTGCCTGGTGCAAGCGGGTCTGCACGCGATCTGGTGCGAGTCGATCTGGCGCCGCGGACGTTGTACACCTAAACCGCGGCCGTGATGGCCGATCCACGGTCGGCGAGGCAGGCAAGGCAGCCGCATGATGGCTACGACGACGCGAACACCGATGATCTTGGCGGCGCTGCTCGCGGCGCTCGCCTTCTCGCCACCGACGCTCGCGAGCGCCGCTTCGACCCCGAACGGCGGCGGCACGACGGTCCCCGGCGCGACCGGGACGACCGGCGCGACCGGCAGCGGCGGCACGAGCAGCGGTGAGCCGGCTGGGCACGGCACAAGCGGCCAGCGCGACAACCGCTACACCGGTCCGGCGCCCGTGATCACGGCTGCGCGCTGCTATCGCGTCGGCAAGACGCACTGTTATCGCAACGGGCGCGAGGTGCAGGCGACGGGCGAGCTCGTGATCAGCGGGCGTCACTTCCCCGGCTCGGTTCGCGTCTACTTCCCGCGCGCGGGTGCGAACGTGGCGCGCTTCGATCCTGTCTCGAGCCCGCTGCACCCGACGCGCCACGGCTGGGCCGTGACTGTCCCGCTCGAAGCCGCGAGCGGGCGCATCTATCTGCAGAACGCGGCCGGTGCGCGCTCGCGTCTCTACGGTCCGATCAAGGTCCTCGCGCCGCCGATCACCGTGACGGACCAGGTCACCGCGGGCCCTTCGCCGTTCGACGGCGAGGGCATGTGGATCTGGTATCTGAGCGCATCTGACGGCGACAATCTCGCGGCGATCGCTGCGCAGGCCAAGCAGGCCGGCGTCAACACGCTGTTCATCAAGTCGAGCGACGGCACGACCTTCTGGTCGCAATTCACGCCGACGCTCGTCCAGACGCTGCACTCGCTCGGGCTGCAGGTATGCGGCTGGCAGTACGTCTACGGCGCCGATCCGGCGGGGGAGGCTGCGGCCGGGGCGCAGGCAGTCGCGGACGGCGCCGACTGCCTCGTGGTCGATGCGGAGTCCGAGTACGAGGGCAACTACTACGGCGCGCAGACGTTCATCACCGACTTGCGGGCTACGATCGGCCCCAACTACCCGCTCGGCCTGACCTCGTTCCCTTACGTCAACTATCACGAGTCCGAGCCCTACTCCGTGTTCCTCGGCCCGAACGGAGCCCAGTACGACCTGCCGCAGGTCTACTGGCAGGACATCGGCACGAGCCCCGACGCGGCCTACTCGCAGACCTATGTCGAGAACCGCGTCTACGGCCGGCCGGTCGTGCCGATCGGCCAGAGCTTCAACGGCGTCTCGGCCGCGGACATGACGCGCTTCCGCCAGCTGGTGGGCGCCTACGGCACGATCGGCTTCTCCTGGTGGAGCTGGCAGGACACCTCGCCCGCCGAGTGGGCGGCGCTCGACGCTCCGCTCACCGCCGGTACCAACATCACGGTTCCGACTGCCTGGCCGGCGCTCGCCGAGGGCTCGAGCGGTGACCAGGTGATCTGGATGCAGGAGCACCTCGCCGCGGCCTACCCGTCGACGCCGACGAGCGGCAGCTTCGACGCAACGACTCAGGCGAACCTCGAAGCCTTCCAGAGCGCGCACGGCATCCCGCCATCCGGCGTCACAGACGCCGCCACCTGGACCGCGCTGCTCGCGCTGAACCCGGTTGTCGTTCAGTACCCGCCGCCGCCACCGCCACCGCCGAGCGGCAGCACGGGCGGCAGCGGGAGTACCGGAAGCACCGGCACGACCGGGTCCACGAACTCGAGCGGCTCATCGGGCTCGAGCGGCTCATCGGGCTCGAGCGGCTCATCCGGCTCGAGCGGCTCGTCGGGCTCGAGCGGCTCATCCGGCTCGAGCGGCTCGTCGGGGTCGAGCGGCGGCACGAGCTCCTAGAACGCTGGCGTGCCGCATTCGCGGCGGCTGGATAGGGTTCTCACTCGCAATCTTTGTCACGAACGGTTATCGTGCGCGCCGATGGGAGTGAGAGCGATGGCCTAGAGCAGCGTCGGCGCCGACGCTGCTCTAACCATCGTCGAGGCTCTGACGTCAGACCCGCAGCGTCTCCGACTGCGCGAGCACGTTGCCGTTGACGTCGATCGAGCGCACGGCTACGTGGCGCGGATGCCCGTGGACCGTGAGCAGCGTCTCGAAGCCTTCCCGCGGGCGGGCCGCGAGCGGGCTCAGCGCGCTGCGCCGCGGTCCCGTCAACAGCACCCAGAAGCGTGTGCGGGTGTCACCGTTCCAGCTCACCCAGACGTTCGTGTCGCGCCCTGCGCGCTCGGCCGCAATCGCTGGCGAGCCCTCGCCCGCACCGTGCCAGGGCAGTCGAAACGCACGGTAGGAGAGGTAGTCGTCGCCGAGCTGTGCGTCGAACAGCAACTCGCCGTCGGCCGAGAACTCCGATACGAAGGGCTCGGCGCCCCAGCCGACGAACACGTTGCCGTTCGGCAGGATCTGCACGCTGCCCTGGCTCGTCGCGAGCAGCGGCGAGGGGTGGCGGTACGCGCGCAGCAGCGTCGCCTGGCGCGCGTCCTCGTCGAGCTCGAGGATGATCGCGCGCGACTGCGCGCCGCCCCCCGGCGGGCCTTCGTTGTCGAAGATCGTCAAAGTCCCGTCTGGCTGGCGACGCGCGTCGTGCTGCCAGGCGAACTCGACGTCGCCGATCATCGCGAACTCGTTCTGCTTGCCGCCGAGCCGCCAGATGATCTCGCCGCTTTGGCGGTCGATCTTGTAGACGGTGTGAGTGTTGCGCGAGCAGACGAGCAGATTGCCGTCGCTATCGATGTCGAGCGAGTTGATGTGAACGTAGTCCCACGGCGTGTAGACCGGCAGGTAGTAGGACTCCGCGAGCGGGATGTGCTCGAGGCTGCGCCATTCGAACAGCACGCGCCCGCTTGCCAGGTCGATCTCCTGGAAGATCGCGTCCTGGATCGTGCCGTCGGCCGGACCGCCGACGGAGGTCAGGTCCATTGGGCGGATGTAGTAAGCGGTCAGGAACGCCGTGCCGCGCTTCGTGATCAGGAACTCGTGCAGGTCGGCCTGGAGCCCGTTGCCGGCCTGTACGCGGTGCAGCTCGCGGTAGTGCTCATCGGCGATCACGTAGTGCCCAGCGCCGTGGCCGTCAACGATCTCCCCCTCCCACCAGGTCAGGACGGGGCGGCCGCGGTAGGTCTGGACGCGCAGATCTGTCGTGACATACCCGTACGGGAGCGGCCGCTGCCAGACGGTCTCGCCCGTGTCATCAGCGATCACCGCGCCGGCTTGCTGGCCCTCGGGCGCGTTGTACGGGGCGAAGAAGATCAGCCCGGGCGCGACGCGCTTGCTCGTGTGCGCGATGCTGAGCGCCGGGATCCGCAGGTCGGGGCGCGAGCGGAATCCGGGATCGGGCGGCGCCGCGCTCGTGAGCACGTCGTTGACGGTCGCGACCGGCAGGAAGCTGCGACGCAGCTGGTCGCCGTCGAAGTAGGCGGCGAGCGCGAACGACCCCGCGGCGAACGCGCCGCTGCGCAGCAGCGTCCGTCGCGTCAGACGGTGCCTCGTGCGCTCAGCTGCCTCGTCGATCGCCGCCATTTGCTTGATGCAACCACTCGTTTGTAAGCGCAGCGTTAGTCTCTTGCGATCGGCTCATGATGCGACACGCTTGAGCGTTCCGGCGAGCCATTCGCGCGCCGCGATCGCGTTCAGCGGCTCGATCTGATGGCCGCCGCCGGACTCGTGGTATTCGACCTCAGCGCCGCCGCTCTCCAGCAGCGCGCGCGCCTTGCGCGCGAACTCGACGCCGATGACGTTGTCCTCCCGTCCATGCGCAATGAACACGCGCAAGTCCGCGCGAGTAGCGATTTCCGGCTGCCAGCCGGACACCGTCGGGATGAAACCGGAGAACGCAAGGATCCCGCCCGGGCGCGGGCGATCCGCGCCGAGGCCGAGCGCATAGCTCATGACGGAGCCCATCGAGAAACCGCCGAGCACGGTCCGTCCGGGCGCGATCCCGGTCAGCGTCCACAGCGAGTCGTGGAGCTCCGCGAGCGCTCCGTAGGCGGCGGCGAAGGTCTCGGCGTCGGGGTAGCCGACCCGCGGCACGACATACCAGTGGTAGCCGGGCCAGCCCGGCAGAGTGAGCGGCGCCCGTGGTGCGACGACGTGCAGCTTGCGCTCGGGATCGAGCAGGTCGGCCAGTCCGAGCAGGTCGTCCTCGTCGGCCCCGCGACCGTGGTGTAGGACGAGTAGGCCGGATGGCTCACCGGCAGCGCGCCGTTCGCTGTAGCTGAGCGGGTTCACCCCACGGCATGATGCCTTAGGCGGCTGGCCGCTCCCTCGTAGTTCCTACGGAGGCGCTCGGCGTTGTCCCCCGGATGACTACGGACCGCGCGCTTGGAACCCTGCGCAGGGACAGGCGAAACGCTTCCCCGCGCTGCGGGAAGCTCCTACAACGGAGGAAGGCAATGCCACTGCTACCGAAGGAACCAAGCGATCTCGCGCTCGCCCCGGTGGCGGCGAACATCGACCACAACCTGGCGCGCCTGCGTGACATGTCAGTCGAGCAGATCGACTACGAGGTGACGCTCCAGCTCAACTATGTCCCGCGGCGCAAGGATGCGACCGAGCGCGCCGAGTGCATTCGCGACGTCGCTCTGCGGCTCGTCCACATGCATGGCTGGCACGCCGAGGTCACCGAGGACTACGCGCGGTTGCGCCTCACCGGTGGCTCGGTCCCGATCGAGCTCGCTCTGAGCCCGACGATCCACGACTACATCGTCGGCTGAACGCCCACGTCGGTCACGCGCCGCCCGACGGTCAGGGCGGCGCGCTGCGTCGCCGATCAGACCCCGCCGAGCGGGACGAGGGTCGCGCTCGTCGGCCGGTCGAGATACCCGGGCCTGCTCGCGGCGACTCCGGCGTGCCCGTACTGCCAGACGATCGCCTTGCTTGCACGGTCGATCACGATGACGCGATCGTTGCCCGTATCGACGACCAGAACGTCGCCGTCCGGCAGCGCGCGCGCGAGCGAAGGTCGATCGAGCTCTCCCGCGCCCGACCGCGGGCCATAGCTCCAGACGACGGCGCCGGTGTGGGGGTCGAGCTCGACGACGCGTCCCGGCAGCGTTCTGTCGCTGACGATCACGCCGTCGGGGGCATAGGCATTCGCATCGGACGGCGCGGCGACGCCGTGCAGCGCGATGCGGGCGGCGGGCCCGGCCCCGCCGCCGAGCAGCAGGATGCCGGCGGGCTGTTGCTCGGTGATCACGAGCTCATGACCCTGGGCCGGGAACGCCGCGGTCGGGCAGCCGTTTGGTGACTCGACGGTCCGTGATGGCCTGTGCGCGTTGGGCGTGACGAACAGCACGCGGCAATTGCCGGCGTCCGCGATCACCACCTCGCCGGATGCGTCCTCGAGCGCCGTCTGCGGGTCGCGTAGGCGGTCGGCGCCGCGGCCGGGCCGGCCGCGGCGTCCGTAGACGTAGACCACCGCGCCGCTGTCGATGCGTCGCAGGACGATGACCGACTCGTGCGGCTCGGCGATGATCTCGGTCCGCCCCGTGCGGCTCACAAACACCGCCCCGGGGTCGCTCTGGCGCTCGCGCCAGACGACCTGCCCGCGCGGCGAGATCGAGACGAGGTGTCCGTCGGACTGGGCGATCAGCAGGTTGAGCGGCAAGGCGGCGGTGTCGCGTGCGACGCTCAGATGACCTGCTCCGCGCCCGGGGTGCGTCGCCGCTGATCCCGGCCAGACGCGCGGACGCGAGAGGGTCTGGGAGACGCCGCAGGCGCCAAGCGACAGCGCGAGTCCCAACGCCGCGAGCGCACGGCTCGAGCCTGGCCGGATCGCCATTGCGGCTCGGAATGTAGTGAGGGACGATCTAGCTCGCGCCGGCCGCGCGCGTCTGGCCGCGCTGGTCCACGGTGGCGGTGGCGAGGAGCCTGGGATTCGCTGGCTGTCCGCTCGAGCGCAAACCGGCGCCGCGCAACGCCGCCGGCCGTGGACCGGCAGAGCCTGTTCTGAGGATCTGACCGGCGCGCAGCCGGTCCTCCTCTATGCGGTCGGATCCTCCCTGGGCAGCGAGCCCAGCTCGAGGCCCTGGGTTGGATCTTCGCGCGGTCGCGCGCCCAGCTCGAGGCCCTGGGTTGGATCTTCGCGCGGTCGCGCGCCCAGCTCGACGCCCTGGGTTGGATCCTCGCGCCTGCGCGCGCCCAGCTCAACGCCCTGGGTTGGATCCTCGCGGGGTGCGGAGCCCAGCTCGAGGCCCTGTGTGGGATCTGCGCTCATGTTGTCTCCTCTCGGGTGAAAGATCAACGGTGGCGCACCACCAGAGCATCAGATCACATCCCGCGAGGCTCATTTTATCGGGCCGTGACAACGCGACGCCCACGAGGTCGTGGTGATGGTGAAGCAGCGTCGTTCGTCGTGTGCCTCAGTGCATCGACACTCTCTCGCGTGGCTTTCCGATCGCCAGCAGGCATTCCTCATCGCGCGAGCTGCGCGGTTCGAAGAGTGCGAGTCGCGAGCCGGGATAGCAAGCGTCGAGCAGGCCTCGCGTGACCCCACGGTGGAGCGCGCAGACGACCTCCCGCTGCCCGGCTACGACCTCGTCGTACGGGCAGTTGCACAGCCGGAAGCGGACCATCGCTCCGTCATCCTCAGCGTTTCGCGGCGCGAAGCCGAGCTCGCTGAGCGCGTGCGCGAGGCGCTCTGCGGGTTTACCGTGCGCGTCGCGCGGCACGAGCTCGCGTCCGACGCGCCGCCCTGCGCGCTCGACCATGCGGATGCCCGTCGCGCGATGCGCGATTGCGCTGGCTAGCCACCGCGACAGATCGACGTAAGCGTGTCGTGCATGCTCGGCCGGCAGCGCATCGGACACGACCGTCCACATGTCGCGCGGCCGGCCGCGCGCCTGGCGTTCGCGCTCTCGCGCGATCAGTCCTGCTGCGTGCAGCACCCCGAGATGGACTCGCACCCCGTTCGGATGCAGGCCGACGACCTCGGCGAGCTCCTCCGTGCTGGCCGGGCGGCGCAGCTCAGCCAGCCGCGCAAACAGCTGCGCTCGCGACGGGATGCCGAGAGCCACCGCCGGGTCCAGGCGAGCGTCCACGACCCAACTTTACACAGAATCCATGTGAAAAACATGCTAGGTTTCGGGCGTGTCCAGCGACCTTGACCCACAGCCGTGACGTACGTCATCGCCGAGCCCTGCATCGGGACCAAGGATTCCTCCTGCGTCGAGGTCTGCCCGGTCGACTGCATCCACCCGACACCGGACGAGGCGGGCTTTGAGGCCGCCGAGATGCTCTACATCGACCCCGAGGAGTGCATCGACTGCGACGCCTGCGTCGAGTCCTGCCCGGTCGACGCGATCTTCGCCGAAGACCAGCTGCCCACCGAGTGGGTCTCCTACACGCAGGTCAACGCGGACTACTTCCGCAACGGCGCAAGCTGACGTGCCCCACGGGGGCTAGTCGAGCTGCCTGTGTGTCGACCGGCGTGGCCGGTTGAGCGCCTGGCAAGCGGTCACTTGGTGGCCATGATCGCGATACCGCCCACGATCGCCAGCGCGCACGCTGCCAGCGAAGCCGTCGCGAGGACGCCATACAGCAGCGCGGCTCTGGGTCTGTTCGCACGTTTGCACTCCTGGGCTCGCGCAATCCCTACGACGGCTACGGCGTACACGACGCAGATGCCGACGCCCGCCAGCAGCGCGGTGTAGACGAGCTGGAGCAGCGCGTGAGCGTCGATGATCGCGCCGGCGAGGGTCATCGCGCTGCCTGTGCAGGCTGGGCGGTGAGCTTGTGCGCACGGCGGATCAGCGTCGCAAGGAGCCCGGCGATGATCACCGCAGCGGCGATGACGAACGGTCCGAGTGCGCCGCCGCTGATGCCGATGCTGACAGCGTAGGTAGCCGCACCGACGGCCGCGGCCGCCGGCAGCGTGAGGATCCATGCGACGGCGATGTTGCCCGCGAGCCCCCAGCGAACGGCCGACAGACGCTTGCCCGCACCAGCGCCGACCACTCCTCCCGCCATCACGTGTGTCGTCGAGAGCGGATAGCCCATGTGCGAGGCGGCGAGAACGACGGCCGCGCCGGCGGTCTGCGCCGTGAAGCCCTGAGCGGAGTCCATCTTGATGATGCGCATGCCGAGCGTGCGGATGATGCGCCAGCCGCCGACGTAGGTACCGAGCGCGATCGCCGAGGCAGCGGTGATCACCACCCAAGTCGGGACCGTGACGTGGCTGGCGGGGATCGCTCCGTTGGCGACCAGCGCCAGGGTGATGACGCCCATCGTCTTCTGCGCGTCGTTGGTCCCGTGGGCAAGCGAGAGCATCGCACCGGAGAACAACTGGCCCATGCGGAAGCCGCGGCTTGCGGGCCCTGGCCGAAGTCCGGCTGTGAGGCGGTACGTCAGCACGATCGCGATCGCGGCGACCACGAACGCGACCAGCGGAGCGAGTAGGGCCGGGACCACGACCTTGCCGAGCAGGCCGTCGAAATGCACCTCGCCGGCGCCCTTTGCCGCGAGCATCGCGCCGATGACGCCGCCGATCAGAGCATGAGAGGAGCTCGATGGCAGCCCGACGTACCACGTCGCGATGTTCCAGGCAGCCGCGCCGATCAGGCCCGCAAAGACGATCGGCAACGTCACCGCGCCCGCTGCCACGATGCCCGTCGCGATCGTGGCGGCAACCTTCAGCGAGATGAAGGCGCCGACGAAGTTGAGCGCAGCCGCGATCGTGACCGCGACGCGCGGCCGTATCGCGCGCGTCGAGATCGAGGTCGCGACGACATTCGCCGTGTCGTGGAAGCCGTTTGTGAAGTCGAACGCGAGGGCTGTGATGACGACCAGCGTGAGCAGCGCGTCGCTGTGCATCTACGCGTTCTTGATCACGACACTCTCGATGAGCCATGCCGCGCGCTCGGTCGAGTGGATCGCCGCCTCGAGGCGTTCGTAGATGTCCTTCCAGCGGATCACGACCATCGGGTCGGTGCCGACCTCGAACAGGGCGCCGACCGCGTCGCGCACGATCCGATTCCCCTCGTTCTCCAACCGGTGGACCTCCACGGTATAGGTGCTGATGTCCTGGAAGCCGCGGAGCCGTCTGAGCGCCTGGGCGAGCTGCTGCGTGGCCTGGACGAGGATCGTTGCCAGCTCTTGTGCCTGCACGGTTGGCGCCTCGACCTTGTAAACGCCGAGGTAGTCCGCAGCCTCGTCCGTGAAGTCGACGATGTCGTCGAGCGCCGACGCGAGCTGGAGGATGTCCTCGCGGTCGATCGGCGTCACGAAGGTCTGGTTGAGTCGATTGACGAGCTCGTGAACGATCTGATCCCCAGAGGCCTCGCACTCCCTGATCGACTCCGCGAGCTGGCGCTCGTCCGGGTATGTCGCGATCAGCCGTTCGAGGAGCTCGGCGACGCGCACCAGGTTCTCTCCGGCGCGTTCGAACAAGACGAAGTACTCGCGCTCGTTGGGCGCGAGGAGCTTGGCAAGGCTGGGCATCGCGCCTTCCTTTACTAGAGCCGACGCCGGACAGCATCTCTCCGCCAGCCGATGCCGGTGTAAATGTCTTGTAAAGCAGGCCTACTTGAACACCATCAGCGCGACGATGCCGGCGACAACGGCGAGCGCCGCGTAGTTCTGGGCAAGCGAGACGCGATCGTCGAGCAGGCGCCGCAGCTCGTCGCTTGCCGGCGCCTCCTCGGCGGCGAGACAACCCGCCAGCCTGCGGGCCTGCTTCGGACGCTGGCCGCCGAGTGCCCCGAGCACGAGCGCCAGCACGTAGAGGCCGAGCGCCCAATCGACCCAGCCGGAGCCGTAGCCCCAGTTGCCGAGGTGGACCAGCCACAGCCCGAAGATTGCGACCAGCAGCCCACCGATCGCGACCAGCAGCACGCCGATCCGCGTCAGCCCGAGCAGCAGTGCGATCTCCGCCGGCCGCTCGCGCCGGCGCGCGAGCTCGAACGCGGCGCCCGCGAGCACGATCCCGGCGAAGAACGTGAGCGCCCCGAGCAGGTGAAAGACGAGCGCGACGTTGTAGGTGGTGCTGTCCACTCGCGCCAGCTTGACGGACGGCGGCCGCGACTGCGCTGCGCCTTAGCGCCGGCCCGTATCCGTAGTTCGTGCGGATCTCAACTCAGCAGAGGCACGGAGGACTGCCGCCCACTTTGCGGGTTAGGTTCGGGCGATGCTGGCCGCGACGAACCATCGCGTAATCCAGGGTGGCATGGGAGTTGCCGTGTCGGGTTGGCGGTTGGCTTCCGCGGTGTCGCGGATGGGCCAGCTCGGCGTGGTTTCCGGCACGGCGCTTGCGCTGATCCTCGCTCGCGGGCTGCAGGACGGCGACCCTGGCGGGCACCGGCGGCGCGGGCTCGCGGCCTTCCCGGATCAGGCGGTCGCCGAGCGGATCCTCGAGCGCTACTTCCGGGCGGACGGCCGGAGCGCGCGGGGAGCGTACCGTGCAGTGCCGGTGCCGCGACAGCGCGCGGGGCGCCAGTTTCTCGAGCTGACGGTAGCCGGCAGCTTCGTTGAGGTTCACCTGGCGAAGGAGGGGCACGATGGCCAGGTGGGCATCAACCTGCTCGAGAAGATCCAGCTGCCGACGCTCCCGGCGCTGTACGGGGCGATGCTGGCCGGCGTCGACTGGGTGTTGATGGGCGCGGGGATCCCGATCAACATCCCGGGCGCGCTGGACGCGCTTGCCGAGCAGGCGCCGGTTGCTCTCCCGCTCGCGGTCGCCGACGCAGGCGCCGCGGACGACTACAGGGTCAGCTTCGATCCGCGCAACGTCGTGCCCGAGCCGCGGCAGCCGGTCTCGCGGCCGCGGTTCGCCGCGATCGTCGGCTCGCACGTGCTCGCCGCCTATCTCGCCCGCAGCGACGCCGGCCGCCCGTCCGGCTTCGTCGTGGAAATGCCGATCGCTGGGGGCCACAACGCGCCACCGCGCGGCCAGCTGCAGTTGAGCGCTACTGGCGAGCCAATCTACGGTCCACGCGACGAGGTCGACCTCGAGCGGATGCGCGGGCTCGGCGTCCCGTTCTGGCTGGCCGGCGGTTACGCACACCCCGAGAAGCTTCGCGAGGCGCTCGACGAGGGTGCCGCAGGCATCCAGGTCGGCACTGCGTTCGCGCTCTGCGAGGAATCAGGGCTCGATCCGGCGCTCAAGCAGCTTGCGCGCGAGCAGGCGGCGGCGGGCCGGCTCGAGGTGCGCACCGATCCCGTCGCGTCACCGACCGGCTACCCGTTCAAGGTCGCGAAGCTGCCGGGAACCGTGGCCGATCGCGCGGTCTACGCCGCAAGAAGCCGGCACTGCGACCTCAGCTACCTGACGACGCTCTACCGCAAGGACGACGGCACGCTCGGCTACCGCTGCCCCAGCGAGCCGATCGACGACTACCTGGCCAAAGGAGGCGAGGTCGCCGACACGGTCGGACGCGTATGTCTGTGCAACGGCCTGATGGCCAGCGCCGGAGTTCCGCAGCGCCGCCGCGGAGCGGGCGCCGAGCCGCCCGTCGTCACGCTCGGCGACGATGCCTGCGCAGTCGTGGCCGCGCTCTCACCCAATGGGCGCCCCTACAGCGCCGCGGACGTGCTCCGCTACCTCCTGGACGGGTCCTCGCCGGAAGCGTGACGCGCGAATCCCTCTGACGGACTCGAACCGTCGCCCCCGGCGCTGTTGCGAATGCTTGGCGCGTTGCTCGCTGGCAGGTCCCGTCGAGTGAGCTCCAGGCCTTCGAGCCGGCTGTTTGACGGCTTATGCTCGCGCGACTGTGACGCCGCTCGGCCGGAATCGGGAGTTCATGTTGCTATGGGTCGGGCAGGCGCTTTCGGGGTTGGGTTCGCAGATCTCGCAGGTCGCGTATCCGCTGTTGGTGCTGGCCTTGACGGGGTCGCCGGCGAAGGCTGGGATCGTGGGGTTTGCGCAGCAGTTACCGATCGCGGCCTTGGCGGTCCCGGCCGGAGCGCTGGCCGACCGCGTCAACCGCAAACGCTTGATGGTGGCCTGCGACGCGGGGCGCGCGACGGCGCTGGCGCTGATCCCAATCGGGCTCGTGAGCGGCAGTCTGCCGTTCTTGTTGATCGTGGCAGTGGCGTTCACCGACGGCTCGGGGTTTGTGCTGACCTACGTCACCGAGCGCGGCGCGATGCGCCAGCTCGTGCAGGCCGAACAGCTTGGTGACGCGGTCGCTCGCAACGAAGCCCGCTCGTTTACAGCGATGCTCGGCGGGCCACCGCTCGGCGGCCTGCTGTTTGGCATCGGGCGCGCCGTCCCATTCCTTGTAGACGCGATCTCCTACGCGGCATCGACGGCTGGTCTGCTGCTGATCAAATCGCCCTTCCAGGAACCCCGCGGCGAGCAACACACGAACAGCCCGTGGGATGGACTGCGCTGGCTGTGGCAGCGCCCGTTCCTGCGACTGTGCGCGCTCCTCTTCGCCGCCAGCAACCCAGTCTTTACAGGCCTGTACCTGCTCGTGGTCGTGCTCGCTAAACGCGATGGCGCCTCGTCGGCTCTGGTGGGGGTGATGCTCGGCATCGCCGCAGCCGGGGGCCTGCTTGGAGCGATCCTCGCGCCCCGCCTCCAGCGACGGCTGTCACCGCGCGTGGTGCTCATGAGTGAGACATGGATCTTCGCGCTCGTGATCCCGCTGCTGCTGGTCGCGCACAACGCGCTGCTCTTCGGGGTCATTGTCGCGACCGCCGAACTGATGACCCCAGTGACGAACTCGATCGTCGTCGGTTTCCGCGTCGCGCTGGCCCCCGACCATCTCCAAGGACGCGTGCAAGCTGCGGCAACACTGATCTCGTTTTCAGCCGGCTGGCTCGGCCCGCTAGCAGTCGGGCTCCTCATCCAGAACACCGGCTCCACCACCACGATCCTCGCTCTCACCGGCTGGGTCTTACTGCTCGCCGTCGGAGCAAGCACGTCGCGCACATTCCGCCACCCGCCCACGGTCAACGCGCCAGCCCCAACACCATCGACAGCGGCGTCCTAGAACGCCCGCCCGGCGCCCCGAATCGGGCATCCGACCGCGCGCTCGAAATCACCGAGATCCCAACTCCCCCAACCGGAATGACCACCTAACAGACGGGACGACCCGCGAAGGGGAATGGACAGGTCAACGAGCTGGGCAGCCGGGATAACGTGCTCCCCGCGATGAGCATTGTTCGTGAGGGTGGCTGCGCTTGCGGGCTGGTCCGCTACCGGCTCACGGACGAGCCGCTCTTCACGCACTGCTGCCACTGCCTCAACTGCCAGCGCCAGACTGGCAGCGCGTTTGTCATCAACCTGCTGATCGAGGCCGATCGCGTCGAGCTGCTGGCTGGCAGCCCGCAGCCGGTCGATGTGCCGCGCGACGACGGCAGCGCGCAGCGCATCTACCGCTGCCCCAACTGCCAGGTGGCCGTGTTCAGCGAGTACGGGTGGCCTGAGGTGTGGTTCGTCCGCGGCGGCACGCTCGATGAGCCGTCGTCCGTGTCGCCCGATGTCCACATCTACACGAGGTCCAAGCTGCCGTGGGTCGAGCTCCCCGCGTCGACGCCAGCGTTCGACGTCTTCTACGACCGCAACACGCTCTGGCCGCCAGCAAGCCTCGAGCGGATCGCAGCGATAATCGCCCGACGGGCCGCGAGCGACTCAGGCACCTAGCCCTATCGCGTGAATGCGGTAACGCCGGTCGCGTGGCTGCTTTCCGCCCGGAAGGACGAGCGGCCAGGGTTGCCGGAGCGCCTTGGGTGGCGCGGCTGTCGGTTTCGCTGCTAGGCGGGCTCAGCCGCCGAGGGCGTCCCTGAGCTTCGCGCTGTCGCCGATGAACTCGCCGCGAACGACCTTGCCGTTGCGCAACGTGAAGAGGTGCAGAAAGCGCGACTCGGATGATCCGCCCGCGCCGGTGCTGCGTTGAACGCCGCGCACCAGCACATAGTCGCCACCGGCGTCGATGTACTGGTCCGGCTCGACGCTGAAGCTGCTCCAATGCCTCGGAAGCTCCGCAAAGTTCGCTAGAACCACGTCGCGCCCACGATGGATGCCACCGGTCGGCAGCGAGTCAGGCGATTCCCATTCAACGTCGTCCGCGAAAAGCTTGCCGACGCCCTCCAAATCGCCGCTCATGAACGCTTGATAGCCGGCGCGCACAACCTCGACATTCTCAGCTGACATCGACTCCCCTCCTCGCTCGCCTGTGAGATCCGAGCCTACACACTCTTGTCGCACTCGGCGAGCTATTTGGCGGAGCTCGAGCGCGCCAGCCCGCCAGCGCTGCCGCATGAGGGCCGTCGCGCGAAGACCCGCTAGTTCGCGTGTGAAAGCATCAGCCTTGCGGGCGTGGTCGCTTTGCCGGCAGTGCGACACTCTGGGAGCGCACGTGCGACTGGCTTCGACGTGATTGCATTCGTTTCGATAGTGGTGGTGGCAGCTCCGCAGCTCACGACGAGGATCACGTTGGCCCGCTGGGTCTTGCAATGAGCGACGAGTTGACTGAGATGACGAGGCAGCGCAAGGAAGCGCATGCCGAGTTTCTCGCGCGCGAGTCAGCTGTGTATCGGGCGTTTCTCGATATGGAGCGGGCGGCCTTCGCCGATGGCGTGCTTCCAAGGAAGGCCAAGGAACTGATCGCGCTTGGTATCTCCGTCGTGATCAACTGCGAGTCGTGCATGCAGTGGCACATCGAACAGGCCGCGACGGCGGGAGCAAGCGAGGCCGAGGTTCTGGAGGCGATCGAGGTCGGGATAGAGATGGGTGGCGGGCCAGCGACAGCTCATTCTCGCTTCGCATTGCGCACGATCGCCGCTGTTTTCGGGCCCGCCGACCCACCTTGATGCACTGCGCGTGAGCCGCTGCTGACGGGGGTGCGTGAGAGCGCGCACGTGCGGCGGGTGCACGCTTAGCGGGTGGCAGGTGACCAGCTGAAGCCACCGCACGTCCGCATGGTGCACCCAAGGGGGGTTTCGTAGTACGATTCCTCGGTGGAGATACACCCGTCGGCGCGCAAGCACGGAGTAGCCGACGAGGACATCGAACACGCGATCGACAACGCGATGGCCATCGACGACCAAGACGACGACGTCAGGCTCTACCTCGGACCGGCCCGCAACGCCGATCTGCTCGAGGTTGGCACCATCATCAGAAGCGACGGCACCGAACTCGCGATCCACGCGATGCGGCTGCGACCCAAATACCATCGGCTGCTGCCGAACGAATGACCGTAAAGAAGAAGAGCTACGGCAAGACCAGAAGCGGGATCGAGATCACTAACGATCTCGTCGAGCGCCTGGCCGCAAACGCAGAAGCCGGCTACGACCCCGACGAGATCCTTCGCCGCCGCGGTGGACGACCACCACTCGGCTCCGCCGCCGCCCGCGTTGAATCGGTCCGGCTCGACCCCGACCTGCAAGAGGCGCTCGCCGACCGGGCGGCGAGAGACCACGAGACAACCTCGTCAGTGATCCGCAAAGCGCTCCGCCAGTACCTGGCTGCCGGCTGACCCTACGGCGGCCGCCCACCACCGCTTTCGCTGGCGGGACCGGATCACGCCACGGCATCTGACAACAGAAGCACGGACGACCGAATTCGCGACAAAGCGAGCGCACCGGGAAGCCACGCCGGCACCCTCCGCGTGCCCCAGTTCGCCCAGAACCGCAAGCGCGCCCTTCCGTTCAGCTGCGGCCAGTGACCGACGGAAACGCCGCTCCCACGCAAGCCCTCTGACGGACTCGAACCGTCGACCCCTTCCTTACCATGGAAGTGCTCTACCAGCTGAGCTAAGAGGGCGCGAGGCGAATGCTAGCTGGAGACCGGTGGCCTTCAGCTGCCTGGGTGCTCGTGCCCAGCGGCGCTCGTCGAGACCGTGCTCGGCGGGGCCTGCTTTGCTGCGCCGGCGACCGTCGGGTCGAGGCCGAGGCCGAACACGCCGAGGCCACCGGCCAGCGCGGCGAGCAGTAGGCGCCGCAGCGGCATGCGCTGGCTTGCGGGGGCTTGGACGTTGGTCTTCATCGGCACAGCCAGTGTGCCGCTTCAGTATTAACCGGCGGCTAACCCGTGTGAAGTTGCGCGTAAGCAACCACTGCGCGGTGGCCGGCACTGCGCGACCCGGCTGGCTCTCAGTGCGGTGGGACGACGAGCACCGGGCAGGGCGCCACGTGCAGCAGGCGCTGCGACACGCTGCCCAGCAGCAGGCCAACGAGCACGGTGTGTCCTCGCGCTCCGACGACGATCAGGTCGGCGCCCTCCTCCTTGGCGACCGTGGCGATCGTGTGCGCCGCACCGGTCATTCCGCCCTGGACGACCTTGATCGAGGCCTTGATGCCCTCGCCCGCTAGCTCCTCCACCTGCTTGCGGATCTTGAGCAGACGTTCGTCCTCGTCGGGGTCCTGCGGGAAAGAGCCCTTCGCCTCGAGGTATTCGATGCTGTGAACGGCGAGCAGCTCGGCGCCGTCCTGCGAGGCCAGCGACTTGGCGATCTCGAGGCCGCGGTCCGCGTTGTCGGAGCCGTCAGTTGCCCAGATGATCTTCTTGAACATGCAGCGCCCCTCCTGGTCTCTTGCGGCGCAGCACACGCCGCGTGCCCTATAGGTAGCGCGAACATACCATTCTCGCGCGCGTCTGACAGGATCCCGCTCGGACGAACGGACGCGCCGTTGTGGCTCGCGTCCGATACCTTCACCCGCGGGATGACAGTCGAGGAGCTCAGGAAGCTGGTGGCAGGCGGCGCGATCGACACCGTGCTGCTCGCGCTGACCGACATGCAGGGGCGGCTGATGGGCAAGCGCCTCGTCGCGCAGCACTTCCTCGACGAGGTCGTCGCCCACGGCGCCGAGGGCTGCAACTACATGCTCGCCGTCGATGTCGACATGACGCCTGTCGCCGGCTTCGAGATGGCCTCGTGGGAGCGTGGCTACGGCGACTTCCTGCTGCGCCCGGATCTCGACACGCTGCGGCTCGTTCCCTGGCAGGAGGGCACCGCCGTCTGCATCGCCGACGTCGCCTGGCTCGACGGCAGCGACGTGCGCCCGTCGCCGCGCCAGATCCTGCGCCGCCAGCTGGCCCGCCTCGCCCAGCGGGGCTGGAGCGCTTATGCCGGAACCGAGCTCGAGTTCATCGTCCACCGCGACACCTACGAGGAGGCCTGGCGCAAGGGCTACCGCGACCTCGAGCCGGCGAACCTCTACAACGTCGACTACTCGCTGCTCGGCACGGCCCGCGTGGAGCCGCTGGTCCGCCGCATCCGCAACTCGATGAGCGATGCCGAGATGGCCGTCGAGGACTCTAAGGGCGAGTGCAACTTCGGCCAGCACGAGATCAACTTCCACTACGCCGAGGCGCTGCGCACCGCCGACCAGCACGTCCTGTACAAGAACGGCGCGAAAGAGATCGCCGCGCAGGAGGGCATGTCGATCACCTTCATGGCGAAGCTCAACGAGCGCGAGGGCAGCTCCTGCCACATCCACTTCTCGCTCGCCGACGCGCAGGGACCGTTGTTCGCGCGCGAGCCGGGGATCTTCGAGCCCTTCCTCGCCGGGCAGCTCGCTGCGCTGCGCGAGCTCACCCTGCTGCTTGCTCCGAACGTCAACTCCTACAAGCGCTACGCGGCGGGATCGTTTGCACCGACTGCCGTGGTCTGGGGCCGCGACAATCGCACGTGCTCGCTGCGCGTGGTCGGCAAGGGCCCGTCGCTGCGCTTCGAGAACCGCGTCGGCGGTGCCGACCTGAACCCCTATCTCGCGCTCGCGGCGATCATCGCCGCGGGCCTGCACGGCGTCGAGGCCCGGCTCGAGTTGCCGCCGGTCTTCGAGGGCGACGCCTACAGCGCGAGCGAGCTGCCGCGCGTGCCGAGCTCGCTGCGCGACGCGCGCGATCTCTTCGCCGGCTCTCAGGTCGCGCGCGAGGCGTTCGGCGAGGATGTCGTGAACCACTACGTTCATGCGGCTGACGTCGAGCTCGAGGCGTTCGGACGCGCGGTCACCGACTGGGAGCGCTACCGGGGCTTCGAGCGGCTATGAGCGTCGCCACGCGCAGGCGCGCGCCGTCACAGGCACTGCCGGAGGACGTCGTCTTCGCGCCGGTTCGCTCGCAGACGGCGTTCGAGGAGACCGTCGATCGCCTCGGCACCGCGATCCGGCTCGGCTTGCTCGCGCCAGGCACGCGCCTTCCCGCCGAGCGGGAGCTCTGCGCACGCTTCGGCATCGCGCGCTCGACGCTGCGCCAAGCGCTCACCGCGCTCGCCCAAAGCGGGCTCTTGCACGCCACGCGCGGGCGCGGCGGCGGGACTTTTGTCGCCGACCCGCAACCGCCCGTCGAGCCGCCGTCGCCCGAGACCCTCGCCAACTGGCGCGAGGTCGCCGACGCTCGCCTCGCGGTCGAGGTCGGCATCGTCGTGATCGCCGCCGAGCGGGCAACCGAGGCGGCGCTCGCACCACTCGAGACGCTCGTGGACCAGATGCAGGGCCAGCTCGAGGACTTCCCCGCCTACCGCCAGAGCGACGTGCTCTTCCACATCGGGCTCGCCGAGATCACCGGCACCCCACGTCTCGTCGCGACGATGACCCAGACTCAGGGCGAGATGACGCGTCTGATCAGCCTGATCTCACACCCGCCCGAGGTGCTGCGCTCGGCAAATCAACAGCACCGCCGCCTGCTCGCCGCGCTGCGCGCCCACGACGGCCCCGCCACCGCGAGCATCATGGCCGAGCAGGCTCGCGCGACCGAGCACGTCCTCGCCGGCCTGCTGCCGCTCTGGCGGAGCGCCTCTTGACTTGCGGGCCATGCGCCCAATAGATTCCCGCCGCTAAGGACGGATCTTCAGACCATTTCCGACGGGAGGGGCGTAAATGGCGTCAGAAGCCCTCGGCGCAGACGAGCAGACACTCGCAACGCTCGGCTACAGACAGGAGCTGACGCGCGGCTGGAGCAGGTTCTCCAACTTCGCGATCTCGTTCACGATCATCTCGGTCCTCGCCGGCCCGTTCACGACCTTCAGCCAGGCGTGGAACAACGGCGGACCGCCGGTTATCTCAATCGGCTGGCCGGTGATCACGCTGTTCATCCTTGCCGTCGGCTTCTCGATGGCCGAGCTCGCCTCGGCCTTCCCGACCGCTGGTGGCATCTACTACTGGGCCTACCGACTAGGCGGCGCCGGGTGGGCCTGGTTCACGGGCTGGTTCAACCTGCTCGGTCTCGTCGCGATCACGGCCTCCGTCGACTATGCCGCAGCGACCTTCCTCAACTACCTGCTGGGCCTCTACAGCGTCCACTTCATCCTCAACTTCACGACGACGAGCATCACGGCTGGGCTCGATCACACCTTCGCGCTCTTTGTCTTGATCCTCGTCGTACACGGCCTGATCAACGTCTTCTCCTCGCCACTCGTGGCGCTGTTCAACCGCGTGTCGGTGTGGTGGCACGTCATTGGCGTTGCGACGATCGTCGTCTTGCTGATCG
>Ga0187771_10000267_pt1 | contig 30447 bp, 30 predicted proteins | sample 0116_SJ02_MP15_1_FD_133139 | JGI IMG/M metagenome (GOLD analysis project Ga0187771, IMG submission 133139) | Tropical peat soil microbial communities from peatlands in Department of Meta, Colombia - 0116_SJ02_MP15_10_MG | ecosystem: Environmental > Terrestrial > Soil > Wetlands > Peat | place... | reverse complement strand
GGACAGGTCGCGGTAGGTGACGGCCGGCACCTCTATGTGGATATCGATCCGGTCCAGGAGCGGGCCCGATATCCGGGAGCGGTAGCGGTGAATGCCGATGGGCGAACAGACGCAGGGATGGGCGGCATCGGCAAGGTAGCCGCAGGGGCACGGGTTCATGGCCGCGACCAGCATCATGCGTGAGGGATAGGTAAGGGTCAAAAGCGAGCGCGAGATGGTGACGCGGCCATCCTCCAGCGGCTGACGCAGCACCTCCAGAACGTTCTTCTTGAATTCGGGCAGTTCGTCCAGGAACAGGACGCCGTTGTGGGCCAGGGAGACTTCACCCGGCTTCGGCGTCGTGCCCCCGCCGATCAACCCCACATCGGAGATGGTATGATGGGGACTGCGGAACGGCCTTACGGCCATGAGCGCCCGGCCGTTTTCCAGCAGGCCGCTGATGCTGAAGACCTTGGTGGTTTCAATGGCCTCTTCGAACGACATGCGCGGCAGGATGGTGGGTATGCGCCTGGCCAGCATGGTCTTGCCGGATCCGGGCGGGCCGATCATGAGGATGTTGTGCCCGCCGCTGGCAGCCACCTCCAGCGCGCGCTTGGCATGCTCCTGCCCCTTGACCTCGCTGAAGTCCTCGCCATAGTCGCAGCCGTTGCTGAAAAGCTCCTGCAGATCGACCCGGAAGGGCTCGATCCCCTCGCGGCCCCCCAGGAATTCCACCACCTGGGAAAGGGTGGTGGCGCCGATGATGTCGATCCCTTCCACCACCGCGGCCTCGGGGGCGTTCTCCGCCGGCAGGACAATGCCCGTCAGCCCCGCCCGCTTGGCGGCAACGGCGATGGAAAGCGCCCCCCGCACCGCCTTGAGGCCGCCGTCCAGGGAGAGTTCACCCACCAGGATGTAGTCCCGCAGGCGGGTGTCCTTCAGCACGCCGGTCGCAGCCAGGATGCCGATGGAGATGGGGAGGTCGAAGGCCGCCCCTTCCTTCTTGATATCGGCCGGCGCCAGGTTGGCGGTGATGCGCCGGGCCGGGAAGTCATAGCCGGAGTTCTTCAGGGCCGCCTTGACCCGGTCCTTGCTCTCCTTGACGGCGCCGTCGGGCAGCCCGACCGTGGCAAAGGAGGGGAGGCCGGGGGCGAGATCCACCTCCACGTCCACCAGGATGGCGTCGATTCCGATCAGAGCGCTGCTGAAGACTTTGGCAAGCATGGCGCGGGCATATCCCCTTCCGGGCGGGTTCCGAAAAACGGAACCGCGTGAAGTATTCTTACTGGATCGTCAATGTCCCCGACACTATCTGCCAGTACGAGATGAACCCGTTCCAGTAGTTCGTTGTGGTTATGGGATAGCCCAGGATAAAGGTCGGCAGATTGCCGGAGGCGGTTGTCGGCAAGGTGCCGGTAAATATGCCAACGTTCGTTTGCGCACCGAGTGATATGGAAACCTGGGATGCGTTGGTGCTGTAGACATTTTGATTGGTGTTTGATATGGCCTGCAGGGTAAAAGCCACTGAAAGATTACTGGAAGTGCCTGAGGTAATGGGGTTATTGGCACCGGAACCGACATTAATGACGGTATTGGCGGTTATCGCATAATGCACGATGTTGTTGACGGCGCTTATCGTTGCCGAGACATTGGAAATCGTGACGGTGTTCCCGTATGCATCGGGAAGCGATGTAACGGAGCCGCCGGTCGTACTCGTCACCGTGGTGAAGGTGGTGGTGAAGCCGCCCACCGTGATCGTCGTCGTGCGCGGCGCGTTCGAGAGGGTGGATGTCGTCTGTTGTATCTGCAGGGTTTGCCCCGGATAGATCTGGTCGCCGGTCTGTCCGGCGGTGAAAGTTCCGCCGTTGATGGAATATTCCGAGTACGCCGCGCTGCTGACATTGGCGAAGGCCACGGGGGCCGCGAACTGGTTCCCTTCGATGGTGACCACGTTCGATTTTATGCTGGTATTGAGGGGGACGCCGGTCTGGGTCGCAAAGGAAAAACTGGACGGTTCCGTAAGGTTGCCGCAGCCGGCGCCCAGGATTGCTACAGCCAACAGCAGCGTCTTGCAGATATGGAATTTCATGCGTATTTCTCCTTTTCCCTACTTGGCGGGGTTCCCTCCGCCCCGGCAATAACTCGTTCGTCCCCAGCTTCCTTCACCCAAAGGGGAGACGTCAAGGCGCAACGTTCCCCCTCATTGTCAAGAGGGACTCCGGGCGGATTTGGTTACAGACTACCACCCCTGGCCCCTCCTGAATCAGGAGGGGGACTATAGCTCCCCTCCTTGATAAGGAGGGGCTGGGGGTGGTTGATAGTAGTGCCGTCTTGATTGCAACTAAGGACTCAGCATGATAAATCCCATCTGCCTGCCCGTATCCCCGCTATCCCTGCGATAGGAAAAAAACAGATCCTTCCGGCAGCAGACGCACATGTCCGACACCTGTATCGATGCGGCCGGCACGCCGGCGGTCAGGAGCAGGTCCCGATTGGCTGCGGCCATGTCGAGCCGCCATTTTCCCGCGCCCTGTTCCTCGGCACACGAATCCCAGGGGACGCCGTTCTGCAGAAAAGCCTGCCTGACCGGGGCATCGACCTCGTAGCAGCATTTGCCGATGCTTGGGCCGATGGCTGCCTGCAACTCCCGGGGGTCGCTGTTGAACAGGGATTTCATCCCCGCCACCGTCTTGGCGACCAGCCTGGCGGCGGTTCCCTGCCAGCCGGCATGGACTGCGGCGACAACCTCCTTATCGGGGTCGCGCAGCAGAATCGGCACGCAGTCCGCCACGCAGATGCCGATCATGACGCCGGGCTGGTTGGTAATGACGGCGTCGCACTCCACGCCGGCAAAATGGCTGTAGTCCTCGTTCGGTTCGTCGATGACGAGAATATCGCTGCCATGGACCTGCTGCACGCTGACCAGGGTTTCCAGATCGATGCCGAATGCGCGCGTCAGGATGCTGCGGTTCCCCTCGATATTGAACGGCTGGTCCTGGGTATTCATCCCCAGGTTGAGGGAGTTGTAGGGGGCACGCGACACCCCCTCGTGGCGGGTGGTAAAACCCTGGACGGACCGGCACGCACCATCGAAATCAACGGCCAGGTAATGGACGCGTCCCGAGCGTTTCATCTGCATGAGTAACTCCTGTGAACAGTAAACGGTAAACGGTGAACGGTGATCGGTGATCGGTGATCGGTGATCAGTGATCAGTAATCAGTGAATTTTTGCTTCTCACTATTCACCGTTCACCGTTCCCTGTTCACATTTTTTATTTTGCCTTCTCGCCGGCTTTACGCTTTAATACCGTTACGCCGGCGATGGCGCCGCACGTAAACGGTTATCAGGGTGATGCTGAACAGAATGATCCACACCAGGGCCTTGTGGGAATATTGCACGATCAACTGCTGGTTTTCGCCGATGAAATAACCGATGAAGGCCAATATGAAGCACCAGATGACCGCGCCTGTCAGGGTGTAGAACGAGAATCTTGAGTGGGCCATGCCGGACAGGCCGGCCGGAATGGAAATCAGGTGCCGGACCACGGGCAAGAGCCGGCCGAGAAAGGTCGATATCTCGCCGTGCTGCAAAAAGAACCGCTCCACCCTCTCGAACTTTTCCGGCGGGATCAGGACGTATTTGCCGTACTTCATGACCAGCGGCCTTCCCAGGTAATGGGAAACCAGGTAATTGGCGTACGCTCCCGCAAGGCTCCCCAGGGAGCCGCACAGAATGGCGATGCCCAGGTTCATGTTGCCCTGGTAAGCCAGATATCCGGCAGGCGGCATGACCAGCTCGCTCGGAACCGGAATCACCGAGCTTTCCATGGCCATCAGCAGGAAGATGCCGGGATAGCCCATGGCTCCGATGGTGTCGAGAAGCCACTGGATGACAGTATGCATGAACAAAGCTCCATTCCAGAACCTGACAAGATTCCTCAAAAGTTATATACTACTCTTTTATGATGATTCGGGCAACATTAGATATACCTTTGCCCGCGCAGCCCGGGAAAAAACGCTCATGAACATTCTCGACCGATTGAAAACCGAGATTCTTGCCGGGGACGGGGCCATCGGCACCATGCTCTACGCCAGGGGAATCGGGCTCGACAGCAACTTCGAGCACCTGAATCTCGTGCGCCCGGCCCTGGTTCTGGAGCTGGCGCAGCAGTACGCCGCCGCCGGCGCCCAGGTAATCGAGACCAATACCTTTGGCGCAAACTATACCAAACTGGCCCCCATCGGCCTGGGCCACAAGGTTGCCGAGATCAACCGGGCCGGGGCACGCATCGCCCGCGAGGCGGCTGGTGGAAGCGATCTGCTGGCGGCTGGATCGGTGGGGCCGCTGGTGCGGCTGAAGGGGGAGGGGCTGGAGTTGAGCCCCGCCGCCATGGAGGAATTTTTCCGGGTCCAGTGCCGCGCATTGGCCGAGGGTGGCGTGGATCTGCTCCTGCTGGAGACCTTCGCCTCCCTGGAGCAGTTGCTCGCCGCAACACGGGCGGCCCGGGAGACCGGCCTGCCGGTCTGTGCCTCCATGGCCTTCCTGGAGGGAGGGCGCAGCGGGGACGGAACGACGGCGGAGGCATTCTGTTCTGCCATGGAGGCTGCCGGGGTCGATATGCTGGGCGCCAATTGCGGCGCAGGCCCCCTGGAACTGGTCAAGGTGGTGCGCCGGCTGGCGGCCATGACCGCCAAGCCGATCTCCGCCTATGCCAACAGCGGTTTCCCCGAATACCACGACGGGCGCTACATCTACCGCACCACCCCGGATTATTTCGCCGCCATGGCGGCAGAGATGGCCGCTGCCGGGGCCAACCTGATCGGCGGCTGCTGCGGGACCACGCCGGAACACATCGCTGCGCTCTCGCGCACCCTGGCGGGAAAACAGCCCGCGCCGCGCATTTCCGCCCCATCTCCCACGGCAACGGGTCCACTGGAAAGCGCCCGTCCCGGCGGGGCCTCGTTCCTGGACCACTGGGGAACCCGCAAGGTCATCACGGTGGAGCTTGATCCGCCCAAGGGGATGGATTGCCGGCGGATCATCGAGAACAGCCGGCGCCTGAAAGAGGCGGGAACCGATGCCATCAACCTGGCCGAAAACCCGCTGGCCCGCCCCCGCATGGGGAACATCGCCCTGGGCAGCGTTATCCAACAAGAGGTCGGAATCGAGGTCATCATCCACGTCACCGGCCGGGACCGCAACCTGATCGGCATGCAGTCCGACATGATGGGGGCCAGCCTGCTCGGTCTGCGCACCATTCTGGCGGTGACCGGCGACCCGGCAGCCATGGGCGATCATGCAGGGGCCACCTCGGTCTTTGACCTGCACTCCTTCACCCTCATCAAGCTTTTGTCCGATATGAACCGCGGGGTGAACGCCATCGGCAACCCCTTGGGCAGCGGGACCGGTTTCACCATCGGCGCCGCCTTTAATCCCAATACGAAAAATATGGCGGTTCAGGCCGGGCGGCTGCGCAAGAAGGTGGCCAACGGCGCCCGGTTTGCCCTGACCCAGCCGGTCTATGACCCGGCCCTGTTCCTGGACGCGCTCGAACAGACCCGTGATTGCGGCATTCCGCTCCTGCCGGGGATCATGCCGCTGGTCAGCGAACGAAATGCCGAGTATCTTCATAACGAGGTGCCGGGCATCACCGTGCCGGACGCGATCCGCGCCCGGATGAAAGGGGTGGAAAAAGAGGCCGGGTGGCGGGAAGGACTTGCCATTGCCAAGGAGTTCATCGACGCCACGTTTACTGCCGCCGGCGGCTACTACCTGATTCCTCCCTTCGGAAAATGTGAACTTGCCCTTGACTTGATCGACTACATCCACGCACGAGAGAGAGAACTACGATGACACATACGCTCAAAACCGGGATAATCCTGCTCTGCTGCCTGATGACAGCGGCGTGCAGCGCACCCAATTCGACCATTCAGGAAGATTTCGTCAAAAACATGAAGATCTACAACAAGATGCTGCGCTGGCATGAAATCGAGAGCGCCGGCATGATCTACCTGACGCCGGAGCAACGAGACGAGTTCAGAAAAGCCGCCGCGGACATCAAAAAGCGGGAGGTCACCATCACCGATTTCCGCATCCTGACCACCGATTGCCTTCCCGACAAGGGGACCGGAGAGGTGGTGACCGAATTCGATTACTATATCCTTCCCTCCAACCGCATTAAAACCCTGAGCTATCGCCAGGAGTGGGTATATCGCGAATTCGACGGGCATAAGAGTTGGAAAGTGAAAAACAGCCTCCCCGTTTTCGAGTAGGGAGCGCATCTTATAAAGGGACATGACTGCGTATGAACTTCATTGAATTCGTAAGCGAAAGAAAAAAGTATGTTCTTGCGGTGGTATTGTTTTTATTATCGGTCGTACTCTACGAACAGTCATTTACCAACGATTTTGTGTGGGATGCGAATGTAACGATTACACGGGATATGGACATTCGCGATTTCAGCAAGCTTCCCGGCTATTTTACCCACGATTTCTTCTCCGGCATCGAGAGGGACGGCCAAACCGAAACGTTCATGGTCTATTACCGGCCGGTTCTCAAGATCATCCATTTGTTTGAATACCAACTTTTCGGCCAGAATCCCATTGGCTACAATGTTGTCAATATCGTCTTGAACGCGTTGATCGCGTCGGCCGTCTTTTTCGTTTTGGCCGAGCTCTCCGGCAACCTGACCGTTGCGACTCTGTCGGCCGCACTGTTTGCAGTCAATCCGTCCCACGTTGAAGCGGTAAGCTGGGCTTATTCCGATTCATACATGATGGCCATGCTTTTGTGCCTGGGATCCTTTTACGCCTATCATAAGAACAAAAACCTCCTCGCCCTGGCCCTGCTGTCCCCTGCTCTGCTCATCCATGAGCTTGCCCTCCAGGCCGTCGTCGCTTTTGCGTTCTATGAGATGACCATCAACAGGAAACCGGGCAACAATCCCGTCCGCAGGCTTTTGCCCTTTGTCGTCATCAACTTCATCTATCTTGCCGTGCGTTACCTTGTTGTGCCCAGGAATGTTCCCCAAGGGCTCGCAACGACCAACCCCATACTATCTTCCATCGTAATATTGCAGAGATATGTACGGATATTTTTTCAGCCCGATGCCCTTATCACGCTCTACCCGGTACGTTCCTTTCATTTTTCGAATGCGGAATTATTGTGTTCCGTTATGCTCTGCATCTTGGCTGCGGCAGTTGCAGCCTTCCTTGTCCGTTACAGGTTGCGGCACGAGCTGTTCTGGTTCGGATGGTTCTTTATCTGGCTCATAATTCCGTTGGCAGCGATTCTGGTCGGCAACCTCGGCGACTATTGCATGATGGACAAGTCTTTGTACTTCGCCTCGTTGGGGTTTTGCGGCGCCATTGCGTATGCAGCGACCAGTTTCGCCGCTTACCCCAACCTTAAACGGATACTGTTTATCGCCGCAGGTTTGTTGATCGTGTATCATGCCGGGTATACTTTTGCCCGCACACGATACTGGAAAAACAATATCACCTATTTTGAAAAGGCATACGAATTTGAACCTGATTTTTATGCTTTGACATCTTCTCTCGGGATCGAATACGCCACTAAAGGAGATATTCCGAAAGCCCAGCAGCTCTTCTTGCAGGCATGCCGGTTGAATCCGAACAACTCGATGATATTTGCCAATCTCGGTAACACCTTCCTGCTGACAGGTGACATCAATAATGCAAAAATGGCATACGAACGATCGGTCCGGCTTGACGCCACCAACTCCGTTCCGTTTTACAACCTCGGCTTGATCTTCGAAAAGGAAGGGAATAAGGCTGAAGCATTGAAGATGTACCATCGTTATCTAGAACTGACTCCACAGGTTCCCGAGGCCATACGCAACCAGATACGCATGCTGGAATCGACCGGCAATTAAACCTGAAAAAAACAGTTGGACCGCAAAGACGCAAAGAACGCACTGGAAAATCATTCAGTTATCTTGTCTAAGCCTTTCACCGGGGTGGATCGAACCGATATTTTGACCCGATTTTCATTATTGCGAAACTCGTCCCCTGCGGGGCGCCTTCGCGGTCCAATTCGCTAGCGCGAATTGTCAAAACATTTGAATTTCTTTGCGTCCTTTGCGTCTTTGCGGTTATCAACGGCCGGTTTTAGGTTAAGGGCTATAAGTGGAACGGTGCGGCTTCCTTCGCACCTGTGAACGCACAAGGGGAGATGATGGCACGCCTTGCCGAGCAAATAACCGCATTCTGCACCTATCTTGAGGCGGAACGCAACGTGTCGCCCCACACCCTGGCCGCCTATCGCCGCGACCTGCAGCAGATGGCGCTTTTCGCCGCCAGGGAACGGGGCGAAGATATGTCCGCCGCGGAGGTGGATCATCTGCTGCTACGGCGCTACCTGGCCCTGCTCGGCAAAACGGCCAGGAAGAGTTCCATCGGCCGGAAACTGGCGGCCATAAGGACTTTTTTCCGCTTTTTACTGCGCAGGGGGGAGATCGACAGGAATCCTGCCGAATTGACGGCCACGCCCAAGAAAGAACAACGCCTGCCGTTTCACCTTGACATGGATCAGACCACCGCCCTGATGGAGGCTCCCACGGCAGGGGAGAAGCATGTCCTGCGGGACCGCGCTATCCTGGAGCTGCTCTATTCCAGCGGTTTGCGCGTCTCCGAGCTGACCGGGCTGAATATGGGCGATCTCGACCTGTCCGGCGGCATGGTGCGGGTCATGGGCAAAGGGGGCAAGGAGCGCATCGTGCCGGTGGGCAGCCGGGCCATCCTGGCCATCCGGGAATATCTGGCCCAGCGCGGAGAGCCGGCCGGAAACGGGGCGCTCTTCCTCAACACCCGCGGACAGCGCATCAACCGCCGCAGCGTGGCGCGCATCGTGGACGCCCACGTCTTACGGGTTGCCGCCTTCAAACGCATCTCTCCCCACGTGCTGCGGCACACCTTCGCCACCCACATGCTGGAGGGGGGAGCGGATCTCAGGGCAATCCAGGAACTGCTGGGCCACGCCTCCCTGTCCACCACCCAGAAATACACCCACGTCGGCATTGACCGCCTGATGGAGGTCTATGACAAGGCCCATCCGAAAGCAAAGAAACCGGTTGAGAGTTGAAGGTTGAGGGATTTGTAGGGGCGCTGCTTGCCTACTCCGCCGAAGTAGCGTTGGCTACGAAGGCCGGGGCCGCGCCCTGGTTGAGAGATGAGAGATGTAACAAATTCAAGCAGGAAATAGCCGGACGCACATGAAAAAACCCCGCCGGCTCTGCCGGCGGGGTCGGGGAAGAGAATAAATCCCTCTGTTATTCGCACAGGTCGATCTTCACGTCCCAGTTCTTGATCTTCATGGTGCCGTTCTTCTCCAGATTGAGATGCATCTTGAAGGCCCGGTCCCACAACTGCGGTTCATGACCGACCTTGCGCTTGAGGCAGTCGGCTTTGGCCATCTCGAAGTACTCGGTGAGGATCGGCTTGTAATCCGGATGGGCGCATTTTTCGATGATGACCTTGGCGCGGTCGCGCGGACAGAGGCCGCGCAGGTCGGCCAGGCCCTGCTCGGTAACAACGCAATCCAGATCATGCTCGGTGTGGTCGATGTGCGAGCAATGCGGCACAACGCAGGAAATACCGGTCGGGTCGGTCTTGGAGGGACGCGACGACGGGGTGTGCATGATCTTCAGGAAGCCGTTGCGCAGGAAGTCGCCGGAACCGCCCAGGCCGTTAATCATGCGCGTACCGCCCACCAGGGTGGAGTTGGCGTGGGCGTAGATGTCGATTTCCACCGGGGTGTTCATGGCGATGCATCCCAGACGGCGGATCGGCTCGGGGGCGTTGGAGATGGAGAGCGGCCGCAGGGTGATCTTGCTGAAATATTTATCCCAGTTCTCGAAGAAGCGGGGGAAGCCCGGGGTCTCGGAGAGCGACAGGGAGCAGGAGGAGGCGGCGTCCAGTTTGCCCGAGTCGAACAGGTCGAGCATGGTATCCTGAAGCACCTCGGTAAAGACGGTCAGATTGTAGAACGGCCCCTTGGCCAGGCCGCCGATGACGGCGTTGGCGATGGAGCCGACACCCGACTGGAGCGGCAGCAGGTTGTCCGGCAGGCGGCCCATCTTCACTTCATGGCTGAAGAAATCGATGATGTTGTTGGCAATCGCCTCGGAGGTGTCGTCCTGCTCGGAAAAGGCACGCCCCTTGTCACGAAGCTTGGACTCGACGACGGCGACGATCTTGTTCGGATTGCACTGGCAGTAGGTGGCGCCGATGCGGGTATCGGCCTTGGTGATGCCGAGGATCTGGCGGTTGGGGGGAGTGTTGCACGAAACGATGTCGTGAATTCCCTCGAAGGAGGGCTGACCGGTATTGACCTCGACGATGATCTTGTCGCACTGCATCAGGATCTCGGGGATCACGCCGCACGAGGTCGTGGGGACCAGGCCGCCGTCCTCGGTGATGGCGGAGACCTCGATGATGGCCAGATCAAGCTTGCCGGTTTCGCTGTCCTTGGTGTAGAAGCCGTAGCCCAGGTCCTGGGCGAACAGGGAGAGGTGCTTGTCCCCCATGCGGATACGGCCTTCATTGATGCCGGCGGCGATGTTCTTGCCGGTCTGGTACGGCCAGCGGCGGTCGATCATGTCGAGGGTGGCCCAGCGGTCCTCGGTTTCGGCCCCTACCGAGGCGCCGATGAACAGGTTGAATTTCCATTTTCCCTGGAGGTTGTTCTTCTCCACGTGCTCGGCCAGGGCAATGGGGACCACCTTCGGGTAACCTGCCGGAGTAAAGCCGGACCAACCCAGGTTCATGCCCGGCTTGAAGAACTGAATGGTGTCTTCGGCCGTCATGACCTTGCTCAAAAGTGACTTGTGACGTACGCGATCTTGCAAAGTACCGTACTCGGACATCTGTTACCTCCCGTTTGCAATTAGTGTCTACAGGCTCATACCGTCCTGAACATTCGGCATACATTCCCACCCAAAATTCAACAAACCATCAATAATTTCAGGATATTACATAAATATTGATGTTATTGGCTTCGGGTAAAACCGGATTTTACGCACACAGGGTAGTTTAGTCAAGTCAAAATGTATACAGTATTCACATCCCTACTTTGCAATTGCCGTTCAATCCCGGCGCGGCGCACAAGCCCGATGGTTCTGGAACCGGTCAGTCGCTGAAATCGACCGAAACGATGGAGGAACATACCGCTTTCATGTGTGGAATCACCTCGTTCGCATGGTAGGGGTGGACTTGGTAGGCCTGCAGGTCGTCCATGGAGTCGAATTTGGTCAGCAGGGCAATATCATAGGACCGCTCCGAACGAATGACATCGATGCCGGCCTCCAGATGGCGCAGCACCGGAATCTTTCCCTGCATGCTGAGCAGTTTCCCGCGGGTAGCGGCAAGATTGTCGATTGTTGCATCGATCAGCTTGAAAAAGACGATATGGGTGATCATGGCCGGGCAACTCCTTGGTGGATGGCTTGTGGTGGCCCCGAAAGTTGGGTATCGGTATACCGCGCCGCGCCGCTGGTGTCAATGCCGCCGTTGCCGGCGCCGGCCGCGCTTGCGAATCGCCGTTGCCATGTTATAGTTTTATCGTAGGCACACAAATTCGTGGATACGGAGGTCGCCATGCCGGAAAAACTCTTGATACCGTCCGTCGAGACGAGGCTCGGCTCCCTGCTGGAATTCAGCCGCAGACGAGAGAAGGAAGCCTCATCCCCCCACAAACGCAAGGCGAGACAAACCATCACCATCTCCCGCGAGTTCGGCTGCGAAGCATTCCCTGCAACTGAACGCCTGCGGGAAATAATGGAGAAAAAGAGCGGCGAACCGTGGATACTGCTGGATAAAAGCCTCCTTGAGGAGGTTGCCCGTGATAACGACCTGTCCGCAAATATAATGAACAGCCTTGGCGAGAAAAGCCGTTTTCTGGACGAGATCCTGGCCACGTTCTCTTCCCGCTGGAAAAGCGAGAAAGACTATTTCCGGGTCCAGTGCCGCTACATAATCTCCCTGGCGGAACAGGGCAACGTAATCATTGTCGGCCGGGGAAGTTCCATTATCACCCAGCCCCTGAAAAACTGTTTCCATTTTCGCCTGTTCGCCTCCCAGGGATTCAAGGTTCGCTCCATAGCCCGGCGGCTGGGCATTGAAGCCGAAGAGGCCGAAAAACTTATTGCGCAGCGGCAGAGGCAACGGGACAACTTCATCCGCGACTTCCTGGACCGGGATGCCCACGATCTCGGTTTTTACCACCTGGTGTTCAACAACGACAAAAACGACGTTGCAACCATTGCACATACCATAGGGGAGTATGTGGCGGCCCGAAACCGCAACGCCTCATGAGAGGCTGTTGAAAAACAGCCATCTCGCCGCCGTCCTCGAAAACCCCTTGTGCGGCGTAGCCCTGCTACGCCGCACAAGGGGTTTTCTGCGGGTGCGACGATCTGACTATTTTTGAACAACCTGAATTGTTTATACGTTATTCTTCAACATCTCTGGCATGGAACAGTGCACCCCATAACTTGTAGAGGCGCACTTTGCCAAGCGCCCGGAACGGAGCAGGCAGGCTATGAAGCGGGGGGAGATTCTGGCAGGGGACGAAGGAAAACCACATAGGCGCCGCTTCCGCCCAACTCCCGCGGAGCCGGGGTAAATTCAAGCACCACCCCGCGTCCGGCGTCGCGCAGCCAGGAGGCAATCGCCTGTTGAAGCACCGGTTCACCGGGTGAATTGATCCCCTTGCCCGTAATGACCAGGGCGGCCTTCTGCCCCTTGCGGCGTGCCGAGTCCAGAAAGCGGGGCAGCGCCGCCAACGCTTCTTCTCTCGTCAGGCCGTGCAGATCGAGTTGATGGGAAACGGCAATAATGCCGCGCTTCACCTGGCGCAGGCGATTACCCGACAACAGCTTCAGCTCGTCGTCGGCCGGAACGGAATCGGCAAATTTCGTTTCCAGCTTTAAACGTCTGATCTCCTGCTGGAACAGTTCCATGGACTCCCGGTCATCGTCGGAAGAGTGCAGGGAGGAAGATGGGGCCGGCTCACGGGGAGTTGTGCCGGCCGGTTTGGCCTTTGCCCCGCTTCCCTGTTGAGCGTCCAGGGTTTTCACGCCGGCCATGGCACGCCGGAACAGCTCGGTTTCGTCTCCCCGGTCCGGCAACGGCCGGTCCCGTCCGTCACTCCGCCTGCCCCCGTCCTGCCCTGCATGCAGCGCCTTCACATCAGCCATCGCCCGCAGGAACAGGTTATTCTCCTTCTCAACCGGTTCTGCTGCACGGGCAGCAGGTTGGGGCGCAGCAACCCGTTCCTCCCGGGAGATGTCCATCCCTTTCAGGGCCATAAAATGATTGGCGTGAAACCGGTCAACCGCCGCCGGTTTCTCCTGGCGATTCTTTTTACCCATCATCCGAATCCGTGACCGCGTAAAGCTATTTGCCGGCGGTTTTTTTGCTGAGGGAGGTGAGGATCATATCCAGGACGGTCTTCTGCCGCGCTTCGAACTTGTTGAGCACCGCCAGACAGGTGCCCATGGGGCAGAGTTCGTGCAAAAAGTCGGCATCCCGCCCGGAAATGATCACCACCCGGTTTTTGTCCATCCCCGACTGGATGGCAAACGAAAGCAGTTTCAAGCCATCCATGGCCGGCATCTCCAGGTCGATCAGCAGCAGGTCATACCCGCCGGTCATGATGGAACTCAAGGCCGTTACCGGATTGTTGCGGATATCCACCTGCAGAAGAGGGTAGGCGTCATGAATGTACCCGGCCAGGAAGTCGGTGAAAACCTGATCGTCATCTATCAGTAATATTCTGCCCATGGCTTTTAATATAGTCGATTTTACAGTACCCATGAAACAAAAAAAACAGGGGGGCAGGCTGGAATGGGTATGCGGGGATTACAGCGGATGGCACGGCGAACGGTCCGGCGGGGAAAGCGCCTTGATCCGGGGCCGGTATTACTTGATGACGCGCGAGGCGCTGTTCAAGACCGTAAAGGGGAGGTTGATCCCCAGTTCCCGGGCAACGCGCATGTTGATGACCAGTTCGATCCGGCGGGGGGACAGCAGTGAAAGATGGCTTTGCTTGGCGCCTTCCAGAATACGGGTTGCCATGTCGGCAGCCAGGTGTCCCTGTTCTTCGGGATCGATTTCAAGGGACATGAGCGCACCCTTCTCGGCAGAACCGGGCATGGTTGCAAGTATGGGAATGTTGCGGCTCTTGGCACGGGCGGCAATCTTGCCGAACTGCCGGGAGGCCAAGCCGCTCTCCGTTGCGAAGACAACGTCGGAGTGGTCGAGCAGGGTAGGAAGGGCCGCATCCAAGGCAGCGGTTGAAGCGACGTTTGCCTCTGCCACGATCATGTCGTTTTGCGCAGCAAACTTCCTGATTTCCTCAAATTGCTTCAGCGATCCGTATTCGCGGGAGTTATAGATGACTCCGATCCGCCGGGACGGCTTGATGTATTCCCGGCTGTCCTTGTAGGTCTTCATCAGGGAAATCAGCGGCACCCAGGAACTGACGCCGCACATGCCCCGGTGCGGTCCGTCCGATATGAAGACATCGACGGACACTACCGGAATCCCGTTGGATTCCTTCATCGCCGTGATCGCAGCCGGCGCCCCATAGGCCACGATCACGTTGGGGCCATAGGCATTGAATTTCCTGATCGTATTGGACCAGGAAAGCGGATCGGGATTCGGCACTTGCAAAATGATCTCCACGTTGGCCGAGGTATAGCCCAAAGCGGCCAGGAACCTGATAAAGGCCTGGTGCGCCTCCCGATAGCGCGGCTGGTCGCTGCTCATGACGGCGGCAATGATCTTGTCGGCGGCATGGCAATCCAGGGGCCGGCACGCCAGGTAAAAAAGCATCAACGCTATGAAGAGGATTCGTCTGCTCATACGGCTCGTTACCACCGGGAAGTCAACAACACCAAGATTGTATGGATCGATCCGTCGTTAAGCACATCGCCGGAGTTGTACTTCCGGAAACTGTAGTTTAGCGAGCAACCGGCATATTTGGTGATCCGCCAGTCCGCTCGCGCCGTCACACCGGTTTCAACCGTATCCAGCCTGGTCAGGGAGGTGATGCCGGTGGTATCGTAATTTCCCGTCGCCCCTGCAAGGGTAAACACCTGGACGGGCACGTCAAATCGGGACGCCGAACGTACCTGCTGGATGCCGAGGGAAACGTCCAGCGGTTCGGAAACGGCATACACGGCATCGATGCCGTAGACGTGGGCCGAAGACCGATAGGTGGCGGCCACAAGAGGATTAGGATCGATAATGGTGTTGGCAAACAAAAGCGACTGGTCCGTCACCGTTCCCAGGTAGGAGTAGTTGACGGTAATGGTCAGCCGCTCCGCCGGGCTGAACCAGAGGCTCTCATTGGCCGAATTCATGCGGTTCGTCCGGGGCGGCGCATAGGTGGCGACAGGCGCAGGGGCGATGGTGGATGCCGTGTTCCATCTCTGCTCGTAGAAGGTTACTAAGCTCGTGGTAGTCCCCCAGGCCCCGTTTTTAGCGTAGGTCACAAACAGTTCGCCCTTGTGGCTTTCAGATGCCGAGGTATCCCATACCGGATTGTCGGTTGTGCTGAAGGTGTAGGCGGCTTTCACCCTGAGACCGGGGAACGGCTTCCATAAGACATTCGCCAGGCCGGTATGGGTCTGGCTGAATTCGTTGTGGATTGCCGTCGGGTCGCCGAGCGTAAAGTCGCTGTTGGGCACGTTGGTGCGGGATTCCAGGTCGGCGCGGTATTCCAGGCGGCAAGTCACCTGCTGGTTGGGGCGGTAGGTACCGGAAAGCGCGAGACTGTCCTTGACCGTGTCGATGCCGGGTAGCACCGGCAGCGCCCCCGCTGCGGTCGAGTAGGGATAGGAGACCGTTGCGGGCGTCTCCAGGTTGGTCTGCAAACGCCGGTATTTAAGGGCAAAGGACAACTCCTGCAGCGGCATGTACGTCAGATCCCCTGCCACCGACTGTACAGTCTCCGTCGGTTTGGAGGATGGGCGGGCATCCCCCCCGTCGGCGCTGTTTTCCCTCCGGGTAAGGACGTAGGCGACGGTTCCCACCAGGCCTCCGCTCATATCGGTGTAAAGCCTGATCGTGTGAGACGTCACCCTGCTGTCGGAGATGACATTGGTTGCCTGGTTGCCTGGAGTTATCGCCCCGTTGCCGGTTACGGCGAAATTATAGCGGACGTCCGGAGCCTGGTTTGAAAAGTCGCGGATACGGAAACCATAGGCGATATCAAAGAATCCCAGGTGGGCATCGACTCCCACGCTTCCTTCCCGCGTGACCTGGTTAACCTGCCGGTTGACGGAGACAATACTGTTCTGCGAAGCCCCGAAGAAGTAGTCGCCGAATGTGAGCTGGTCGGTTCCCTTGCTGCTCAGTTCCCAATACCCCAGATTGAGGTGGATGGGATTGTTGCCCAGCTTGATGCGGTTTTCCACCTGGGAAATGCCGGTGCGAAGGCCATAGCCGTCCGCGGGAGGGGGGGACTGCGTCGTCGCATATTGGCCGGTTGTTGACACGGGAAGCTGCTCCGTAAGCAGATTGTGCCAGAAGGCCTCGCTTTCCAGATGCAGCCGATAGTAGCCGCCATAGTCTAAAAGCAGGTTGGCATGGTAGTCATCCTCATTGAGAACGAAGGCGTCACCCGACAGTTTGAGGCCGGAATCGAGCATCCCGGCGGCAAGCCCCCCCGCTGCGCCGGGCTTCAGCCGCGTATAGGGCGCAGCAGCAGCGGTTGCGCCATCAGGCGTGATAAACTGGTAGCCGGCCTGGACATGGGCAAAACGGTAGGCATTGTTTTCCTGGCTTGTCTGAGTTTCATGGTTTTCCACACCTGCATCCGGGAAAGCGTCGTCGTCGGCAAAGACCGGCATAGCCGGAAATATCAGCCCTGCGCAGGCGACCAGCGCAACAATCGGTATCTTTTGGCAAGAGCGACTCGGCATGGCTTACTTCCTCAACGTCCCATACCCGCTATTGTCGGGGGTATCGGAGCCGTGGATTGCGGAATGGCAGTCGGTGCACCGGTTGGCAAAAAGCGCCTTCAAGGACGTATCGCCGTTCATCACGCTTCTGTGCCCCGGATTGTGGCACTGAATGCAGAGAAACGGCATGGCTGCCGAGAGCAGTCTCCGATTGACCGAACCATGCGGCATGTGGCAGTTGGTGCAGTTTTCGGTAACATCGCCGTGCTCGTAGACGAAGGGTCCGCTTTTCTCCATGTGGCAGCGGGTGCAGAGATCCCGGACCGTGCTTCCCTTCAACAGCTTGGGCTGGCTTGATCCATGGGGGTCATGGCAGTCGAAACAGCCCATCTTCTTTTCCCGCACCGGGTGATGGGCAAACAGGCTGAATTGTGACTTGACGTCGGGATGGCAGCCGTAGCAGAGTTCGGCCATTTTTTCGTGGCTGACCTTCTGCTGCGGACCTTCGTGCAACTTGTGGCAGGAAAAGCAGCTCAGGTCGTTGAGGGCATGGGCGCTGGCACGCCAGAAGGCCAGGGCAGGGGTCGAAGCAGCGGAGTGACACTTCAGACAGATCAATGACTGGGCCTGAGGGGGAAGATTCTTCAGGTCGAGTAGCGTGGAGACGTCGCACTTGTCCCCTTTTTCACCATAAAGCCGTTTGGTTTCCTCGATGTTGGCGATTGCCAGGCTTCCCGGCCCATGGCAGGACTCGCAGTTGACCAGCGGCAAACCGGTTTCAGGCTTGATCTGCTCGCCATGCACGCTCCGCTTGAAGTCGCTGTTGATCTTGTCGTGCTTGTGGCACTTGGCGACACAATTGGCCGTTCCCACATAGTCTGCATCCAGGCGGCCGACTATCATTTTTTCATACTCGGCAACCGGCAGGAACGGATGGGACTGCTTGAATCCGGCGCAGCCAGCGCCCAGCGCCGCCACGACGATCAGCGCGGCCCAAACGACACCCGGAAGCGCAAACCCTCTGCCAGTGCGATTATGCATCTAAATCTCCTTCAAGCCTCCGGGCAGTCATCGGCCCCCCTGGATTCCCTTGGTCGTCGTGCGGATGAAACGCTGCACGGCCTGATTGCTGCTGTTCCGTATCTGGTCCGGCGTGCCGGTCTCGATAATCTCTCCGTGCAGAATCATGGCGATGCGGTCGGACAGGTACAGGGCGAAATTCAGGTCATGGGTGACGATGATCGTCGTATTTCCGGTCCTTTTCTTCAGGGAGAGGATGGTCTCCGCCAATTCATCGGTGGTCACCGGGTCCAACTCTGCGGTCGGCTCATCGTAGAGAACCAGGTCCGGTTCCATCGCCAGGGAACGGGCTATGGCAACCCGCTTCCGCATGCCGCCCGACAGTTCCGAGGTCCGCAGCCCTTCATTCCCTTCCAGCCCCACAATGGCCAGCTTCTCGGCGATAATCCCGCGAATGCGCTCCTCGGGACAGACGCGATGCTCCCGCAGCCAGAGCCCCACATTTTCGGCGACGGTCAGCGAGTTGAACAGGGCCGACGATTGAAACACCATGCTGCTGCGGAACGTCTGGGGCAGAGGTCTGCCATTGTGGAACACCGGTTGCCCGTTAAAGTAGATCTGACCGCTATCCGGCGTTTCCAGGCGCATGATGTGCCGCAGCAGGATGCTTTTGCCCGTGCCGGAGGGGCCGATTATGGAAAAGGTCTCTCCCGGCGCGATATCCAGGTCGATATCTTTCAGGACATGGTTGCTGCCAAAATATTTATTCAGTTTTTCTATTCGGACGTCAACACCGTGAACAGGCATGGAAAACTCTCGAAAAGATATTTTATGCAGTATACATGCCAACCAATCTCAAAACAGGTACCCCGACCTGTGGGTAAAATATCGCTTATGCCGATAAATAAAGGCCGTCAGCAGTGTAATGGCCACTACGACCGACAGGTTATTGAGCGCCAGACCGCGGGCATCAACCGGCCGGCCGATGGCATTTTCCAGCTCTCCCGCGGAAATACACACCAGATTGGTCAGTGTATTCACCACTTCAAAGGCGTTGTATGCCATCAACAGGTACCAGGTCAGGGTTTGGCGCTTCATCAATCCGAGGAACAGGTAGAGGCAGACCAGGCTGTCCGCGAAAACCAGCGCCTCTGCCGCCCGCCCCTGGTAAATCGTTCCCAGGAATGGAAAGGGATAGCCGAAGCTTGACATGGTCAGCATGAAGAAAAACAGGTACAGCCCGCCCAGCAAAACCATGCCCAAAGGCCGCCGTTCCTCGTCGTCGTGGTCGATTTCTTCCATGAATGCTCCGGAAAGCCCTTATTTATTATTTTGCCTCCTGATGAGAACGAATCTCCCGCTACTGTCATTCCGGCAGGCTTTAAGCCGGAATCCAGATTTTAAACTGATTGAAATAACATGGATCCCCGATAGAACCATTCGGGGATGACATCTTATAGCGGGAGATCAATACTAATCAGGTTTTGCCTTATCCTGCCTGTTGCTCCGCAGCATGTTGCTCAAGACAACGCAAACGAAGATGACAACCAGGATGAACCCTATGAAAATCCAATCGGCGGTGCTGAATCCGAACATTACCGGCTCCTTCCGAATGCTTCCGCCGCCTCGTTCACCATGCCCAGCTCCTGGTAACAGGTTCCCAGCAGGAAATACACCTCACCCATGGGAAACTGTTCGGCAAAGAAGGGGTCCGCCAGGATATCTTCAATAATGGCAGCTGCTTCATCGTTGCGCCCGGCGCTGCGTTCCTCCAGCGCCACCGCAAGGGCCGTCAGATAATCCAGGGGGGGGACCAGGGGGAGCTTTCCGGCTAAAATTGCAGCGATGCGTGCTTCAAGCCGGGACCGTTCGCCTCCGGCCAACCCGGGCAGCGCCTCGGTCCAGACCTCGGCCGCCTGGCCGTATCGCCCCACCACGTACAGGGCCTCTCCGTATTCATAGGCAACATGGCTGTCGGGCGCGCCAAGTTCCTGGGCCTTCTTCAGATGCCTCTCCGCTCCGTACCAGCTCTCCACGGCCTGTTGCAGCGCAGCGAGGCGCGTACCCCTTTCGGCAAAGGTTCGGCCTATCTCCACCTGTAAACCGGCGTTGGCAGGATCGAGCAGGGCAAGTATCTTGAGAAACGTGATCTTGCGATCCAGATACGGGCTGTCAACCTCTTTTGCGTCCAGCATGATGATTTGCCCGCCCAGTTCGGAAACGATATGGGGATAGGCATCTTTCAACACAGCGGCGTAGTCGGCGGCGTGGGCGCATTCGGGATCGAGGCGCAACGCCTGATAGATGCCGCGGCCCACCATGTCATAGTCGGGCGCCCCGCCCTGCAGTGAGGCAAGGTCCTCCTCCAGGAGCGGAATGGGAGGTTTTCCTTCCCAGGAAATGGTCACACGGCCGTCGCGGCCGCTCAAGGTATAACCGGCAGGCGGCGTAATGTAGCCGATGCCGTTCAGCGGTGTTGGTGTCGAAGTCGGAACTTCCGGGCTGTTCATCTGATCTCCTGCTCCCTTCCGGGAAAGGTATTTATGCCGGCATGCACGCCGATCATCTTGTAAATCTGCACCTCATCCCACGGTTCGTCCAGAACGCCATCGTGAATGGCCCAGCTCCGCCCGCGCACGGTGAGTTCCTGACCTGGCATGCGAAAGGGAGTGGAACCATTCAGCCGGGCACGATAACGGCCTCCCGGCTGAAATTCCCGGTCGATCTCCATCATAAGGCGCTTGCCGCGCAGGTAGTCGAAACCGTATCTCTCATAACGGATGGCGTTGTCGTAGCTCAACGGTTCGGCCACGATCATCTCCATTCCCAAAGCATCGGTAAATCGCTCCAGAAGCGGAAAGAATTCGGCAAACAGGCGCAATCCGCGACGGGTCTGGTTGGGAAACAGGCCGTCCTGCATGGCGCGCAGTTCTTCGGGCAGGTTGCGCCCGCGGGAAGCGAACCAGTTCCTTCTGCCGTTTTCATCCACGTCCACATCGTACCGGGGCGCGGACGGATCGCTGATGATACAGAAGGAAAGCTCCATCTGGTGGTACTGGGTATCGGCCAGTTCGAGAAAAAAGACCGTATCGGCATCATCAGGCCGGGCGCGGAGTTCGATACGCAACAATGCAAGCCCGGAGGGCGCGATGATGGTGGCAAGGCGTTCCCCTGCCCCGTTATGGGCGCCGTCGGCAGCCAGCCCCAACAGGTGGCGCAGGCGCAACGGCACGAGCGAAACGTAAAGCGCTTCTTTTTCACCGTCATCCAGCCGGTTGATGGCCATCAGAGAGCGCAGCGGCCGGCCGGCTGCATCCAGCAGTTGGCTATTTCCCGGAAGTTTTGCCATATGTTCCAATTATACCAGGAAAGATGGCCGCCTTGATCCGCGCGATGCTTTTTTCCACCGCAGCCAGGGCCTGATTGCGTTCGGACTCCTCGGACCAGTGCATGGCATCCAGCAAGGCCCGGTGGGGATAGCCCAGCGGTCCGATTTTTTTGACAAAGGAAGCCGGCAGACGGGGATTGATCTCGACGCCGTTCATCACCGCCCAGGCGATGGTCCAGGCTCGGGCAGTGTTCATCAGGTCATATCCGCCGCCGCCCAGCGCAATCCAGGGTATCTTGAGCGCTTTGAGCTTGCGCATGATATAGCTGTAGCTGTGGGTCGTGATCTCAAGCCTGGTCAGCGGGTCGGTGCGAAAGGCGTCGGCGCCGATCTGGGTGACGATGACATCCGGATCATAGGCCGCCATGAGGGGGTAGGCCACTTCATCGAAAGCCTTCATATAGAGGGCGTCGTCGGTGTGCGCGATCAACGGCACGTTGACCGAATAGCCCCGGCCCTTGCCGTGGCCGATTTCGTTCTCGAAGCCGGTTCCGGGAAAAAAATAGATGCCGCTTTCGTGCAGGGAAATGGTCAAGACGCGGTCATCGTCGTAGAAACCTTCCTGCACGCCGTCGCCGTGGTGGGCGTCGATATCCAGATAGACAACCCGCCGCCCCCTCGCCACCAGCCAATTGATGGCCAGTACGGCATCGTTTATGTAAGAAAAACCCGAGGCCCTGGCCCGATGGGCATGGTGCCAGCCGCCGGCCAGGTTGAAGGCGACATCGAACCCCTCTTCCTCCACCAGCCGGGCCGCCTCAAAGGTCGCTCCGGCGCCCAGTGCCGCGCAATCGTAAAGCCCTTTGAAAACGGGGCAGTCGGCGTCGCCCAAACCAAAGCGGAAGTCGGCCCGAGGTTCGTCGGAAATGCTGAATTCCTTGAGGCGCGACACATATTCAGGGGTATGAAAGGTCAGCACCAGTTCATTGTCGATCGGACGACAGTCGCGAATCTCCATCCCCGGCAGCTTCAGCAGCCCATAGGCATCCATCAGGTCCCGTACGAGACGGTAGCGTTGCAGCTTGAAGGGATGGTCGTCTCCGTAGCTGAAATTGCCGAACAAAGGCGAATATATCAGGGCGGTGCGTTTGGCCGGCACAACGACTCCTCTGCTGAATGACACGCAAGGCCTTGGCATAATGCCTCATTTTTTGGTGTTCGTCTATGGGGAAAACCGGACGAATCAGGCTTGATTATTTTGAAAGAAAACGGGATTACTTCCCGCGACTCACCAGGGGAAATATCTCGTCGCAGAGGGCGCGGTATGCCGTCGCCGCCGCGCTGGCGCGTGAATAGGCCAAAAGCGGCATCCGGTGCAGGCCCATCTTTTCCACATCCGCGGAAAACGGGATCGCTGTCTTCAGGAAGCCCGGATAGGACGCCGGAAGGTCGTCCATGATCTCCCGATGCATCCTGTTCCGCTTCTGGACCATGGAGAAAAACGGGCGGAGCATCCCGGCCGGCAGTTCTTCGTCCCGGAAGAAACCGGCCAGTTGTTCCAACGTCCTCCGCGAAAGCACGGTCGGGATGACCGGTACCAGTATCGCATCCGATGCCCGGAATACGTTCTCCGAGAGAAGCGTGATGTTCGGCGGGCAGTCCATGAGGATCACGTCGTAATCGGGCTTGAACTCTTCCAGCACTTTCCTGAGCTGCCTGCGGCGCTTCGCCATGCCGTCCAACAGGATGTCGAAATGCCGGTAACCCAGATTGGAGGGGATGATGTCGAGACCGGGGAAGTCGGACTCCCGGATGTTGCAGCGGAGCCCTTCCGCCAGAGCGCCCGCGTCGCGCATTCGGAACTTCTCTGCCCCGGCCACGCGAAAATAAAAGGTGGCAGCCCCCTGGGGGTCCAGATCCAGAAGCAGGGTCCGGTGTCCGGCTTCGCGAAGCGCGAACGCCAGGTTGACCGCAAGTGCCGTCTTTCCCACCCCGCCCTTGATGCTGTAAGAAGAGAGTATTTTCATTGTCGTGCGGTCCTTTTCGTCCCCGTTGCAGGGACGCGGGCCTGCTTGAAGGTTTGTTTGAAGGCTGCGGCCGTCGAGCCGCCGCAGAACCCTTCAAGGGCCTCATCTATAAGGCCGCGCGCCTGTTGCTGCCGGTGGTGGAGCATAGCCACGAGCCCGCCTACGGCCAGGGCAGCCTTGGTTCCGGACCGTTTCTGCCCCCAATAATTCATCAGTGATCTCTGCTGCACCAATGCGTCGTTGAACTCACCGAGACGATTCTGCAGCCGGCGCAGCAATCTCAACAACTCCGCACCTTCTCCACCGGGAATGAGTTCGGCGAAGAATTCCATGAGATAGCGCAGTTTCTTGCACTCTATACGGAGCCGATGCACTGCCTCGTCAGGTGTTTCGGCCCCAATGTTCGCCGCGATCCGGCGGATCTTCCGGTAACGTTTGAGGATCCGGCGGAAAACCAGCGCACCTACCGGGAAACAAGCCGCAGGAGAAGGCTCGTGGACGGTTTCCGGAGCAAAGAACTCCTTCACCTCCCGGAAAAGCCGGCGAGTGGACTCTGCGCCCATGGCCAGGGATATCCGCCTCACCTCCTGTTCCCGCTCCGCCGAGAAATCCTTGAACATCCCGTCCAGGGCCGGGCGGAGTATCGGGGGCAGCAACTCCCGGTATTCGTCCCGCGCCAGGAGGTACACATCCAGGTCGCGCAAGCGGTTGGTCTGCCGGGCAAGATCTCCGAGGACAATGCGTATGCGCCGGGTCTCATCGGCCGGATACGCGTCCTTCACCAGGCTCAGCGCCGATCGCACCTTGCGCAGGCAAATCCGGTAATCGTGAAGGAATTCCGTGTCCAGGTCGCTCACTATCCCCGGCACGTTGCTCTCGGCGATCTCAAGAATGGCACGTACAATCCGCCCCACGCCCTCCCGGGCCGGCGTATCCATCTTCAGGCCGAAGACGGGCCGCAGGGTATACAGCCGGGGCATACGTCCGACGTGACGCAACAGTGCTTCCAAAGGATCGTCCCCGGATGTCAGCGCACCGCGCCGGACAAGGTGCTGGACCAGCCGTGCGGCTTCCGGCTCGTAACCGGTCAAGGGCAGCACCCGGCAGGAATGGACCAGATCCTCGCCTCGCCCCTTCCCTGCGGAAAGCGAAGACCACTCCAGCCGGCACACGATCTTCCCCTCACTATTACGGGCATCACACCGGCGCAGACGGAAAGTCCCCTCCGCCACCTGCGCAAGCCCCCGCAGCCCGAGCATCCCTTCCAGGCGCGCCCGCATCGCCCCGGTCTCAAAATCCTTCCAGAACCGCCTGTCCCCGGCCCGCTCCTCGCACAGCACCGCCCCCGGCCACCCCCCCTCGCGGGCGCACAGGTAATACGTCCCGCCGGTGCTGTAAAGAATGTGCCCGTTGAACCACAGGCCCCATTCAAAGGTATCCCAGAACGCAAGGACCCGCGACTCCTGGGGATGGATGTCCACCTCCCATTTTCCTTGCAGACACTCCGGCCCTACACCCTCCGGGAGCGCCAGACAAACCGATTTCCCGTTCAGCACCTTTCCTCCACTCTCCGATCCCTCGAAAGACGTTGCCCCCATTCCCGCCATAATTATACCTCAAAATCCGGGATATGCGCGATACGGGTTGCGCCTCCGGCATACATTGCAATTACTCGCCATCCCCGTTGCAATAAAATATTGTTGCCGTTATTGCCGGTAACTTGATACGGTTGGAGAAAGGAGTACATCATGAGCGATACCATCATCCGCGCCTTGAATGCCTCGGGCGGAATACGTGTGCTGACCGGCAGCGTCGGCAGCCTTGCCCGGGAAATATGCTCGCTGCAACAGGCGTCGGCCACGGTAAGCGTGGCCCTGGGCCGCGGACTGGCGGGCGGCGCACTGCTGGGGGCCATGCTCAAGCCGGGCCAGAGGACAGCTCTCAAGTTCGAGGGGAACGGCCCCATGCGCAAAATGATCATCGAGACGGAATGGGACGGAGCGGTGCGGGGATGCGCCGGCAATCCCGCGGCCGAAGCCGAACCGCGTAACGGGAAATGGAATGTTCCAGGAGTGTTGGGGCATGCCGGCTTTCTTACGGTAACCAGGGACCTGGGGCTGGGCGGGGAGCCGTACCACGGCATGGTGCAACTGCGCACCAGTGAAATCGGCGACGATCTGGCCTATTACCTGACCGACTCCGAGCAGGTCCCATCTGCTGTCGGTCTCAGCGCTTCTCTGGATGGGGAAGGGGGCATCTCGCTGTGCGGAGGTTTCCTGGTGCAAGCGCTGCCGAAGGCCGATCCGGCCGAGATCGACGCCATGATGGCCCGGATCGCGGAGATGCCGCCACTCTCGGCGCTTTTGCAGGAAGGGGGCGCCACGGCGATCATGGCAAGCCTTTTCGATGGCATGGCCTACAATCTGCTGGAGACACGTGAGCCGTTCTTTCGCTGCGGCTGCGGCAGGGACAAGGTCGAACGCGCGTTGCTGACGCTGGGACCGGATGTAATCAACGATATGCGCGAGCAAGAGCGCGGGGCCGACATAACCTGCGAGTTCTGCCGTCAGCACTACCGTTTCGGCGAGGCCGACCTGGAGACGCTTGCAGCCCGCTCCTGCGCATCGGCCGGGGCCTGATGCATGCGGACCATCAAGCTGACGATCGAATATGACGGCACCCGCTATTCCGGTTGGCAGATACAGCCCAACGGCCTGGCCATTCAACAGGTAATTGAGGAGGCCCTGGAACGGCTGACCGGCGAGCGGGTGCGGCTGCGGTCGTCGGGGCGTACCGACGCCGGCGTGCATGCCCGCGGCATGGTGGCGGCCTTTGCGACGCACCGGGATATGCCGTTGCGCGCATTTGTCGAAGGGACCAACCGTTTCTTGCCGGACGACATTGCGGTCATCAGCGCCGGCGAGGCTCAGCCCGGTTTCAAGCCGATCGGAGACGCTCTGGCCAAACACTACCGCTACACCATCCGCGCCTCCCAGATTCGTTCGCCGCTGCACCGCCTGTATGCCTGGCACATTAAGGAAATGCTCGACCTCGACGCCATGGAGGAGGCCCTGGCGGCATTTGTGGGACGGCACGATTTCGCTGCGTTCCGGGCCTCCAATTGCGTATCGAAAACCACGGTGCGGCGGATCGACGCCGTCACCCTGAGCCGGGATAATGGCTTCATCTTCATTGACGTCGTTGGCGAGGGGTTCCTGAAAAACATGATCAGGATCATGGTAGGGACCGTGGTGGACGTGGGAAAAGGGCGTTTTGCACCAGGCCATGTCGCCTGGCTTCTGCAGAGCCGGGATAGAAAACAGGCCGGCGTTACGGCGCCGGCCTGCGGACTCTGCCTGATGGAGGTTTTTTACCCGCAGGGCGCCGACACCTGAACCGGCGACGCCCCGTGCCTCTTTTCGCCTGAAAGGCCTCTGCCGCGGGCTATTCGGCCAGCAGTTTTTTGACCAGGAACTCCATGGATTCGGCGGTCTCGTCGGAATACCCCCTGAATACTGCGGCAACCTTGCCTTTCTTGTCGATAACGATCATGGCCGGCACCATGCGGACGCCAAACGCGTCGGTAAGCGTGTCTTCGGCCTGGGCAACGGGATAATTGATGTGGTGTTCCGCGGTAAATGATGCGAGAACCCCCTCCCCGTCCCTATCCACACTCATGCCCAGTATTTGCAGCCCCTGTTTCCCGTATTGCCGGTTCATCTTCACCAGGTGGGGTATGGACTCCCGGCAGGGCTGGCACCAGGTCGCAAAAAAATCAATCACCAGCACGCGGCCCCGGTAGTTGTCCATCGATACCGGCTGCCCCGACGTGGTGACCACCCTGAATGGGGGAACCGGCTGTCCCCGAAGGGTGGCCGCCGTGAGCCGGGCCGGCAACAACGCCACGAGCCCTGCCAGGGCAAGACCCGTGACATACCGGCAGGCTGACCTGATACGATTCACAGCAGCCTACAGCGCCTTGGCAATCAGGGCATCAAGCTGCGACCTGGGGACCGCCCCTACGACCTGGTCGATGACGGCGCCCCCCTTGAACAGGATGATGGTGGGGATGCCGCGCACGCCGTATTTGGCAGGAGTGGACTGATTCTCGTCCACATTGACCTTGCCGACCTTGACCTTGCCGGCATATTCATCGGCAACGGCATCCACGAGCGGAGAGATGGCCTTGCAGGGAGCACACCATGTAGCCCAGAAATCGACGAGCACCGGGATATCGGACTGGATCACTTCGTGATCAAAGTTGGCATCGGTGAAAGCAATTACCTTTTCACTGGACATAACAAACATCTCCTTTACATGAGTTTATATCTATAAAATCATATACCAGCCGGGGAAAAAATCAAGGATTAACTCAGCCCTGATCCCATTTGTTGAATTACGCGCCAAAAAGTTGTATCCTGTCAATTCTCCGATTAAATTTTAGGAACGCCCATGCCCTGCCTTGCGCTGAACATAGATATGCGAAAGAAAACCGCGCTGATCGTGGGGGGCGGCAAGGTTGCAGCCCGCAAATTGCAGGCGCTGCGCGAGGCAGGGGCACACGTCCGGATTGTCGCCCCGGAGGTGGCAGCCGGGATTCGCGCCCAGGAAGCCTCCGGCGCCGTGACGGTGCGCACCGGTTGTTATGAAACCGCCGACCTGGACGGTATCGCCCTGGTAGTGGCCGCAACGGACGACAACGATGTGAACCGCAGGGTAGCGCAAGAGGCCGGCTTACGGGGCATTCTGGTGGCCGTTGCCGGTCAGCCGGAGGCAGGCGACTGCCATTTCCCCGCAATCCTGCGGCGGGGAAATTTGGAAATTGCCGTTTCTACGGGTGGACGCTGTCCGGCGCTCGCCGCCGAGGTGCGTGACCTCATCGCCGGTGTAATCGGCAACAATTACGCCGGCCTCGTGGAGGAGATGGCTGCGGAACGAGAAAAGCTATTGACGGAAGGGAACGGCAGCACATACAATAAAAAGGTTTTATGCGCGAAGGCGAAACGCCTGATCGCCGAGCTTTCAGAACGCAAGGACATTCCATGAGCCAGATCTTCTTCTATTGCACGCTGGTGCTGTACGTCTGCGGAACAGCGCTCTACCTGGGCTATCTGCTGCATACGACGCAGGGGGTGGCTACCTGGGCAGGCCGGCTGGTCACTGCCGGTTTCGTGACCCATTCCCTCTCCACTATCCATCGCTTCAACTCAGCCGGCTACCTGCCGATCACCAACATGCACGAGTCCCTCTCCTTCTTCAGCCTGGTCATCGTCGGAGCATTCATCGTGTTTGTGCGCAAGTACAAGATTGCCATCCTCGGTTCGTTCGTCATCCCGCTGGCGCTTCTCATGATCATCGCATCCAGTTCGTTCCCGTCGGCCATCCATGAAATCAACCCGGCCCTCAAGAGCGGCTGGCTATGGGTGCATACCACCATGGCCTTCGTCAGTTATGCCACCTTCACCATCGCGTTCGGCGCTGCCGTGATCTATCTGATCCAGCAGCATTTTCTCAAAAAGAAGAAATTCGGCGCCCTGTTCCAGAAGCTCCCCTCCCTCGACACCCTGGACGACATCAACTATCGCTGCCTGACCATCGGCTTCCCCCTTTTGACGGTTGCCATCATTTCAGGGGCCATCTGGGCCGAAAAGGCGTGGGGCACGTACTGGAGCTGGGACCCCAAGGAGACATGGTCGTTGATCACCTGGTTCATCTATGCCGCCCTTCTGCACGGCCGCATGACCACCGGCTGGCGCGGCAAACGGGCCGCACTGCTTTCCATAGCAGGATTTCTGATCATGCTGTTCACCTTTATCGGGGTTAACCTGTGGTTGCCCGGCCTCCACAGTTATAACAAGTGAACATGGACACCCGTTGTTTCCGCAAGTATTACATGCTGTAAGGAATGCGTGCTGAATGAATATTATCGTCGTTGGCCTCTCCCATAAGACCGCAACCGTTGAAATACGGGAAAAAGTGGCCTTTTCGCCCAATCAGATCGAGAAACCGCTCCGCGAACTGGTATCCCTCGACGAGATCGTCGAAGGGGTGATCGTCTCCACCTGCAACCGGGTTGAGATCTACGCCACGACCCGCGACATCGCCGGCGGCATCGCCAGGATCAAGCGCTTCATGGCCGATTACCATCATATCCCGTTTGAAGTTCTTGAATCCCATCTCTACAGCCACCACTCCGAAGCCGCCATCCGCCACGTCTTCCGGGTAGCGTCAAGCCTCGACTCCATGGTCGTGGGAGAACCCCAGATCCTGGGCCAGATCAAGACATCCTACGGCTATGCCGCGGAATACAAATCCTCCGGCATCATCCTGAACCGTTTTCTGCATAAGGCGTTTTCCGTTGCCAAGCGGGTCCGCACCGAAACGAAAATCGCCTCCTCAGCCGTTTCCGTGGCCTTTGCCGCGGTAGAACTGGCCAAAAAGATACTCGGCAATCTGTCCGACAAGACCGTGATGCTGATCGGCGCCGGCGAGATGTGCGAACTGGCTGCCAAGCATTTTCTGAACAGCGGCGCCCGCGGCGTGATGGTGACCAACCGCACCTTCGAGCGGGCCGAGCGCCTGGCCGAAGAATTCGACGGCGAAGCGGTCCCTTTCGAGGAACTCTTCCAGCACCTCCATCGGGCCGACATCGTCCTGTCCTCCACCGGCGCCCCCCATGTCATCATCGGCCCCAGGGACGTGGAGGAGGTGGTCAAACGACGCCGGTTCAAGCCGATGTTTTTCATCGACATCGCCGTGCCGAGGGACATCGACCCCAAGGTGGACGACCTGGAGAACGCCTATCTCTTCACGGTCGACAACCTGCAGGAGATCGTCCAGGCAAACCTGGCACAGCGCAACCTTGAGGCTGAGAAGGCCGAAGAGATCATCAATCAGGAGATCGGCCAGTTCTTCAAGTGGCTCTCTTCCCTTGAAGTCACGCCCACCATCGTCGCCCTGCGCAACCACTTCGACGAGATCCGCAAGGCGGAACTGGAAAAGACCCTGGCCAATTGGAAGGATCTGCCCCCAGACGCCGAAAAGCGCCTGGAATCCCTGACCATGGCAATGATGAACAAGCTGCTCCACACCCCCACAACGGTGCTGAAGAAGGCCGGCCAGGGGGGGCGCGTCGATCTGTACGTGGATGGATTGCGGCAACTTT
>Ga0187771_10000266_pt1 | contig 30462 bp, 26 predicted proteins | sample 0116_SJ02_MP15_1_FD_133139 | JGI IMG/M metagenome (GOLD analysis project Ga0187771, IMG submission 133139) | Tropical peat soil microbial communities from peatlands in Department of Meta, Colombia - 0116_SJ02_MP15_10_MG | ecosystem: Environmental > Terrestrial > Soil > Wetlands > Peat | place... | reverse complement strand
GCTGCGTGTGGTCTCAAGATCGGAGTGGCCAAGAATCGCCTGAGTGCCGAGCTTCGGCGGGCGGTCAGGACTCCTCTGCCTTCCGCCTCGAAGAGGTCCATGTGTGCCCTCTTTGCGAGGGTAAGGCGACAGCAAAAAGAGAGCTCATTTGTGATCTGTCAAGGTCCTGGTCCCTGCCAAGCCCCGCAGAGGGATTGCTCTAACGCATGGGCGGTGCGTACATCAGCCCGCCCTGAGTCCAAAGGTTGTTGGCGCCGCGTGGCAGCTTCATCGCCGATTCCGAACCCAGGTCTCGCTCGAACATTTCGCCATAGTTGCCCACGGCTTGGATCACTCGTGCTGCCCAGTCATCGTCCAGGCCGAGAAATTGCCCGTAGCCGTGCTGTGCCCCGAGCAAGCGACGAATCGTCGGGTCGTCGCTCTGCTTCATTTGGGCGAGGTTCGCCTGCGTTACTCCGCTCTCCTCGGCTTGGATCAACGCGTTCACAACCCAGTTGATGATCTCGCCCCATTGCGGGTCGTCCAGCCGGTAGGCGGGTGCCAAGGGGTCCTTGGCGATGACTGTCGGAAGAATTTCGTAGTCGCGTGCCTTGCTCTTGAACGCTATGCGCTCGTAAGCCAGCTGCGACACATCGGCGGAAACGGAGGCACAGTTGCCCGTCACGAAGGCCGCTTCCATTTCTCCCTCTTCCTGAAACGAGAAGGGCAGCCACTTGATCTGTTTGCGCTGCAGGTAGCCTTGCAGTTGAATCTCGATCTCCGTCCCGCCCAAGAAGCAGATTTTCTTGCCCGTCAGGTCATTGGCGGAAACAATCCCCAAGTTCCTGTTCGCCAGGAACCCCTGGTAGTCATAAAAGATGGGCCGCGTAAAGGCGATTCCCGTGTTGGTTGTATTGATGAAGGTCGGGGAGCCCGTGGCAAGCAGCGCGATTTGGCCCGACTGCAAGGCCTTCAGGGCATCCTGTTCATCGCGGTACGGCACAACCGCAAACCTGGCATTTGCCCCCAGTACGGCCACAGCCACGGCCTTGCAAATGTCCTGGTCAAGAGCGGTGTGGTTCCCGTGCGCGTCTTCTGTGGAATACTCGGGCAGCTCTGTATTCATGCCGCACGCGAACGTGGCCGCGGCCTTGATTTTCTCAAGCGTAGGACCAGCGAGCGCCGCCGGCGTCATCCCCGCGATCAGCCACACGCCACAAGCAAGAAACCTCCATGTCCGAGCCATGCAGCCGTTTTCCTTTCTGGCATCGCAGCCGAGCCCAACAATAAGAAGAGGGCGACCGGAGGGTGGGCCCGGTCGCCGCTGGAATGAGCTAAGTAAGGCTTTCAGTTCGACGGCCAACTGCCCGACGTCGGAAGCCCTGGGTTGGTGCTGGGACGCGGATTGAAGTCCGCCGGCGCTGGGTCAATCACCTTTCCGTGCACGTAATCGGTCGGGAGGATGTGCAACACTTTGCACCCCTGCGCGCCGTAGTGCGGAAGAGTGACCGCCTCGCTGTGGGTGATGATGGCGTATTCCGCTGGCAATTTCGGCAACCACCCCAGTAAGCGCGCGTTGTCAAACGCCAAAAAGAGGTCGCCTACTTCGGGCGTGTTGTCATCGGCCGGCCCCAAATACTTCTGCCCGTAGGTCGCCTCGCCTAGCTCACGGGCATTGGCTTCATCGGGAAGATCGGCGAGTGGAGTCAAATTGAAGAGCTCGTCAATGAACTTGATGATAGAACTGTGTTCCGTCGGTTCGTGAGAGATGGCGTGCACCAAACTGTAGGGCGAGATCACCAGCGCGGGGATCCGCGGCCCCTGGTTGAGAGCATCGCCTACAGGATCGAAGGAACGGATCTTCGGCACGGCGTGATCGTACAGCCCATCCGTTTCGTCGTAGGTGATGATAATGGCGCTCTCCGGCCAATACTTGCTGCCAGCGATGGCGTTGATGGAGTCCGCCAGCAACGCCTCGCTGATTTGCGCGTCGGAGTAGCCGGGGTGGTCATCGTTCCCGAGGAAAGCGGCTTCTACCGCTTTGCTCGGCGAGCGCGGAACGAGGTTGTCCAGATTGCCGTATCCGCCACGAACGTAGAAAACCCCTCCCTCTGGCGGCAGGGCATTCGCCGTGATCGCAGCGAAGAAGTCGCCCAAGCCCTTCAAATGCGCCTGTGTCTCGAACGCGTTGTTAGCTTCGTAGCCGAAGTATTGCGGGCCGTTGTGGTGCGCGATGTAACTGGCATACGTCGGCTTGCTGGTGGGATCGGTGGACTCGTGATCATAGCCCTCCTGGTACCAGACCCAGTTCACCGGCTTGTTCTTGTCACCGAGGATTTTTTGGATGTCGCTCTGCACGTCGGCCAAGTCCAACGCCGGATCATTATCCTTGAGAGTGATGCTTTGGATTTGGTTGCCCATGAAGGAGAGCGGCAGGCTGGCAAAGGTGAGATTCGAAGCAGGGGACTTGGTTTCGGCTGCGCCGCTTTCGGTCGGCTGGAATATCCCCGGCGGATCCAGTAGCGCCGCCAGGGCATTGCCCCAGTAAGGCTGCGCGTCCCCGGTGACCGGCAATTGTCCGTTTGCATATATGCCCGTGCCGCCCAAAGCCAGATTCGGGTGCAACACCCACTGGGTCATGCCCGACTGGCCCGCGATCATGGCGATGGCGTTTGGCGTAGACGGCCCGATCACCGTGTCAAAGAAATTGTCCAGGAGCGTGAACCGATCCGCGTATTGCCACAAAAATGGAACCGTATCGCAATCCACGTGGCTGAGCACCAGTTCGCCCTTCTGCACCTGTGCTTGCGTGGGGTGCGGACCCGTGTAGGTCGTTCCATCCGCGCTCAAGGTTCCGCCGGTTATTCCCTCTTCTATGAAGGCGTAGCGGTCGTTGCGAGCGACGTTGCTGGGGTCCAGATCCATCTTGTTGTCCATGGCCACGTGCCCGTGATTCACGGAGTCTGTGTCCTCGGGATTCAGCAGCACAGCATTCCCGCTGACGTCCGTTACCGACTGGGGAATCAGGAAGGGGGAAATCGTCCCCACAGTGCCATCCGTTTTGACGATTGGCTGCACAAAACCGGAAGTCTTGCTCCCAGCTTGCGAGAACAACCCTCGCGCCCCAGGATAGGTGCCGAAGTAAAAATCAAAAGAACGGTTTTCCTGAAAGAGAACGAATACGTACTTGATGTGCTGCCGCAGCAATGCAAGTTTTTGCTGGTGGCTCAGGTAAGGAAACTCTTCCACGCGACGCGTATATCGGGCAACTTCATCGCTGGACCTCGGTGCAATTTCCACAAGTTGCTTGTCGCTGGCCCCGTCATTCCTCTCGTCCTGGGCCATTACCGCGGCGGGCTGCAGCAGCAAACCCACAGCCGCCAGGCAAGTGCAACCAGTCTTTACCCAGTTCTTTGTGTGCATAGATGTTCCTCCTCATGAATTGCTTCGTACCCTTGGAATTCCCTTCGCCGCTTCCCGGCGGCCACTCGTCAAGCGTGGGAAGAGGCACGGGAGCAGCTAGAACTAACAGGAGGGCGTGAAACGGGATTTTAATTGCTGTAAAAAGCTGATGAAGTCTCCGGGAAGCACTCCGGCATTTCTGACCGTGTGGAACGGCTCCGATTCTTGGCAGCCACGACAGGAGCCGCCGCTGGCTCCCCCGAACCGTCCAGACGGGAGTCTTCAGCCGACACTGACGGGCCCCGGTGGACCGAGTTGAATGCCTTGCCTCTGGTCGCCCTGGCCTTGTAGTTGCAAATCAACTGCATCCCTCTGTACAACCGCAAAGCTCAAAGGGGACATTATCTAACGGGGTATGACGCTGCCTGAGAGACTTCTCGCCCGCCGTTTGGCGCTGCAATTGGGCTACACTAGGTTTCGTCGGGGGGGACATGAGCAGCACCAAGGGCTATCTCGGCATCGAAACGATTGGCATGTCAGGCATCCATCCAGCCGGTAATGGAACCCGGTTCCGCTGGCAACGTTTTTTGTTCTGGCCCGTTCTGGCGCTTCTATTCTCGCTGGCCCCGGCGTTCGTGCCTGCCCGAGCTCAAGAAGCAGGGCCCGGGCCCATCGCCCCGCCTTCCGGGCACGAAGTTCACCGCATCCCAACAACTGCCGAGCCAGCGGGGCCGCCGCCGGTGCCGCCTGAGGAAATCATTCGCCGCTTCTCCGAGAAGGAGGACGAGTTTGCCGCTGCGCGGCCGCATTTTGCGTTTCGCAAGACCATTCGGGTGGAGGAACTGGGCGAGGACGGCAAGGTTGCCGGGGAATTTCACTTGACCACCGTACCGGCCGCCGCTGCCGATGGCAAGACCTACGAGAAGATCGTCGAGCAATCGCATTCTACCTTGCGTTACCTGCGCATGGAGCCGGAGGATTTCGAGGCCCTGGCCCGCCTCCCCCTGTTTCCCTTGGCCACTGTGCAGCTCGCGCACTACAACATCACCTATGCGGGAAAAGAGCGCGTGGACGAGGTGAATTGCTACATCTTTACGGTGAAGCCCAAGACCGTTGAACGCTTGCGCGCTTACTTCGACGGCCTGGTTTGGGTGGACGACCGAGATCTCGACGTGGTCAGAACCTACGGGAAGTGGGTCACGGACCTGGGCGACTTCCATTCACCGCAGCTTCCCTTCACGCTCTTCGACACCTACCGAGAGAACGTCCAAGGGAAGTATTGGTTTCCCGACTATGCGCGTTCCGACGATTCCCTGCATCTGAAGAACCAGGAAGTGCAAGTGCGAGTTATTGTCCGCTGGCAGGATTACGCGCCGCTCAACGAAACGCGCCCTGCGGCAGCACCTGCTTCGGCACCTGCTTCTGCTCCGCTCCCAACTCCACCGGCGCCGGTGTCGCAAGCGACGCCGCGCTGACGGTGCTCAAGTTTGCCTCGCCGGGCGCGCTTCAGCGGGCTGTTCCGCCTGCAAACCTGCCGAGCAAGCGTGGCAACTCCTCGATGGACTTGAGCAGGAACGCCGGCCGGGCGGCTCGCAATCGCTTCGCTGTGGGAAAGGGCCCAAGCACGGCAATGGCGGTCACACCCGCCCGCCGCGCCACTTCCAGGTCCTCCGGTGCATCGCCGACGTAGACGCAATCTCCCGCCTTCACCCCCAGACGTCTCATGGCTGCACGCAACGGCTCAGGATGCGGTTTTCTCCGGCGCGTGTCGCCGCCACATACGCGCACGGAAAAAAAGCGTGCTAAGCGAAACACCCGCAGTTGCTTTGCTACGCGCCATTGGGACCCGCTGGTGACCAATCCCAGCCGGTAGGCCGGCCTCAGTTCTTCGAGGACCCTTCTCGTGCCCGGCAGCAGCGCCGGCCGCTGGCGGCGATAGTGCCGCCGCCAGATACTGTCGGCTTCCCCCCAGCGGGCGCGCGGCAGTTTCGCCGCCCGGTATACGCGGTACCAGTCCGGTGAATAATGCCGTTCCAGTTCCCCCATGCCCCACTCGATGCCCATTGCCTTGAACATGCCGAGGTAGGCCTGGGCATCGGCATGGAAGGAGTCGAGCAGCGTTCCGTCCCAGTCAAACAGCACAGCACGCAGTGATGTCTTGCCGCGGTGCGCGCGCATGGAAGATGGCACAACCTACCAGAGAAGCCGCCTCCTGGCCACGGCAATCTTGACAACACTGGCCCGGCTGCGGCCATCCGGTTCTGCCCCGCCACAATACACCCACACTGACATGCACCCACACTGCGCGTTGACACGAACAAGGAGCGGATGATACGTTCTTACCTTGTGAACGGGGCTCCGCAGGTCTCCGAGCGGGCCGTTAAACTGCTTCCTTTGTGAATCCAATTTGAGGGGAGTGTCGATTGAGTCCGTATGCCGGGAACTATTTGTTTACCTCTGAGTCGGTGACCGAAGGGCATCCCGACAAGATTGCCGATCAAATCTCCGACGCGGTCCTGGACGCGGTGCTGCGCCAGGACCCTATGGGCCGCGTAGCTTGCGAAACCCTGGTCACTACCGGGCTGGCCGTGGTCGCCGGGGAAATCACGACCACGGCTCGCGTGGAATACGCGGATATCGTGCGCGAAGTGATCCGCGACGTGGGCTACACGCGGGCCAAGTTCGGCTACGACGCGGAGACCTGCGGGGTTATCAGCGCCATCAAGAGACAGTCTCCGGACATCGCCATGGGCGTGGACACGGGCGGCGCCGGCGATCAAGGGCTGATGTTCGGCTTCGCCTGCGACGAAGCGCCCGAGCTGATGCCCATGCCCATCCTCCTGGCCCATCGCTTGACGCAGCGCTTGGCGGAGATTCGCAAGTCCGGCCTCGTGGATTTTCTGCGTCCTGACGGCAAGTCCCAGGTTACCGTCGAATATCACGACCACCGGCCCGTCCGCGTGGATTGCGCCGTGGTCTCTACGCAACACAGCGAGAAGGTTTCCGCAGCGGACCTGCGCGACGCGGTCATCGAGCACGTTATCCGTCCAGTGGTTCCTGCGGCCATGCTGGATAAGGAAACGAAGTACCATATCAATCCCACGGGACGCTTCGTCATTGGCGGGCCTATGGGCGATGCCGGACTTACCGGGCGTAAGATCATCGTGGACACTTACGGGGGCTACAGCCGTCACGGTGGCGGGGCTCTTTCCGGCAAAGATCCCACCAAAGTGGACCGTTCCGCGTGCTACATGGCCCGTTACATCGCCAAGAACTTGGTGGCCGCCGGCATTGCCCGCAAGGTCGAGGTTCAGATCGCCTACGCCATTGGTGTGGCGGAGCCGGTCTCCGTAATGGCCGAGACCTTCGACACCAGTGCGCTTCCTGCGGACAAGATCACTCGGCTGATCCGGGAGTTCTTCCCGCTTACCCCCAAGGGCATCATTGAGGCCCTGGATTTGCGCCGGCCCATTTATCGGGCCACGGCGGCCTACGGTCATTTCGGACGAACCGGCCCCGGATTTACGTGGGAACGCACCGACCGGGCCGAGGCCCTGCGCAAAGCCGCCGGACTCTCGCTTCCCGCCGCGGCGGAAGTGGCCGGCCGGCGGTAAAGCTCGCGGCCTTGTGGCACAGGGCTTCAGCCTTGGGCCGTTCGTGGAAACAATCGGGCGGCGGAAGATCCTAACCCGCAATGAATAGACGAATAAGGGAGAATGCGTGTGACCACAGCGGAACGCGTGAAGGGCGACGTCAAGGACATGGCGCTGGCCGAGGCCGGCAAGCACAAGATGGAATGGGCCAATCAGCAGATGCCCGTCCTGCAATTGATCCGCAAGCGGTTCATCAAAGAGCAGCCGCTGAGGGGCCTGCGCCTCTCCGCCTGCCTGCACATCACCAGCGAGACCGCCAACCTGGCCATTACCCTGCGCGACGGCGGCGCGGAGGTGGCCTTGTGCGCCTCGAATCCGCTCTCCACCCAGGATGAAGTCGCCGCCGCCCTGGTGCGCGAGGGCCTTCCCACGTTCGCCGTCAAAGGCGAGGACAACGCCACCTATTACGCCCACGTGAACGCCGCCCTCGAGCACAAGCCGCAACTCACCATGGACGACGGGGCGGACCTAGTGACCACCCTGCTGACGAAACGCACCGACTTGGTCCCCGGAGTCATCGGCGGAACGGAGGAAACCACCACGGGCGTCATCCGCTTGCGCGCCATGGCCGCGGATGGAACGCTGAAGTACCCCATCATCGCCGTGAACGACGCGCAGACCAAGCACTTCTTCGACAATCGCTATGGCACCGGCCAATCCACGATTGACGGCATCATCCGGGCCACCAACCTGCTCATCGCCGGACTGAAGGTGGTCGTGGCCGGCTACGGCTGGTGCGGCCGCGGCGTGGCTATGCGCGCCAAGGGATTGGGGGCCGACGTAATCGTCACCGAGGTTAATCCCGTGCGGGCGCTCGAAGCGGTGATGGACGGCTTTCGCGTCATGCCTATGGCCGAAGCAGCCAAGATTGGCGATGTCTTCATCACCGTAACCGGGAACAAGAGCGTGCTCGCCGCCGAGCACTTCGAGCGGCTGAAGGACGGCGCGGTCGTCTGCAACTCCGGCCACTTCAACGTGGAGATTGACATTCCTGCGCTGGAACGGCAGGCCACGGCCAAGCGCCGGCTCCGCCCGTTTGTGGAAGAGTATCAACTGAAGGACGGCCGCAAGGTCTACCTTCTTGGCGAAGGCCGCCTGGTGAACTTGGCCGCCGCGGAGGGGCATCCCGCCGCGGTAATGGACATGAGTTTCGCCAACCAGGCGCTCGCCGCCGAGTACCTAGTTCTCCACGCCAAGGAACTGAAGAACCAGGTCTACCCTGTGCCCGAGCATCTCGACCGGCAAATCGCCCGGCTCAAGCTGGAATCCCTGGGTATCCAGGCGGACAAGCTCACTCCCGATCAGGAGCGTTACCTGGCCTCCTGGCAAGAAGGCACTTAGTGCCGATATAACTAATTCTCTCTATGCCTTACTTTTACATTCTGCCGGGCCCAAGAGACGGGCATTGCTACGCAGGCGTGAAATACCTGGGCCAACGGCTTCACGACCGGGTCGCAGCATTTGGCTCCAACAAGTTGGAACGGCATTGGCCGGAAGCGCAAACCCCGGCCCTGAACGGCTGAACCGCTGGGTCCTGAAACGTGGGGGACGTGCACTGATGTGGGACCTTTCTTCACTGGCGCTGGAGACGGCGCGTGTGCGCGGAGCGACGTACGCCGACTCGCGCGTCATGGATGTGCGCCAACGCGAGCTCTCCACCAAGAACGGTCAAGTGGGCGCCATCGTCGAATCCTCTTCCTGCGGCATTGGCATCCGCGTGCTTGCCGGAGGGGCCTGGGGTTTTGCCGCCACGGACCGCCTGACGCGCGAAGGGGTGCAGCAGTGCGCCGCGCAAGCCGTGGCCGTCGCCAGGGCCTCGGCGCTGGTCAAGAGCGGCGGCGTGCGCCTTGCTCCCGAGCAGGCTTACGTGGACAGTTGGCAAAGCCCTTTCGTAAAGGACCCTTTCGAGTTGCCGGTCGAAGGCCAGTTGCATCTGCTGCTGGCCGCCGACGCAGAGATGCGGCGGGTCAAGGGCGTGACCCTGGCGGAGACCGGCATGCACTTTCGCAAACTGGACGTGTGGTTCGCCTCTTCCATCGGATCGCGCATCCATCAGTGCAAAGTCACCTCGGGCTGCGGCATCGTGGCCACCAGCTTCCGCGGGAACGAAATCCAAAAGCGCTCTTATCCCAGCAGTTTTGGCGGACAACACGCGCTCCAAGGCTACGAGCTGATCGAATCCCTGGACCTCCTGCGCCATGCTCCCCGCGTTGCTGAAGAAGCCGTGGCGCTGCACAGCGCGCCGCAGTGCCCCGAGCGCACCGGCACGATCGTCCTGGAAGGCAGCCAGCTTGGCCTGCAAATCCACGAATCCATCGGCCATCCCATCGAGCTGGACCGGGTCCTCGGCCAGGAGGCCAACTTCGCCGGCATGAGCTTTCTGACGCTCGACAAGCTCGGAAAATTACGCTATGGCTCCGAAGTGGTCAGCGTGGTCGCCGATGCACGCCTGGCGCACGGCCCCGGCCTGGGCACCTTCGCTTATGACGATGAAGGCGTTCCCGCTCAGTGCACGGAAATCATCCAGGGCGGCCTCTTCCACGGCTACCTCTCCAGCCGCGAAACCGCCGCAGCCATTGGCCTGCCCCGCTCCTCCGGCGCCATGCGTGCAGAGTCTTGGAACCGCCTGCCCATCGTGCGCATGACCAATGTCTCCATCGTCCCCGGCTCATGGTCCCCCCAAGACCTCGTTGCCGATACCGATGACGGCATCTGGATGGAAACCAATCGCTCTTGGTCCATTGACGACCGCCGCTACCATTTCCAATTCTCCACGGAAATCGGCTGGGAGATCAAAGGCGGGAAGAAAACCCGCATGCTCAAGAACCCGAGTTACAGCGGCATCACCACCGAGTTCTGGAACAGTTGCGATGCCGTTTGCTCCCGCGATTTCTGGACGCTTTGGGGAACGCCCAATTGCGGCAAAGGCCAGCCGATGCAGACCATGGGCACCGGCCACGGCGCCGCGCCCGCGCGCTTCCGCAACGTCAAGATCGGCTCCGCCTTCTCCGAATCATGACCCGCGCGCCCATCTCCGCCAATCACTGGATCGCCGGGCAACTCCTTTCCAGCGCCGAGCTTCATCGCATCGCGGAAGACGTCTTCCGCTCGAGCGACGCCGACGAAGCGGAAGTGCACATTGACATCGTTTGCGACGCGCTGACCCGCTTCGCCAATAACTGCATCCATCAAAACGTCGCGGAGCGGACCCTGTCGGTTTCCGTGCGCACCGTGTACGACGGGCGAACCGCGCGCGCCACGACGAACCGCGCGGACCCCGGCTCCCTCCGCCAAGCGCTGGCCGCCAGCGCGTCGCTGGCGCGCAGCCGACCGAGAAATCCCAGCCTGCTGGCCATGCCCGGTCCGCAAAAGCACGCGCGCGTTCGGCGCTTCTTCGGCTCCAGCGCTGAAGTCACGCCCGCCGCCCGCGCCCGCGTGGTCCGCGATGTTTGCCGGCTCGCTGCGCGTCGGGGCCATACTGCCGCGGGAATATTCGCCACCGGCGCGGAGCAGATGGCCCTGGTCAATTCGCGAGGTTTCTTCGCCGCCTACCACCAGACCCGCGCCGAGTTCTCCGTGACCATGCTGGGCGAGGATTCCGCGGGCTGGGCGAAGGCCAGCGCCCCGGATGTCTCCGCCTTTGATCCTTTGGCGCTTTCCGGCCGCGCGGCGGAGAAGGCGGAGCGCTCGCGCTGTCCGCGCGAGCTGCCGCCGGGCCGTTACACCGTGATCCTCGAGCCCGCCGCGGTGCTCGACCTCGTCGGTTTCCTCTACTACGACTTCGCCGCTACGGCGATTCGCGATGGGCGCTCCTGCTTCAATCGGCGCATGGGCAAACAAGTGATGGGGAGCAATATCACCATTTGGGACGACGTTGCCCATCCGTTGCAGAGCGGCGCGCCGTTCGACGGCGAAGGCATTCCGCGGCAGAAGGTTTTGCTGGTGGATCGAGGCGTCCCCAGAAATCTGGTTTACTCGCGAGCCGCGGCCAAGGAAGCGGGCCGTCGCCCCACGGGTCACGGTTTTGCCTTGCCGAATGAATACGGAGAAGCCCCCGTGAACCTCGTTTTTGCCGGTGGAAGGTCTTCGCTCGAGGAGATGGTTGCTTCGACGGACCGAGGCTTGCTTGTCACCCGCCTGTGGTACATCCGCGAGGTTGACCCCTATGAAAAGGTGCTCACCGGAATGACCCGCGACGGCACCTTCCTCATCGAAAGCGGCCGCATCGCCGCGGGCCTCCGCAACTTCCGATTCAATCAAAGCGTCCTGGAAATGTTGTCCAACGTGGAGATGCTTGGACCGGCGGTCCGCGCCGCAGGGGAAGAGTCCTTTGATATGGTCGTGCCGCCGATGAAAGTCCGCGACTTTCATTTCACCGAAGTCACAAAATTCTAGCTGCGCAACAGGGGAGCGGCAAACGGGCGGAATGCCCGAGCCGAGAGCTTTGCCCAGGGCCAGGTCAGCCGGCGCTCAGGGCGCCGAGAAGTCGAGGCTGGCAATGGCGCGCGAGATGACGTTTTCCTGAATCTGGATGAGGTCCGAATCCGCGTAGGTCATGCCCAGGACCGAGAATACTTCGTTGCCGCGCGCGATGGCCACCAGGCGCCCCGACCAGTCGTGGCCGTCGGCCACGCCGCGGTACTGGTATTCCACTGCCGGCAACCCCGCCACCTGCGTCTTCTTCTTATCCAGTTGCCGGTAGTTCTCGTAGATGCCTTCCAGCCGCCGCTCCATGGCCGTAGCGCTGGTTTCCAGCGGTCCCTGAAGCGGGTCGCGACCGATGATCAGCAGCGTGGCTTCGTCGGAGGTCCCCATGGCCACGATGGCATCGGGAAGCGCTTGGCGCGCGTTCTCGATCAAGTCCCAGCCCGGCGCCTTGTACATGCGGAACCCGTAAGTGTTGTTGATGTACTCGTTGCCCTTGATCTCCTCACCTTCGGGCGGGGGCTGCGGTGCCTCTGGCGTGGCGCTTGCCGCTAAGGGAGCCGCGGTTACCGGCTGCGCCGCGAGTACCGGCGAGAACGTCAGCGCCGGGAGCGTCTCCGTCTTTGCGTTCTTTTCCGCGATAGCAGGCTTTCGCGGCACGCTCAGGCTGGGCGGGAATCTGACCGCAACAGTCGCTTTCGTCCCGCTGGTGCTCGCCGCGGGCGTTTTCTCTGGCGGCTTTGTTTCCACCCCAGCAGAGGCCCCAGAGGGAGGGGCGCCTTCCGGCCCCGAGGGCCCGGAGGGAATGATGCTCGCGATTTTGTCTTTTTCTACCAGGATGAAACCGAAATCGGTCTTCACCCGGAACATATTGTCTTCATATCCGACAATGGTCCCGTAGAGCTTCTTCCCGTCTCTCAGGCGGATTTCGTCGGCCAGGGCGGGCAGAGCCATGGTACAGGCGGCGAAGAGAAGCAAAACGCGTCCGCGGTAAACGGCCATAGGGAAAGTATGGCAGCGGCCGGGAGCGGCCTGCAAGATTCACTCGCGCCCTGGTGCTCCCTGAGCCAACTCGGCCAAGAATCTGCGCGCCCGCGCGGCCAGCCGCTCGGCATCTGCAAGGATCGCGGCGAGCCGCTCCTGCGCTCCCTCGGAGAGCCGCGCGCGAACTTGGCTGAGCGCCAGCGCCTGCGCAATGAACAGAACCTCGCGCCGGTGCCGGGGATTCAACCGCTCCCAGAGCTTCTTCTTCGCGCTCCGCTGGCGGCCGAGCCAGCCGTCTGCGGTTGGCTCCGGACGTCCCTGCTCCGGTTCCGGCAATGGTGTCGCTGTCTTCTCTGGAATCATAAGGCCTTGAGGCTTTCGCAGTTGATTTGCCCGCCTTCGATGACGCGCCCGGTCACGCGCAGCGTGCGGGACTCGAAGACCAGCCCTCCATAGCGTTCGTATGCTTCGGGAAAAAGCACCGCCTCGAAAAGCCCGCGCTGGTCCTCCAGGGTCACGAACATCATGTTCCGGTAATCCTTCGTGCCCACGCGCCGGAAGGTCACCACCCATCCCGGAAGCGTCACGCGCCGGCCGCGCAGCCTCTCCAGTTCATCGCTCCACGCTTCGCCGTTTCGCTCCGTTCCATCGAGCGGATGCCCGCTCACGCACACCTCCAGAATTTCCCGTTCATACTCGAGTTTTTGCCGCGCGCTGTAATCGCGCATGCCGATTTGCCCCAGCGCGGCGTCCCGCGATGCTTCCGGCTGCGTCTCCGGAAACAGTCCGGCGTCAGGCTCCGGCAGACCGCTCTTCGGTGTTTTCCCGCGCAGCAGATTCCACTGCCAGAGCAGGGCCGGGCGCGTGAGCGCAGTCACCTCGTCGAACGCGCCGCACTTGATGAGCGCTTCGATCTCGTCTCGTTCCGCCGGCACGCGGCGCAGAAAATCCTCCAGGGAGCGGAATTCCCCGCCGTTCCGGCGCGCCTGCAAAATCGCCGCCAGGGTTCCCAGCCGCAGCCCTTTCACTTGCATCAGTCCGACGCGCATCGCGGGTCTCGCGCCGGAGCCGCGGCCCTCGGTGCTGTATCCCATCCGGGAATGGTTCACCGACGGCAAGCGCACCTCGATGCCCCAGCGCTTGGCTTCCTCGACGTACGCCGACACATCGTAGAACCCCGCGCCCGCGCTGCACATGGCCGCAAGGAACTCCGCCGGGTGGTGGGCCTTCAAATACGCCATGCGGTAGGAAATATCCGCGTACGTCGCCGCATGCGCCTTGCAGAATCCAAATCCCGCGAACTTTTCCACCATCCGCCAGGTTTCTTCGCGCTCCCGGCCGGCCAGACCCATCCGTTCCGCCGCCTTCAGGAATTTTTGGCGCAGCCGCTCGCGCTCCCGCTCTCCGGAAAATTTCGCCGAGGACCGGCGCACCAGGTCCGCCTCCGCCAGGGACATCTCTCCGATGGCCTGCGCGATCTGCATCACTTGTTCCTGGTAAATGCACACGCCCAGCGTGTCGCCTAAAATCTTCCGCAGCGCTGCGTGCGCGTAGGGCACCGGGACCTGGCCGCGCAGGCGCTTCAGGAACAGTTCCTTCGAGCCGTATTCCGAGGCTCCCGGCCGAATCAGCGCCAGCGCCGCAGCCACGTCTTCGAGCGTGCGCGCGCCGAGAGCCCGCAGCAGCCCGCGCATCCCTGGCGACTCGATTTGGAAAATTCCCAGGGTGCGGCCTTGCGCTAGGAGTTCGCAGGTGGCCGGATCGTTTTCCGGGATGGCTTCGAAGTCAATTTGCCGCGGCCAGGGGCGGAGCGTTTCTCCCGCTGTCTCTCCGGGCCTGTCATTACGGGGAGCCTTGGTTTTCACGGGCAGCGAAGAATTGCTTTTGGTTGTTGTTTCCCGCTCTGCGCCCTCCGCGCGTTCGATATTGTCGAGCGCCAGCGACATCGTGGTCAGCCCGCGTTGCCCGAGCAAATCCATCTTGATGAATCCCAGCGCCTCGATGGCGTTCATGTCGTACTGCGTCACCACGATGCCTTTCGCCGCGCGCTCCAGGGGCACGCGCTCCGCGAGCGGTCGCGCGGCGATCACGGTTCCGCAGGGATGAATCCCCAGGTGGCGGGGTGCGCCGTCCAGCCGCAGGGCCGCGCTGAGGATCGTTTTCCACGGCTCCTCGTTCGCCGGCAGCGTGCGGCACTCCGGCAGCGCGCGGATGGCCTCCAGAATTTCGCGCACCGGACGGTGCGGCAGCCGCCGCGTGAAGCGGTTCACCTCTTCCGGCGGCACGCCGAACACCTTGGCCGTTTCGCGCACCGCCAGCCGCGCGTGCATGGTGACGAAGCTTCCGATCATGGCCACGTGTTCCCCACCCCAGCGGCGGTACACGTAGCCAAGCAGGTCATCGCGGCGCGCCCCGCAAATGTCCAGGTCAATGTCCGGCGAATCCCCGCGCTGTTCGTTCAGGAAACGCTCGAAATAGAGTCCCCAGCGCAGCGGGCAGACCCGCGAGATGCCCAGGCAGTAGGTTACCATCGAGCTTGCCGCCGAGCCGCGCGCCACCGCGGGAATCCCCCGCCGCCGCGCCTCCTCGGCGATCTCCCGCACCAGCAGAAAATACGGCGCCAGATTCAGCTTCTCGATCACCGCCAATTCGTGCGCCAGCCGCTCCAGCACCTCCGGGCGCATTGGCCGGTATCGCGCGCGCGCGCCCTCGAAGCTGAGCTTCGCGAGGTGGGAAAACGGCGTTTCCCCTTCGGGCGCGGGGAATTCCGGGAAAATGGTCTTGCCCAGTTCGATCTGCGCATCGCACCGCTCGGCGATTTCCAGCGTCGCGCGCGCCGCTTCCGGATAATCGGCGAAGAGCCGCTCCATCTCCGCTGCCGGCTTGAACCAGGCTTCGCCGCTGGTGATCTCCGGAGGCGCCACGGTGGTCAGCAGCCCGCCCGTGCGGATAGCGTTTACCACGCGGTGATGCACATGCTCCCCGGGCCGCAGGAAGTGCACGTTGTTCGTGGCCGCGAGCGGCACGCCCAGCTCGCGCCCGAGCTGCTCCGCCGCGCGCAGCCTCCGCCGGTCGCCCGGCGAAAGCAGCCGTACTTCGAGATAGAGCCGCTCGCCGAAAATCTCTTTTAACTGTGTAATGTGCTCCGTCGCTGCGTTTGGCCACTGGCTTGTCATTCCGAGCGAAGGGAGGAATCCCTCCGAGACGTACGGCGCCAGCGCAATCACTCCCTGGGAATGCCCGGCCAGTTCCTCGAACGTCACCGGCCGCCCGGTTCCTTCTTCTGCAGCCTCATCCTCCTCTCTCGTCGCTCCCGCCACCCATGCTCCGTCATTCCGAGGGCTGACAGAGTCGGCCCGAGGAATCCCTCTTTCTGCCTCATCCCCTGCTTCGTTCCGAACTTCGCCTTGCTGCCGCAACTCATTCGCCGCGAGTTGTCGGCAGGTCACCAATCGGCACAGGTTGCTGTACCCCTCCGTATCCGCCGCCAGCAACACCAGAGCACTGCCTTGTGCCCGCAGGTCATTGCGAGGGGAACGAAGACCGCCGCCACATCGCATCCGTGTGCCATTCCCCGGTTTCTGGGGTCCGGTGGACCCCACCGGGGTCCGGAAACCGGACCGAGAGCCGGTGTTCTTGGCCCGAGGCATCTCTCTTTCTTCTTTGCCCCGCTCTGCATCCAGCACAACGCCTATGATCGGCTTCACCCCCGCCGCCCGCGCCGCCTGGTAGAACGCCACCGCCGCGTACATCCCATTCGTGTCCGTCAGCGCCACGGCGGGCATCTTCTCTTTCGCCGCGCGCGCCGCCAGCTCCTCCGGCGACGCCACTCCCCGCAGGAACGAATACTCGCTATGACAGTGCAAATGAACGAACATCGTGGCCCCAGATGTGAGATCTACGTCAGGGTAGGAAACAGAAAGAAAATTCAGTAGCCAGCTAGCGCGAGAGGCACGGCGTCGAAAGCACCAGCCCCTCCGGCTTCGTGGCGTAGTGCTCGCGCAGCTCGAGCCCCTTGCCGTAATACAGCGCGTTCCAGCCGAACCGCCTGCGGATGGCGTCCATGCCGCAGTTCAAGTACCACCGCCGGTTGGCTTCCCGGTCGAACAGTTCGTTCTGCCTCCCGTCCGGTTCGAGGTTCGTGACGCTCACGCCCGCCAGCCGCACGGCCACGCGCCGCGTAAACAGTTTTCCGAAAATGGCCATGGCCCCGCCGAGCAGCGCGCGCTCGTCGTTCGTCGGCTGCGCCAGCCGCTCGGTCCGCTGCACCGACAGGGAATCTGCGTAACGCAACCGCAGCCCGAGCGAGCGCGCCTGCCGGCCGTAGCCGCGCAGCGCCGCGCCGATGCGCTCGGCGAGGTACTCGATAAGCCCGCGCAGGAATTCCAGGTCAATCGTGCCGCCTTCGATGGTGGTTTCCCGCGAAATGGTTTTCGGGATGGTCGGCGCGCCCACCAGCCGCGGATCAATCCCCCGCGCGCGCTCCCAAAGCTGCCGGCCCGCGGCCTCGCCGAACGCCGCTTCGAGCGCCGGCCGCGGTACCCGGCGCAACTCGCCGATGGTGCGGATGCCGCGTTCAGCGAGCATGGCTGCGTGCGCATGGCCCACGCCGTGCAGCTTTTCAATGGGCAGCGGGTCCAGAAATTCTTCTTCTTCGCCGACGGGCACGATGCGGAAGCCGCGCGGCCGCTCCAGCCGCGAAGCGATTGAGGCCACCGCCTTGGTCGTCGCCGCTCCAACGGAAACGCTCAGGCCGGTTTCGTCCACCACGGCTTTTTGCAGTTGCCGCAGCGCGGCGCGCAGGTCTGTGTGCAGCCGTTCGGTCCCGGCAAAGTCGAGGTAGAAATCGTCGAGCGCGGCCGTCTCCACCGCCGGCGTGAAGCGTTCCAGCACCCTGCGCACGCGCGCGGCAAACTCCGCGTAGTGCTCGTACTGCCCCGGCACAACCAGCGCTTGCGGACAAATCCGCAACGCCTCGCGAAAACTCATCGCCGTGCGCACCCCGAGCAATTTGGCCTCGTAGCTCGCCGAGGCCACCACGCCGCGCCCCACCAGTACCGGCCTCCCGTGCAGTTTGGGATCGAGCACTTGCTCGACGGAGGCGAAAAATGCATCCACGTCCACGTGCACGATTCGCGGGCCCCAGTCGTTGCCGTAGCTCGGTCCTTCCGAAGAAAAGTGTTTTGCGGCCGTTCCGTGCATCGTTTCGTTTCCCCGCAGCAGGAGCGCGTTTCGCCTCCTGCTTTGACGGGCGGCGCCTGGCTCGTGGGAGTCTAGCGGACCATCGAGCCGAATGATTCCGCAACCCCTGTGGACGGTTCCGAAGCGCCGCCCGCTTCCCGTTTCCTCTACCACGGAGAACTATAGGCGAAGAAAAAGCGAATATCAAGACGCAGGGTAAGTATCCCCTCTGGACAAGTAGGGAATAGGAGGGCATAATGCCAGGCGTAAGTGGGGTGGCGGTGCTTACACGCCTCGTTCACCCAAAAGAGGGGCATCGAAAGATATTCGCCATGTTGCAAGCATACATGGATGATAGTGGCACGCACTCAGGCTCTCCGATTTGCGTCTTAGCTGGATACTTTGGTGGTGAACGTCAGTGGGTTAACTTTGACAAAGAATGGAGCAGAGTCTTACGAAATGTTGGAGTCGAGGAGTTTCATGCAAAACGATTTTGGGGCAAGGATCGAGAAGGGCGTCGCTTAGACGAGTACGAAGGTTGGTCGGATGAAAAAGTCGACATGTTCCTAGGCGACCTGCTCAGAACAATCACAAGCTATAGGATTTATCCTATTGGTTCCGCAGTTGTCATGCGTGAATGGTTGACCCTTCACGAATTAGAACGGCGCTACCTGACTGGCGGACGGGTACGTGGGGGGAAAATCTATACCAGCGGAGCGCCAAACAAGCCTTATTTTCTTCCATTCATCCGCAATGTTGGACAAGCCGCAAATTATTGCGCCGAATACTTGAAAATCCATTTTGCGTTTGATCGGAATGAACCATACAGCGGTTACGCGCTTGACTACTTCAGAACACTGGAGCAAATGAAATTGCCCTATTGGAGAAGGGTCGGCGACCTAACCTTTCCCACAAGTGCTGAAATGCCAGCATTGCAAGCCGCTGACTTGCTGGCTTATCAGACTTACCGCTACGCTCAGGAAAGACTTGACAAAGGATTGGAGACCAAATATCGGACAGGACCAATTCTTACGACAGCCCTTTTGAAAGCCAAAAACCTGAGGCAGGATTTCAAACTCTTTGACAAACGGGGGCTAGATATTGTTTTGCAGAAGTTTCGTAAGGTGTTTCATGATAGACTGAATCACGATGCGAACGCGAAAGATGAAACCCCGCAATGAGAGCCGCAAGAAAATGCGGCCCTACACACGGGATGCCTTTCACAAGCTGCTTAATCGCACGCTCACGCCGCCTGTTCCGAAACCCGCCGCAAAATAGCCCGAAACTGCCGGTTCCCTTCGTGGCGGCGGTTGTAGCGGAAAGTGTATTCGTCAAGGTAGCTCTGCAAGTACTTGCGCCCCACGGAGTGATAGACCCCGCCGATTCCGCGTTTCACAAGGCTCCAAAATCCCTCAACGCTGTTGGTATGGATGTGTCCGCGAACATACACCCGGTCCCTGTGCTTGATGCGCAGATGCCGGTAGCGGGCTGGTTTTCCGTCCCGAGTCAGCATAGCTCCGATGCCATCGTAGCCTTTCAATTCGTCAGAATAGATAGTGCTTCCCGGAACGACATGCTTGCGAACCATTCCAAGCAAATGGCAGCCGCGCACGTCGGGAATCACGCGAGCCACGACTTTGCCACCACGCTGAACGATTGCTACAACGGGAATCTTTGTTTTGTCTCCGCGCATCGGTCGGCCAGTGCCGTACTTGCGGACACCGCCGTAATAGGTTTCGTCTATCTCGACCGTTGGCCCCTCCAGTTGCATGTCATCATCGGCCATCAAGGTCCGAATCTGCCGGAACATGCGCCATGCGGTTTTGTAGGTAACGCCGGTCTCCCGCTGAATCTGTTTTGCCGAGATGCCGCAGCGGGTAGAACCCATGAGATACGCGGCGTAGAACCAAAGCCGAAGCGAAGTGCTGGACTTCTCAAAGATGCTGCCTGCCAGCGGGTAGATTTGGCTACCGCAATAGGCGCACGCATAGGAAGTCCGACCGTTCACGCGATAGTGCTTGCGCTCCTGTCCGCACTTGCGGCATTCAGTGATCTTGCCAGGCCAGCGTTGCTCCGCGAGATAGTCAAGGCATGCGGCATCGTTCGGAAACTCTTTGTTGAAGTCCCGCACAGTGTATCGCAGTGCTTTCGGGATGCTCTGTTTTACTTTCATGGTCTGTGCCCTCTATCTGGAAAAAGCGTATCACGAGTGCATACTTGTTGTCAAGGGATACTTACCAGACGCAGCCTGAAGCCGGAGCACTATCCCCAACTTGCTTGCCTTTGGCAGGAATGCCTTGCTGCCAGTGTCGTTCCAACTTATTGAGGCAAATGGTTCCGTGCTGTCTTGGCGGGTAGATAGAGAAACGCACGCCGCCTCGTTGGTGAAATTAGTTGGAACCGCACTAGAGACCGCCCTTCCCATGCGCCGGACGAACTTGCTCACGGAGCTTTCTTGCGCGCGGCGATGAGCCGGTCGGGGTAATCCGTGACGATCCCGTCCACACCGGCTTGCACGAGCGTTCTCATGTGCGCCGGGTGATTCACGGTCCACGCCAGCATGGGCAGGTCCGCGCGCCGCGCCTCTTCCAGCAGCGACGGGCTGATCAAGTCCGCGCGTACCCCCAGTTGCCGCGCCCCGCATCTGGCCGCCGCGCCGATTGGGTCGGCATCCAGCTTATCCACGAGCAGGCCGGTCATCAGCGTCGGCTCGATCTTCCGCAGCGCCTCGAGCGTGCTGGAATCGAATGACAGGACCACCACCCGCGCCAGTTCCCCGGCCTCCCGCAAACCCCCGACCAGAGCGTGCTCGGCTCCCCAGGTGCCGCTGGGCTTCAGCTCCAGGTAGAAGACTAGGTCGGCCCGGCGCGCCATCTCCAGAATCTCCTCCAGCGTGGGAATCTTTTCCCCGGCGAATTCGCTTCCGAACCACGCTCCGGCGTCCAGGCGCCTCAATTCCGCCAGCGTGCGCTCGTGTACCGCGCCTGTTCCGCTCGTGGTGCGTTCCAAAGTGGCGTCGTGGATGGCCACGAAATGCGCGTCCCGTGAGAGTTGCAGGTCCGTTTCGATGAAGCCCGCGCCGAGCTGCGCCGCTCGCCGAAACGCCGCCAGGGTGTTCTCCGGCGCGTGCCCCGACGCTCCGCGATGCGCCACAATCCACACGCTCCCCTCCCCTGCTTACCGCGAACGCCACCATGCTAACAAAGCCGCCTCAGAGCGGCCCACATAGACGTTTACCCTGCGCCCTGAATCTAAACCTATAGGGGGAGTCCTCCGAGAGGAGGCTGGAGATGAAGTTTGCAAAATACTGTACGCTGCCCTTTTTGGTCTCTTGCCTGGCCGCCATCCCGGCTTTTGCCGTTGCCCGCCCACCGGCAAAAACGGACGCCGCTTCGCCGCAAATCGTGAAGCAAGTCCGTCATGAGCTCCTTCAGATTCCCTACTATTCGGTGTTCGACAATCTCACCTATCGGGTGGAAGGCACCAAGGTGATTCTCAACGGAGAGTGCTGGCAGCCCTCCGTGAAACCTGACGCCGGGGCGGCGGTGAAGCACGTTGCTGGCGTCACCCAGGTGGTCAACAACATTCGCATACTGCCTCAGTCGAACTGGGACGATCAACTGCGCCGCAAACTTTACGCGGCCATATACAGTTACCCGCCCTTTAAGAAGTACACGTGGTCGGCCATCCCCTCGATTCACATTATCGTGGACAGCAGCCGCGTAACCCTCGACGGCGTCGTGGATAACCAGGGCGACAAGGAAGCCGCCGGCATCCGCGCCAACGGCATCTCTGGCGTGTTGTCCGTGCAGAATAACCTCATGGTTCTCAATCGCTGACGCGAGCTGTGCGGGCTGGGGCACGCCCGCTGGGCGGGCCTCAGCCCGTAACCGCGGAAGGCGCTTTGCCCGGTTTGGCGAGTTTCCAGAGAAGGCGCACCAGCAGCAGCACGCCCAGGATCACCGTCACCCTGAGCGGGGTGCGAACCCCGGGCTTCACCATCCACCAATAGTGAATGGTTCCGGCGATGGCCGAGAGGTAGACCAGACGGTGCAGAGCCCGCCAGCGCTTTCCCCCTAGTTTGCGAATGGACCAGGCCGTCGAAGTGAGCGCCAGCGGGAGCATCAACAGCCACGCCAGCATGCCCATAGTGATGAAGCGCCGCTTGAGGATGTCGTGCCCCATGGCGTGCACGTCGAAATTCGAAAACAGCCAGACGTAGGTCAGCAAGTGCAGCGAACCGTAGAAGAACGCGAATAGCCCCAGCATGCGTCGGAAACGAATGAGCCAGGCAAGCCTGCCGTTCAACCGGCGCGCCGGCGTCACGCCCAGCGTCAGAAGCAGAAAGCGAAGGGTCCAATCGCCCGTGGTGTGCGTAATGGTGGCGATCGGGTCGGGACCCAGATTGTTCGTGAACCCGCCGAAGACGAGTTGCGAGAACGGAACCAGGCAAGCGAGGAATACGGCTGCCTTCAGCGCGACGATGCTGCGTTCGGACATGCCAGAGCACCCGCGACACCGGCCTTTTCCTGCTCAGAGCGCGGGCGCGCCATCATAGGAGGATTCCTCCTTCCCCGCAAGGAAGGTTGCCTTCGCGCCTCGGCCTTCTGCGCCTTTGGCCAGCGGCTGCTCCTCATCGTCTCCTGTACGAGATTCAGAAGTACTTGATCAGGTCCATGCCGGTGTAAAGCGAGGCCACCTGATCCCCGTAGCCGTTGAAGATCACCGTCGGCCGCGTTTGCTTCCAGAAGGGCGCTCCGATGCGCCGCTCGGTTTTCTGGCTCCAGCGGGGATGGTCCCGGTCGGGATTTACGTTCGAGTAGAAGCCGTACTCTTTCGGCGCCGCTTCGTTCCACGTGGTGCGCGGCTCCTTGTCCACGAACTTGATGGTCACGATGGATTTGGCCGACTTGAAACCGTACTTCCACGGAACCACGATGCGCACCGGCGCCCCGTCCTGATTTGGCAGCGTTTCCCCGTACAGCCCGAAGCACAGCAGCGTCAGCGGGTGCATGGCCTCGTCCATGCGCAGGCCCTCCGAATACGGCCAGTCCAGCGACACCTGGGAGATTCCCGGCATGTGCTGGGGGTCCTCCAGCGATAGAAACTGCACGTAGCTCGCGCTCGAGAGCGGCTCGCACTCCTTGATGAATTCGGAGAGCGAGTAGCCCACCCAAGGGATCACCATGCTCCAGCCCTCCACGCAGCGGTGCCGGTAAACTCGCTCCTCCAGCGGTCGCAGCTTCAGTAAGGCGTCAATGTCGAACGTTTTCTTCTTCTTGACCTGTCCTTCCACGCGCACGCTCCATGGCCTGGTCACCAGTTGCCAGGCGTTTCGCGCCGGGTCCCCTTTCCCAGTCCCGAACTCGTAGAAATTGTTGTAATGGGTGATGTCTTCCAACGTGGTCAGGGTTTCCCCAGTGGTCGTCAGGGGGCTTTTCACCGTGTTCAGCTTCGCGGCGGTGTCCGCGTGCACGCTCCGCGCCGGCGAGATCAGGCCGCCGGCGCGCTCTGCCACGATGGCTGCGGCGCCCGCTGCGGCCCCACTGAGCATGAACCTTCTCCGGTTGAGATAGTGCGATCTTGGCGTGATTTCGGATGACGGAATATCGCTTGGTTTGCGGATCAACATGGATCCCCCCTGGCGCCGCCGCGAACCCGCCCTCGCTTCGTTCTAATGCGCTCTGTCCCTCTTCCTCGCCGCTCAGCGCGTCAAGAGAACCCGGCGAAGGCCAGCCAGCCTCGCCTATTCATTAAGATGCAGGACCTCTCAAGGTAGCCGTCTGGACGCGCGGCCCCCCGCCTCTGTCTCTCTTAGCGCGCCCCCGCGTTCACCGGTATGTTGACCGGCGTGAGCCAGTGGTGCCGGTCGGGCTTTTCCCCGCTAGTCAAGGCGAAAAACTCGTCCTGCAGCCGACGGGCGATCAGGCCGCCCTGCCCTGCACCCACCTGGATGTGGTCCACCGAGCGTATGGGCGTAATTTCCGCGGCCGTGCCCACAAAGAACACCTCGTCCGCCAGGTACAGCATCTCCCGCGGAATCCTTTGTTCTTCCACCCGGACGCCCAAATCGCCGCACAGCGTGAGGATGCACTCGCGCGTGATCCCTGGAAGCACGCTCGAAGAAAGCGGGGGCGTGTACAAGCGCCCCTCCCGGGCCACAAAAATATTCTCGCCCGCTCCCTCGCTGACGCATCCTTCCGTGTCCAAGGCGATGCCTTCCGCGTACCCGTTCAAGTGCGCTTCCATGTGGATGAGCTGCGAGTTCATGTAGTTCGCCGCCACCTTGGCCATCGTCGGCAGAGTATTGGGAGCCATGCGCGCCCACGAGCTGACGCATACGTCCACCCCGCTGCGCAGCGCCTCCGCCCCCAGGTACGTGCCCCATTCCCAGCAGGCCAGGTAAACCTCCACCGGATTCTGCGTCGCGCTCACTCCCACCTCGCCGTAGCCGCGCAGCGCGATGGGCCGGATATAGCAGGAATTCACTTTGTTGACCCGCACGAGTTCGCACGCCGCGGCGCAAAGTTCCTCCGTCGAGAAGGGAAGCTCCGTCCGGTACACCTTGGCGGAATTGACCAGGCGCTGCATATGGTCGCGCAGCCGGAAGATCGCCGGCCCCTGCTTGCCGTTGTAGCAGCGGATGCCTTCGAAGAAGGCCGTCCCATAGCTCACCACGTGCGAGATGACGTGAATCGTGGCGTCTTCCCAGTTGATGAACTTCCCGTTATGCCAAATCTTATCCGTCTTCTTCACCGGCATGGGTCCTCTCCTGCGCTCGCGGCGAGCCACGCTCTGTTGCCGCCACACCCTTGCACTTCTGAGGATATAGTACCCGCCGAAGACCCGTCAATCGGGCCAATTTGGAAAAATTATCCTGCCCATAAGCCAAATTGGAGGGTAACGAAAGTGCACCCTTCCGCAGCCCCGCCCCGCGCTAGGGCGAAGTGCCCGGTCTCGTCCCGGACCGCAGCGAATCCTTGGCCGATTGCGACTGCGAGCGCACGCCCCCGTAGTGGTTCTCCCACACGCCCAGCAGAACGAATGGCAGAATCGTCGCCGCGGCCCACGCCTTCGCGTTGCCCGTCACCTTCTCTTCCGGCTCCCAGCGAAAGAGTTTTGCCGCCATGAAGAACGTCAGAACCGCCCAAGCCAGAAGCGCCGTGATCTCCATGAGCAGTTCCCACGCCGCGGCATGGTAGAGAAACGCCTTTTGCAGCGCCAACACCAGGTACGTCGCCGGCAGGAACACTCCGATCCGCTGCACCACGTGCGGCAAGGACGGAAACGGCAGTGTGGCTCCGGACAGGCCAATCAGCGCGAACCAGATGATTTGGCAGATGATCTGAGTCTCTTGCATCGTATTGGCCACGCTGGCCACCACCAGGCCCAGCGAGGCGAACGAAGTCGTCCCCACCGTCACCAGCACCCAAACGCTCAGCAGATTGCCGAAGTCCTGCACGTGATACACCAGGCGAGCCAGAACCAGTTCCGTCGCCACCGTCGGCAGCGTCAATAGATAGTTGGCCGCAATGCTCGACGCCAGCAGGTCCCCCGAAGTCACCGGAGCAAGCCGGAATCGCCGCAGGATGCCTTGTTCCCGAAAGGTCACCAGCGCCGTGCTCAGACCCCAGAAGCTCCCCATCACCGTCAGCGCGATTACCGGTCCCAGCAGGTACGCCACCGTGCGCGGGTTGCCCTTGCCGAAAAACCCTGCGTACAGAAAGAAAAAGAACAGCGGCATGACCAGACTGAAGAAAATGAACAGGCGGTTGCGCAAAGCGAGCCGCATCCGCACGCCCGTGAGGGTTAGGAAATTCCTCAATCCCGCAGCCTCCTGCCGGTCAGCTCGATAAACGCGTCTTCCAGGGACGGCGCGGCAATCTCCAGGCTGGCCAGCTCGTTTCCTTGCGCCTCGAGATACTTCACCAGCGCCACGATCGTTTGCGGCGGCCGCCGCGAGTGCAGCACGTGGCTGCCGTCGAACAACCGGCAGTCCACCACGCCCTCCAGCCCGCGCAGCGCCTCGTCTTCCGCGGGTTTGGCCAGCCGTACTTCGATGCGCGTGCTGTTCCCCGACCGCTCCTTGAGTTCCCGCGGCGTTCCCAGGGCGATCACTTTCCCCTGGTCCACCACGGCCACCCGGTCGCACAGCCTCTCCGCCTCTTCGATGTAGTGCGTCGTGTAAACGATGGTCTTCTTCTCGCCCCGCAGCTCCTCGATGATGTCGTAGATTTCCCGCCGCGCCTGTGGATCCAGCCCCGCCGTGGGTTCGTCAAAAAAAAGGATGCGCGGATTGTTCACCAGGGCCATGGCCAGCGCCAGCCGCTGCTTTTGCCCCCCGGAAAGCTGCCCGTAAAACGCGTGGCGCTTCCCCTCCAGGCCGAAGCGTTTCAGCAGCTCGCCGGGATTGCGGTGACGGCGGTAGAAGCCGGCGAAAAGCCTCAGCGCTTCGCCCACCCGCAGTTTGTCCGGCAGCGCCGTGGATTGCAGCGCCCCGCCGATCTCGTGCTTCAGAGCGACGCTGTCCCGCTGCGGATCCAAGCCGCACACGCGAGCCGTGCCCCCGTCCGCGCCGCGCAACCCTTCCAGAATTTCGACCGTGGTCGTCTTCCCCGCGCCGTTCGGTCCCAACAAGCCGAAGACCTCTCCCTCCAGAACCGAAAAGCTCACCCCGCGCAGCGCCTCCACGCTGCCGTAGCGCTTCACCAGATCGCGCGCCTCAAGGATTGGACCGCTCATGGCCCCTCGCGCATAAGAATAACAGCATCTCGAGAAACGCGGGAATCCGCGCCGCCCTTTACGTTCTTGGACGCGGCCGCTTCCATACATAGCGCGCCAGGTCCACGCGCTGCCCCGCCGCCTGGATTCCCTCGCTCTCCAGCAAGCGCCGTTGCAGCGACGCCAGCGGCTCGCGGATTAGGATGCGCCCTCCCGCGCCCACCACCCGGTGCCAGGGAATGCCTTTGCCCGTGGCCCGGGCCGCCAGCGCGTGCCCCGCTGCCCGCGCGCCCCCGCGCAGATGCAGTGCCTTGGCCAAACCTCCATAGGTCAGAACGCGTCCGCGGGGAATCTGTCTCACTAGGTCGTGAACCCGCTTCCAAGACATCTCCCCTCCTTGTGCCGTTCCAACTTGCTTTGACTAATCTCCATTAGCCAGCAAGCTAGCTGTAATGCATCTGCTCCCCCGCTCATTTGGCCCGAAAAGTTGAAACGGCGCTTGCCCCTACGCTTTGGCTCGGTTTTCCAGAGGGAATAACGTCGGCTCCGTGGCGGGCTCGCTGGCGATTCTCTCCAGTTGCCTGTAATGACGCCGCAGCGTTTCCGGCACTTTCACCTTCGTGCCTTTCAGCAGGCTGATGAGCTGCAAGGCATTGACCACGCCCTTGCCCTGGTAATGGTTATTCGTGATGACGTATACCTCCGATGCTTGCGCGCTCAGCGAACGGATGCGCGCCGCCCAAGGCTCGAGTTCCTCCGGGGTGTACAAGTAGTTGTAGCGGTCGCTCGCCGCTCGCTCCGGGTCGTCGCTGAACCAGGTGTCGTACCGCCGGCCGTGCAGCCGCACGTAGCCCAGCCCCGCCGTGGCCCGCCCCGAAGGTTCTATGGATTTGCCGATCACCGGCTGATCTATGTTGCAGAAGCCCGCCCCGCGCTCCCGCAGGAACGCGAAGAAGTCGCCGGCGTTCCAGGAAGCGTGGCGCACCTCCACGGCCAGCGGATAATCGCCGAAGCGCTCGAGCAACTCCGCCAGATACCGCTCGTTCTCCTTCGTGCGGTGGAAGGAAAAGGGAAACTGGAGCAGTACCGCCCCCAGGCGCTTGCCGTCGCGCAGCACGTCGAAGCCCGCGCGAACCGCCTCCTCGTCCGCCCGCGTCGCCGAAGCCTCGTGCGTGAATCTTTGCCATAGCTTGGCGGTGAATTGAAAACGCGCATTGCCGGAAACATTCTCGATCCACTGCGCGCAATTCCGCGGCCGCAGCGGTTGGTAAAACGACGTGTTGATCTCGATGACTTCGAACATCTCGGCCAGGAAGGCCGCTTCGTGAAACCCGGCCGGCCGGTGCGGAGGGTAGACGATTCCTGCCCAGTCCTCGTAAGACCATCCCGCTGGCCCAATGCGCAATCCTTGCGCCCCCGCGCCGCTCGCCGCAGAGGTCGCGCGTCGCTCCGCGGAAGGCCCCCTCGCCGCCTCTTTCCCCCCCTGCATCGGCGTTCGCGCTCCTGAAGGCCAGCCTATTCGGCACGGGGGTTACTGTCAATGCAAGCCGTTTGCTTCGCCGCTTGCCTCTTGCTATCCTGGGCCCCTCGAAACTCCGGGGGGAGTTTTGATGAGCGCAAAGTCTTCCTGGCCCTCAGACCGTCGAATCACAGGTGCGAACATGAAAGTTTCCTTCAGCTATAAGATTCAGGAGGCCCATGCCTCCGTCGAGCAGGAAGCCGAACGGCACCTGCCCAAGCTCTCTCGCCTGCTGAAAACCTATTCGCCGGACCTGGTGCAGTTGCACGGCGTTCTGGCCCACAATTCCCACAAGGGCGCCTTGTCCTTGTCCTTGAACCTCTCCCTGCCCACCGGAACTCTTCACGTCGCCGGCAGTGGCTCGGACCTGCGTCCTCTGTGCAAACAGGTTTTTTCCGAGCTTGAGTCCAAGGTCAAGAAGCATCAATCGCGCTTGCGCAAACAGTATGAGTGGCGACGCAAGAGCCCGCGCGCCGAAGCCCTTTCTTGAGCTCGTTCGGCCACACAAGCTCACCTATGGCGCGCCGCTCTCCCCGCTAGCCGCGGACGCAGCGGCCCGCGCATTTACCGCTCGCGTTTGCTCCTGGCTTGCGCTACCTTAGTTAAGGGGTGGCTTGTAGCTGGCGTGCCGGGATAGCCTCCGGCTGGAGTTGCCCATTTCGCAGCCCTGGTACGAAAGTCCTATTCGCAGCCATCGTGCTTCCTAGTACGCTTGTACCGCAACCTAGTTCATTTTCCCGGGCGGCTGGTGAAGCAGAAAGGCATTAGCCCTCGGAAAACCCTCGGCCCGCGGTGAGAATCTGATAGGCATGAAATCTATGACCACGGCTATCCTTGAATCACAACAGGACGCCCCGCAGTTGGGCGTTGGTCTCGATCCCAGCCGCCGGCTCACGAGCAATGCGGATGCCTGGAAGCGCTCCATGGGCGCGAAACCCATTCCTGCGCGCCTTGCGCTTCTCGATGGTTCGAAATCCCGCTGGCGCTCCATGGGCGCGAGCGCGGCAGGCCAACTGTTTGCTCTGACCTTTCTTCTTTCCCTGCCCCTTTTCTTTCCCCAAAGGCTGGAAATGGCTTTGCGCTATGACGCCACTCCCATCCTGTTGATGCCGGACGCGGAGGTGCCCCCGCCTCCTCCGCCGCCCAAAATGAAGCCGCCCGTGGAGAGACCGAAACCCCTTGAGCGTCCCGTCGAAACTCCCAAGATTGTGCATCTCTTCGCCCCGCCTCCGCGGCCCGTGCCCGCAAAACCAAAACTGGTGAAGCTGAACACTCCGGAACTGAAGCCCGTCCTCGAGGCCAAGCTCGAGACCCACGTCAACGAACCTCGCCGTCCCCGCGACGAGGTCAAGCTCAATAATCTCGGCAGTACCGGCAGTTCTGCTCCGCCGACCGTGAATCTGCCCATCCAGAAGGTTCAAACCGGCGGATTCGGCGATCCCAACGGACTGCCTGGTCGCGGAGACCCCTCGAAGCGCGCCAATATCAGCCGCCTGGGCTCGCCGGCCCTGCCTCTCGGACCCGGTTACGGCAACGGTTCGGGCGGCGCGAATGGCGTGCGCGGCACGGTGGTCAGCGCCGGCTTCGGCAACGGCATTGCCGTTCCTCCTCCGGCTCGGGCGGCGAAGAGCGCCGGTCCCGTTCAATCTGCCGGCTTTGCCGACGCCGCAGCCTCCCCGGTCGAGACGCCCAGGAAGAGGGCCTCTTCCTCTGGGACGCCGGATACCGAGGTTGTCATCCTCGATAAGCCTCGCCCCGACTATACGGATGAGGGCCGAAAGTTGAAGGTTGAAGGTGATGTCCTGCTGGATGTGGTTTTTCTCGCGTCCGGACAAGTGCAGGTGAACCGCGTGGTCAGTGGTCTGGGCCACGGCCTGGATGACTCAGCCGTTCGCGCGGCGCGAGAAATTAAATTCCGCCCGGCCAAACGTGAGGGTGAGTCGGTGAACTACCCCGCTCGCCTGCGCATCGAGTTTCGCCTGGCGTACTGACGGAGGCCATCAAAATGCGCACGCTTGGCAGCGGCATCCTATTTCTCGCCCTTCTCGTGGCGCCTGCGGCGGCCCGCGCCGTGGATCAGCCCGCAACTTTGGACCAGGTCATTGACCGCATCGTGGCCACGGAGAACGCCCACACCCTCCGCATGCGCCAATACCATCCCCTGGTGGAAACGTACATCCAGAACCAGAAGGCCGACAAAACACTGGGCTCCGTTCCCGCTGGCGACAAGTACTTCGTCGGCCGCGCCGACTTCACCAAGGGCATCACCCTCTCTTCTCTGAGTTCCACGAACGCGGCGGAAAAAATCGCCGAATTCATGAGGAGCTTAGGGCCCGGCGGTGTCGAGTATCTGCCTGAAGGTTTCCTGGAAATGATCTTCGTGGACGCCGGCGGCTTTGACAAGCGGCATTATAAGTTTGACTACGTGCGCCGCGAGTTTCTGGGCGAGGTGCGCTGCTTTGTCTTCGACATGACCCCTTTGCCTAAGTCGGGCAGAGGGCGCTTCCTCGGCCGCATCTGGGTCGAGGACCAGGGCTTCAACATCGTGCGCTTCAACGGCGATTACCAGGGCGGTGGCTACTTCCATTTTGATAGCTG
>Ga0187771_10000265_pt1 | contig 30466 bp, 26 predicted proteins | sample 0116_SJ02_MP15_1_FD_133139 | JGI IMG/M metagenome (GOLD analysis project Ga0187771, IMG submission 133139) | Tropical peat soil microbial communities from peatlands in Department of Meta, Colombia - 0116_SJ02_MP15_10_MG | ecosystem: Environmental > Terrestrial > Soil > Wetlands > Peat | place... | reverse complement strand
TGAGGTCTTTCGTCCTTGCGCATTCCGCTTCGTTGTTGACGAACCCGTAAGAAAAGAACGTCTTGCGCCTCAGCCTTTTCTCGCCATCGTCATAGAAGAGTATTGAAATGCTCTTGTTGAGCAGACGTCCCTCGCACCAGTTCTCTCCGACACCCATAATGAAGGACTCGCTTGGCTCACAAGAAAACACGGCCTTGCCCTCAATAACCCCTTTCTCACCAAACTGTCCGGCCTTCGTACTACCCTTCCAAGTGCCAACCAGAAAACGCCAGTCGTTCAACGGTGAACTCATATCGGACACCAACGCGGTAAAACGAATGCCGGGGCCATAAAAACTTTGTCTAGACGCTGTGCTCACTTTCTCGCTACCGTATTGCCAAGTGATACGCACGTTAATCTTATAATTCGAGAGATCTGAAACTATTCGTCGAGGAAACACTATGGGCCAATATGAAGATACGTTGAAGGATATAGAGAAGACGCTAGGCATAGTACCAGGTTTCATGAAAGCAATTCCAAGAGACGTGCTCATACAGGATTGGCCTTTAATGAAGAAATACCAAGGTGGACAATCGGAAATTCCAGCCAAGTACAGAGAATTTATTGGGCTTGCAATATCAGCTAACATCAAGTGCCCCTACTGCGCTCTTATGCACACCGCGATGGCAACACTGAATGGCGCCACGGATAAGGAAATGGCTGAAGTTGCCTTTCTTGCCAGTTTCACAGCAAGATGGAGTGCAATGCTCCACGCCCTGCAATACGACATGGACACTTTCACGAAAGAAGTACACAAAATCGGGGAATACACAGAGAAAGCTGCAAGAAAGAAATGAAGCCAAAGTGAAACATACTCTATCTCACTTTTTTTTTCAATTGAATTTTCAAAAAGAGCAAAACCCAGACGCTTCGATCATGCATGTCATACCGAACGCCAACGCGAGTCTGCAACTACTACGGCTGCTGAAACGGCGCCCAATTTGCTTCACTTGTTGGTTAGCCGATCTCGTGTGGTATTGATAAGAAGGGACCATTCGCGGAGCTAGTGCGTTCAAAAAAACGCATAGCCTTTTTTTCTCCTGTAGACACGCGTTCCCTTAGGCATACAGAAAAGCGGCCCTGGCAAACGTTATTAGAAACAAACGCACTACTCTTCGCGGAGATATGCTTGAACGTCAAAGATCTTTTTGGATACAACTGGTATTCGCGTCGCAGACTGTTGAAAAGCATGGCGGAAATCCCTTGGGAAATGGTGATAGAAAGCAGAGGGGCCAGCTTCGACTCGATCAGAGACATTTTCGTTCACAGTCTTCAGGCCGAGCAATTCTGGATCAGGCGCTTGATTGGAAAGAGCCCAGAGGGAACCTACGGCGCCTCGTTTTCAGAATATACTGACCTCAACTCCATCCAAGAATACGCTGATAAGGTGGAGGCTGAAACGAACGCATACTTGGAGAAACTCACAACCCAAAAACTCCAAAGCGTCTTTGAATACAAAGGAAGAGACGGAAGCATCAACCGAAATGTAACCGAAGACGTCCTCATGCACGTGATCGAAGAAGAGATCCACCACCGCGGAGAGATACTATGCATCTACTGGCAACAAGGCTTGCAAGCCCCATACGTTAGCTACACGGCATACAAGGGACAAACAAGGTAGCTGATTCAAGGCAAAGCATGTAATCACCGCGCTTTGCACTCAGCTTACGAATCCCAAACTATTATTGAAGACTCAAAATTCAAGAATTCTGCCTAGGGTCATTGATCTACTCTTGGAACTTTTTCGCCATAGTCTTGGGAAGATCAAGGCTGATTTTCGTGGGTGGCGGGCTCGTCTATTTTCTAGGCTAGAGGATCAGCGACGCATTCTTCAACCTTGGTTGCTAAGAAATTTCATGAGCTTGAAAGATTAAGTGAGCGGTGCGCAACAAATCGATCCCGGTGATGAGACTCTCAGAAAATAGGCACGGCTTAGGTCGTGAACATCCGCTTTGCGACAGGATTCAGATACTTATGATCATATTATTCTTCATTGTGTGGAGCATCGATTCCATAAGTCACATAAAGGGTGGTTATTCAACTATCGTTTTCGGCTCAGTTTTTCTTCCAGCTCGCCTTGTTCTGTTCGCCGTGTTCATAGGGCTTGGTTGTTATCTTGTGTTGCAATCGCACAGGCTGGTTTTTCGCGAGGGTAACGGTCACCCCGGACTTTTTGATTCAGGAGTTTATGGTCAGGTTCGACATCCCATGTACCTCGGAATCTTACTCTTTTGCTTAGCATTCCTTTTCGTTCTTACGTCGCTTGTTTCGATCGGAATCTGGATTGTATTCTTCGTAGCGTACGATAGAATGGCAGCGTACGAAGAGAAAAGCCTCACTGAAACATTGGGAGACGACTACACTGCTTATCAGAAGCGGGTGCCAAAATGGTTTCCCAGACTGATTAGCCGCCAAAGAGCTGCAACTGGAGAAAAACGAGATACGCTCAAAAGTGAAGGGGTCAAGTAGATATTACGATCTTGTTTACGAGAAGTGAGGCGCAGATGAAGGTTCGGAAGTTTCTTGCTTCATTGCTCGCAACCGCGACAAAGTGCAAAATATGCGTCTTGAGCACGAAGCCTCAAAGACTTTCTCCGAAAACTTGCTGAATGTCTTTAGTTAGCAGCGTACATATCGGGATATTGATCGATCAAAGCCAAGTTGAGCCTCAGAACGTTAACGTATGGCGTCCCAAAGATCCAATATGTTCCTTCAGCATTTTCGTTTACTAGCCGCGTTAAAGTTTCGTTGGAAACGCGTGTCGAGTTCAGTGCTCGTACTATTCTTGGGACTTGGGAATATGCATCTTGGATTGTTATGTCAGGGTCTACGCCTGATGCCGAGTCGTTTATTGGTCTTGGGTGGAAAAAGATAGGAAGCGTAAAGTTCTGGCTGATCAGGTATGAACCAACGCGTTGGCCGTTGTGCACTGCTATTTCGCCGTTTGACTGGTATGGAAATAGCACTTGGGCGAGACCGGTGATGAGTAGTGGATACAACAGACCGCACGCTAGGAGCGATACTAGTGCAATTCCGATTATCGGTCTGAAGTTGTGTTTTGCTTCTTTTTTGCTGTTGCTCAATTCTGTTTTTTTCCTCCGTTATCTCAGACGTGTAATAGTGTTAACAGGATGTCTATGAGTTTGATTCCGATGAAAGGGACGATCACGCCTCCAACCCCGTAGATTAGCGTGTTTCTCAAGAACAGGGTCATGGTGTCTGCGGGCTTGAACGCCACGCCTCTCATAGCCAATGGAATCAGAAGAGGTATGATTATCGCGTTGAAGATTAGCGCTGATAGCACGGCGGTGGGTAAGCCAAGTTGAAGGACGTTCAAAGCTGCGAGCTGAGGTATAGCCACGGCGAAGAGCACGGGCATGATGGCGAAGTATTTGGAGACGTCGTTTGCAATGCTGAAGGCGGTTACGGCTCCTCGTGTCATTAGCAGCTGCTTCCCGAGCATTACTACGTCGATTATCTTCGAAGGGTTAGATTCAAGGTCAACCATGTTAGCGGCTTCTTTAGCAGGTTCAGTGCCAGAATTCATCGCCAGTCCCACATCCGCGGCGGCCAGGGCTGGCGCGTCATTCGTTCCATCTCCGATCATGGCAACTATCCTTGCTTGAGCCTGTTCCCTAAGCACTATCTCATACTTGTCCGCAGGCTTGGCTTGAGGAACATACTCCTCGATTCCGACCTCATTTGCTATGCTTCTCGCGGTAAGAGCCTGATCACCGGTTATCATCACCGGCCTGATGCCCATCAATTTCACCGCGTCGATCTTCTCCTTGGTGCCAGGCTTGAGAACGTCTCTAAGTCTGATGATTCCAATAATCGTGCCATCTCGCGCCACGGCGATCGGCGTGTCCCCAGCCTCACAGACGTTCTCAACAGTTCCTTCAAAGTTCTCAGGAACAGTTTTGGTGGCATTTTTTATCGAGTCTGGAGCACCTTTTATTATCTCCACTTCGACGCCTGTGGTCATGGCGACGGCAGCCGACATTTTTCTGCTGAACCGCTCGGTCCGCTTAAACTCCTTGCCCTTTGGCAGTCTGAAGCCCCTACCTGACAGTTTCACTCCGCTCATTCGAGTGGTAGCTGAGAACTCATAAACCTCAGAGAGCATGAGCTCGTTCAATTCTTTCGGAATAAAATTCCTCTCGTGAGCTAATCGGAGGATGCTGCGTCCCTCTGGTGTATCGTCGAACCATGACGCGAGGAAGGCAGCCTCTCCTACGTCTCTTTCAGAGTACCCTTCAGAGGGCATGAATTGTGTAGCCTGCCGATTCCCCACGGTGATCGTGCCCGTCTTGTCAAGAAGAATGGTATCCGCATCACCTGCTGTTTCTATTGCCCTGCCAGACTTGGCGATCATCTTGCTTGCGTAAAGCCTCGATATTCCAGACAAGCCTATGGCGGGCAACAGGGCTCCTATGGTTGTTGGGAGGAGGCAGACGTATAGGGCGATGAGAACCGAGAGGTCGCCCTTCAGGTTGAGCAACGCTGACAGGCCTACGAGCCCTCCGATTATGATCGTGAAAATGGCTGTAAACCCGATCAAAACTATGGTGACGGCGATTTCATTCGGAGTCTTGGGCCGTTTTGAGGATTCGACCATCTTTATCATCTTGTTAATGTAAGAATCCTCGGGGTTGACAGTCACTTTTGCCGTCAACGAATCGCTAATTATCTTTGAGCCGCCGATGAGTGCATCACCAGGCGTCTTCCTGACTGGCATGGATTCTCCTGTCAACAAGGATTCGTCGACCATAGCTATTCCCTCGAGCACCTCCGCGTCTATGGGGACAAGGTCCCCAATCTCAAGCATGACAATGTCTCCTCTTCTCAACGCAGTCGAGGGCGTGGGAACGACTCTTCGAGTCCATTCTTCGGTCACGACTTTCTTGCTCGTCACTTTGCTTTCCAGCCTTCGAAGGCTGCTCGCAGTGTTCTTGGCTTGTTGTTCAGCAAGTGAATCCGAGAGCGTGCTAAACCAAACGGTGATTATCAGAATGATGGCAACGTCAACGTAAAAGATCCTGTCTCCGAGGCTAGCCAATGGCACAAAGCCCTGCGGATAAACGGCCATGGCTGCTACTATAAAGAAGCAGATTTCAACGATGAACATGACTGGGTTTGCCAGAAGCGACTTGGGGCTAAGCCTGACGATTGAGCTAATCAGCACTTTTCCGGACATCACGGATGACCTACTGTCCTTGCCGACTCTTTCTTGTTCGACTGCCTTAGGTTCATGCTCATCCATAGCCATTCACGCGTCCTCCGAAGAATGATGCGAGGGGACCGAGCGCGAGAAACGGAAGGAACGTCAAGGCGACGAGGATTATTATGCATCCCACGAGGACTATTGAGAACGTTACGCTGTCCGTTTTGAGACCGACCTCGCCGGTTCGTTTCCTCCCGATCATCGAACCCGCTAGAGCAAGCAAGACTGCAATCGGAGCATATCTGCCGATGAACATCACTATGGCAGTAGAAACGTTCCAGAACGGAGTGTTGGCTGACACGCCGAGGAAATCAGAACCGTTGTTGGCTGCGGCGGAAGTGAATTCGTAGAGTATCTGGGTAAAACCAGTGGGGCTTCCAGTGACTCCGATTGCCGTCGTCGCCCCTGTGCCGTACGCCAATATCGTTGGAACAAGGATCGTGAGGGGATGAATGAGAAACGCCACCATTACGAGCTTCACATCTCGCCCTGTTATTTTGAACCCCAAGTATTCCGGCGTTCTTCCCGACATTAGGCCGACAACGAAAACCGTGATTATTATGAACATTATCATGTACATGAGTCCAACTCCTTTTCCTCCTGGTGTGGCCTGAATGAACATGCCCAAGAATGCGGAAAGAATCGTGAGTGGATGCATACCGAACAATGATGCGTTAACCGATCCCGTAGTCACCGCGGTCGTCGTGACTGTCCAGAAGCTTGAGAAGAACCCACCTATACGCGTCTCGATACCTGGACCCACTAGAGGCATCGATGGAATAAAGGCAATGCCCAGGTCAATGGCGAACAAAGCATACGCAGCTATCAATATCGGTCTCGACTCACGCTTTTTTCCTATGATCTCCCCAAACACGAAACACAGGGCCGTGGGTAAGAGAAGCATCAGGCACATTTCAAAAACGTTTGAGGCTAGGCTTGGGTTTTGGAAGGGATAGGCAGAGTTCGCGCCGTAGAAACCTCCTCCGTTAGTGCCCAGCTGCATAACGGACACTAAGGACGCCACCGGTCCAACAAAGATAGGTGAATACTGAGCAGCGCCCTTAAGAGTGTCCACCGCTGTAGTAGCGTTCAGTGTCTGAGGCACGCCGAGCCAGACGAGAATCAACGAAGCTGTGATGCAAAGTGGAATCAGGAGCCTCGTTAGTGCTCTCACAAAATCCACGTAAAAGTTTCCCATGTCCTTAGCGCCTGCGACAAAAGCCCGGGCCATGGCTATGCCCATGCAGAGCCCTGTCGCCGCTGATGTGAACTGCAGAAATTGGATTGCCGTCATCTGGCTGAAAATAGAGAGCGTGGTTTCGCCGTTGTAGTGCTGCAGGTTCGTGTTTGTCGCGAAAGAAACAACAGTGTTGAAGGCGAGGTCCGAGCTGATGCCTGACCGTCCTAAGGGATTCAAGGGAAGCCTGCCCTGCAGGGAGAGTATGAAAAAAGCGATGGTCATCTGAACGATGTTAAGAAAAAGGCCGGAGAGAAAGTACTCTTTCCAGCCCATTCCATGATCGGGATCTACGCCCGTGACTCCATAGACAAAGTTCTCTATGGGAATAAATACTCTATCAAAGCGGCTAGGTACCCGAGCAAAAACCCTGCATATGTATGGAGCCAAGCGCCACGCTACGAACATTGTTCCGCCAAGAATCGCGGTCACGGCTAAAGCCTGGCCCAGATCTATCACATGTATCAGATCCCTCAATGACCAACGCGTGCCATATGGTGGACTTCAGTATAGCATCCATCCTCGTATATCTGTGATTACTGGACTCGCGGAGGATTGCCGTTGCCATTACATCTTGGCCCTTTGTGGGGATACAGAACTACCGAAGTCACGGTGCTCCTCACACCCTTAATCTTCATTATCTTGTTTTTCAGAGTATCCCTAAACTCCTCGATATCCGACGCTGACACGAGGGAAACGATATCAAATTCGCCAGTCACTTCGTACAATTCCTCGAGGTTGGGGAGCTTCTTAAGCGCGTTCACCACATCGTCCATCATCGGCGATTCTACAAAAATGTCAACAAAAGCCAAAACACGCGGCATCTATGTTCACCAACCCGTCCTAGTCAGGTGAATGGAAGACCTAGAGTCACCTGAACCTGACAATAACTCGCTCACAACCTTCACCTTTAGTCTGTTTATTTCATCAGTTGTTAATTTTCTGTTGGTGCATGCATCTCCGGACCGTCCAACGCAAGATTCAGAAACGCCGGGGAGGATAACAGGCTCGCTATCTCTAATCCATTCAAAGAACATATCAACCAGAGTAAAAACGCGATCCAAACGTGATCACCTAAGAAATATCAAAAAGGGGCGATTAACATCCGATATCAACGTTTCCCGTAAGAACCTGATTGAGTTCTCGGGATTGAAGTACCACTTTTCTTGCCATTATATGCCCCCGTTTGTGTCGCCAACAGAGTTGCACTGGAATATTTAAAGTTAGCGTACTTTGGTTCTGTTAACTCTTCGGGTCTCAAAGAGGTTTGTTAACCGTATCGGGGCTTTTCTTAGTCCTATGTTGGTGACTGTTAAGTCGAAATGATGAAAGGGCGCGGTGTTCTAGAAAGAGAACCATTCCGTACTAAGGAATGGGTTTAACTTGAGCTTCAAGATTCGCATTGTAACAGTGCAAGACTTGCAAACGCTATGTGAGATGGAATCTGAATGAATGAAAAGAAGGTTGTTACAAGAAGTGTTGCCATTGCGCTAGGAATTATAACAATTGTTCTTGTAGCTGGCTTAGTTGGAGCATTCGCATTTTTCAACGCTAGGTTTTCTCACGATTCGCAGACTACTCTTCAAAGCTGGACTGAAGGAGACTTTTACTTTAACCTTACAAATCATCAAGATGTAAATTTCACAATTCTAACTGCTGGATTCAGCAGCGTAACTATTACAATTGATGCGTTGACTTCCCAAAACACTAGCTATCCGCCTCTAGAAGAATTTTCAGTTTTCATCGGGTTTATTACCGTCAACACGACCGTAGACTATCAGGAATATGAAGCAAAACCGTACTCTCTGGAGATTGCAACTCCCCTAGCACCGTACACACCTCCTCCATGGTCGGCTTTGAGGGGCTATCTACACTTTCCAGCCAGTTTTCGACAAACCTATAATGTTGCTTTTTCAAAGATCATGGTTTGGATATGGGAAAGCACCGCCTTCTACGCCTGGGCAGCGATATGGGGAAATGTCTATTACTATTTGACCACGTAGACACAAACTTAACTCTGATGTTTCGTCGCCTTCTTGATTAGCGAGAGCCAATTTTCGGGCGTTGATACGTCAGCGATCTTCGCTTTTTGTCTTAGGAAAGTTTGTTAACCAAAGGGGCTTTTTACCTAGCTAAGAGGCATCTAAGAATGGAATGCCAATGTGAGTTAAAACCGGAAGAAAGAGATGTTCTCAATTCAATCTTTAGATTTGTACTAAAATATGGGACGCATCCGACTATAGAACAACTGCAATCATCTCTGAAACGATCATCTGACGAAGAAATCATCCATGCATTAGACGAAGTTGAGAAAAAGGGCGATTTTCTTTTAAGAAAGAAGGGGACTCAAGAAATAGTAAGCATTTATCCTCTTTCACTGAAACCTACGGAGCATCAAATTCTTGTGGAGGACGGAACTAGGCTTTTTGCAATGTGCGCTGTCGATGCTTTAGGAATGCCTATAATGTTCAACAAGAACGTCAGAGTAATATCTCGATGTGAAGAGTGCAAATCTGAGATGATTTTGGAAATTAGAAATGAACATATCACATTTATGTCGCATCCTGACGCTACGATTTGTAGCCCTAAACGTCAAGTCTATCCTGCAGCGGAAACTTGTTGTCCCTTCGTAAACTTTTTCTGTTCTAGGAAACATGCCGATGAATGGACCGCTAAGAATTCCAGAATGGTTGACAACGTCAATCCAATCGTTTCAGTTCGACAAAGATTTCCGAAAATTAAAAAATGCTGGAAGCGTTATGGTGAACTCTTGGGTCTTCGCTAAAGACGTGCGTTAGTGAACTCTATAACGCCTTAAGCACTTGTCTTAAACCACCGATTTTGACTTGCCTTCTTAATCAGAGACATCCATTCGGCTTTGTCGGTTTGGTTCTGTTAACTCTTAGGCGCTTACGTGATTTTCGGAGAGGTCTGTTAACTGTCGGCGCTTTTTCGATGCTTACGTATGTCAAGGATTTTTGGAGTCTGACGTACTAAGGCTCGGATTTATATCTCGCATTGAACCCTACCAGCATAGGGGTTATACGTGAGTCAAATAAAAGAAACGAAAACCCCCGGAAAAAGCGTCACTATTGCGGTTGGCATTGTCTGCGTTATCTTGATGGCTTGCCTAGTAGGTGCGATTACAGCATATACACTCGTAATAGACGACAAAAACAGCAAGATTTCTTCACTGGATGCTCAGATTTCTCAACTAGACTCTAGTGTCACAAATCTTCAAAAGCAAATCACGTCTGACAATACCATGATCACTCTATTAACGTCTAACGTTACGAACCTGGAAAAACAGGTTAACGAGACTTATGGCTTGTTGAATGCTACTTCTGCGACCGTAGACGAAATTACAGCTAACCCTTCTGCATGGGTGAACAAGAAAGTTGTGGTTGAAGGCGTTGCAAATGAGGACTGGTATATGAGCTGGGGTTGGGGCTGGCCACCTTGGGACTGGGGACTCAATTCCAACGGAGCTACGATAGGCGTTTTTTCTTCGCAGATTTTCGACAGGATGAACGTGCTAGTTCTGGGAGTTGTCACGGCTGGACAATGGAGTGAGACTTCTGTAAATGGAACTCACAAATCTTATGGGCCGAATGTTTACTTCATTGAAGCCGAAACAGTCCAGCCGCTTTGAATATGAGCCTGTAATGGCTCAAGAACTTGTTTCAGACTGTTGGTTTTGACTTGCTTTCTTAATCAGCGAGAGCCAATTCTCAGGTGTTGAAATATCCGCGATTCGTGCTTGCTGTGCAGGAGTCTTCCCGTCTAGTGCCATGTGTGGTCTCATAAAATTGTAATAGATTCATAGACCATCCATTATTGTCTGAGCAGTTGCCTCATCATCTAGTCCTCGCATCACCTTGTTACTCTGCGTTGTCGTTCCACGCAGTCTCTTAACGAGGTTATCGCTTGAACGGTCTCTGATATATGGAATTCTGATGTATGCTGTTCTTGGAACTTTCAAAAGTAGAAAAATTTCTTTGTTGTCGAGTCTTTAGAATAGTGAAAGGCCAAACCATCCACGTTGAACTCACCTGAGTGCAGTGATGAAGCGCAAAGGTTTAATGGCACGGCGCCTAAACAGTTAGTCGGTGTCCAACGTGAGGAATCGAGTTCTCGAAACGTAGGCACAAAACCTTTAATATCCCGCGACTCAAATCAGAAAGTTTCATGGAGTTTTTGAAAAAAATCGAGGAAAAATGGCAGAGAAACTGGGAAGAAGCCAGAATCTTCGATGCCGACCCGGACCCTGCGAAACCGAAGTACTTCGTCACCGTGGCCTATCCTTACCCAAACTCGCCGCAGCACATTGGCCACGCGAGAACCTACACTCTGGCCGACGTGCACGCGCGTTACATGCGGATGCGCGGGTACAACGTGCTCTTGCCGATGGCTTTCCACTACACAGGTACCCCGGTTCTAGCCATGGCAAAACGCCTCGCAGACGCCGACGCTGACCTTATCGACGACTTCGTGAGGGTGTACAAGATTCCGAGAGAGAAACTGAAAGAACTTGCTGATCCCATGGCGATGGCGCGTTACTTCCACAAAGAAATGAAAACCGGAATGAAAGAAATAGGCTATTCCATAGATTGGCGACGAGAATTCACCACCATCGACCCGACTTACAACCGCTTCATAGGATGGCAGTTTGAGAAGCTGCGGCAGGGCGGATACATCACTCGTGGAAGCCACCCAGTTGGCTGGTGTCCAAGGGACGGAAACCCAGTGGGCCAGCATGACACTGTCGGCGACGTTGAACCCGAGATAGGCGAATTCACCCTGCTGAAATTCACCGGGGATGGCTTGATTTTTCCGGCGGCCACGCTTAGGCCTGAAACCATCTTCGGAGTGACTAACGTATGGGTTAACCCAGAAGCAGAATACGCCAAGGCAACGGTTGACGGTGAGCTTTGGGTTGTCAGCGTTGAAAGCGTCGAAAAGCTGGCTTATCTCAACCACAAAGTCAAAGTCCTCGAAACATTCAACGGCAAGAAACTCCTCGGTGAAAAAGTCGAAAACCCCGCGACTCGAAGAAATGTGCCCATACTTCCAGCGGCCTTTGTGGACCCCAAGAATGCCACGGGCATCGTGATGTCAGTCCCCGGGCACGCGCCGTACGATTATGTGGCCTTGGAAAGCCTGAAAAAGGAGCCTTCTGAGCTGGAAAGATATGGAATAGAGGCCGATGTGATCAACCTTAAGCCGATCTCGATGATAGAGGTTCCAGGCTATTCCGAAATCCCGGCTGCAGATCCTGTCAGAAGAATCGGCATTCTAGAGCAGTCAGATCGCAGATTGGAGGAAGCCACCAGAGAGGTCTACAGGAACGAGTTCCACAGTGGAAAGATGAGGGGCAACACTGGAAAGTACAATGGGATGCCGGTGGCTGAAGCAAAGGACAGAGTTAGACAGGATCTAATCGAAGAACGCAAGGCGACTACCATGTATGAGCTGCTTAACCGACCCGTCTTCTGTCGCTGCAAGACAGAATGCATCGTGAAGATCTTCGAGGATCAGTGGTTCATCGACTACGGAAAACCTGAATGGAAGGAGCTTGCCCACAAAAACTTGGACCGGATGGAGATCCTACCTGCCGAGTTCCGTCAAGAGTTCAACAACGTGATCGACTGGCTGCACGAAAAGGCTTGTGCCAGAAAATCAGGATTAGGGACGCGGCTCCCCTGGGACCCAGATTGGATTATCGAGTCACTCTCCGACTCAACGATTTACATGGCCTACTACACGATAGCGAAACACCTGAAGCAGCACAGAATCAAACCCGAACAGTTGACCGACGAAGTCTTCGACTACGTTTTCCTAGGGACGGGAAAAGCTGATGAAATTGCGAAGAAAGTTGGCTTAACCAGCGAAGTCCTGAAGCAGATGCAAAAGGAATTCTGCTACTTCTATCCGCTGGACAGTCGCCACTCCGCCCGTGAGCTTATTCCCAGTCACCTGACATTCATGCTCTTCAATCACACAGCCATATTCCCAGAAGAGCTGTGGCCCCGCCAGATCGTCGCCAACGGCATCGTGCTCATGGAAGGCGCAAAGATGAGCAAATCCTTCGGAAACATAATTCCCCTGCGCGAAGGCATAGACAAGTTTGGAGCCGACCCCGTAAGACTGAGCGTGCTCTCCACCGCTGAACTCATGCAGGACGGTGACTTCAGCCCATCCACGGCCAAGTCAATGCGAACCAGACTGGAGCGACTCTACAGATTCGCATGCGAAGTCTCTAAAAACCCAGCAGCGAAGACTCCTCCAGCAGAATCCTTGGCAGCGATAGACAGGTGGATGCTCAGCAGACTACAACATCACGTAGAAACTGCAACCAAAGCGATGGATAAACTCGCCGTCCGGAAAGCCGTGAACAGCGCACTCTACGAGCTAGACCAGGATTTCCGCTGGTACCAAACACGCATTGCAGGCCAAAAAACGAAACCTGGGAGAAAAAACGCTGTCGCCCACGTCTTCAAACAGGTGCTGGACTCCCAGACGAGGATGCTGGCACCCGTCGCTCCACACGTGTGTGAGGAACTGTGGGAAACCATGGGCCACGAAACATTCATCTCCCAGAGCCCCTGGCCAACAACAGATGGAACACTAAAAGACGTTATTGCAGAGGAAAATGAGGCCCTAATCACGAACATTCTTGAGGACACTCTAAGCATTATCAAGGCCACCCGTACAAAACTGAAGAAAATAAACTACTATACAGCAGCCCAGTGGAAGTGGACGACCTACTTGAAAGCGCTTGAAAAATCGCTCTCATCTGGAGTCCTCCAGAGAGACCTTATGAAAGACTTGATGCGAAATCCAGATTTGAGGAGCAAGGCTGAAGAAGTTGCCAGGTTCACAGGCCAAACAGTAACAGAAATCAGCCGAATGTCCGAAGAAACGAAGCAGAAACAAAACCAGATCGGACTACTAAACGAAAGCCAAACATTAAACGAAGCCAAAGACTTCTTGGAGAAACAGCTGAAAGCAAAAATCTGCATTTACAGTGAGGAAGACTCGAACCGCCACGATCCCAAGAACAGAGCACAGCTGGCAAAGCCATACCGCCCAGCGATTTTCATAGAATGAGACACACTAATCTACCCTATCTTATGTCTTTAATGATCTGAATGACACAGAAAAAGCCCCGAACCTCGCGTTTCTTTCAGGCAGGATGATTTACCTTTTTTCTACGCCTTCGCTCAAGAGCTTTGTATATTGATCCAACGTTTCGACTTGTCCAATAGCGATAAAATGTGCTTAAGAAATTAGTTATGAATCATCAACGTAATCTGAACACCGTAAAAGGACATTCTCTTCAAATGGTCGCTCAGTTGATTTCAACGATGGGACAGGCAACCTCTCCCTGTCATGAAACATCATGGGGTCATGATGCCCAATTTCATAGGGGTCAGTCTGGTTCTTGCAGCAAAAGTTGTTGGATTTCCGATCTAAGGCAAGCATCATTCCGTTAATCTTCCTCTCTTCATGACCACGTGGTTATCAGCTCTGACTGTCGGCTCGTAGAGGTTGAAGTCAACGTGTATCGATGAATCGTTGATTCCGCCTAGATGCACGTTGTTGCCTATGGCCACGTGCGCCGTGCCAAGAGCTTTTTCGTCTTGGATGCGAAGACCCATCGGTCTCACTGCATAGTTTGTTCCCAAGGCGAATTCTGCTATCATATCCTTCTTCCCGCTGGCTTCATGCAGAAACTTTCGAAAGGCGGGCTCTCCCTTGTCGGCGCGGAAATCCACCATTTGTCCAGCTTCAAAATTCATCTGAAGTCGTCGAACGCCGAAGTCCCTCACCTCATCGGCTACCAGCGTTCCAAACGCTGAAGTCTCAACAGGAGCCACATACACCTCTCCCCCCGGAACCTCAACCTCGCATTCTTTTCCCGTTAAGTAGCAGTCCTGCAGAGTTCCAGCTTCAAAGCATACTCTTCTATCATTGATGCTGAAAGTCAGATTCGTTCCGTTCGGGTCCGTGACATTAATCAGTTTTCTTCGCTTCAGGCTCGTGAGTATCTTCTTGCCAATCTCCCGCATTCTTCTATAATCCAGGTTGACTGCCTCGAAAAATGAGCCTAGATACTCTTCATATTCTATGTCCATGCATTCCATGGATTTCATCGAAAAAAGGTTCACAGCGAGTAGCGGTCGATTCTTAACGACCTGGTCTACTCGATCCCAGAATGAACACACAGCGGCTCCGAGATCCTTCCCAGCCTTGACTGGATTTTCAAACTGGGTGAGCCAGATAACCAAGTCTGAACTTGTTAATAGCGAAAGAGTGTGCTTAGGGATCTCTGCGTTTAACCCCTGAGCAGCCCTCTTGCTCACAACTGAAAGCAGGTTCTCATCCCACATCCAAAGATGTGGAAACGCATGCTCATCGTAGCACTCCTTCATCAAGAACTCTGCGAAAGCAACGTTGTGTTTCCCGCAGATAATCAGTGTATTCAACCCTCTTCTCAAACAAGCGACCTGGGCGACAATGGCATGCGCAGTAGCCTTCATCTTAGCTTCCATATCCAACATCATAGACCCTTCACCCTTCAACACATGCAGTCTTCCTTCCTCGATTTCTTAAAGGTCTCTCTCCAATACTTTTCCATACTCATTTGCAACGTTCTATTGTTTCGCAGCGTATAAAACGTTCCTATCTTACGTTGGCTGTGCTAGAGGCGACTTTGTCATGAGCCAAAAGAGAAAAGACCACGCTGAACATTGTCTGACACTGTTGCATTTGATGCATTTCGGATAGAGGGAGCTTCGAGTCGCGCATAGAAGATGTTTCCATAAATTATTTAAGTGCAGACCATGAAATTCGGAAGAAGAGAAGGGGCAAACTATTGGAACCGCCGTGATGGCTTCTGCAGAGAGCCTCTACGAAGCTGATGAACCATTTCCAAAAGGAGTTTGCCTCGTCTTCTGGAGCGCTGGGAAGCGCGATGAAACAAATCATCCAGTGAAAAGATAGGAGAAAAAGACGAATGAAGACTAAGCTATGTGTACTCACAGTTCTGATGACAGCAATATTGATCACACAAGCACTGGCAGCCGCAATAATGCCCGAGCCTAACACGCTCACCCCAGGATACCCGCACAACGCGGATGCCATGTGGGTAGAACTCCCGTCATACACGCTGGCCACGGCCACAACTTCAGTTGGTGACTTGTTTAACATCACGGTCTCGGCAAACATAAGCGAAACCATCTTTGGATGGCAAGTAGCACTTCTGTACAATCGATTATGGCTCAGATGTCTCAAGGCAGGACTGACGGCAGGAACCACGAGCATGTTCTTCTTGGGCCACACCACGGTCTCATGGGGACCGATGATTGACACGAGCTTCCTCGGAAATGGAAGCATACTAACTAGCGAATCATTACTTGACGGCGACAGCCAGACTGGCCCGCACAGCGGAACCCTGATGTGGGCTGAGTTTCAGATCGTGGCAGCCCCGACCGAGACAAGCGGACCTTACACGGGCACATTTGACATAAGCACGGAATACTACGCGGCAAGTCAGGAAACGTTCTTTGTAGATCCCGCGCAGAAAACTATAGCCCTTATGCCCTACGACGGCGTCATAACGTACTCTTGGGGACAGGTCGGCTTTGTCGGAGTTTACATGAATCTCCCCGAAGGTTCGACAGATTTTCCTCCCATAATACAGGGCCAGAAATCTGGCCTGGTCTGCGACTCTCTTCCCTGGAGACCAACGAGCCTCGCACAGACCGGTTACATTCAGTGCACCGACTGGTACGAGATCCCGAGTTGCCTCGTTAGAATCGATCCAGTCGTACCCGTGACTATATCCGGCATGACAGGAGAGGGACTAGATTTCGAGGGGATGACCCCTACGAGCACGGGAAGCTGGCCTACCGAGTTGAACGGCGGCTTACCAGGAGATCCCTTCTACTTCACCGCACATTGGGAGGCAAGGATAAACGTCACAGCGTATAACTGCAGCGTCATCACGGAATCTGATGATGATTCATGGCTCTTCGTTGATGGCAAACTGCCACCCCAACTGGACCTGGGAGGAACTCACAGCGACATGGTTTCATCGCCATACATGCTGAGCCTTGGCATACACACCATTGATATCTTCTACGCGGAAAGATGCGGTCTCTATGCTAAATTCAAGATAATGTTCTCCCCCATAAGCGCCCTCACGATCCTGGATTCATCAGATGTATACTCAAAGAAGAGCTTCGAAGACTTGCTGCGACACCAAGCCGTGGGAATCCAGAGCTTCGAAGACTTGCTTGGAAACCTGACCGCTGAGAACAGGACGCCTGAGCTTTTCCAGAGCCTCGAAAACCTCACCGAGGAGCAGGAAGGCCTCCTGAACAGCTTCGAATGCATGATAAACGACTCGACATTTTTCCCCGCCGAGTTCATCAACCTCCTGGAAAGCTGCGAGAACTTGCTGCACACACAGTGCGACATCAAAGAAAGATTCATTGACATGCTCGCCGATTCGCAGAGATATCTGAACACCAGCATGTCCACGCTGCTGAACAGCACTGAGAATCTCCTCACTAGCGATGACGACCTGCTCGCAAGCTTCGAGAGTCTCACACGCAACCTCTTCTCTTCATATCCCTCCGACACCATGTGCACGGTCGACCAGCAGACCTACTTCCTAGAGAGTTATGAACAGCTCCTCGAAAGCCAATCTCAACTCCTTGAAAAGTTCCAAGGACTGATCAGCTCGACAATTCCAACGCCTCCTCCACCACCCCCATCATCGCAGGTTAGGATTGCCATTGACCACGGGTTGGCATGGTTGGCTATGCAGCAAGACAGCATTACTGGCGCGTGGAACCTAGACTTCTACCCGGTTGCCTCAACAGCGTTTGCTGTTCTAAAATTCGAAGAATATGCTATCAATACTCTGATGATGGATCCCTTTGACCCGGCTTACGTATACTCATCCAATGTTACTGCTGGTTGGAAGTACATCTTTGGAAACGCACACGTACAAGCAATCACGAATCAAACAGCTGGTAATCCTGACGTGTGCCTTCCTGATGGGTATGGAATCTACTTTATGTCTCCTACTGCTGATACTTCTGGCTATGGCGATCGCCCACTGTATGAAACAAGCATAGTGATGATGACCCTTGAAGCCAGCGGCCACCCTGATGATCGCAGCACAGCGGTGCCCGCACCCTTAAACTCAAACATGACATACAGGCAGATCATGGAAGAAGCCGTGGACTATATTTCCTGGGCACAAAACGATGCCCCCAACCCTGGCGAAGGGGGATGGAGATACGGTCCATATAACAATGGCACTTTGGTGTACGGCTTCAATCCTGGGGGCGGTGACAGCGACAACTCCGTCTCTCAATGGCCGGTCCTTGGGCTCATGTCAGCCTTAGGGTGGGGCATAAATCCGCCCAGTTGGGTCAAGTCAGAATTGCTAAACCACTGGTTGGTTCACAGCCAAGCCTTGACGAGCGGCGTATACGGAGGTTTCGGATACACGGATAACTCTTCCCTTAACATAGCAAGGACTGCTGCAGGTCTTATCGAGCTTACATATTGTGGCGTACCGACAACTGACCCCAGGTGGATTGGAGCCAGCAACTACATTAGCACCAATTGGAACCAACCACTCGGAGAGGAGGATGGAAACATCGGCAACTTCTATGCTATGTATGCACTTATGAAGGCAGCCATGACTGCACAACCGAACCCGGTAATGAATTTCGGCAGCCATGCGTGGCAAGACGAATACGACGACTATCTGGTGAATAAGAGTCAAAACGCTAATGGATCCTGGCCAGCACAGTGGGATACCACTGGTGTTCTGTCCACTGAATGGGCTCTCTTAATCTTGGAAAAAATAGTTCCTCCGCCTCCTCCACCAACGTTTACGGAAAGCTTTGAAGACCTGTTGAACCGCCAAGCAGATAGAATAAGCAGCTTTGAAGATCTTGTTGGGCTCTTGCCCCCGGCGAAAAGGGCGTCTGAGCTTCTGGAGAGCGTCGAGAACCTAGCAGAGGAACAGGAGGGTCTATTGAACTGCTTCGAATGCATGATAAACGCCTCATCGTTAAGCCAGGACGAGTTCATCAAGCTTCTCAACAGCATGGAGGATTTGTTGGATAGACAGTACTGCATCAAAGGTTCCTTCATGGACTTGCTTGGCGAAACGAAGCCATATCTACAAGCTGACTTCCCTACATTCGTATCCAGCACGGAAAGTCTACTCAGAAGCGATGCCCAGCTGCTCGAAGGCTTCGAGGTTCTCGTAAGTGACCTGTTCAACATCCCAGGCGTGACAACCGACACTCGGATTTCTTTCTTAGAAAGCTATGAACAGCTCTTAGAGAGTCAGTCGCAGCTCATAAGCAGGTTTGAGCAATTAAGCGGAAACGCGGATCCTAACGTGGCCGTAACAAGCGTCGACGTCTCGCCCGCCACCGTTCTTCAGGGAGATCTCGTAAACATAAACGTAAGCGTTGAAAACACCGGAGTCTTTGCCGAGACTTTCAACGTAACAGTCTACGCAGGCTCGCAGGTCATCGGAGTTCAACCAGTTTACCTGGACAGCGGTTCCTCAACAAACCTGACATTTACCTGGGACACAGCTGGCTATGCAAGCGGTAACTACACCGTCTCAGCCTCAGCAAGCATCGTTCCAGGTGAAGTGAACACTGCAGACAACACCATGTTAGCGGAGAATATAGTTCCGATATTAGCAGACCCGTCAGGCGGAGGCGGCAGCCCAGGTCGCATTTGGCTAAACAGCATCTCCTACTGCGTATGACGCTGCAACAAAATCCCCTTCTTTTTTTTACTTCATTTCCACTTTTTCTCAGCATAGCAATGGGCCATCTAACGTTTGCCGATCGCAAGCTTGAATTCACGTTCACGATCAAAGAATGAGCAGAGCTAGGCAACTTGAGTAGTAATTGCGCTCTGGATTTTTTCCACAGGGCCTATATTCCTTAGAAAGACCTTGCGCCAACGCGTTAGCGTGTTTCTAAATTCGTTCGTTTGACAAGTGGATTGCGTCACTTACTTCGTCCTTCAGGCATATTTGGATCATATTTGGATCATATATTAGACCCGGGGGGTAGGCTGTGCGCACACAAAGACAGGAGCCACAACCTCGAAGGAAAATCATAGAAGGCTGTTTCTGGAATCGTTCTTGCATTATTCTTTTACCAGCGTGCTAAAATCTGTGTTTATCATTAGGCTAGCGAGAGCAATACCTTGCAATTTACAATAGGGCTGATGGAAAAGTTGATGTTTTTGCAGAATTTCGATTCCAAAAACTTTGCAACATTCGGAGTACCTGCCAACTGCACACAGATTGCACGCAATTTGCTTCCATTTTTCGAACTAGATACAGAGCTGCCTCTATTTCATCCACACCTACTCAAGACGACAAGCGATAATGACCGAGTTTTTCACGTGGAAACCTTGCCGATCATGCTCATCGCGCTCACGGTCGTCGTAATCATCCGAGCGAAAGCTTTCAAAAAATACACGTGCAACCTGAGGATTTGGCCAATCCGTTAATGGGGGAACAAGTGGTCTCGTATGATCGTCCATGACATGACGTTTTCAACACATTTTGATTTCGTAGCAGTTCCCCCGTATAACTTCAAGCTTACAGTGCATAAGCCGGCTGGCTGGTCGCTCCTGACACCGTTTGAAGTCTTCGAGCGCGGAACGCTTTGGACTGTTTTGAGAGTACCTTCTGGAATGGTTTTCGGGCTTAAGATGAAGTCGGAGGGAACAGTTGATGCGCCAAGAGTGTCCTGTTTAGCATACTCTGGACACAGGCTTGCAACAAACCAGCGAACAGAACTGTATGAAACGGTTAAGTGGATGCTCAGCGCTGACGAAAAAGTCAATGATTTCTACGCGCTAGCTAACAATGACTCGCTGGTTAGAGCAATCACCGAAGATCTTTACGGAATGAGGAGAACTAAGCAACCGGATGTTTTTTCGATGCTCATTTTGGCGGTGACCCTTCAGATGGCTCCGATAGTCAGAAGTAACCAGATGATGGAGTTGCTGATCAAACAATACGGAGAAAAAGCACGGTTTGATCGGAAGGAGATACTATACTGGCCCTCAGCTCAAACGATAGCTGAGACGAGCGTTGCGGAGCTTAAGAGAAACTGCAAACTCGGCTACAGAGCGACGTTTCTCAAGGCGATTGCTGAAACCATACAGAATGGTTTTCCATCGGTCCATGAGCTTGAGAAAATGCCGCCAGCGGAAGCGAAGCTCAAGCTGATGGAACTGAAGGGAATAGGCGAATACTCCGCTGACATCGTGTCTCCACACTCAGGCTTCGCCCTTGACGTCTGGAGTGCAAGAATATTCCATATGCTCTTCTTCGGGTCTGAACCGAAGTCCCCTCGAGACGTCATCCCGAAGCTCAAGAAAATCGCAGAAGCGAGATGGGGAGAATGGAGGGGCTACGTTTTCCTTTACGTCCTTCATGATCTCGACCGACTTTCAAAAAGGCTCAGCCTAAAACTAACAGATGCCTAGGCTTGTTACATAAATCGTCAATAAATCAGAATTTACGGCTCGCCAAGAAAGGATGTTGCATCTCCCTCGAGCAGGATCATCGCTTAAATACCCTAATCAAGAGAAGCTTCGTTTATGTCGTCCCATGCACGAATGAGGTCGTCTCGTGAAGCCGGTCGAGGACATGCGAAGGTGCAGCATGGAAAAGCAGAGGCTAAAGCCAAGAGACAGAAGCATCGAACTCGTGACCGCTACGCGTTGGAGGAGAACTACCCTAGCACCCCTGAAAGCATTCTCGAAAGAACCAATGACCGACTGAATAGCCTTGGGAAACAGGTTTTCGCTCTTTTTCCGTTCAGCGAGCACTTCGACAGGTGGTTAACGGACGTCAGAGTCGTGATGTCCGAGTTTGAGTTGAGTCCCGACGTAATCTTGGATGACCAATTCGTGAAGGAGCGCTCGGACATACTATCGAACATTGAGCTTGCCCTAGAAGAGAATAGGCGCAAAGAAGCTCTCGCTGAGGAACCGGTCAGACGACTCTCAAAGGACAGAGCTCTTCTTGAACAGTTGCAAAAGGAACATGCTGTCATGATCAACGACATAGAGGAGCGAAGAAACAGGGAGGTCAGGCGACTGTCTAACAGCGTAAATACCCTCAAAAGAGAACTGAGGAGAATAGACGGGCTGAAAACAGGAATCTTCCGAGGCCTTTCCAAGAAGGCCAAGGAATCAATGCAGGCGGAAGCAACGCAGAAACTGAAAGCCGCGGAATCGGAGCTCGAATTAATCATAAAGGATTTCACGACAAAAGAAGACAGGCTTCGACGTGAACAAGAGAAAGAGACTCGACCAATAAGAGAGCAGATGCAGGCCGAACAGAAAGAGATAGACCAGCAGATGATCGACGCGTCTTTTCAGGCTAGGCAAGCATCGTGCGAAGCTCTCGCGAACGCCGTGGATGCACTGGTCCAACGAAAAGGTCCCCAGGCCAATCAGGCTTGAAAGATCTTGTCCAGTCAGAATCTGAACCCACGACGGCGCTGCATGAACTGTTGGGATCTCTCTTCTGGAAACCTCGAAAAATGCTCGTGAACGAATTTCCATCCTGAACTTTGCTTCTTGAGGATGGATGTGACGCGCGAAGTCACGTCGAACGGGTTGCCTCTCATCGCCCCCTGATAATGCAGGGTGAAAGTGGCAACGGCTACGTCGCCTAAAACGTTGGCCTGAAAATCCTTCACCTCATAACCGTAGTTAGACAGAACCTTGTAGGCTCCGAACTCGTTGTTCAAAGCAACCGTGGCCTCTTGTCTTCCGAAAGGCGGCCAGTCGTCAAACTTGTTGTAGCTTTCATCGATGAGACTCCGAATTGCACCTTCGTCCCTGTTCTTTATGCCGTCGAGCCTCCTGATCACGCTGCTCTTGATCTCATCCTCCATGGGTGATCCAGTCATGGCTTGAGGTTGGACAGATGTCGTTGGTTGAGCCAAAGTTTGACCTTGGGTTGGCACGACAAGCTTCGTTCCGCACCGCTTGCAGAAGCTGTCTCCGCTGGCGTTTTCTGTCCCGCAGTTTGGGCACTTGGACATTTAGCATCCCTACCTACGTGTTATTCTTGTTTTCCAAAGTGTTCAGGGTGCGCGTTTATTTCCCTTTCCCTATTCTAGTTCTCAACAGGTCAACGGCGACAGTAATCTGAAGCATGTCGAAAACCGTTTATGTTTCAGTGAGTAATCCTAAACGTGGCGAAATCGATGAAAGATCTTGTCGTTACGAGTTCTGCCTTTGATCATAAAAAGATGATTCCTAGGAAGCACACCTGTGATGGTGAAGACATAAACCCTGCGCTGACGATTGAGAATATTCCTGAACAAGCAAAGAGCCTAGTTCTCATCGTCGACGATCCTGATGCTCCGATGGGTACTTGGGATCACTGGATCGTCTGGAACGTTCCGCCTAAACTCATAATAGGCGAGGATACTGTTCCGGGCGTTGAAGGTCTGAACAGTTTCGGAAAGCATTCTTATGGAGGCCCTTGCCCGCCTTCCGGAACTCACAGGTACTTCTTCAAAGTCTATGCTTTGGACACGCTTCTGAGTATTGCCTCCAACTCTAGGAAAAAGGATGTCGAGAAGGCCATGAGAGATCATGTGTTGACAAAAGGAGAACTCGTAGGGCTGTACAGTCGGTAATAGAGCGATCAACTTGCGCTGATGCCTAGTCGTCTGAGTACTGTCAGTGCGATCAGGGTGATCCACTTGCTTGGCTTGCCCTTAGGCTCAATACTTGTCTGCATTCTTCCCTGTGGCGAATTCTCTAGAATCCAAGTGCCGTCGCTCTGACGTTTCTGTAGGAGAACTTCGACGCCGTCGCTCAAGCGCTCATCTCTTGCGTAGCCGAGCTTGGTCAAAACGTCCAACCCTCTGAGGAAGCTGTACCCGGAAAAATACGGGAAACTCAACTGAAGCCAGGCTTGGTTGATCGTCCGAAAATCATGATGGTCAGCCTTGAATAATCTGTGCATGAGCAGGAATTCCGCTCCTCTTGAAACTGTCTCTTTCAGTTCCTTCGTCAGATTCTGTTTCGGAACCTCGCTGAGTGCTTCCAGGGCGCAGATCGTTCCCATGAAGCATCCGTGCTTATCTCTCACGTGCGCTTTCCAGTACGGACAGAGCCATCCGCCGTCTCTGTTTTGAACTCTCGCGATCCATTCTAAGGCCTTCTTCACTCTGGTGTCCTTCTCATAACCTATTCGAATTAGGGCAGCAGTCATGTTTCCCGTGAGGCATGAGAGTTGGCTCTCCAGAATCAGCGATGACCAGAACTCTTTTCGTGGGGGAAGTCCTCTTCTTTTTTGGCGCTGATGTTCATACTCTCTGGACGCGCTGCGAATACCCTCGCTTGGGAACCCACCTTCATTCTGTTGAAACTGGAAGATGAATTCGCAAGCTGCTGCTACCTTCTCGTTGGTCTTGTCCATTCCAAGTTGGCCGAGAATCATAATCGTCCAGTATGAAGACTTGTACTTGGGAAGGTAGGGGCTGTCAGGTTTCTCCCAGTATCCTCCTCGATGCTGGTTCTCCAGTATTCTTCTGACCGTTCTTGCTTGTGGAATAGCGTCTCTTGCCGCGATCACTTCAGGGGCGTGCCTGTCCTTGTCAAGAATATTAAGCATCGTGAAGTAACGGACTGACGGATTTGATTCTTCAAGAAGCCAGTCAACGGAGCTCTGATGAAAGACTCTCTCGCTTGACCCGCCGACGCCGTCTTCCTCGTCTAATCCCTTCCGGAAGAATCTTATTCTGATCATGTTATTACACATGCGTTTCATTGAACAAGTCTAACGCTGAAATAAAGCGTTCTGATCCTGCTCCCATCCACCGGTTATTGGCAAACAGGCCTGCGAAAACTGCGGTGCCGCTATTTTTTGTGCCTCTTGATTCTTTCCTGTTTCTGTGTTGTTCTGCGCCATTCTCGCTTCTTTTGTGTCCTTATCATTGTTCGACCGTAATTCTGTTGAAAACCTGTTCCCATTCTGTACTGATCTATGTTCCTGTAGAAAGTTGAATAGTCAATCTTGCCTTGTTGGAGATCGCTTATGTTCTGGTTCAACTGCTTCTTGGCTTCAGAACTTGACGATTTTTCAAAGGCATCATAGTAAGCGAGATACGCAGCGTGAAACTGAAAATCAGATGGATTATCGATCGAGAGCTTCTCCGGCAAGGCTGATTCGCTTTTATCAGGTTCTTCAGTCATGACTTTCCAAGCTCAACAAGAGTTTAGGAGGACTCTGCTTTTATAGATAGCGCGCATCTGGGCCATGCCTAAACGATTTTGGTCTTGACTATCCCTGGTCTTTGAAGAAATGACGCTAGGTATTTCGATAACCACTGTCTTTTTAATTTAGAGTGTGGTCTAGTGAATCTGCGTTTCGCTTTAGCTTCTATAACAATTCTTGGAGTTGCTGCAGCGCTGGGTTCCATCCGACATTCACTATTGACTGCGCAGACATTTTCAGGCGCGAATTGAGCCTCAGTTAAAACCCCGACTATGTGTGAGCGCATGGGAGTGTATTGGACTCTACTCTGCAACTTGGGTTTTCTTGAGGGCGTACCAAGCGATGAAGTTGAATACGAAGATGTAGATTGCGGCAACGATTATTGCCCTTGCAACTACGAGTGAAAGCGGTTCAGAGTACATCGGAACCAGCAGTTCCCCTGTGCCTTGACTGATCTCGGTCTTGGTGAAAGTCACGTTGTTCGCGGGATGAAGAATATACGTGACTAGGTTTGTTGCGATGCTGTCCGTTCCGCTGGAAACACTCTGAGTAAGGTTTCTGAAAGACGTTACGTTGACGGTGCTGCGCAAGTTGCCCAGGCGTGCTGGGGCTCCGTTGCCGGGCGCGTAAGTGAGAATCCAAGCTTGATTCGAGAACGCTGATAGCACTCCAGAGGCGATGCTAAGACCGAAGAATATGCCTATGCCCAGAAGAGCGGTGAGCATAGAATTCTTCGACACCGAGCCCGCGCAGAGCACGATCGACATCCAAACTAGAGTGCTGAAGATGCTTCCTACGAGAGTGACGATCACCAGTTGCATGTTGTTCTGGGGACCGTAAAGGATGTAGCCTCCAGCTGCCATGTAAATGCTGAGCAGGACATAAGCGGCAAGTATCGTCAAGAACGCGGCAAACAGCTTGGCCAGATAGACAGTTGTTCTCGACACGGGCTTCGTCAGCAGCGGAATTATCGATCCGCTCTCAAACTCGCCCGAAATGCTATTCATGACTGTCACGAGGGCGAACAGGAAGAAACCGAAACTGCCGACGCCTGTGCCCGTGGTTATCACATAATCGGGGTTTGCCTCTGTGGGCACGTTGTTCACTCTGTTCAAGGCAACGGGGAGGAACAGCGTGAGAGAAGCCAGAGCGAAGGCCAGAATGAGGACGCCTAGGAATTTTTTCTTTCTGATGTTCCAGAGAATCTCATAACGAACAACCGCGAGAAAGCCCGTCAAGCGACTTGCCTGAACCTGCTTTGCCTTCATGCTTATCAGGCTCCCTCCTGGCTCGTGCCAACAAGTTGCACGAAAACGTCTTCGAGGCTCTTACCCGTCTGACTCATCGAAACGATGGTGCCGCCTGAGCTGTTTATAACCCTTGAAACCTGAGATCGGACGTCCTCGTCGGTCCCAACAGTTACGGTGAGCCTGTTGCCTTCAACCGCGACGTCCGTCAGGAAGGGCAAGCTCCTTAGACCGTCGACGATTCTCCCAGAGAGCTCCGCAACCTCGATGTAAAGCGTCACGGGTCCTTTCACTTTGTGAAGCACGTTCTCCATGGTGTCCGAAACGAGGGCAGATCCCTTGTTAATAATCGTAACGTAATTGCAGACTTGCTCCACCTCGAAGAGCAGGTGGGATGAAAGAAACACTGTTTTGCCCCCTCTGATGACGCCCCTTATCAGCTCGCGCACCTCAACCATGCCCACCGGGTCTAGACCCAGACTTGGTTCGTCTAGGATAACAAGTTCAGGCTCGTTCAACAACGCTTGCGCGATTCCGAGGCGCTGCTGCATTCCCTTGCTGTATTTTCCGACAAGATCGTTCTCTCTTCCCTTGAGTTTAACCAAATCCAGAAGTTTAGGTATCTGGTCTCTGCGCTCCTGCGCTGACATTCCGTACATTCTTCCATAGATGTCCAAGAGCTCATATCCCTTCAAGTGCTTCGGAAACCTCGGTAACTCAGGCATGTAGCCAAGACTGCGCCTCACCTCAGGCTTGTCCCCGTGCACCTCTTGCCCGAGAACCCTGACGCTGCCCCCATCAGGATTCAACAACCCCAACAGGACCTTTATAGTCGTCGTCTTTCCAGCACCGTTAGGACCTAGAAAACCGTGCACAGCGTTCTTTTCTACCCGTAGATTAAGCCTGTTAACCGCGACGAGTGAACCGTATCTCTTGACCAGCTCAACAGTCTCAACAGCGAAATCCATTCAAACTCAACCCAAACCCGTTCACACGGGCTTTTTCAGCGCTCACGATTCGAGATTGAACGCTGGTATAAAAACAACCTTGAATAAATGCTTTTCTGGGGCGCATGCACAAGAAAAATCCCTAAGAACACAGGTTACCAATCTTCAGATATCGTTAGCGAACATTGGGAGGAATTCATCAAATAAATCCAGCAGGATGGTCTCCTGACAGACGAATCCGCTAATACGACTCTTCTAATCTTCAGACAGCCGACCGCTTCGCTGAAGCAACGCGATATATTTTGCAGGCTGAAATATCTCACTTATACTGAATCGTGCTTCAAATTAGTAGTGGATCAAACCGGAAAACTTCTCAAGGAGATTGCAGATGGCCAGGCCTCTAAGGTTCATCTTTCAGTTTCCCCCCATACACGGGGTCTTCGACGCAGGCTACGGAGTCGTCTACATATTCGGCGGCCTGCACGAGAGCGAAATGGAGAACATCATCGTCCACGAGACTCTGCACTACGTGCTCCTAAGAATAGCTGGAAAAAGAGCAAGCCTGAAACTCGACAGAATCTACTCAGAAATGGACACTTAGTCTGACGCTTTTTTCAAGATCAAGGCTTGCGATCTACGACGATCTATTGGTCGTCGTAGCAACATAGGCCTAGCAGAGTCAGATAGGACCGCATGGCGCGATCCTACGTGTTCTTACGGCGAGCGCCTTGGGTGGCTCTAAACAGATCTCCTTTCTTCAGCGCATCCAACAAATCCTGAACCTGAAGCCGTGAGAGCCTACAGTTCCTCCTATCCTTCAAGAATGGAAACTGTTCTCCGGCGTTTTCTATCTTGTGCAGTTCCTCCCATGTAACTTTGAAATTGCCCGAAAAACTACTCTCATCTATACTCTCAGTCCAAGCACCTGGCTGCATTCCCCTGCCGGCAGAACCAGCAGCCGTGAAAGGCCCCACGAGAGTGTCCGAACCAACGTCGAAGAGAAAGACCATCGAGCCCAACGCCAAATCCCCAACGTCCTCAACAACCTCGGCTGAACAGCTGAAAACCCTGCGTCTCACACAATCGCCAAGAGTCTCCCCCCCGCATGCAAAAACGTAACCAGCATACATGCCAGCCAACATCAACACCCTCAAACACGTAATAAGACACACCCATAAAAGCTTGAAGGCAAAACCACAAAAAAAAGAGCGGTCGAACTGATCTTAACACACATTTATCCAAAAACCAACGGGAATCGACCAAAACACGCTCAGAAAACCATACAGGCAAACACCGCCCAACATCATTGCAAGATGAAATCAAAAAGATAGAGGGATCATTAGCGCATCAATCGTCCCCAGAAGCGAATGAGACTACTCCGAAAATAGACATGAGAGTCCCCTCGTCCCGGGAAAAAACAGAATTCAAAACCCTCAATTCAACATGAACCTGTGTCAAAAGACAACTCCGAAAGCTCCTCGAATCCAAGCAGGCATATAGAGAACTGCGCGAAGACACCATGCACCAGAAAATAATAGGCACTCACCAACATGGAATAGGCACTTGCCAACATGAGGGGACTTATCAATTAAAGCTGGAACAAGCCCGGTCAAGCTGGATCACTCTGGAAGACAAGCATTTTGGCGGTAAATGCGCTTTTGTTTTGTGGAGTGTCTGGACTTATACTACGAGGTCAGCTCAACATGAAAAACTCCACTCCAACACACACGCATTCAAGCGCTAGTTCATCGCCGACCTGCTGGACCCAAAATAGGGACAAAATTGGTGCAAAACAGGGTCAAATGGACATATTCTCAGCTCGAGTCAAAAAGACTCTGCCCGCCGTTCCGCTCGAAACGCATTGGACATGAAGTTTCCCTGTGTCAAACTTTAAAACTTGCAACGAGCAAAGGGTAGGCATAGTAGAATGGAGCTGCAATAAAGAGATAAACAGAAAATGGCCTTCTCTGATGCGTCGGCTCGATTCTAAGAGGCCCTCGAGCGTGAATCCCGAGACGCGTAGCCTGTGAGTAGACCAAACTTGGAAAAACTAACCAAAGTGGAGTTCAGCAACCTCGACAAAGTGCTCTACCCAGAAGCGGGCATCACCAAGGCCCAGGTCATAGAATACTACGTCAGAGTCGCCCCCAGAATGTTCAAATTCCTGGTGCACAGACCGTTAGCGTTGGCCAGGTTCCCGGACGGCGTCGACCAGCCAGGCTTCTTTGAAAAAGATGCGCCACTCGGAACGCCTGCATGGGTGAAAATCTTCGAGAGACACTCTGAAACAGCTCAGCGCCAAGTACACTACATCGTCTGCGACGACTTAGACACTCTGCTGTGGCTCGCTAACCTGGCAGCCATCGAACTTCACATCCCCCTTTCAAGAATTGACAAGTATGAAAAGCCAGACCTCGTCCTCTTCGACATCGACCCGAACCCGCCGGCGAACGCAGACAGCGCCGTGGAAGCCGCGCTTCTGCTTAAAGAAAAGCTGAACGCGCTGGGCCTAGAACCATACGTGAAGACATCCGGCAAAAGAGGATTCCACGTTGTTGTCCCGATTGTTCGCGAGTTCACTTTCAAACAAACGAGAGAATTCGTACATCAAGTCGCAAAACAGCTGACCCGAGAATCCCCCATGATCATCTCCGAATTCCAGAAAGTGAAACCGCCTGGAACCGTCTACATTGATTACCTTCAGAACGCTCAGGGAAAAACCATGGTCTGCCCTCACAGCCTTAGAGCCCTACCTCAAGCAACCGTCTCGACACCGCTAGACTGGAAAGAAGTCAAGAAAGGATTAAAACCGGAAGAGTTCACACTTATCAAGACCATGAAGACCGACAGCAGCCCTTGGGAAAAACTACTCAAAGAAGAACAGAGAGTCGAGGCGGAAACATGAGCGAAGAAGAGGAAAGTCGAATTCCGAGAAGACCCTTCTGGAGCGGAACAATAACCATAGGCCTGGTCAACGTGCCAGTTAAACTGTACACCATGACTTTCGACAGGGCCTTCACATTCAGGTTCCTTCATAAACTCGATGGCCAACCACTAAAGTACGTGAAAGTCTGCACCAAAGAAAACAAGGTCGTACCATGGGATGAAACCGTCAGAGGCTATGAAGTCAGCAAGAACCACTTCATCACCTTCCAGAAAGAAGAACTGAAAGCAGCGGAACCTCAGACCGGCCAAAAAATAAGAATCGACAAATTCGTCGACTACCTATCCGTAGACCCAGTACACTTCGAAAAGTCCTATATCCTCACACCAGACAAAAGCGAAGAGGCCTACAGTCTACTCCTTACCGCCCTGCAGAACATGAACAAGGCCGGAGCTGGAAAAATCACCATGAGAACAAAGGAATATCCCTTGTTGCTACATGCCTACAAGGGGGCACTAGTGATTACCACCCTGCGATACGCATACGAAGTTGCAGACCCAGCCAAG
>Ga0187771_10000264_pt1 | contig 30470 bp, 25 predicted proteins | sample 0116_SJ02_MP15_1_FD_133139 | JGI IMG/M metagenome (GOLD analysis project Ga0187771, IMG submission 133139) | Tropical peat soil microbial communities from peatlands in Department of Meta, Colombia - 0116_SJ02_MP15_10_MG | ecosystem: Environmental > Terrestrial > Soil > Wetlands > Peat | place... | reverse complement strand
GTAACAGAATATGAAAAGAAGCTAGTCGTGCTGAAGGAATCTGCCTCCCTGAAGACTGCGTTGAAAGGTGAGCAGGAACAGATCGCGGAGCAATCGCGCCTAGAGGGCGAGATCTGGCCACAGATGCAAGCCTACATCAGCGGCTCGAGCGACGATTCGATCAAGCTCGAAAATGCTATTCTCCAGGCTATGCGCCGCCTGCAGGAAGAGTCGGAGCATGCCAAGATCGACACCCAACGTGTCGTGGCTAAGCGCGCCCTGGACGCCCTTTGGATCGAGGGAATCGAAAGTGGCCAGCGAGCACTCGAATCCCGGCATTTCGAAAGGGCGGAAGCCTGCTTTCAATTGATGAGCAGAGTGCGAGATGATCCCTGGTCGGCGTTTCTGCTGGCCGAAACTCACGCGGCCACAGGCAACCGGAAGCAGGCTATCAAGGATCTTCGCGAAACCGTGCGCCGAGGTCTGGCGGATGCCGAAGTAATTGAGTCCGACACCCGGCTGCAGGTTTTGAAGTCGGACCCCGACTTCCAGAAACTGATCGAAGGGATGAAGCACCACTGAACACGGGTCAGTGCAAGTGCCCGTTGCCGCCGACCTTTTCCCGCGCCCGAGCCACGCGACGCAATGCCGGCAAGATGCTCTCCAAATGCGTCACGAGAGCCGGCATCCGCTGAGCTTCCGACCGCATCGCTAGCAGTTTCTGTTTGAAGTCGAGATCAAGCGGCAGGGATCCCGCGAGACAAAACGACAGCAGGGGCTGACCAGCATCGGGAGAGTCCTGCGCCGCTCCGGCTAGCGACAGGATCTCGCGATGAAGTTCTACTGCTCGCTCCGCGTCTGCCTCATCCGCAGCGGCTGGCTCGTCCGGAATCAACATAACCTCAGCCTGCAAGAAGGAACGCTCCCGGTTCAGTTCGAGCATCTCAAACCGGTCGCGGCCCTGTGTGACCAGGTCGAGCCTACCGTCGGGATACTTCTTTGTGACATCCATGACGACGGCTGTACAACCGACCTCGGCGATGCCTTGCTCCAGAGCGCGAACCACGCCGAACGAGCTCTGGTTCGCTAGACACTCGCCAATCATTTCTTTGTAGCGAGGCTCGAAAATGTGCAGAGGCAGTGCGATGCCGGGAAACAGCACGAGATCCAAAGGGAACAACGGAAGCAGAGGCACACATTCTCCCATTCACGTCGTCGCGGATACCCGATTGTACGCCAGGGCGCGGCGCGTCTTGACTTGCCACGCGACGGAGCATACAACGCGAACATGAAACTCGCGGGCAAAGTTGTGGTCGTAACAGGCGCTTCCATGGGAATCGGAGAGGCGATCGCCAGAGCTTTCGCCGAAGAAGGTGCGGGCGTGGTGCTGCTATCGCGCGATGCCGGGCGGGCCGAGGCTGCACGCACACGGCTTGGTTTTCTCGACCGCACCGCCGCTTTTTCCTGCGACGTGCGCCACTCCGAAGAAATCGAACGCGTCCTCAGCCTCACTTTGCACCACTTCAAGCGCATAGACGTGTGGGTCAACAACGCCGGCCACGGTTTGCTGGACTCGGTTGCGCAAGTGGAGATGGCTGCGTGCCGTGAACTCTTTGACACCAATCTGTTCGGCGCAGTGATGGCGATGCAGGCCGTGATTCCGGTCATGCGGCAGCAGGAAGGAGGCACGATCATCAACATTTCCAGCGTCGCCGGGCATGTTCCGCTTCCATTCCACGCAACTTATAGTGCGAGCAAGTTTGCCCTTAACGCCATTGGCAAGGCGGCACGGGTTGAACTGAAGAGAGATGGCATCCATGTGGTGACAGTCTGTCCAGGCTACGTGCAGACTGCTTTCAGTGAGAATGCTGTCCGGGGCAGGGAACTGAAGCAGGTACGGCCGGGTTCGGTGCGCGGTATCAGCGCCGAGCGTGTGGCCCGCGCTACATTGGAGGGGTATCTGAAGCAAAAGCGGGAAGTAATCGTCCCCTGGACAATGCACCTGCCGATCAAGCTCTATCAAATGTTTCCCGGCATCGTGGAGTGGGGAATGGGAAGGATAGCAAAGTAAAAGGGCTTCAAAGTCTCAGAGTCTCAAAGACTCAAGAAACCTTTACGCCATCCTGAAAGCCGTAAAGTCCTTGAAGCCTTGAATGTAAACGATCAATTTTCAGTTCATACCGAATTCTTGCCGAGCACATCCGGCTGAGTCTTTTTCGGTGGCAAATTGGATAGATTCTTGTAAAGGATCAGACCTCCAGTGAGCCACAAGGCGAGGCCTGTTCCTCCCGCGCATATGCCTACCCGCGACGAGGTTTCAGAAATCAAGAGAGAGCCAAAAGCGGCTAACGAAATCGCCCCGCTCGTTGCATAGTAAATAGGCATTTTGAAAAGCCTGCCAAGAGGAAGAAAGTGGATTCCCACCATCCCATCAACCCAATTCGGGTACCCTAGAATGATTCCGGCAACTTCGGTGGCAACAATGGCGAAGAACCGGACATTGTAAGAGATGACAGATTGCCTGCTCAGAGTTGATCTGGGTGCGTGACGCATCGCCCTGAGTTGGACAATCGACCAGACCAAAAGTGCAGCCGCAACGGCAGCGATCATATAAAACCAAGCTTCTTTATTTGACCTTGTGGCCGCGCTCCACCAGTACAGCGAGTATGCCCCGAAACCGGTGCACACCATGGCGCCGACCGTCCTCCCCCGAATAAAAACCCACAGATCTGGTCCAGATGGGCCAAGAAATCCTGCGTTCATCTAAGTTCCCTTGGGCGCTTCACCGCAGCGAAGCCCGATTTTCTTTCAACTGAAACCTTGGAACTTTGCTATCCCAACTCTTCCAGCATGGCCTCCATTTCCGATTGCGCGTGCAGATTGCCAGTGCGCCGAGCCGAAGCGATGCCGTCTTGCAGCATCTTCCTCGCCTCGTCCGTGCGCTCGGCGCGCACTAGCGTTTGTGCCGCCATGAAATATCCGGCCGTGTAGTCAGGATTGCCTTCCAGCAAAATGGAGAATTCGGCTAGTGCGCGGTCAAAGTCGCCCTGTTTGGAGTACTCCATGGCGAGGCCGTAGCGCGCGAAAGCGTCTTTTGGATTTTCTGTCAGGATTTCGTTGAGAGCGGCGATGCGGTCCATAAAGCAGTGGCCAGTGCTCGGCGATCAGTGTCCAGTAGACATGAGGTTACTACAAACTGCATCGCTGCTGGGCGAAGCGCTGCAGGTCTCACGACATTGGCGTAGAATATCGCTTCCACGCTAAGCGATATGAACGACATCACGCTGGTATCCCGCCCCGTTCGAGATTCGCAGTCCGAAATGGCCGAGATCGTTCTTCCAAATGACGCTAATCCCCTCGGTGACTTAGCGGGCGGGCGATTGATGCACTGGATCGACCTTGCGGGTGCCATGGCGGCTCACCGTCACTCGCGCAACTACGTCGTGACCGCATCGGTGGACCACATTGACTTCCTGGTTCCGGTGCGCGTGGGTGATTTGGTGATTCTGCGTTCGTCTGTCAACCGCGTGTTCAAGACTTCGATGGAGGTGGGTGTCAAGGTATTTGTGGAAAACTACATCGCCGACACGGCGCAGCATGTTGCGTCGGCTTACTTGACGTTCGTAGCCATAGACGGCGCGGGAAAACACCTGACGGTTGCTCCTGTGATTCCTGAAACCGACGAGCAGCGGCGCCGCTACGACGACGCCGGAAAACGACGCGAGATTCGGCGTTCCGAGTTGGAACGACGGCGCAAACCGCGCTGAAGCGGCGACGACTTCTCCTGCGTCGAAAACGATGTTAGGGACAGCCTGATTAAGTCAGTTTTGTCATTCCGAGCGAAGCGGGATTGCACGTTTTTCGGGCAATCCCGCGAAGTCGAGGAACCTGCTTTTCCTGAACTTAATCAGAGTGTCCTTTAGCAGGAACGGGTGACGAGATCCGTCATGGATAGTGCGCTTCTAGTCCATCGCCTTCACTTCGCGTTTACCGTTACCTTCCACTACCTTTTCCCCCAACTCACGATGGGTTTGGCGCCGTTGATCGTAGTGCTCAAAACGCTCGGCCTGCGCCGCAACGACGAGGCCTACAGCCGGGCTGCCCGCTTTTGGGCGCGGATTTTCGGCATCAACTTTGTGCTGGGCGTAGTCACGGGCATCCCCATGGAATTTCAGTTCGGCACGAACTGGTCTGTGTTCTCGCGTTTTGCCGGAGGCGTGATTGGCCAGACGCTGGCCATGGAAGGCATGTTCGCCTTTTTCCTGGAATCTGCATTCCTGGGATTGTTCTTGTATGGAGAGAAGCGGCTTGGCCCGCGCGGCCACTGGTGGTCGGCGGTCGCTGTGTTTTTGGGATCGTGGCTGTCAGGGTTTTTCATTGTGACCACTGATGCATGGATGCAACATCCAGTAGGCTACGTCAAAGCCACGGATGGATCGGTGCAGCTTTCGAGTTTCTGGGCCCTGGTGCTGAATCCGTGGGCGTGGTGGCAGTACGCGCACAATATGAGCGGGGCAGTGATCACCGGTGCGTTCGTGATGGCATCGGTCGGCGCCTTCTACCTGCTGTGGGGCAAGTTCGTGGAGTACGGTCGCGTGTTCGTCCGCGTTGGGGTCGTAGCCGGGCTAATCTTCAGCTTGCTACAGCTATTCCCAACGGGCGACGGCCAAGGCCGCCTGGTGGCAAACAATCAACCCGTAACGCTGGCGGCTATGGAGGCGCTGTTTACCAGCCAGCCGGGAGCGCCGCTGGTGGTTATCGGCCAGCCGAATGTGGACGAAAAGAAAATTGACAACCCTGTTGCGGTTCCCGAGGCGCTTAGCTTTCTGACGTATCGCGCATGGAAGGCAGAAGTGAAGGGGCTGGATGCGTTTCCCGCGGATCAGTGGCCAACGAATATCGCCCTGCTCTATTTCAGCTACCACATCATGGTGGGACTGGGCACGTTGTTCATCGCCGTGGGCGTCGTGGCGGCATTTCTTCTGTGGCGCGGCAAATTGTTTTCGAGCCGCTGGATGCTGTGGATCCTGCTGTTGGCCCTTCCGTTTCCCTACATCGCCAATACCGCCGGATGGATGACGGCCGAGATCGGACGGCAACCTTGGCTGGTCTACGGCTTGATGCGAACGGCCGATGGCTATTCGAAGACGGTATCGGCTGGGAACGGAATTTTCACCTTGCTCGGTTTCATGGGCATGTACACGGTCCTGGGGATTCTGTTCTTGTTCCTGGTACGGCGGGAAATTGAGCACGGGCCGGAGGCACAGTCGGCGTCTGGGCATTGAAACTCCTCGATTTCGTCATTGATTTTGTCATTCCGAGGAGCACAGCGACGAGGAATCTGCTGTTAAGGGCGCAAAGCAGATTCCTCGCTTTGCTCGGAATGACAAGAGACTTCTGCGAGGGTGAAATGGAAACCCTTTGGTTCATGATTGTCGCCGTGATGGTCGCCGCTTACGTCGTGCTCGACGGCTTCGACCTTGGCGCTGGCGTGATTTACCTCGGCGTTGCCAAGACCGATGAGGAGCGACGCAAGATCATGCGCGCCATCGGCCCCGTTTGGGACGGCAACGAAGTCTGGCTGCTGGCGGCAGGAGGCGTGCTCTACTTCGCATTTCCGCTGCTCTATGCCTCGAGCTTCAGCGGCTTCTACCTGCCGTTGATGATCGTGCTCTGGCTGCTGATGCTGCGCGGCATCGGCATCGAGCTGCGTGCGCACATGGACAATCCCGTCTGGCGCGGCTTCTTTGACCTTGTATTCGCCGTTTCCAGCACGCTGCTGCCTATCTTTTTCGGCGCCGCATTAGGCAATGTCGTACGGGGAGTTCCTCTCGGCTCCGACCATTATTTTTTCGAGCCGCTCTGGACGGATTTCCGCGTGGGCGTGAACAACGGCATCCTCGACTGGTACACCGTCTTGACCGGCGTGATCGCGCTCGTCACGTTGACTGTGCATGGGTCTTTGTATGTCGCGATCAAGACCGAAAATGATCTGAACCACCGTGCTCGAGCCGTGGCGCAGGGCCTGTGGCTTTTCCAACTCGTCCTGACTGTGATCGGGCTGTTCGCCACGATCTATATCCGACCCACGGTTCTCGATAATTACAGACAGCATGCCGTCGGATTCCTGATTCCGCTCCTGGTATTCGGCTCGCTACTGCTCATCCTTTACGGGATTCGCAAGGGCGAAGACAAAACTGCGTTTGTGGGATCGGCACTCTATATCATGGGCATGCTGGTGGGAGCGGCATTTGCGCTCTATCCCGTGGTTTTGCCGGCGAGCACGGGCCACAACTACGACCTGACAATTCAGAACACCGCCGCCGGCCATCACGGTCTGAGCGTCGGGTTCGCATGGTGGACTCTAGGGGTGATCTTCGCCCTCGGGTATTTCGTCTTCCTGTTCCGCATGTTCCGCGGCAAGGTGCGGCTGGAGGGAGAAGGGTACTGAGGGCCAATTGCTGACGGAAGTGTTGGTTACCCGCCTCATTCCCAGTCTTAAAGAAAGGTGATATAAAGGGGCCGCAATTCGGGGCATAAGTCGAATTCTTCATGAAAGGGAGTGAACGATGAGCGAGGAATTCAGCCACGACTCAGTCGAGAGGGTTGCACATTGGTTCATTGCCATTGCTGGCGTAGTGTATGGTACTGGCTTTGTTACCGTATTTACGTTTCTTAACCGCTTCGGAGTTACAGAGGAGGGGTCAGAGGTATTCAAAGCGAAGTATATCTTCGTGGGAGTGCTCCACCTCTTGCTTCCGGTGATCATCGGCGTGCCGGTTGCTGTGCTATTCCATATTCGGGGGGGCGGGTCCCAACAAAGCCAAGCCCAGCAAACTGAACAAAGCCAAGTCCAACAAGCTGAACGACCTCACTTTTATCTGTCAAGCATACTCATCATCGCCAACTTATTGTTCGTTTTTTACGTCTACGTTCTCTTTGCTCCCCCAGGGTTCCTAGAGAGACGGGAATTTGTCGTCCCGCTGCTGTTCCTGTGGACCTTTATTCTCCTTCGGATAGTCCGGCGGTACGATAAAACGATCGAGAAGTTCCTCGACGTACTGGCTATCGCGCTTCATCCGCCGGAGACTGAAAAATGGAAGCAGAAAAAGATAGATGACATTCGAAGCTTCCTGCGATGGGTACTTTGCGTAGTGTTCATGCTTCCAGCTGGTTACATCTCACTTCGGGGGATCTTTCGCTTCTTGGGTAAAATCCTATGGAACGGGGGCGGTAGCGGCGCGTATGTGCTCCTTCTCCTTGTCGGGCTTATGGGATGGCTGGTCCTCGTGACGATCAACCAAATGCAAACGATGCCAAAGTGGAGGCGCCTCGCGGTTGGGACCATCGTAGCCTGCCTTGTTGGCGCTCTCTACTACTTCAGCGTCCTGATTTTCGCTATTCGTGTCTATCCATACATCCCGGCGGTACGAGGGGGAGGCGACTACAGCGAATCCCCTAAAGTGCTGCTACATTTCAAAAAAGACAATCTCGCCTCACTTCCTCCGGGCATTTTGGCGTCTGGTGGCGACGGGTTAACCTCTGAAGAACGGGTGATCCTCGAGATCACCTCCTCGTCAATCCTTGCTGTGGACCCTCGCGAAGCCGGAGGGCCAAAGTGTTGGCGCGGTCCGAATCGTCCCAAAATCAGAATCACCGAGATTCGGCGGGATGATGTAGAAAGCATCGCCTATTCAAACGTAAAGGAGCCAACCGGTCCGCTATTCCTTCCGGTCTGCTCTGAGCAATACACCTCCGCGAAGCTGGGTGAGTGCTGCCCTGCCGACTAGTACTGTGACCGCCGGGTGCGTCACTTCTCACGTAAGAAGCGCATGAGAAATGGGGTATCCTCTCGCGTTCAGGACTGACAGAAGTGTGTCCCCATTCTTCTTATCGCATATAGTGTCGCCCCCTCAGCGGCTGACGCCGCGAATTTCCTCCAGCACATGCGGCACGACTAAAGTCGTGCCCTTCCCGGTTCATGAATAAGCACTGTCGTCAGGTAAAATGTCGACACTGCGCTCTGGGGACACTACCTATCGCTTGTACGATCCTGCTTCCATCCCGCCTGTATAATGAAGGTTTAGGGTTCTGCCGCACCTTCGCAATCCATTCTTCAGCAACTCGAATCAGGAGCCTAACTCTTTGAACGCACCCATTCCGCATCAGCATGCACAAAGCCCGGCGCAGCCCGGCCCGCAGCCGCTGCCGGGCGTGGACGCCATCATCGCCGTCGGGTCGGGTAAGGGCGGCGTGGGCAAGACCACGCTGGCGGTCAATCTTGCAGTCGCTCTGGCCAACATGGGACATCAGGTCGGCCTGCTCGACGCCGACGTCTACGGCCCTAACGTCCCGCTGATGCTGGGCGTGAACTCGCAGCCACGCATGATCGGCGACAACCGCATTCAGCCACTCGAAGCCTTCGGGCTGAAAGTCATCTCTGTCGGATTCCTCAACCCCGGCGACAAGCCGATCATCTGGCGCGGGCCAATGCTGCATCAGATTGTTCGGCAATTTCTCGGGCTTGTGGAGTGGGGACATCTCGACTACATGATTGTGGACCTGCCGCCGGGCACGGGCGATGTGGCGCTCTCGCTGGTGCAGACTGTGCCGCTGACGGGCGCTATCGTGGTTTCGACGCCGTCGGATGTAGCGCTGCAAGACGCGCGCAAGGCGATTGAAATGTTCCGGCAGATGAAAGTGGATCTGGTGGGCGTGGCCGAGAACATGAGCTATTTTGTTTGTCCGCACTGCCAGCATGAGATTGACATCTTCTCGCGCGGCGGCGCGGAAAGAACCGCGCAGCAATTCGGTGTGCCGTTCCTGGGAAGCATCGCGCTTGACCCGGAAGTGCGCAAGGCTGGCGACGGTGGCAGGCCGGTCGTTCTTGAGGGCGAGAATTCACCTCATGCCAAATCCATCTTTGAATTCGCGCGCAAGGTCGTGGATCGGGTGGCGGAAATCAAAGCCAGCGCCCCGGCGAACGTGATTCAAATCCAATAGAAAAATCTCAACCACAGAGGGCACAGAGGTACACGGAGGGATGCTCCGCGAGGCTCCGTGTCCGGCGGTGGTTAATCGCGTTCCTGCATCTAGAATAGTTAGGTAAAATTGGATGGGAACGGCGTCTTGCACCGACCAGACGCCGCTCGCATCAAGATAACTGAGATAGCCGCATGCCAGACTCCAACATCGGAACGCGCGAACGCGAAATCCTGACCGCGATCGTCGAGACGTTTATCTCGACGGGGGAGCCGGTCGGATCGCGCACGCTCGCGCGTTCGAACCGGGAAGGGCTGAGTGCGGCGTCGATTCGCAATGTGATGGCCGACTTGTCGGACGCAGGCTACCTCGAGCAGCCGCATACTTCGGCCGGCCGCATCCCTACGACCGACGCGTATCGCTACTACGTCGAGCAGATTTCGGGGACGGCCCGGCTTGCGCCGGAGGATGAATCCATGATCGCGGCGTCGCTGATTGGCATGAGCGACGTACAGGAATTCATGGAGCGCACGTCGCACGTTCTCTCGCTGATTTCGCACAACGTAGGTGTAACGATAGCCACCGGCGGGGCCAAGCATGCTCTCGAACACGTCTATTTTTCGCGCTTGGGGGATCAGAAGGTATTGGCGGTGGTGGTCACGCGGTCCGGACTGGTGCGAGATCGCGTGCTGCGCCTCGATTTGTCGCAAGCCGATCTAGACCTGGCAGCGCGCTACATCAACGACAATTTTCGCGGCTGGACCATGGAAGCCATGCGCGCCGAACTCGCTCGCCGCATCGAGCAGGAGCGCAGCGAATACGACCGCCTGATGAATTCAATTGAGCGGCTTTACAAAGAGGGCGCGCTAGCGGCAGAGCAGGGAGCGCAGGTGGTGTTCGTGGAAGGCGCGGCCAACCTGGTGGCGACCGAAGAGGACCGCGAACGCTTGCAGGAGATGCTGAAGACGCTGGAGGAGAAGGAAAAAGTTGTCCAGCTTCTGAGCGCTTACCTGGACGCCAAGCAGGAAGCGGTTCGGGTGGTCATTGGTCTGGACGAGGCTCTGCCTTCCATGCGAAATTTTGTGCTGATCGGCGCTCCCGCACATGCGGGAAATGAAGTCATCGGCTCGCTGGCCGTGATTGGTCCGACCCGTATGGATTATCAGCACACGATCACCGCGGTTTCCTACATCGCGCGCTTGTTCGACAAGATCCTGAATGAATCGGAGTGACGTGGACGAGGTTATGGGGAAATCAAACGGAAAGTCAGAAGTGAAGAGAGCTGGGCTCGACCTGGAGCACGAACTGACTGTGGGTGATGGCGGCGGCGAGAGTGCGTCTCCGGAGGCCACGGAGGGAACTGCGGCGGCTGGCGGTGCGGCGCCGGCTCTCAACGAGGAATTACAGAAGCTGAAAGTAGAGCGCGACACGCTGCTGGACCGGTTGGCCCGCACGCAGGCCGAATTCGAGAATGCGCGAAAGCGCGCCAGCAAGGAGCAGCAGGAGTTCCGCGACTTCGCCACCGCGGATGCAATCAAAGCGTTGCTTCCTGTGATCGACAGTTTTGAGCGGGCACTCGACGCCAAGTCCGAGGCGGACGATTTTCGCAGCGGGATCGAACTGATTTACAAGCAGTTGCAGGATGCGCTAACGAAGCTGGGGGTGCGGGTCATTTCTGCCAAGGGGGAGGCGTTCGATCCGCGTTACCATGAGGCGATCGAGATGGTGGAGACCACCGACGCAGCCGACCACGAGGTGCTGGAGGAATTGCAACGCGGCTACAGGTTCAAGGATCGCCTGCTGCGCCCTGCTATGGTGAGAGTCGCGAAGAATCCCGGAAAGTGGGATAAGCAAGGGCGATAAGCAAGTCACTCCCGGCACGACTGTGGACCTCATTCATTGAAGAAGAGAACATTCTGGCCACCAACGCAAAACGCGATTATTACGACGTACTGGGCGTGACGCGCACGGCTACGGAGCAGGAACTCAAGACTGCGTATCGCAAGCTGGCGCTGCAGTTTCATCCGGATCGAAACCCCAATAACCCCGATGCGGAAGAGAGATTCAAAGAGGTCAGCGAGGCTTATGCCGTGCTCGCCGATTCGGAAAAGCGCGCTGCGTACGACCGCTATGGCCACACGGGGTTGGGCGGTGGAGGAGCCGCAGGTTTCGATCCGACCATTTTCCAGGATTTCAGCGACATTTTCGGCGACTTCTTCGGCTTCGGCGATCTGTTCGGAGGCGGGGGAGGACGACGCCGCAGCCGCGTTCAGCGGGGAGCCGATCTTCGCGAAGATCTCACTCTCGAATTTGAAGAGGCATTCTTTGGCAAAGAGACGCGGGTCACGGTCCGCCGCCATGAAGCTTGCGAGGACTGCCGCGGCTCGGGCGCAGCGCCGGGGAAGGGCCCGACCACCTGCCGATCCTGCGGCGGTCGCGGGCAAGTCCGCTACCAGCAGGGTTTCTTCAGCATTGCTCGCACGTGTCCAACATGTCAGGGTACGGGCAGCGTGATCACTGATCCTTGCCCAAGGTGCAGGGGCGAAGGCCGCATCCTGCGCCAACGTTCCGTGGATGCGAAGGTCCCGGCCGGAGTGGAAGATGGAACACGAATCCGTTTTGCCGGCGCTGGCGAGGTGGGCCAGTTCGGCGGTCCGGCGGGGGACTTGTATGTCGTGCTGCACGTGAAAGAGCATCCTTTCTTCGCCCGGGAGGGCAACGACCTGCACTGCGTGGTTCCGATCTCCCTGGCCCAAGCCGCGCTGGGCGCGGAGATTCGCGTGCCTACGATGGATGGCGAACACGCGCTGAAGATTCCCGAGGGCACGCAGCCCGGCACGACTTTTCGCATCCGCAATAAGGGCGTGCCGGCATTGAACGGGCACGGCAAGGGCGATCTGTACGTGGAGATTCGCGTGCAGGTTCCCGGAAAGCTGAACAAGCGCCAGCGCGAACTGCTGCAGGAGCTGGACGCGTTGTCGAAGATCGACAATCAGCCTTTATTGCGGTCGCTGTTGGGAAAGGTGAAAGACATGTTTGGGTAGCTCAGCAGGCCGAAGCTGGTGGCCCAGGTTGTGGGTCTTGGGTGTTGTTGGGCGGTCGTATTGAGCCCGTGTAGGCGGATTTCCCAGGACCGAAGCCGCCAACCGCTGTGTCACAAGTCGGTGCCGTCCCTAACGGACTCGATTCCGTTGCGCTGCTGAGCTCCCGGCACTTCCGTGCCGGGCTCTCGCATCCCGCCGCTGCGCGGCTGGAGCGCGGTTTGTTCCACCCAACACGGCGAAAATGAGTTGTGACACAGTTTCTAACGCCCAAGATCGAAGACCTAACACCCCAAGATCCACCGCCTAACCCATGACACGCCGAAGATGGATCGCGGATGAACTCTCAAACGGCTACGCCGCCCTGATTGGGGAACATGCCGATCATTTGATTCGCGTTCTGCGCGCCCGAATGGGACAAGAGTTTGACATCACTGCCGGCTCTGTCATTCGCCGCGGACGCATCACTAGGATCACAGACAGCCGCGTCGAGTTCGAACTCGGCGAAGAAGTTTCTGCTACACCCACCGCCAGCATCACGCTGCTGCTCGCGGTCTATAAGTTTGACCGCATGGAGTGGGCGATTGAGAAGTGCACCGAACTGGGCGTGGCCCGAATCGTCCCTGTAATCGCGCGCCGTACGGACGCGCATCTGGCTGCCGCTTCGGTCAAGCGCGTCGAACGCTGGCGACGCATCGCGTTGCAGGCGACGGAGCAATCACGCCGCCCCGGCCCGCCCGAAATCTCCCTCCCGCTCAAGCTGCAGGACGCGGCGAAACTGCACGGCATCGTGCGGATTGTTCTGGCCGAATCGGAGCGGCAGGCTCAACTGCGAAACATTCTTTCCTCACGGTCTGCGGCAGGCGACCTTCTTCTGGCCGTTGGCCCCGAGGGCGGTTGGACTGAAGAGGAACTACAACTCTTCCAGAAGAGCGGTTGGATCTTCGCATCCTTGGGTACAACGATCTTGCGCGCCGAGACTGCCGCCATCGCCGCCACCGCGATTACGGTTGCCGGGCTATGGTCACCGTGATTTGTCGGCAGATGATATTCTGACCGCGCGATGCCGGTCTCGAAGTTCAGCTCCCGTTCTGCTCCGTTTGTTCCAGACGATCGCCAGCGGGAGGCCATCGAGCACGTGCACGGACCACTGCTGGTGGTCGCGGGTGCGGGCACGGGCAAGACCTCGGTTCTGACCTACCGGATTCAGCGCCTGGTCGCCGAAGGTCATGCGCAGCAACACGAGATTCTGGCCCTGACCTACACCAACAACGCTGCCCGGGAAATGCGCGAGCGCGTCCGGCAATTGCTGCGTGGCAAGAATGTCCATGCCACGACTTTCCACGACTACTGCCTTGATTTGCTCAAGAACGCACACCGCGAATTTGGCGTGCTCGACGACCAGGATCTATGGATCTACCTGCGCCGCCGCATTCGCGAGCTGTGCCTGGAACATTTCATTCGTGCCGCCAACGTCGGCCAGTTTCTGAGCGATCTGCTCAGGTTTATGGATCGCTGCCACGACGAGCTGGTCACTCCGCAGAAATATGAGCAATACGTGGAACGCCTGGAGCGCGGCGAAGTTCCCATCCCGCGCGTAGCCAAATCAAAAGAAGTCTTGGATGACTGCGAGACTCTTGGACGCTGCCGCGAGATCGCGCGCGTGTTTGCTACGGTGGAGAGCTGGCTCGAAGAGGAGAACCTCGGGACGTTCAGCCACATGATCGTGCGTGCGCACGCCTTGCTGCATAGCGACGAAAACGTACTGGCCGAAGCCCGCGGCCGCGCGCGCTTTATCCTGGCCGATGAGTTTCAGGATGCTAATTTCGCCCAGGTGAAGATCCTCGCGCGGCTCGGCGGCTCCGATGGAAACGTGTTTGCGGTTGGCGATCCGGACCAGGCCATTTACCGTTTTCGCGGCGCTTCGAGCGCTGCCTTTCAGTTGTTCCGGCGCCAGTTCCCAGACACCAGGATGGTCGTGCTCGAGAAGAACCGACGCTCGACGACTCCTATTCTTTGCAGTGCGTTTGCCCTGATCGCGAAGAATCCGCCCGTCTTCCCCGCGCGGCGCGATAGCAAGGTTGCCTATGATCGCGCTCCGCTGCAGTCCGCCCGTGACGAGGAGGCTATCGCGGCTGGCGTGCACATACCGAATGCTCCGGTCGAAGTTGTCGTTCTCGCCAGCAAAGATGCCGAGGGGCCTGATCTCGCGCGCGCCATCAGCGACACGCGGAAGAAAACGAAGTGCAAGTGGCCTGACTTCGGCGTTCTTTACCGCTCGCACACTCACCGCGACGACGTTGTCGCTGAGCTCGCCGAATCCGGTATCCCGTTCGTCGTTGAACGCATGGATGTTTTCGACACTCCGGAGGTTCGTGACTTGTTCGCTTGCGTGCGGACTGTGGTTTCCTCCGGGGATGACGTCAGCTTGTTTCGCGTGGCCGCCCTGCCACGATTTCAGGTGAATCCAGCGCAACTGCGCCAGGTTATGCAGGCTGTTGCGCGCGACTCGCGGGAGGGGCCGGTTATCCCTCTTTCTTCTGCGCTCGACCGTGTCAATGGTGGTGCAGAAGTGCTCGCCGCATTGAACGAAGCCCGGGAAGAAGTCCGTCGCCGGCAGGCCAAGGCCCGGGCCGCCGTCGATATCATCGTCAGACAATTTGGACTCGACACCGCGTCACCCAATACACAAGCGGCATTGAAATTCGTTGAGGATTGGGAGAAGAAGAAGGTCAACCGGGCTACCGACTTGGAAGAACTGGCCGACTATCTCGAACACTTCCGTGAAGCTGGTGGAGTCATCCCGTTGAATGCGCTGGGAACCGAACCAGCCGAAGATGGCATGCGCGAAGACGCGGTGCGCCTCATGACTGTGCACGGGGCGAAAGGGCTGGAGTTCCGCCACGTTTTCATTCTGCGAGCCAATGCCAATTCCTTCCCGAGTCCGCACAAGGAGAGTTTGGTAGCGTTCCCTAACGAATTGCGCGACGCGGAATCCGTCGTGGAAGGTAGCGACAAGCTGCTGCACGACCAGGAGGAACGGCGCCTGTTCTACGTGGCCATGACCCGCGCACGCGATTCGCTGACGATCTACTCGCGGCAGGGAATTGGCAAGAACAAAACTCCCAACGGCTACATGCGAGAATTAATCGGGAATCCGACACTCACGCCCTACCTGAGGGCGATCCCGGCGCGGGGCTCGCAAGCCAGCCTCGAAATTGTCGCAGCGGCCTCTCCCGCATATCCAGCCGAATCTCAAACGACGCGATGGCTAGATCTGCCCGTCGTCGCCGGCCTGCACACGCGGCTCAGCGCCTCCGCCGTGGAAAGCTACCAGCGGTGTGGGCTACAGTTCAAACTCGATCGTGACTGGCGTCTGGCGGCAAAACCCGCGGCTGCGATGCAGTACGGCGCCAGCATGCACCGCGTCTTGAAGACCTGTTTTGATTCTATCCGCCTTGGCCGCCCTAAGACTGACCAGGAACTCGTCGAGATCTTCCGCCGTGATTTAGCCGGAGCCAAGATCCAAGAAGCGTACCAGCATGAACTGTACGAAAAGCAGGGCATCGCACAATTGCTTGACTTCCTCGCTTCTGTGCGAACCGTTCCTGCTCCGCAGGTTTTGCATACCGAACAATCGTTTGAGTTTCGCGCGGGAGAAACGTCCGTTACCGGCCGGATCGATCGCATCGACGGTCTGCCAGACAGAAGAGTGGACATCGTGGATTACAAAACCGGGAAAGCCCGCGATCAGAAGAGTGCGGACGAGAGCCTGCAATTGTCTCTGTATGCAATCGCAGCGCGGGAGATGTGGGGATACGATGTGGGCTCGCTAATTTTCCACAACCTGGAAAACAACGTCCAAGTCGTTACGACTCGTAGCGAGACCCAACTACTCGCGGCCCGACAGTCCGTGACGGATGCGGCGGAGGGAATCGCCGCCGGGAGGTTCGAGGCGAAAACAGGGGTCCACTGCAATTTCTGTGCTTACCGGAGTCTTTGCCCAGCGCAGGAGAAGCGGATTCCGTTTGGGGTGGGCGTACAGTGAGTTGAGTGACCGACGCAGCAGCGCGTTATGCATCCGCAAAAAGCAAGGGGACGCATTGCGCGTCCCCTTTTGACTTCGTACTGGCCTTGCTTAGTGTTTCTTTTTCTTCTTCGCCTTCTTCTTGGTTGCCATTGGTTCTATTCTCCCTTCCATTCTTCATGGAACTGTGCAGCGGTCTTCAACTGCAACTAGTTGATGTATAGAGTCAATGAAAAGTGAAGTCAAGAAAAAAATGAAGTGTCGCACTGCGCGAAGTCGTGGTACCAAAGTCACGCGAGAGGAACTGCGCGGAAAAAGTCGGCAGAAATTCCATGTCGATTCGCTTTTGTGTCGTGAAGCGACGCCGACATCGGCGAAGATTTGCTGCATGACGCGACTGTGAGTCCTTCAGAATTCCGTCAACGCGCGAGCGTCTCGCGAAAGCTGATGGGCGCAACCATTCTTTTGTTGCCACATCTATAATGAAGGCCGCGAAATCTTCGCCGGAGCTTGATTCATGGCCGCTTTTGACGATGTTGTCATCCTCTCCGCCTGCCGTACCGCCGTGGGAAAGTTCCAAGGCAGTCTTTCCGAATTCAGCGCGCCTCAGCTCGGCGCGATCGTGGTGCGCGAGGCCGTAAAGCGCGCCGGCGTCGATCCCGCACAAGTCGATGAATGCATCATGGGCAACGTCGTATCAGCCGGACTTGGTCAGAATCCGGCGCGGCAGGCGGCAATCTTCGGCGGGTTATCGTCCGCGACAGGTGCCATGACAATCAACAAGGTTTGCGGCTCGGGACTGAAAGCTGTCGCTCTTGCGGCGCAGGCGATCGAGACCGGCAACAGCTCCATCGTTGTTGCCGGCGGCATGGAATCCATGACCAATGCTCCTTATCTTCTCCCGCAGGTGCGCAGGGGATATCGTCTGGGCAATGCGCAAGTGATCGATTCCATGGTGCACGACGGCTTGTGGGACGTTTACAACAACTACCATATGGGGATCACGGGTGAGAACGTTGCCGAGAAGTATGGCATCACCCGCGAGGAGCAGGATCAGTTCGCTGTCAATTCGCATCGCAAGGCCGTTGCCGCGATCAAGGAATGCCGATTGAAGTCGCAGATCGTTCCGGTGGAAATTCCGGCGAAAAAGAAAGGCGACCCGCCCACCCTCTTCGACAAAGATGAATGTCCACGCGAGGACACCACGATTGAAGTTCTTCGTTCTCTGAAACCCGCCTTCAAGAAGGATGGAACCGTTACCGCCGGCAACGCTCCCGGTGTCAACGACGGCGCTGCGGCGGCGATCGTCACCAGTGCGCAGCGTGCCAAGGAACTCGGCGCGAAGCCGATGGTGCGAATCGTCGCGCAGGCGACCAGCGGCATCGATCCGGCGTGGGTGATGATGGCTCCGGTGGGCGCAGTCCGAAAGATCTGGGAGAAGACCGGCTGGAAGAATGAAGACGTAGATCTCTACGAGCTTAACGAGGCGTTTTCCGTGCAGGCGCTGGGAGTCATACGCGAACTCGGATTGAATCCAGAAAAGGTCAATGTCAACGGAGGCGCGGTGGCCATCGGGCATCCCATCGGCGCTAGCGGTGCGCGCATCCTGGTCACGCTGATCTATGAGATGATCCGGCGCGATGTGAAGCGTGGGATCGCTGCGCTGTGTTTAGGGGGAGGGAATGCAGTGGCGATGGCGGTGGAACGATGATCCCTAAGGTATGAGCTTCGTCCGACGTCGCCAACGCTTGCCCGTGATTCGGCAGCCTCTCTTATACTCACGCTATGACTTTCTGGGATGAAGTTCTAGCCATTTTCCTTGGGGACATATTGGCCAGCGTGCTCCTCGCCATGTTGTATGTGCTGATCCGGTGGTTCTTGCGGGCCACTGATGTCACTGTCTCCTACAACTGGGGTTTCACAGGGCCGAACTACTTTCCGAATTTTGATATCCGAAACCGCTCCGGTTCCAGAGCCTACCTGCTAGCAAATATTGCATACACAAGAAATAATGGGCGAGAAAAAGTTTGGTTCGATAACGATTCGATCTGGGATGAGGAGTTGCCTCCCGGAAGTATTCGAGGTATGAGCTACAAGATCGCACCCGTCAAAGGAATCACAGCTGCCCCGGACGCAATGAACCTGGAAGTCACAGTTCGTCTTCAGAACGGGCGTGCATTTTGGTTGAAAGGTAAAGGCCCGGGTCAGATGAAGATGAGTCGAACTCAGCGCATGGCTTTTTGGTTACGTGACAGATTCGAGAAAGCTGCAATCCCGCTAGAATGATGCCATGCAATTCATTGGGAATGACGCACAGCGGTTTGCTGCCATTCATCAGCTGTTGAAAAAGCACCAACTGCAAGTTATGGGAACGGTGTTCAACTCACAGGCCGAAGTTGAAAGAGCTTATGAGCAAACCGCCGAACTGATGACTCGCACTATCCCGCACGAGGCGGGTCATGCGATTGTCGGGTTGGCACTAGGGGCCGGGGACGTGCTGGAGTGGATCGCAATTTACAACGTCAGCGGCGGAACGGTCGGAGGCGGCTGCAAGTGGGGTCATAAGCCCTGCCGAATCGAAGATCAGTGGATGAGTCACACGGCGGGTATGGCAGCTGAGAAGTTGAAGTATGGAGATTACCTCGAATCCCTTGCACTATGGGACAAGACATATCTTGCCCATGCTGGATTCAACCCCAGCGACCTGCCCGCATACCTGGAGAAGTGCGGCCTTCTGATCAGGTCCAATCGATCAGCATGGCACGACCTGCAGGAAGTCCTTTATGAACGTACCGTCAGAGATTTGACCGAACGGATTGACGCAATTCGGGCGGGTAATGCCGACGTGGGTTGTGTCACCGGCCAAGAAGCACGAGACATCTTTGCGGGAAAGCCGGTGGCTTGACCTGGAAGCACCACCGCTGTTTGTCTCTAAGGGCGAGATCTCAATTTCAGCCCGCCACTGGCAGCGTCACCGTGAACACTGCTCCGCCGTCGGGCGCGTTGGTGGCCTCAATCATCCCGTTGTGTTCTTTCACCACAGACTTGCAAATGCTCAGGCCCAGGCCCGTGCCGCGTCCCGGACGTTTCGTGGTGTAGAACGGATCGAAGATGCTGGGCAGGTTTTCCTTTGGAATTCCCGGGCCATCGTCGTGAAAGCTAACCCACACTCCCTTGTCCGACTTGCCTGTGCGAATGCGCAACGTGCCCTTGTCGCGCGCCTCGCGGATGGCCTGCTCTGCATTCACGATCAGATTCAAGAAGACCTGCATCAACTGATGAGGATCGCCCAGCGCGGGCGGCAGCGCCGGCTCCTTCAGAAAATCGACCGTAATGCTGTTCTTGCGGAGCGAATACGCATGCAGGCTCAGGGTACGTTCGATCACTTCTGTCAGGTTGATCTGGCTCTTGCCCGGAGCCGGAGGCCGCGAGAAATAGGTGAGATTCTTTACGATTTCCGCAGCTTTGCGCGCATCCTGCTGCACCAAAGCAAGACGCTTGCGTGAGGCCTCATTGGTTTCCGTCTCGAGCAGCAGGTCGCTATTGCCGAGAATCGTGGTTAAGGGATTGTTTAATTCGTGGGCGACGCCGCCAATCATGGCTCCCATCGCCGCCAGACGCTCGCTCTGCACCACCTGCTGCTCCAGCTTCCTTTCGATCGTGATGTCGCGCACCGACATGATCACGCCACTCGCCTTGCCTTCAGCGTCGAACAACTGACTGCCCGAAGCCCGCATGGTTCGCCAGCTTCCATCGCGGTGGCGCGCGCCATATTCCGCGGCAGCGAAGGGCTCTCTTCCTGAAACAACCGATTGATAAAGTGCGACCAATTCGGGCGAATGGTCTTCGGGATCCGAGATCTTTTTGCCTACCAAATCCTCGGGCTCGTAGCCGAGAAGATCGCGCGCGCGGGAATTCACGAACGTGTATCGCTCCGCCAGGTCCACCACCAGAATCAGGTCCGGGAAGCTTTCCAGCAGGCGGCGGCGGAATTCCTCCTGCTGCGCCAGTTGCCGTTCCATCCTTCGCTTCTCGGTGATGTCCACCAGCGTGCCCTGGAAGCGAATGATATTGCCCGACGTGTCCCATACCGCCCGCGAGGAGTCGAGAAAAACCGCGGCCGCTCCGTCTTTACGCCGCAGTCTAATTTCGCGCGTGCGCACACCTCCGCGATCGTCTACGGCTCGCCCCAGCACCGGCTGGCCGGTGTCGAAGTTCAAGGTTGAGGACGCGACCGACAACAGCTCTGTTTTCTCCGAGTATCCCAACATGCTCACCAGCGCAGGGTTGGCATCCAGCAGTTGTCCGTCAGGCGTGCTGAAATAGACGCCCTCCTGCAAGGTCTCGAATAACTCCGTGAAGCGCATCTCTTTCTCGTGCTGCTCGGTTACGTCGCGGCCAAGTATGCTCGCGCCTACTACTTCATCACCCTTGAAAATGCCGTTCAACACGCAATCGAGATAGAGAGGCCGAGGGTTGTTTTTCAGCCGGATCTTTGCAGTTCCGGCCCAGCGCCGTCTTTCCAGGAACCGGGCCAGTCCACTTTCCCACTGTTCGCGCGCCGGTTCCTCAACGAAGTCGAAGATTTTGTGCCCTACCAACCCGGAATAGGCCAGCCCCGTCAGTTCAGTGACGCGCCGGTTCACCGTACGCAGAGTGCCGTCGAGGGAAATCGCGCAGGCCGGGTCGTCAATCGAATCGATCAGCTCCTTGAAGTTGCGTTGCGAGCGCAAAATGACCTGGCTGAGCTGGTCAAGCTGCTCTTCGGAGGGAGCCGCACCTACGTGCTCACGCAATCCGCGCAGCAATACTTTCAGTTCGGCCACCTCGCGGCGGCGTCCGTAGGCATAGACCGCGAACAGGATCGAGAGAACCAGCACTCCAACGGGGATGGCGCGAAGCTCGTAGGAGATACCCTGCAGCCGTTCCCACATCAGAACAGCGAGGGCGAAGGCAAGCAGGATCAGGAACCAGAGAACCCAGCGCCACAGTTGTGATTCCTCTCGGTCGAGATTCCCCTCAGAGTGAGAACCGGGAGGTGCGCCTGTCGGGTCAGGAGTCATTCTTGGGGGCCCAGCAATCCTGCGAACCATCCTCATTCTAACCTCGGCGGCGGGAACGGCGGCTTGTTATTCGGGGCGGGTTCAGTTTGTGTAAACAAAAGACGTGAGCGAGCTTCCACACACTTTCCTCCAGTTGAAGGGGCTGGATTGGGATTTACTCCCGTTTTCCACAGGGTCTGGTGACATCCATCACAGCCACGCCTTGGCCCCGTTTTCTAACGTGAAGGCGGACGGCCAGTATCTTCGTGTGGCCCGACCATGCTCTACAAGACTCTCAGCGCCGCCGTCTACGGCATTGATGCCAACATTATCCAGGTGGAGGTGGACTGCTCGGGCATCAAGTGCGACCAGGACCACTTTCACACTGTAGGCTTGCCCGATGCCGCCGTGCGCGAGAGCCGGGACCGCGTTCGCGCCGCGCTGAAAAACTGCGGCTATGACATTCCCCCCACGCACATCACCATCAACCTGGCTCCCGCCGACATCAAGAAGGAAGGCTCGGGATTCGACCTACCGATGGCCCTGGGCATTGTGGGTGCCTATGGAGGACTGACGAAGAAGGAAATCTCAGATTGCGTATTCGTCGGCGAACTCTCTCTCGACGGCGGCGTGCGCGGCGTTCGTGGAGCACTGCCCATTGCCCTGGAAGCGCGCATGCGAAAGATTTCGCGCATGGTCGTTCCTGAAGCTAACGCCAGAGAGGCGGCCATGGTCGGCGGGGTGGACGTTTATCCGGTCCGGTCGCTGCTCGATGTAATCCACTTCGTGAATTCCGGCAACGGCCTCGTTCCCATCAAAGGCGACGGCGACTCGCTCTTGCGGGAATTGCAGCAGTTCGCAGTTGACTTCAAGGACGTTCGCGGCCAGCAGACCGCCAAGCGTGCCATCGAGATTGCCTGCGCCGGCGGGCACAACATTTTGATGATCGGCCCGCCCGGCTCAGGCAAGACCATGCTGGCCAAGCGCATGCCTACTATCCTGCCGCCGCTCACATTCGAAGAGGCTCTGGAAACGACCAAGATTCACAGCGTCGCCGGCGTGCTCGACCCCGGAATGGGCTTGGTGGGAACGCGCCCCTACCGCTCACCGCATCACACCATCTCCGACGCCGGGCTGATCGGCGGAGGCGTGATCCCGCGGCCGGGCGAGGTCTCGCTCGCCCACAATGGCCTGCTCTTTCTCGACGAACTACCCGAATTTCCCCGCAACGTACTCGAAGTCCTGCGCCAGCCGCTCGAAGACGGCACGGTCTCAATCGCCCGCGCCTCCATGTCGCTGACTTTTCCCGCCCGCTTCATGCTGGCCGCCGCCATGAACCCGTGCCCGTGCGGCTTTCACAACGACCGCACTCGCGACTGCCAGTGCACGACGCCGATGATCCAGCGCTATATTTCGAAGATCTCCGGCCCGCTCATGGACCGCATTGACATCCACATTGACGTCCCGGCCGTGAACTACAAAGAGATGCGCTCCCCGACCGACCCGGAAGGCTCGGTGCAGATTCGCGAACGCGTGATGCGTACACGCCAGAAACAGCTCGAACGTTTCGCGGCGTCACAAGTTCGCGAAAAGCTCTATTGCAATGCGCAGATGTCGTCCCGGCATATCCGCAAATTCTGCGAGCTCTCTCCCGACTGCGAGCGCCTGCTCGAACGCGCCATGACCCAGCAGGGCCTAAGCGCGCGCGCCCACGACCGCATTCTGAAGGTGGCCCGGACTATCGCCGACCTGGAAAACTCGGCCAATCTTGAGCCCAAGCACATTGCCGAGGCGATCCAGTACCGGAGTCTGGACCGGACGTATTGGGCGTAGGACGCGTAGGTGAGGTCCTCGCAAGGAAGGGGCAGAACTGTAGCAACACCTGGAGTTTCACCAATCGCTGTACAGATTCCCCTTTGAACTAGCCGTGCGGGAACCGCTGTGCATGCTCACGATCCCCGGCATGGTTGGATCGTCAGACCATTCCACAACCCATGTGTCGGTTCGCCCTGTCATTGGGTCGGCCGGAATCTGCTTTAGGTACCCGGCGGCGACAAGATCATCGAGCGAGCCAGGCCGCCGGTGATTGTCGAGAACGTACTGGTTCAGAGTCAGACGCATCGCCTTCAGATCCTGTCGCAGAATGCTCTCCCTCGCTTGGCGGACACCCGGGCCGTAGACAGGAAAGATCAGCCGGGCCGAAAGCAGCGCAAGTGCCACAAGGACAAGCGCGAACAGAACCGCCTTCCTCCGTACTCTTCTCTCCTTCACGATTCCCCCTTGTGGAACGTCCGACTTCAGCAAACTTGCTGCCAGGCTGACACTCGGGCAAGCGTTCCCCTGCGGGGCGCCGTCAAGAAGGGGGCTTTCCGTGGACCGGGCGTACCGGCCATAGCCGCCATGCGCCAGGCCGAGCAACCCTTGCCGCAAGAAGGTCACACCAACCCGTGATCACGCTCACTGTCAAGGGCATCACGGACGGGTATTGTAGAACCAAGTTCAAAAGGCGCTTCGCATGACCATCTCCTGGCAGATGAATCGATTCGAGCGGATTCTATTCAGGGCTGCCTTGGTCCTGGCCGGGCTGCTGGTGGCCGTCCGTGTCGGATTTCTGGCGGTCGTCTGGTACCTGCACCATATCCGATAGAGCGGGGACGCGATCCAAATCACTGCGCCCTGGGGCTGCAATTCCCTCCAACCCGAATTAGCCTGCACTTCTGCGAGCCTGCGCGATAAACTGAACCTCACATCTGCAAAAGAGGCTACGAATGTCCTTTCGACCTGTCTTCTTAGCCGTCGTGATTGCTTTTGCCCTCATCCTGGCGGCATTCCTGCTGAACCGTGCCAGGCCGAAGATCGAGACCGAACAGCCGAGCGCCGACTTTGTCCGCGCGACCGGGAAATGCGCCGAATGCCACGCCCGGACGCAATATTCCGTGGTCCACGAGTACGAGATGAGCGCGCACGCCAGGAAAAGCGTGAACTGCCTCGACTGCCACCAGCCCGCCGCCGGCCAGGACAAGAAAGATCATCACGGCTTTGTAATCGCCGCCAAACTGACCGCCGGAAATTGCCGAAGCTGTCATGAAACGATCTATCAGCAATTCCTGCGCAGCCGGCATGCGGCTCCGGCGTGGGCTGCTATCTACGGCGAAAAGGGACTCACGCCGGAGCAGGTGAGTTTTTCGGAAACCTATCAGCCCGGAGGCACACGCCGGCCGCCGCATCCGTTCGTGACGCTCGAAGGCGGATCGGCCATGGCCAGTGGCTGTGAGCAATGCCACAGCGTCGGCAAACCCAACAGCGACGGCACTATCGGAACCTGCACGTCGTGCCACACCCGCCATACCAGCTCAGTCCGCATCGCGCGGCTTCCCAGCACTTGCGCCCAATGCCACATGGGCCCTGATCATTCGCAGATCGAAATCTACGAAGAATCGAAACACGGAGTCATATTTCAGGCGCAGGAGCGCTTGCTGAATCTCGACGCGCCGCCGAAAACTCTCACCACTCGCGACATGTTCGTCCCCACCTGCGCCACTTGCCACATGAGCGGCATCAACGGACTGGGTGTGACCCACGATCCGTCGGAGCGGCTGTCCTTTTACCTGGCCAGCGCGATTACCGACAAGCGTCCCAACTATGCCGCGGCTCAGGCCAGGATGAAACAGGTTTGCGCTCAATGCCACGCGCCTGCGTTGATTGATCGTGTCTACGTCCAGGCGGAACAAGTCGTACAAGTCACCAACGACCGGGTGCGCTCGGCCCAGGATTTGGTGAACGGTTTGCGCAAAGACGGCGTGCTTACCGGGCCGCCCTTCTCTCAGCCCATCGATTTCGTCTATTTCGACCTCTGGCACTACGACGGCCGCACCAGCAAACACGGCGCCTTTATGGGCGGAGCCGACTTCGTGCAATGGCACGGAAACTACCCATTACTGCAAAAGACCGTCGAGCTTCAGTCCATGGCCGCACAGCTCAGGAGAGAGCATGGCCGCTCTAAGTGAACGCTGGTGGGCGCGGCCGCAGATCTGGATCGAAACGTTCGCGATCATGAACGTTGGTTTTCTGACGTTCGACATCTTTCTGGCCCACTCGGTCAACCAGTTTCGCAACCCGGCAGAGTACATTCCGCTGATTTTCTCTGCCACGGCGCCGGTCGTGCTGATTTTCGCGCTGGTCGTGCGTTATCGCTGGCCGGCCGTCTGGAAAGACCTGGGTTATCTTGTCGGCTGGTTGGCGGTGCTCGTGGGGTTGACCGGAGTCATACTCCATTTGCAAAGCCGCTTTTTCTACGAGCGCACACTGCTGAGCCTCACCTACTCTGCGCCGTTTGCCGCGCCCCTGGCTTACACAGGATTGGGGTTTCTGCTCATCATGAACCGCATGGTGGACCCGGAAACTGTGGAATGGGCGCAGTGGGTGCTATTCCTGACTCTTGGTGGCTTTATCGGGAATTTTGTTTTCAGTCTTGCCGACCACGCGGGGAACGGATTCTTCAATCCCGTGGAATGGGTTCCGGTCGTCGCGAGCGCAATCGCCGTCGGCTTTCTGGCCGTGCCGCTGCTCGTGCGCGTCTCGCGCGCATATGTCGATTTGTGTGCGGCAATCCTGCTGTTGGAAGCGGGCGTAGGACTCTGGGGGTTTGTGCTTCACGCTACGGCCAATCTGCGCGGACCCTCCGTTCATGCCTTCGATAACTTCATTTACGGCGCACCGCCGATGGCTCCGTTGCTGTTTCCCAATCTCATGGTGCTCGGCATCATCGCCCTCTGGCAGATGCGAACCGGGACTGCGTAGATTGAACCGCGCGCACTGGCCGTAACAAATGCTGGATGACCGCGCTGAAAGTGATTTTTTAGCACGAATGGAGACCAGCCAGGTCCTTCTTGACGAGGCCCGCTTTTGGCAATACCGTATGTCGCATGAGAAGCAGTTGGATCGAGAGGAACTTATGAATTCATCAAACATATTTCGGACAGCACTTTGCACGCTGTTGTTAACGACGATTGCAATCGCTGGCGACAGCTCGGCGTCCGCATACGAAAAGGGAACGATCACGCAGCAGTTTTCCGCCAAACATAAGTCCTACGACGTAAAGGGTGGCACCAACGGCTACCAGATCAACAACTGCGCCGACTTCCAGAACGGCCAGGTTGTGGAGTACCGGGTGCAGGACAAGAACCTGTACATACACCGGGAGGATGGCAAAGAGTATAAGTGCGCGATAGAGGCAGAACTTGCGGGACTTGGATCAAGTACCGACGCCGATTCCGCGCCCGCCCTGCCCAAGTATCAGAAGGGCACGATCGAGGGCTACGAAACCCGCAGGGATACCCGTGTTTTCGGTGGCGGCGGTGGAGGTGGCGCGCCGGGGAGTCCGGTTAGCAGCTCGACGCGATATGCGAAGGTCTATGAACTGCACGGCGCAGACCTGATCTACAAGATTGACTACTGCGGTAGATTCCAGGCGGGACAATTCACGCCCGGACAGGTGGTTGAGTATCGCGTGGACGGCAGCAGGCTATACATTCTTCACGACAACAACAAAGAATACAGTTGCCAAGTAGAAGGCACAAGAAAACCGGAGGATGCTAAGCCTGCAGAAGCAGGCGCCCAGTCCGGCGGTCCTTCTCCTGCTCCTGCAACTCCCGCTGCCGCACCTACCGCTTCCACCGCGAAACTCTCAATTACCTCAGTTCCGGACGGAGCTGACATCGAGGTCGACGGGAACTTCTCAGGCAACACGCCCTCTGATCTGGAGATTCCCGAGGGCGAGCATTCCATCACGGTGAAGAAATCCGGCTACAAGAACTGGGAACGCAAGATGAAAGTTGTCGCCGGAAGCAGCGTTCACCTGAACGCAGAGATGGAGAAGACGACCAACCCGTAAGGCGAGAGCCCAGGGGGGAACAAAGGCACAACCCGGCGGTTGGTACATCTGATTTTGCTGGGTTCCCGGCCCCTGGCCCCTGGTTCAGTTCTCTTCTCTTGGCCGCATGTCCCCGTTGCGGAGATAGCGGCTGTGCCAGCCCAGCGATTCGGTCATCAGATGAGGCGTGTGTTTGCCGTATGACAACCGCTCCGCACGCGCCAGGTAATCAACCAGCAGAGGCTTGTACTCCGGATTGGCGCACTTCTCGATGACCAGCTTTGCCCGCTGCCGCGGCGAAAGCCCGCGCAGGTCGGCCAGGCCTTGCTCCGTGACCACAACCTGTACGTCATGCTCGGTGTGATCCACGTGCGACACCATAGGCACGATGGTTGAGATCGTCCCTTTCTGCGCAATGGACGGGGCCATGAAAATCGACAGATATCCGTTGCGTGCGAAGTCGCCTGAGCCGCCAATGCCGTTCTGAATGCGCGATCCCATCACGTGTGTCGAGTTGACGTTGCCGTAGATGTCGGCTTCAATCATGCCGTTCATAGCGATCACGCCCAGCCGCCGGATGATGCCCGGGTTATTTGAAATCTCCTGCGGCCGAAGCACAATCCGCTCGCGATAGCTGGCCATCTCGGCATTCACTTCGGTGAGCATCTCCGGGCTGAGGGAGAATGCCGTGGCCGAGGCCGACGTCAGCTTGCCTGACTTCAGCAGACGAATCATTCCGTCCTGAATCACTTCCGTATAGGAAGTCAGGTTTTCAAATGGTCCTTCCTCAAGCCCGAACAAAACCGCATTGGCGATATTCCCTACGCCCGATTGCAGCGGAAACAGATTCGCAGGGACGCGGCCATTTTTCACTTCCCAGCTCAGAAACTCCAAGATATGGCCGGCAATTTTCTTCGATGCCTCATCTGGCGCCTTGAATGGGCTGTTGCGATCGGGAGAATCCGTGCAAACAATGGCGACGACTTTGTTGGGATCGACTTTGAGATACGGCGTGCCAATCCGCTGCCCGGTAGTCAACAGCGGAATCGGCTTGCGATTGGGTGGCGGCTGCAAGCCATAGTAGATGTCATGCATGCCTTCCAAAGCCATTGGCTGCCAGGAGTTGACTTCAAGGATGACCCGCTCCGCGCAATCAATCCAGGTCTTGTTGTTGCCGATCGACGAGCTCGGCACCAGCCGTCCATCTTCCAGCACGGCCGTGACTTCAATCAGCGCGACGTCCAGCTTGCCCAGGAATCCATACTCAACGAACTGGGCGACATGGCTTAGGTGAATGTCCATGTACTCCATCTCGCCCGCGTTGATCCGCTTTCGCGTCTCTGGATCCGATTGATACGGCAGGCGCAAGTGTATGCCTCCCGCCATGGCCAGGGCACCGTCAAGCTCTGGGCCAGTCGACGCGCCGGTGAAAACGCTCACCTGAAACTTTTGCCCCTGGAGATTCGCATCTGCAATGCGGCGGGCCAATTCCATGGGCACTACTTTCGGATAACCGGATCCGGTGAACCCGCTCATGCCGATCTGGTCACCGGACTGGATTAACGCAGCCGCCTCAGCGGCAGTCATGATTTTCGATTCTAGTTTGGGGTTTAAGACACGTGCAGTATCGGCCGCAGTAGACATGAATACCCTCTTATGAATGATAACCGTCTACGATATTGATCCATGTCAGAGGTGGTCTGTGATCTCCATCACAAGCGGCTGCACGAAAGGCACTTGTTGAATTTGTGCACGCTGCTATCGAGCGTCCACACTTTGACACTTAATCTGCAGCCGTCGGATCGATGCCTGGGGCCAGCCACCGCCGTAGGTGAGGGCTTCGGATAGCAAGTGTAGAAAACGTAGAATTCCTTGCCGATTACATTCGGACCGGTTTCCATTCCTACTGGAACCGCCCACGGGTGTGGGGAATGTCGCACAGCGCTTGGTTTCGGCTAACCCTATGATTCCAATGGCCTAAAGGGAAATGATAGGCGGCTGTACAGAAGGCTTTTCCCGAGATGGAATCCGCAAAAGTCATAGGTTCACAAATAAACACTTGACCTCTCCGTCGCTTGCCGATAGATTAACAACTTCCAGGTACTTCCGGAAACTTCTGGGCCGTGTTGAGTCGCCGCGCCCGAGGAGCCAAGCCCAGAAAAACGAGCATCTTCCGTATCCTGGTTGGCATCTATTCAAGTGAGTTTGAACGCTAAATCCTTTACAACCTACTCGGAATCAGTGACTTAGGGCGGACACTGGGGATCCTGTCACCTCCTGTGGCGTAAGGACGAAGGCGGAGGATAACCACTATTAAGGAGACGATAAAGCACATGCGCTCCGATCGTGTGTTTGATGCTTTACAAACTTTACGGAACCGGTATATGCTTTGCCAGCTTGCCTCGAAGGCCACGCGGAAATTCCACCGGCCCAGCACCAGAATACAAGAAACAATGAATGGCGTGCTGGATCGGATCGCGGGTTCGCCGCGGCAGGAAGTTTTGTCGGAACCAGAGAATTTTGCTGAGGCACAACGGCGGGCTGCTTAACCGCCCGCCCTCCTGCCCCGGTGCAGTTGCATCTTCCCTGCGTACCCTCCTTTGAAAATCTCCCGCTGCCACTACCGAATACGCTCTAGTGCACGGGTTCAGGTGAACCATGACCATAGCTGAACTGAAAGAAAAGAACATCACCGAGCTGACCAAGATCGCAAGGACCTTGGATCTGCCCGGGGCCAGCGGCATGCGCAAGCAGGATCTCATCTTCAAGATCCTGCAGGCGCAGAGCGAAAAAGAAGGCCACATCTTCGCCGAAGGGGTGCTCGAAATCCTGCCTGACGGTTACGGCTTTCTGCGCTCGCCCGACTACAACTACCTTCCGGGTCCAGACGATATCTACGTCTCGCCCTCACAGATCCGCAAATTCGATCTCAAGACCGGCGACACCATCAGCGGACAGGTGCGCCCGCCTCATGAGGGCGAGAAGTACTTCGCCCTGGTCAAGATCGAGGCCGTTAACTTCGAATCGCCGGATGAGGCGCGCAACAAGATTTTGTTCGACAACCTTACGCCGCTCTATCCGCAGGAGCGGATCAAACTCGAGACCACGCGTGAGAACTCCAGTGCGCGCGTCATGGACCTGCTGACGCCTCTCGGCAAGGGGCAGCGCGGCTTGATCGTCTCCCCACCGCGCGCCGGCAAGACCATGCTGCTGCAAAACGTTGCCAACTCGATCACTACCAACCATCCCGAAGTGGTTCTGATGGTTCTGCTGATCGACGAGCGCCCGGAAGAAGTCACCGACATGCAGCGCTCGGTTAAGGGCGAGGTGATTTCGTCGACTTTCGATGAACCCGCCGCCCGCCACGTGCAAGTTGCGGAAATGGTGATCGAAAAGGCCAAGCGCCTGGTCGAGCACAAGCGCGATGTGGTCACTCTGCTCGACTCCATCACCCGCCTCGCCCGCGCCTACAACACCATCGTTCCGCCTTCGGGCAAAGTGCTCTCCGGCGGCGTGGATTCGAACGC
>Ga0187771_10000262_pt1 | contig 30553 bp, 30 predicted proteins | sample 0116_SJ02_MP15_1_FD_133139 | JGI IMG/M metagenome (GOLD analysis project Ga0187771, IMG submission 133139) | Tropical peat soil microbial communities from peatlands in Department of Meta, Colombia - 0116_SJ02_MP15_10_MG | ecosystem: Environmental > Terrestrial > Soil > Wetlands > Peat | place... | reverse complement strand
GAACGGCATGGCGCGCCGCACGTAATCGAACACGCTCGACAGATAGGGGAAATACGAGCCGACCGTCTTCACCGGATTGTCGGAGGCGAGCGTGCCCTTGCCTTGCGCGAGCTGCGGCCAGCGGCCGGCGCTTTCGCCGAACTCGCCGTGGCAGGCAGCGCATTTGTCCATATAGACCTTCTCGCCCTGCTTCACCGAGCCGTGCCCGGGCGGGGCGCCCTGCCCGTCCGGGCGCACGTCGATGTCCCAGCCGGCGATCTCGGCCGGCGTGGCCACATGGCCGATGCCGTAGTTGCGCACCTTGTCCTGCGCCAGCGCGGGCGTCGCGAAGAGCAGTATCAGGGCGACGAGGCTAGCCGACCTCGACATTCTCGACCTCCCCGTTGGCTTTCAGCGACCAGGTCTGGATGCCGTTGTTGTGGTAGATCGAGTTGACGCCGCGGATCTTGCGCAGCGCGTCTTTGCTCGGCTGCACGTAGCCGGTCTCGTCCATGGCGCGCGATTGCAGCAGCAACGGTTCGCCGTTCCACTCGATCTCGGCGTAGAAGCGCACGCAGGCCTTGTCGAACACCGGTCCGTCGATGCGCGCGGTGCGCCAGTTGCGCCCGCCGTCGAGCGAGACGTCGACGCGGGCAACCTTGCCGCGGCCAGACCAGGCCAGGCCGGAGATCACCGTGAAGCCCTTCTGCGTCAGCGGCGCCTGCGGCGACGGTGAGGTGATCACCGACTTGGCATCCATCACATAGGTGAACTTGCGCGCGCGCCCGTCCGCCAAGAGATCGGTGTATTTCGAGGTCTCCTCGCGCGTGAACCAGGGCTGGTCGCCGACCTTGATGCGGCGCAGCCATTTCACCCAGACATTGCCTTGCCAGCCCGGCACCACGAGGCGCACCGGATAGCCCTGCTCGGGGCGCAGCATCTCGCCGTTCATGCGATAGGCGACGAGACAATCGTCGAGTGCCTTCTCGAGCGGAAGCGAACGGTCCATCGCCGCGGCGTCGCCGCCCTCGGCCAGGATCCATTTGGCGTTCGCCTTGAGGCAGGCCTGCTCCAGCAACAACTTGAGCGGCACGCCGGTGTATTGCACGCAATGCACCATGCCGTGCGTGTACTGCACGCCGTTGAGCTGGGCGCCGCGCCATTCCATGCCGGAGTTGGCGGCACATTCGAGGAAATAGATCTTGTTGACGCGCGGCAGCCGCTTGATGTCCTCCAGCGTGAAGATCAGCGGCTTCTCCACCAGCCCGTGGATCATCAGCCGGTAATCGTGCGGATCGACTTCGGCGATGCCGCCGTGATGCCGCTCGAAGCACAGCCCGTTCGGCGTGATGATGCCATCGAGCGCGTGCAGCGGCGTGAACGCCACCGAGGATTCCGGCGTCGCAGTAAGCCACGGCACCGTGCGGCGGATCACGTCCTTCTCGTATTTTGACGGCGTGCCGTAGGGTTGAGTGCCGACGCCGTCACCGAGATTGCGCGTCCAGTCCGGCACGTTGGGCGGCAGGTTCTTGACGTTGTCGGCGCGCGCGGCGCGCAAACCGGCGCCAGCGGCGGCAAGGCCCGCGGCACCCGCCAGGAATCGGCGGCGCGAAGCGCGCGCGTTGTCGGCGGTCTCATTCAAGCGGACCTCCTCGGTGGTTGCTTCTCCCTGACCGAGGTCATATCACATTCTGTTTTATGAATGTAATAGAAAAGCTCGTCAGACCCCTGAAACCTTCACGCTGCTGTTAGGCGTAACACGCACGCTCTTCTCGGACGCGATGTAGCGCTCGACCAGGTCCCACACCGGCGGGCCTTGCGTGCCTTCGTTGACGCTCGCCCAGCCGGCCACGGTGTAATCCTTGCTCGGCTCGATCGGCTGCCCAGATTTGAGATGCGTCATCGCCGAGATGCGCTGGCCGATCGGCTTGGAGATGTCGATGGCATAGCCAAGCCCACTGCAGCGCACCATGTCGCCCCCTTGCTGGTAATAGGGGTCGGCATTGAACAGATTGTCGGCCACGTCCTCCAACACTTCCTTGAGCCGCTGGCCGCTCATGCTCATGCGATAGACCTGTGGATAGGTGATGGCAGTGGCGTTATGGATGTCCTCCATGGTGATTGGCTGGCCCGGCAGCACGCTGGTGCCCCAGCGGAAGCCGGGTGACAGCGCGATCTCGGCGTCGCGCTCCTTCAACAGCGCGGCGCAGATCACGTCGTCGAAGGTGCCGTTGAAATTGCCGCGCCGGTACAAGAGCGAGTCGGTCTGCCCGACCACGCGCGCCAGTTCTTTGGCAAAGGGTGCGCGCGCTTTCGCAATGGAAGATGTCATCTCGGGGTCGGGCGCAATCGCGTCTGCAAACAGCGGGATCAGCTTGTAGCGGAAGGCCTTCACCGCGCTGTTTTGCACGTCGAGATCGAGCCGTGACACGAACTTGCCGTGGCTTCCACTAGCGATGAGCAGCGTGTTGCGGACCTTGATCCCCTCGGGAATGGCGTCATGCGTGTGGCTGGTGAGGATCACGTCGATGCCGGCAACGCGCGACGCCAGCTTGCGGTCGACGTCGAAGCCGTTATGCGACAGCAGCACCACGAGCTGCGCGCCGCCCTTGCGCGCCTTCTCAACATTAGCACGCACGTCTTCCTCGTGGATGCCGAACGACCACTTGGGGATCAGCCAGCGTGGATTGGCCACCGGCGTATAGGGAAAGGCCTGGCCGAGCACGGCGATCTTCACCCCGCCGCGTTCGAACATCTTCATCCGCTCGAATACCGGCTCGTTCCATTCGGTGTCGCGCACATTGAGCGCCAGGAACGGAAAGCCGAGCGACTTGATCAGCTCGCTCACTCGCGCCTCGCCATAGGTGAACTCCCAATGGCCGGTCATGGCGTCGGGTTTGAGCAGCGCCATGCAGTCGACCATGTCCTGGCCCTTGCTGGCATTGGCGCCGAGCGAGCCTTGCCAGGTGTCGCCGCCGTCGAGGAACAAGACCTTGTCGCCGCGCTCGGCGCGCACGCGCTTGACCACGGCGGCCAGCCGGTCGAGCCCGCCAATGCGGCCGTAGCTTTTCGCCAACGCCGCAAATTCCTCCGAAGTGAGCGCATAAGCCGCGGCCGACTTCTCGGCGATGCCGAAGCGCCTGAGGAATTCCTTGCCAGTCAGATGCGGCGGCTGTCTGCGCGCCTCGCCGACGCCGAGATTGATCGACGGCTCGCGGAAATAGACCGGCACGAGCTGGCCGTGGATGTCGGCGACATGCAGCAGCGTGACATTGCCGAGTGCGTCGAACTTGAGCAGTTCGTCTTGCGTCAGCTTCTGCTGCGCGAAAGCGCGGGTGAGATTGCCGCCGGCGAGCAAGGCGCCGGCTGCGGCGCCGACCTGGAAAATTTCCCGGCGTGTGATCATCGATCCGCTCTCTCGATCCGTCATTCTGAGGTGCGAGCGCAGCGAACCTCGAAGGATGACGGGCAGTGATTCTCGAAGCGTCGTCCTTCGAGGCTCGGCGCTGCGCGCCGAGCGCCTCAGGGTGACGGGTCTTGCTTAATGCCTGATCCCCGGCACGCTCAGCTTCTGCCCGTTGTTGAGCGAGGCCAAGTAGATTTCCAGATCGCCGTATTCCTTGGCGTCGGGCGGCAATTCGTCGGCGCGGATGTTGACTTGGCACCACTGGAAGCGCTGGCGGATGTCCCACACCGCCTGCAGGCTGGTGCGCCAGGTCGGGAAGTGATCGTACTGCCCTTTCGGCTCACCCAGCCATTGCCCGCGGATCCAATGATTGGCCGACTTGCCGTGGCAGTCGGTGCAGGCGAAGTTGAGCTCACCGAGCTTGCGGTTGGCGAGCTCCTTGCCACGCTCGACCGCCGCCTTTGCCTCCGCGCTCGTCGTATCGACGGCAATCGGCGTGCCGTTGCCGAGATTGTGCAGATAGATGGAGAGCTCGCGGTTCTCCTCAGTCTCCATCAGGTAGCCCGCGCCGGTGGTCGCCTTGGCGTGGCGATAGATGAACTCCTCGACGCCGAGCACCTTGTTGAGCCGCGGCTCCCACTTCGGCATCGTCGCCGCCCAGGTCTTGAATGCGGCTTCCGGCTTGGCATGGCAGGTGCCGCAGGCGAAGCCGTCCGGCCCGCGTGTCTTCCACAATACCGTTGCCTTGTCGATCGCCCACATGCCGGGGTTTTCCATCGGATCGAGGTTGTCGCGCTTCTCGACCGGCGTACCGCGCTTCTCCGGATTGTCGACTTCGACCTTGAACACGGCCGGCTTCTTCAACGTCTTGAGGAACGCGACCATGTCGTTGATTTCAGCGTCGCTGAACACGCCGTGACTGCCCCAGGGCGGCATCACCGTCTCGGCATTGTAGACGCGCGCGTCATAAATGAAGTTGAACAGCTGCTCGTCGGAGAGTCCGGCATTGCCGATCTCCGAGAGATCGGGACCGACATTGCCCGGCTGATCGGCGTTGCCGGCCTGCCCCATCACGTGGCAGGCAAGGCACGAGCCGCCGCGGTTACGGTCGGCCACCAGCTTAGCGCCATTCGCCGCATCGCCGGTGACCGGCCCGCTCAGCTTGCGCGGCGCAGTCGGCGCCGGCGGTGACGACAGCTTGGCGAGGGTATTCCACTTGGATTCGTCCCGCACGGGCCAGCCGGCATAACGCTTCCACGGCCGCACCGAGGCATCGCCCTTGAGCTCGAGCGGCGCCTGCTTGGCCTTTTCCTGTGCTTGCGCTGCGCCCAAAGCCAACAGGCCGGCCGCGATCAGCACCACGACGCCCGCCAGAATCCCTCCACGCAACATGGTGTCTCCCCGAATGAATTTGCTTGCGGTTATGGCCCGTCTTGCCGCGGGCTTGGCCATCAGCTTACGGTGATTTGTTCTTCCGCGGTGGTGATGGTGCCGTCGTCGTCGGTCCAGGTGAACTTGAACGTGCCGCTCTCCTCCACCTTTGCGTAAAACTGCATATACGGGTTCGCCGCGATTGCCGGCTCAAGATTGGCGCTAAACACCAGCTTGCCGTTGAACTCGCAAGTGAACTTGTTGATGATCTTGCGCGGGATGGTCTTGCCGTCCTTGTCCTTGCGCTGACCCGACTCCATGATGTGCGGCATCAGCGTCTTGATCTCGATGACTTCGCCCTTCTCGGCTTCCTTGGGCAACTTGAGCCGCGGCTTGTCCGCCATTGTCTTCCTCCTCGATGTCCGTTGTCAGCCGCCGCAGCCGCCGATGGTGACCTTGACCAGCTTCTGGCCGGTGTAGAACTCGCCTTTGCCGGTCTTGGCGACCACCACGATGTTCTGCGTGGTGGCGAGGCGGATGCGGGTTGAGGCTTCCGCTTTGCCCGACATCGGCGAGAAGTGGAAGGTGACGACACCCGGGTTGGGATTGCCCTCGGCGACCACCAGCACTTCGCTGACGTAATTGTCGGGGGTCATCGGCGCATCGACCGCAACCGACAGCGGCACGGTGTTGCCGTTCTCGGCGATCTCCGGCAGCTCGATCGAGATCTTGCCTTGCGTGGCCACTTTGCCGCCGGTGAACTTGGCGATCTGGTCCGCCGCCGCCTTGGCATCAGCTTGCGCGCGGCCGCTCCAGGCGAAAACGCTGAGCGCCGCGCCGCCGGCGCCCAACATCAATGCGGCGCGACGGGAAAGCTGTCGCATCGGTCAATCCTCCCTGTCTATCGTCTTGGGGCGGGTCGAAGAGGCCCCGCCCAGGCGGCGACCATAGCGGCGGCGCATGCCTGTTTCAAATCATATTCACAAAAAAGAATATCTTTTTGCAACACGGCGTGGCCGTAGATCAACTCGGCAGCGCCTTGACGTAATCGCGGAAGCTCTTGCTCTCATAGGCCTTTTCGCGCACGTAGCGGAACATGGCGAGAAAATCCTCCGGCCGCATATAGCCGGCGAGCCGCGCCACCTCGCGCTTTTGCGGTTCCAGGCCCTTGAGGGCCGCCGCCCGCTCGGGGAAAAATTGGAAGGTCGGCGTGAAGCGCACATTGTACTTGCCCGCCAGTTCCTTCTCCGACATTTCGACCCCGTCGAAATCGGTCACCCGCCGTGCGCCGATGATGTTGAGCTGCAGCACCTCGAAATTTGCCTTCACATAGTCGGCGATGTCGGCCCGCGCGAAATTGACGAAATGCGTTTCCTTGCAATACGGGCAGCCTTTCAGCTCCCACATGATGACGAAGCGCTTGCCTTCCTTGCGCGTCGATTCGAGATCGTCGGCCAGCTCGAGGAAGCTCTCCAAGAACCAGGGCTCCTTGTAGAGCCCGTCATCGGTCAGAACCGGCTTGGCACGGCTGCGCGTGCTGCCGAAAAACGCCAGCGAGGCCGCGTCGATCAACAAATTCCGCCGTGTCGTCATCGCTTGTGATCCGGCAAACCACGTCAGGGCGTCGGGTTCGCGCCCCTGCTTACGCCGGCTATATTCTGAAGCCTCTCACGCGTCGCGTCAAAATCCGGTGAACGTAATGCTGTCACGCCTTGCCCGCATCACATGCCTTGCGCTCGTATTATTCGCGGGCCCGGCTCGGGCGGGCGATCTTGCCGATTTCAACGCCGCGGTGGAACAGGCAGAGAGCCATAACCGCGTCGCCATCGGCTATCTGCGCACCGGCAATATCGATCTCGCCTCGCTCGAATTCGACCGCCTGCGCGAAGCCTGGAACGCGCTGCAGCAACGTTTCGCCGGCAAGCGGCCGGACGCCTTCGACGGCGTCGCCCTCTATGGGCAAATGTGGACAAAAGTCAGCGCCCGCCTGGTCGCCGCTGACATGATGCTCACGAGCGGCCGCCCCGAGGCAGCACAGCAATCGCTCGAAGCGATTCGAGGCGATCTTTACGATCTGCGCAAGAGCGCCGGCATCGCCGTGCTCGCCGACTGCCTTCGCGACGCCAATGCCGCCATCGACGCGCTCATGGCCTATAACGACCGCTCGCTCGACTGGTCGAATGCGGCCACGCCCTTCGGCATCGCCAGCAAGGCCGCAATCTATGGCGCCGTGCTCGACCGCTGCGATGGCATGGCGGGCGAAGCGGTGCACCAGGCGCCGGAATTTCGCCGCTTGATCGACGGCGCCAAGGCGAGCCTGACTTTCATTCCGAAGGCGGTTGCCGACCGTGATACCGACTTGCTACACCGGGTGCTCATCGAGCTGCGCTCGTTCGACAAACTGTTGACTTTCCGCTACGGCTAAGGCGCTGCGCCATCGACATATTCTGCTTCTGTGATATATTTCCGCTTGCCTGAATCACCGCGTTTTGCGGCAAGAGAAAAAAGCTGGGGCGCAAACTTCCCATGCAAGAATTTTGTTCCTGTTTGGCGCTCATCGGCGCAATGTCTATTTCCTTGAGCATCGCGCCGGCACGCGCCGCCGAACTGGTGATGTTCGAGCGTGTGGGCTGCGCCTGGTGTGAGGCCTTCGATCGCGAGATCGCGCCGATCTATGGCAAGACCGAAGAAGGCTTGCGCACGCCGCTGCGCCGAGTCGATACTGAGCAGCCGCGGCCGCCCGACTTAGCCTTCATCGACGGGGAGCGGCTGACGCCGCTGTTCGTGCTGGTGGACCGCGGCCGCGAGATCGGGCGCATCCGCGGCTATCCGGGTCAGGATTTCTTCTGGGGCATGCTCGACGAACTGATGAAAAGCTGGATGCCGCTACTGACCAACGGGCGCAGCTTAATGAGCAACCCTTACCCATAAGCAACTGATCGCGTTCTTGCCCGCGCAAAACTTGGTGCACGAATGGAATTGCAACGATTGGAAAGCCGCAGTGTTCCGCACGACCTCGACCGCATGGTCGACAACGCCAAGCGGGCGAGCGAATTCCTTAAGGCGCTGGCGCATGAGAGCCGTCTGGTCATCCTCTGCATTCTCGCCAGGGGCGAGAAATCGGTGAGCGAATTGGAGGAAGAACTTGGCCTGCGCCAGCCCACGGTGTCGCAGCAGTTGGCGCGGCTGCGCGCCGACGGTCTGGTGGCCACCCGCCGCGAGGGAAAGGTGATCTATTACAGCCTCGCCAGCGACGAGGCGCGCACCATCATCGGCGCGATCTATGACGTGTTCTGCCGCAAGCCGCGCCGGCGCTGAACGGGCCCATCGCACCTCAGCCGCGATGGCTGACCGTCTTTTCCTGGATTATCGCTGAGCTTCAGACCGTTCGTGAAAGGCGATGCTCTTCCGCTTTGCACTCGCGGCGGGCGTCTTCGTCATAAAGATGGATCATATCTTCCGTCTCGCGCTGCTTACGCTCACGGCTTTGCCGCGCGCCGAGCAGCATCGCCGCGATTTGCGTGACGAAATTCGCCGATGCGCAGCAGATCTCCTGCTCGGGCGCCATGGCGACGGCGACCGTGCGCGCCGGCACCGCAGCAAGCGCATCCGTCTCCAATTCGATGGCGACCGATAACTTCATTTTGCCCCGAGCAGCGCGCACGCCGCAGCGACATAGGGCGCGCGGCATTTGATACTGCTCATCACCGATTGGCTGTTGACGCCGGCGAGAACGATGACGGCCAGGATGGCGGCGGTAATCGCGATCTCGAACGCGGTTCGACCCGGCTTGGCTGTGGTAATCCGCTGGTCCCGTTTGTGCATTGTCGCCATCCTCAATCGAAAAAAATCGCACAATTTCCGGCTGTGATAAATTCAGGTGCGCTCCCTAAGGGTTAATACGTGTGTTTTCGTCCGCATTACCCAAAAAAGGTAATTGCTCACCGCAACGCACGGCAACCCGATACCAGCACTGGCGCAAGCCGCACGGGAGCTAGCGGCGAGCGAACACGTTCTCGCTCAGCCAGTCGGCCATGTAGTTGACGCCGGCTTGCCGGTCGTCGACTTGGCAATGCTGGGCGCCGCCCTCCTCGGCGTCGAAGATCTTCAGCGTCTTCACCTTGGAGCCGAGCTTGTCGTAGAGGATCTCGGCTTCTCGCGGCGGGATGATGCCGTCGTCCTTGCCGTGCATGACCAGAAACGGGCAGCTCACTTTCTGCGCGATGCCCTCGAGCGTGAAATTCTTCATCAAGTCGACCGCCTTGTTGAAGTCGAGATCGGCCACGCCGAACACCCACGGCACCTGGAAATGCGAGGTAGCGAGCGCGCCCTTCTTCATCTGTTCCTGCGAGCGCACGAGCCAGGCGTGCATATTCCACCACATGGCGCCGAAGGCGACGCCGCCCGCATAACGCTGGTCGAGCGCGGCGATGCGCGGCGCGCAATAGCCGCCGAAGCTGTAGCCCATGATGGCGACGTTCTTGCTGTCGACCTCCTTGCGGCTCGTCACATAATCGAAGGCGGCCTTGCCCGGCACCTCGTAGTCGTAACGGCTGGGGATTTTCTGTATGCGCAGCGTTTCGCCCTGCCCCGGCCCGTCGATCGCCAGCGTGTTGAAGCCGCGCCGCGAGAATTCGAGCCCACAGAACAGCGAGCTCATCTCCTTGCAGTTATCCAGGCCGTCGAACACGACGACGGTCGGCGCCGGGCCGCTCACGCCTTGCGCTTTGATGAAATAGGCCGGCAGCGTCGTGTTCTCGTAAGGCATCGCCACGCGCTCGAAATGCGGATAGCGAATCGGGAAGCCCTTGTTGAAACAGGCAATGGATTTCGCGTAGATGCTCGACTTGAGCTCGCCCGGATAAACCATGCGCTCGCCGGTGTAGTAGTAATAGCCGGCGCGCAGGTAGTAATCGCCGGCGGTGAACGTGCGTCCCTTCGCCATTGCTGCGTCGGCCATCCTGGCGACGTGGTCGCCCATCGCGCACCATTCCTGCCACCACGCCTCCTTGTCGGTCGGATCGTTGCCGCGCGCGATCAGCTTGTCGCCGATGCGCTCGATCTCGCCGAGACAGATGACACCGTAAGGCGCCATGCCCTTGGTGACCATGGTCGCGTTCGACCAGGAGAAATTGCTGCCGAAATGCGCAGTCCAGTGATTGGACATTGACGTGACCTCTTATCTTTCGCTCGAAACACAGGGCCGGCCACGCATCGTGGCCGGCCTTGCCTGGTTGCGTGCTCCGCTTATTGCGGTTCTATGCCCGCATCCTTGATCACCTGCGTCCAGCGCTCGAGGTCTTCAGCCAGCATCTTGGCGAATTCTGCCGGCTGGTTGCCCACCGACGTCATGCCCTGCTCCTCGAAGGTGGCGATGACCTTCGGCGACTGCACCGCCTGGGCCGTGGCATCGCGCAATTTCTGGACGATGTCGGGCGACGTGTTCGGCGGTGCCAACAGGCCGAAATAGTTGTAGGTCTTGAAATCCCTGTAGCCGGATTCGATCATCGTCGGCACATCCGGCAAGGCCGGCGAGCGCTTGCCGCTGGTCACCGCCAGCCCAGTGACGGCGCCGTTCTTCACCTGCCCAACCTCGACCGGCAACGCGTCGAACATGGCGTCGATGCTGCCGCCGAGCAGATCGGTAAGCGCGTTGGCCGCCCCCTTGTACGGGACGTTGATAATGGTGATACCGGCGCGCAGCCGCAGCAGTTCCGCCGATAGCGACAGCGAGGAACCGGCGCCGCCGCCGGAGCCGAACTTGAGCTGGCCCGGATTCTTCTTGCCGTAGGCGACGAGGTCGCCGACGTTCTTGAACTTCAGCGATTTGCGCGAAGTGAGGATGAAGGGGCCGGCGGACACCTCGGTGATTGCCGACAGCTTGCGGATGTCATAGGGGAAGTTCTTGCGCGCCGGCTGCGTCACCACCGTGCTCGCCGAGATCATGAACACTGTGTGCCCGTCGGGCGGCGCGCCGACGAGCTCGCGATAGGCCGGAACGAAGAACGCGCCGGGCTTGTTCTCGACCAAGACCGGCGTCTTCAGGCTTTGCGACAGTTCCTGCGCGATGATGCGCGCGGTGACGTCGGTAGCACCGCCGGCGGCGACGCCGACGATCATTTTGATCGGCCGATCGCTGAAGTCCTGCGCACGCGACGCGACGATTGGCGCCGCCAACAGCATGAGCGAGACCAGGCCGAGCGCCATGGCCGTCCGCAAAGACCTTGTCACGTTTCCCCCCGTTCCGTTTCTGCACTGATTGATCGGGATGACGCAGTTTGGCGGCGCCCCGTGTGCGTCGCCGTTCGGCTATCGTAGCCCTGCCCTCACTTTATTGTCAGCCCGAGCGTCTTGACCATCGTGCCCCACTTCGCCACCTCGGCGTTGTAATATTTCTCAGCCTGCGGTTGCGCGCCTTCGATCGGATCGAAGCCGATCGAGGTGAGCTTCTGCTTCAGCGCTGGGTCCTGCATCACCTGCTCGATGGTGTCGTGCAGTTTGGCGATGATCTCCGCGCTGGTGCCGGCCGGCGCGAAGATGACCACCCAGGACGAGGCATCGAACGGAAAGCCCGCCTCCACATAGGTGGGCACGTTGGGCGTGACAGCGGCGCGCTTGTCGCTGGCGACGCCGAGACCCTTGAGCTTGCCGCTGGCGACCTGCGCCGCGGCGCCGCCGCCCAAGGTCGTCGCCAAGACATCGACTTGGCCGCCGATAGTGGCGGCAATCGCCGGCGCGCCGCCCTGGAACGGCACGTGCGTTGCTGATACCTTGGCGATCTCCTTGAAGAAATATTCCGCGGCGATGTGCGAGCCGCTTCCGGCGCCGGCCGAGGCGAAGGTGATGGTCTTGCCCTTCGCCTGCTTGATGAAGTCCGCGAGATTGGCGGCCGGGCTGTTCGGCGCGGCGATTAGCGACTCCGGCGACGACGCGACGATGGCGATCGGCTTCAAGTCGCTCGCGGCAAAGCCCTTGTTCGGCCGCAGCGTTTCGTTGATGGCGATCGCCGTGGTGATCACGAGCAGCGTGTAGCCATCCGGCGTCGCGCGTGCGACCGCCGCAGCGGCGATATTGCCGCCTGCGCCGCCGCGATTTTCCACCACCACCGTGCGGCCCAGCCGCTCGCCCAAGCCCTTGCCGACAAAGCGCGCCAGTGTGTCGGCGACGCCGCCCGGCGCGAAGGCGACGATAAAGGTAATGTCGCGCGCCGGATAAGGTTGCGCGCTGGCTGCATTGATCGCCAGCAGGCCGAGCGCGAGCAGCACCAGCCCAGCGTGTTTGACAAGCCGCATGATCGGCGTCCTCCCCTCGCGCCTGATTGTTCTGATTGACCGTGCCGGCGCAGTGCCGAATTGTTCCATCCCGCCTCCGCCTTGACAAGCACGGCCAAGCGCCGAGTACATCGCGCGCGACAGACGCAGGCGCCACCATGCGTTGAACGATGACGTCGGCGTTCTCCGCACGCGCAATGTGCGCCGGCCGCCAGTTGCGCAGCGCGGCAAAACCTCTCACAACTGCGCGCCACAGCCGCCGTCCCGGCGCTCACGAAAGACCCAAGGCATGACCGAAAGCTGTAATCGCCGCCTGCGCAACCTGCTCGCCCAACGCAAGGCCGTGCTGCTGCCCGGCGCCGCCAACGCGCTCACCGCGCGGGTGATTGAGGATCTCGGCTTTGCCGTGATCTATGTCACCGGGGCCGGCGTGACCAACACCTTTCTCGGCATGCCGGACATCGGCCTCATCTCGCCGACCGAACTTGCCGCCCATGTCGCCGCCATGCGCGAGGCGGTGGCGCTGCCGCTTATCGTCGACGCCGACACTGGCTTCGGCAACGCCATCAATGTCGGCCACACCACCAAAATCCTCGAGCGCGCCGGCGCCAACGCCATCCAGCTTGAGGACCAGGATTTTCCCAAGCGCTGTGGCCATTTTTCCGGCAAGAGCGTGATCGCGCGCACCGAGATGGTGCAGAAGATCCACGCAGCGGTCGACGCACGGGTCGATCCCGACCTCGTCATCGTCGCCCGCACCGACGCCATCGCCGTCAACGGCTTCAACGACGCCATGGAGCGCGCCTTGGCCTATATCGAGGCTGGCGCCGACATGACCTTCGTCGAAGCCCCGCGCAACCAGGAGCAGATCGCCGCGATCCCGCGGCTGCTCAAGGTGCCGCAACTGATCAATATCGTTGCTGGCGGCCTCACACCCATGATACCGCTCGCCGAGCTGGAGCGCATGGGCTTTTCGCTCGTGCTTTACGCCAACGCGGCGCTGCAGGCCTCGGTTGCTGGCATGCAGAAGGTGCTCGGCCATCTCAAAGAGCACGGCTCGCTCGCCGGCGTGTCGAACGAACTGGCGAGCTTCGAGGAGCGTCAGCGGCTGGTCATGAAGCCGCAGTTCGACGCGCTGGAAAAGAAATATTCGTAAGCCGAGTGGCAGTCAGGACGTCATATGTCAGGTTCGAGCGATAACCCGCACACCCGCGCCATCGCGCAATTCGTCGCCAGACTGCGTTACGACGACATCCCGGCCGAGGTGGTCACCCGCATCAAGCTGTTGATCCTCGATTCGCTTGGCTGCGCGCTTTACGGCAGCGACCTCGAGTGGAGTCACATCCTGCGGTCGACGCTTGCAGCGGTCGATACGAGCGGGGGCTGCCGCGTCTGGGGCACGTCCGAGCGGCTGTCGGCGCCGCATGCGGCGCTCACCAACGGCACGCTGATCCAGAGCTTCGAACTCGACGACGTACACCGCCAGGGCGTGCTGCATGTCGGCGCCGTCACTTTGCCACCGCTCATTGCAGTCGCAGAACTGCGGTCGGGCCTGAGCGGCCGCGATTTTCTCACTGCCGCGGTCGCCGGTTACGAGATCGGCCCGCGCGTCGGCAAATGCATGGGCCCGCAGCATATCGGGCAAGGCTGGCATTCGGGCGCGACCGTCGGCGTGTTTTCCGCGGTCTCGGGAGCCGCCGCCGCGCTCGGCCTGACGAGCGAGCAAGCGGTACACGCGCTCGGCATTACCGGCACGCAGGCGGCCGGGCTGATGGCGGCGCAATACGGTGCCATGGTCAAGCGCATGCATGCCGGGCGCGCCGCGCAAAGCGGACTGTACGGCGCGCTGCTCGCCGCCAACGGCTTCACCGGCATCGTCGACGTGTTCGAATCGCCCTATGGCGGCTTCTGCACCACCTTTTCGCGCTCGAGCGACCGCTTCAATCTCGACGAATTGTCGGCGGAGCTCGGCCGCCGCTGGGAAACGCTGCGCATTTCGCTGAAATTCTATTCCTGCGTTGGCAGCAACCACACCACGCTCGATGCCATCCGTGCGCTGCAGGAGCAAACGCCGTTCGGCCCGGACGATATCGACAAGATCGTCGTGCACGGCTCGCAGGTCACCGTCGAGCATGTCGGCTGGCCCTATGAGCCGCAGGGGCTTACCTCAGCGCAGTTGAACCTGCCGTTCTGCGTGGCCACGCTGCTGCTCGAAGGCGACGTCTTCGTCGATCAGTTCAGCGACGCAGTGGTGACCGATACGCGCCGCATCGGGCTGTCGAAAAAGGTGAGCGTGCTGCACGACCCGGCGATCACCGCGCGCGGCTCGGCCCACCGGCACATGGTGCGCGTCGAGGTGTATCTGAACAACGGCACGAGGCTGGAACGGACCGTGGAGGCGCCGCGCGGCAGCGAGCATAGCTTCGCCTCCGAAGCCGACATTGTGCGCAAGTTCAAGCTACTGGCGACGCATGTGGTGAGCGAGACCAAGTCGGACCAAGTGGTCAACCTCGTGCTCGGCGCCGACAAGCTCGCGCGCGCCGACGAGATCGCCGCGGCGCTGGCGACCAGTTAAGCGCCATGCCCGCGCTTGTCGCGGGCATCCACGCCTTAACGGCACAACTCAACAAAAGACGTGGATGGCCGGGACACGCCCGGCCATGACCGAGTAGGCTCACTTCTCCTTGCCGGCCTTGATCTTGGCGGCGAGATCGCTCAGCCGCTGCCGCTCCGTCTTGGTGAAGGCAACAAAGTCGGCGACCGAGCCGCCGGCCGGCTCGATGCCGTTCGGGATCAGCCGGTCCTGCACTTCCTTCGTCTTGAGCGCCTCCTGCAGCGCCGCATTGACGCGCTCGATAATGTCGTCCGGCGTACCCTTCGGCGCATAGAGGCCCGCCCAGTGGCCGATCTGCACGCTCGGATAACCCTGCTCCGCCGTGGTCGGGATCGACGGATAGGAGCTGATGCGCTTGGTGTAGGTCGTGGCGATCGCCTTCAACAGGCCCGCCTTGATCTTCGGCACCACGACGATGCTCGCCTCCGAGGTCGCCGACACGGTGTTTGCAAGCACGGCGTTCACCGAGTCGCCGCCGCTGCGGAACGGCACGACGTTGAAGTTTACGCCGGTCGCCTCCTTGATCATCTCGCCGACGAATTCCGGCGTCGAGCCGGTGCCGGCCGTCGACCAGGTGGCCCTGCCGTTCTGCGCCTTGGTCCAGGCGATGAACTCCTGCATGTTGTTCGCCGGCACGCTCGGATGCACGATAATGGTCGACGGCGCGACCGCGATCATGCCGACTGGCACGAGGTCCTCGTCCTTGTAGGGCAGATCTTTGAGCAGCAGGCTGTTGGTGATGGTGCCTGCGGCGCCGACCAAGAAGGTGTAGCCGTCCGGAGCCGAGTGCGCGACAAAGGCGGTGCCGATCACCGCGCCGGCGCCCGGACGGTTCTCCACGATCACCGTCCGGCCGAGCTGCTTGCTCACTCCGTCCGCCGCGATGCGGGCGATCAGGTCGTTGGCGCCACCCGGCCCGAAGCCGACGATGAAGCGGATCGGATGGTCCGGCCATGCGGCGCGCGCCGCCGACGCGGCAAACGCGGCAATGAGCAGGCAAGCGGCGAAAATCGCGAAGCGTTGTTTCATTGTCTCCTCCAGGCAGCCGCGCTTAATTTGGCTTGAGCGAGTTTAGCGGCGCAAAGTGACAAAGTCTTGCGGGGTGAGCGCGGGAGATCAGCTCATCGCCACGTCGAGGAGCCGAAGCTGCACGCGCTCCTCGCCCTGCCAACGGTCGATCGCCAGCGTGCCGGCCGCGTGCATCGCGCGGCCGCGATTGTCGAGCAGGGCCTGGCCGAGCGGCGTGCGGGCAGCGCGGAAGGCGATGGCATTGACCGTCTTTCCATCCGCCGATTTGAAGCGCGTGCGCACGTGGTTCTCGCCGACCAAATCCGCATAAGCGAGCGTGTGCGCCGGCAGCGCCAGCAACGGCTCCGGATTGCCGGCGCCATAGGGCCCGGCGCGGCCCAACAGATCGGCCAGCGCGAGATTGACGCCGCCAGCGCTGACCGCGCCGTCGATCAGCAGGCCGCGCGCGCGCCGCGCCGCCTCGACCGGCGCTGCCAGCGTGTCCTCGAGAAAGGCGCGGAAGGCGGCGAGCCGCTCCTTCTGCAGCGTGACGCCGGCCGCCATCGGATGGCCACCGCCTTTGAGCAGCAGCCGCTCGTGCACCGCGCGCCGCACCGCCTGGCCGAGGTCGACGCCAGCGATCGAGCGGCCCGATCCGGTGCCGGTGCCGCCGGGCTCCAGCGCAATGGCAAAAGCCGGCCGGCCGTAGCGCTCCTTCAGCCGCGCCGCCACCAATCCGACCACGCCAGGATGCCAGCCCTCTGCCGCGGTCACCACCACGGCGCCCTTCTCTTCCAGGCCGAGCGCGGCCATGGCCTCCGCTTCGGCCTGCGCCACGGTGGCGAGCTCGATCTGCTGGCGCTCGCGGTTGAGGCGGTCGAGCTCGCCGGCGATGCGCGCCGCCTCGCTCGGATCCTCCTCGAGCAAGAGCCGCACGCCGAGGTCGGCGCGGCCAATGCGGCCGCCGGCATTGATGCGCGGCCCGAGCAGGAAGCCGAGATGCCACGGCTCCGGCGGGCCGGAAAGCCGCGCCGCGTCCATCAGCGCGGTCAGCCCGACATGGTCGCGCCGGCGCAGCGCGATCACGCCCTTGGCGACGAAGGCGCGGTTGAGGCCGGTGAGCGGCACCACGTCGGCGACCGTGCCGAGCGCGACGAGATGCAGAAACGACAACAGGTCGGGCTCGCCGCGCTGGCCGGTCCAGAAATTACGATTGCGCAATTCGCGCGTCAGCGCGACTAGCGTGAGAAACACCAGTCCCACCGCCGCGAGGTAGCCGAGGCCGGACAGATCGTCGGCGCGGTTGGGATCGACGATCGCCACCGCCGGCGGCAGTTGCTCGTCGGCCTGATGATGGTCGAGCACGACGACGTCGAGGCCGAGCGTCTTGGCTTCGGTGAGCGCGGCATGGCTGGTGACGCCGCAATCGACGGTAACGATGAGCTTGACGTCACGCGCCGCGAAACCATGGATCGCCTCCGCGTTCGGCCCGTAGCCTTCGAAAATGCGGTCGGGGATGTACACCAACGGATTGAGCCCGCAGTGCCGCAGGTAACGGCAAAGCAATGCCGAGGCGGTCGCGCCGTCGACGTCGTAGTCGCCGAAAATCGCGATGCTTTCCTCGTGCATGACGGCATGCGCCAGGCGCGCCGAGGCCGCCTCCATGTCGGTAAGCACGTGCGGATCGGGCATCAGCGTGCGGATGCTGGGGTCGAGATAGGCGGCGACCGCGTCCGCCTCCACGCCGCGCCCGGCGAGCACGCGCGCCAGTAATTCGGGCACGCCGGCACGCTGCGCGATCGTCAGCGCGCGCGCCTGGCCGCGCTCATCCAGCCGGTCGCGCCAGGACAGCCCGGTCGCGGATTGCTCCACGCCGAGGAAAAAACGGTCCGATGTGCTCAATACCGTTGCGGGCAAAGCCGCCATCGTCGTCCAATACCGGCGTCAGTTCTTGTAGCCATGCTTCTGCAGGATCGCGACCAGTTTCGTATCAAGGTCCTGCTGGAACGCCTGCACGCGCGGGGCCATTTCCGCCATCACCTCGCCCATCACCTTCGGCATCACGTGCAGCGCCTTGGTGCCGGTCGGCGTGCGGTAGAAGGCGACGATCTCGCGCAGTTCCGGCGCGGTGAAATTGCGCGCATAGACGCCAGGCGCGTGCTGCATTGTCTCGTTGGCAAAGGTGGCCACCGAATGCTCGAATTCGCCGCGCAGCTCGGCCAAGGTCGCGGCATCGACCTTCGCGCTCAGGCTGTTCTCGATATTCGGCCAGATCTGCGCCGTCATCGCCGCGCTCATCTGCGCGATGGCGTCGCCGCTCACCATGGCGGACAGTTCCTTCGCCGCCTGCAGCGCCTCCGGCGCAGGCGCATCCTCGGCGCCCGCGGCGGAGCCGGCAAGGCAGGCACAAACGAGGGCCAGTGCGACAAGGCGCTTCATGCGATTCTCCATTGCCCGCCGGTATTTGGCGCGCGCCCTCTTCGCCGGCAATGACGACGCGCTAATCCAGATGAAACTTCTTGAACTGCCGATGCTCGGCGCGCACCCAGCGCACCGTGCCGGTGGCCGAACGCATCACCACGGTCTCGGTTTCCATCATGTCCTGGTGGAATTTGACGCCGCGCAGCAGATTGCCGTCGGTGACGCCGGTTGCCGCGAACACGCAGTCGCCCTTCACCATGTCCTTGATGCCATAGATCTTGCGCGGGTCCTTGATGCCCATCTTGGCCGCGCGCGCGCGCTTTTCCTCGGTGTCGAGCACCAGCCGGCACTGCATCTGCCCGCCGATGCAGGCAAGCGCCGCCGCCGCCAGCACGCCCTCCGGTGCGCCGCCGATGCCCATGTAGATGTCGATGCCAGTCGCCCCCGGCTGTGCGGTGTGGATGACGCCGGCAACGTCACCGTCGGTGATCAGCGATACCGCCGCGCCGGTCTTGCGCACCGCCGCGATCATGTCGGCATGGCGGGTGCGGTCGAGAATGAGCGCGGTGATTTCCGTTGGCTTGACGCCCTTGGCCTTGGCCAAGCGTAGGACGTTCTCGGCCGGCGAGACGTCGAGATCGACCAGGTCCTTCGGATAGCCGGGGCCGATGGCGATCTTCTCCATGTAGACGTCGGGCGCATTCAATAGCGTGCCGTTTTCCGCCATCGCCATGGTGGCGATCGCGCCGGGCATGTTCTTGGCGCACAGCGTGGTGCCCTCGAGCGGGTCGACCGCGATATCGACGCGCGGGCCCTTGCCGGTGCCGACATTCTCACCGATGAACAGCATAGGCGCTTCGTCGCGCTCGCCCTCACCGATCACCACTGTGCCATCGATCGGGAGCTTGCCGAGCTCGCGTCGCATGGCGTCGACCGCCGCCTGGTCGGCCTCTTTCTCGTTGCCGTGCCCGCGTAGGCGCGCTGCCGAGACCGCCGCGCGCTCGGTCACGCGCACGATCTCGATGGACAGGATGCGGTCGAGCACCTGCGTGGAAATTTCACTCGTCGACGCCATTTCTCAAGTTTCCCCAAAACAAAGGCGGCCTGCAATCCGGCCGTCAGTTCTTCTCGATACGGATGACCTGCGGCGTGCCGGAGATCACCCTATCGCGGCCCACCGCCGCAAGGGCTTTGCGCACGGCATCCTCAGTTGTTGCATAGGTAATGAGGATAACGGGCACGGAACCGGGCTTGCTGTCGGTATCTGCATGCGCCTGGTGGCGCTGCACAATGGATTCCAAGGAAATATCCTGCTGGGCGAGCCGTTTGGCGATGGTGGCGGCGGTGCCCGGCTTGTCGCGTGCGAGCAGGCGGATGTAGTAGCCGCCCTCGTGCCGCTGCATCGGCGCCTTGCGCACGCTCTTGAGCCGCTCGCTCGGCCGGCCGAACGGTGCGGTGCGCACGCCGCGGGCGATGTCGCCGATGTCCGAGAGCACCGCCGAGGCGGTTGCCGCCCCGCCGGCGCCGGGGCCGATCAAAGTGAGCGGGTTGATCCCCTCCACGTCCACGGTGACGGCATTGGTCACGCCCATCACCTGGGCGATGGCGGAATCCTTGCGCACCATGGTTGGATGCACGCGCTGCTCGATGCCCTTGTCGGTCTTCACCGCCACGCCGAGCAGCTTGACGCGATAGCCGAGCTCGTCGGCGGCGGCGAGATCGGCCGGCTGGATTGAGGAAATGCCTTCCACATAGATCGCGTTCTGGTCGACCTTGGTACCAAAGGCGAGGCTCGCCAAAATCGCGAGCTTCTGCGCCGTGTCATGCCCCTCGATATCGAAGCTCGGATCGGCCTCGGCATAGCCGAGCTGCTGCGCCTGCTTGAGACACTCGGCAAACGGCAATCCCTCCTGTTCCATTCGCGTGAGGATGTAATTGCAGGTGCCGTTGAGAATGCCGTAGATGCGCTGGAACGAATTGCCGGCCAGCCCCTCGCGCAAGGTCTTCACGATCGGAATGGCGCCGCCGACCGCGGCTTCGAAATTGAGCGCAACGTGCTGCTTTTCCGCGAACGCGGAAAGCGCAACGCCGTGCTTGGCAAGCAGCGCCTTGTTGGCGGTGACTACCGATTTGCCGGAACCGAGTGCCGCCTCGACTGCAGCTTTGGCCGGATCGCCGGCGCCGCCGATCAGCTCGACGAACACATCGATCCCGGGCGCGCGCGCCAGCGCCACCGGATCGGCAAACCACTTCATCTTCTTGAGATCGATGCCGCGCTCCTTCGTCCGCGACCGCGCCGACACCGCCACGATCTCGATCGCGCGGCCGCAACGCGCAATGAGCGCCTCCTGCTGGCGCGCGATCTGGGCAACCAAGGCGGCGCCGACCGTGCCCAATCCGGCGACACCGACTTTCAGGGCTTGGACCATCAGGACTAGCGGCGGGTGGCGAGCGGAACGACGTTGTGCAGTTGCTCCGGCACGTTCTCCAAAAAACGGCGGACATTGCGAGCGGCTTGGCGGATGCGCTGCTCGTTCTCGACCAGCGCAATGCGCACATAGCCCTCGCCGTATTCGCCGAAGCCGATGCCGGGCGACACGGCGATGTCGGCCTTCTCTACCAAGAGCTTGGAGAATTCCACGCTGCCGAACGACTTGAACGGCTCGGGAATCGGCGACCAGGCAAACATCGAAGCGCGCGGGCTCGGCACATGCCAGCCGGCGCGGCCGAAGCTTTCCACCAGCACGTCGCGGCGGCGCTTGTAGACTTCGCGCATCTCCTTGATGCAGTCGTCCGGTCCATTGAGCGCGGCGGTCGCCGCCACCTGCACCGGCATGAAGGCGCCGTAATCGAGATAGGACTTCACCCGTGCCAGCGCCGCGATGATGCGCTCGTTGCCGACGGCGAAACCGATGCGCCAGCCCGGCATCGAATAGGTCTTCGACATCGAGGTGAATTCGACGGTGACGTCAATCGCGCCCGGCACCTGCAAGACGGAGGGCGGCGGATTGTCGTCGAAATAAACCTCGGCATAGGCGAGGTCGGACAGCACCAGGATGTTGTGTTTCTTCGCGAAGGCAACGAGGTCCTTATAGAAGTCGAAGCTCGCCACCCACGCGGTCGGATTGGCCGGATAGCATACCACCACCGCGGTCGGCTTCGGGATCGAGTGTACGATCGCGCGTTCCAGCGTGTGGAAGAAATTCGGCGTCGGCTCCGAGGGCACCGAGCGAATCGCGCCGCCCGCCATGAGGAAGCCGAACGCGTGGATCGGATAGCTCGGGTTGGGCACGAGCACGACATCGCCCGGCGCGGTGATCGCCTGCGCCACATTGGCGAAGCCTTCCTTGGAGCCGAGCGTGGCGACGATCTGCGTCTCGGGATTGAGCTTCACGCCGAATCGGCGCTCGTAATAGGCCGCTTGCGCGCGGCGAAGGCCGGGGATGCCGCGCGAGGCGGAGTAACGGTCGGTGCGCGGCTTGCCCAACGTCTCCTTTAGCTTGTCAATGACATGCGCCGGCGCGGGCAAATCGGGATTGCCCATGCCGAGATCGATAATGTCCGCCCCGGCATTGCGGGCGCGCGCCTTGGTCCGATTCACCTCTTCAAAGACGTAAGGTGGCAGGCGGCGGATGCGGTAAAACTCTTCCATTGTCTCAAACCTTTAGCTCGGCTGCCCGTCCAGCCGGCCGGCGTGACCCCGGCAGGCTTTTATCACGGGTTGGTCTTTGCGCCATCCTTGGCGTTGGCGACTTGATCTTTATCTTTCTTGGCTGCGGCGGCTTTCTTCTTGTTCGGCGGCGGCGGCGGCCGCGCCAGCACAGGAGACGCCGCGGCGGCGGCTTCGGCTGCGTCAGCCGCTTCTGCCGCCTTCACCGCAGTTTGCTGCTGGTCGCGCACCGTCTGCAGGTCTTTTTCCAGCGTGATCTGCTGCTCCTCGGTCATCGGCGGGGTCGCGCGCGGCGGCGGCATATCGTGCACCGCGGGATAGACATAAGGTGTCGTTGACCTGGCCGGCACGTCGGCTGGCTCGCCCCCCATGCCCGCCGGCAATTTGTCGACGAACGCCCCTGCCGAGCAGGCGCCGAGCCCGCCCGCCAAGCCCAAGACCAGCAGCATCGATCGCATCGGAAACCGCATCATGCACTGCAACGTATGCCCTTCAGGCGGGAAATCTACGCTTAGTCAATGAATTATATCATAAGCCCGATAGGCGATTATTATGGCCACAGCATGGTCGGCGCCTTGTCATCAGCACGGCGGGCAAAGCCGGTTAAGCGATAGGCACAAACGGACCTTGCAGGAGGACGCGGTTCCTGGCCAATTGTCACGGCTGGGGACCGACTGGAAATCGATGAAAAAGCGCAAGACGCAACCGGCTCCAGAACCGGGCAAAGCGACGACCCAGAAAGAGGCGAAGATTGGCTCGGCCGAAATCGAGGCCTTCGCCCACAATGTCGCTCGCCTGGTCGAGGAAGGCGGCAAGGCGCTCGCCGCCTATATGCGGCCGCGCGAGGAAGGCAAGATCAAAAGCGCCTTTGCCGACGATGTCGCCGAGGTAGTCAAGACCATCGCGCAGATCTTGGAATATTGGCTGTCCGACCCCGAACGCTCGCTCGAGCTGCAGACCAGCCTCGGCCGCTCCTTCCTCGATCTGTGGGCGGTCGCCGCCAAGCGCCTGGCCGGCGAGGAAGCGGCGCCGGCGGTTACTCCCGACCCCAAGGACCGGCGCTTCGCCGACCCGGAATGGTCGCAGAACCAGTTGTTCGATTTCCTCAAGCAGCTCTATCTGCTCAGCGTGCAATGGGCCGAGCGCCTGGTGCGCGACGCCGAGGTCGACGAGCACACGCGCCAGAAGGCCGCCTTCTACGTCAAGCAGATCGCCAACGCGATTTCGCCGTCGAATTTCGTACTCACCAATCCGGAACTGTTGCGCGAGACGATCGAGTCGAAAGCGGAGAACCTCGTGCGCGGCATGCATATGCTGACCGAGGACATCAAGGCCGGGCATGGTCATCTCAAGATCCGCCAGTCCGACCCCACCGCCTTCGAGGTCGGCCGCAATCTCGCGTTCACTCCGGGCAAGGTCATCTTCCAGAATCCGCTGATGCAGGTCATCCAATACGGCGCGACCACGTCCGAGGTGCTGAAAGCGCCGCTGCTGATCGTGCCACCCTGGATCAACAAGTTCTACATTCTCGACCTCACGCCGGAGAAATCGTTCATCAAATGGTGCGTCGACAACGGGCTCACCGTGTTCGTCATCTCCTGGGTCAATCCGGACGCCAAGCTCGCCAAGAAAAGCTTCGAGCAATACATGCGCGAAGGCGTACTCACGGCGCTCGACGTGGTCGAGCAAGCGACCGGCGAGAAGCAAATCCACACCATCGGCTATTGCGTGGGCGGCACGCTGCTGGCGATCACGCTTGCCTATCTCGCCGCCAAGCAGGACACCCGCGTGCTGTCCGCCACGTTGTTCACCGCGCAGGTCGATTTCACCTATGCCGGCGACCTCATGGTGTTCGTCGATAAGGACCGCATCGAGCAGCTCGAAGCGCACATGAAGCAACAGGGCTATCTGGAGGCCGACCGCATGGCTGCTGCCTTCAACATGCTACGCTCCAATGACCTGATCTGGCCTTACGTGATCAACAATTACATGCGCGGCAAGCAGCCCTTCCCGTTCGACATTCTGTTCTGGAATTCCGACGCCACTCGCATGCCGGCGGCGAACCACTCGTTCTATCTACGCAATTGCTACCTCAACAATACGCTGGCCAAGGGCAAGATGAAGCTCGCCGGTGTCACCCTCAACCTGCGCAACGTCAAGGTGCCGATCTATAACCTCGCCACGCGCGAGGATCACATCGCCCCGGCGAAATCGGTGCTGTACGGCTCGAAGCTGTTCGGCGGCCCGGTGAAATACGTGCTCGCCGGCTCCGGCCATATCGCTGGCGTGGTGAATCCGCCGGGTAAGCCGAAGTACCAGTATTGGACCGGTGAGGCGCCAAACGGCGCCGACGTTGACAAGTGGCTTGCCTCCGCCACCGAGCATCCCGGCTCCTGGTGGCCGGATTGGCTCGACTGGCTCAAGGCGCAGGGCACCGAGACCGTGCCGGCGCGCGAGATCGGCGGCGGCACGTTGACGCCGATCGAGAACGCGCCCGGCTCCTACGTCAAGGTGAAGAGCTGGACCTGAGCGACGCGGCGGCGCCCGCCCGCGCGGCCTTGCTTATTGTATTAGAGCTTCCTAATTAAGCTGGAACTTAATTAAGGAAACCTCGCCGTGCCGCGCGCAGCGCTTCGCCGCACCACCGCCGCCGCCGACCGCGGCTTCACCGCGCTCGAGCACAAGGCGGGCGCCGCCGCGCGACTCCTCAAGCTGCTCGCCAACGAGAAACGGCTGATGATCCTGTGCCGCCTGGCGCTGGCGCGGGAACTGTCGGTCAACGAGCTCGGCGGCGCCATCGGCCTCAGCCAGTCGGCGCTGTCGCAGCATCTCGCCAAGATGCGCGCCGACGGCCTGCTCGCCACGCGGCGCGAGGCGCAGACCGTGTTCTACCGCATCGCCGATCCCAAGGCGCGGCGCATGCTCGCGCTGCTCAAGGGGATCTATTGCAACTGACGTGCCAACGCAGGCATCCAACAAAAGGACAACACAGTGAAGACCATTTCCGCCGAACAGGCCGCCGCCCTCTTGCGCGACGGCGCAGTGCTGATCGACATCCGCGAGACGCACGAGCACGCCGCCGAGAACATTCCTGGCGCGCGCCACCACGCGCTGTCGCAGATCGACGCGAAGCATCCGGTGCGCGAAGGCGACACCGTGCTGATCTATCACTGCAAGTCGGGCGCGCGCACCAAGATGAACGCCAAGCGGCTCGCCGCGGCATCGGGAAAATGCGAGGTCTATCTGCTCGGCGGCGGCATCGAAGAGTGGAAGCGCGCCGGCTTGCCGACCTCGACCAAGCGTGCAACGTCGAGCGCGGCCAAACCCGCACGCCACGCCGCCGCGCATCGTTCCAGTGGACTGCTTGCTCGCCTCGCGTCATTGTTCCGCTGATCGCCTCAAACGTCACCGCGTGAGCCGACATGCTGCACGCCCTGCTCGCGCTTGCCTCCGGCAGCCTGGTCGGCTTCACGCTCGGCCTGATCGGCGGCGGCGGCTCGATCCTGGCGGTGCCGCTGCTCGTCTATGTGGTCGGCGTGCCGGGGCCGCACGTTGCCATCGGCACTAGCGCCATTGCGGTTGCCGTCAGCGCCGCCGCCAATCTCGCCGGCCACGCGCGGGCGCACACGGTGAAATGGCCCTGCGCGCTGGTGTTCGCAGCCGCCGGCATCGTCGGCGCCGCCGGCGGCGCGCAGCTCGGCAAAATGGTGAATGGCGAGCGCCTGCTCATGCTGTTCGGAATGCTGATGGTGGCGATCGGCCTGACCATGCTGCGGCCGCGCCAGTCGGCCGGCAATGCGGCCGTCAAGCTCACGCGCGAGAGCATGCCGCGGCTCCTGCCCATGCTCATCGGCATCGGCTTTGCGGTCGGCCTGCTGTCGGGATTCTTCGGCATCGGCGGCGGCTTCCTGATCGTGCCCGGGTTGATGGGTGCGACTGCCATGCCGCTGATCAACGCGATCGGCTCCTCGCTCGTCTCGGTGACGGCGTTCGGACTGACCACCGCCGTGAGTTATGCCTGGTCCGGCCTGGTCGACTGGCCGCTCGCCACCCAGTTCATCATCGGCGGCGCCTTCGGCGGCCTTATCGGCATTCGCCTTGCCCACCATCTCGCCGGCCGCTCCAAGCACGTGCTGGCGCTGATCTTTTCCGGCGTGGTGATCGCGGTCGGCATCTACGTCACCGTCCGCTCGTTGCTGACATAAACGAATGACGGCTTGTTGATGGCGGCGGGCGCGACACCGGCCGCCGCCTCGCCTATTCTCGCGCCGTCCAAATCAAAAGGGGGGGACGCGCGATGCCCAAGGAACTGACGTGGCTGACGCTGACGGTCATCCTGACCGGGCTCATGTGGATCCCGTACATTCTTGATCGAATCATGGTGCGCGGGCTGATGGGCGCGATGGCCAATCCCTCGCGCAACGACAAGCCGCAGTCGCCTTGGGCGCAGCGGCTTTATTTCGCGCACACCAATGCGGTGGAAAATCTGGTGATCTTCGCGCCGCTGGTCTTGATCCTCGACGCGCAAGGCCACTCGACCACGAGCACGGCCATCGCCTGCGCGGTCTATTTCTGGGCGCGGCTCGCCCACGTGATCGTCTATGCGCTCGGCATCCCGGTGCTGCGTACGCTCGCTTTCGCGGTCGGCTTCCTGGCGCAGGTCGTGCTGGCGCTGGCCGTGTTCGGGAAGGCGTAATCTCTGAGTCTGTCATTCCGGGCCGCGAGCGCAGCGAGCGGACCCGGAATCCATACTCCGCAGCGCTGGGGTTATGGATTCCGGGCTCGCGCTTCGCGGCGCCCGGAATGACTCACTGTAGCGCCGCCCGCTCCGTAATCGTCCGCAGATCCACCCCGCGCGGCAGTGTGCCGAAGGCGCCGCCCTCGCCGGCAAGCCGCGAGGCGCAGAAGGCATCCGCCACCGCCGCCGGCGTATGCTTGAGCAAGAGCGCCGCCTGCATGCCGAGCACCAGGTCGCGCGTTAGCGCGCGCGCCTGCGCCTCGTCGCTGCGCTCGGGCGCGGCGAGCCGGTCGATGAGCCGCTGGGCGAAGATCTTGAGCCGTGCATCGTCCGCATCGAGCTCGCGCTTGAGCACATCGGTGAGGTTCGGCGTCCGCCCCATGGCGCGCAGCACGTCAAGGCATATCACATTGCCGGAGCCTTCCCAGATCGAGTTGACCGGCGCCTCGCGGTAGAGCCGCGGCATGATGCTTTCCTCGATATAGCCGGAGCCGCCGATGACCTCCATGGCTTCGAGCGTCACCACCGGCGCGCGCTTGCAGATCCAGAATTTCCCCGCCGGGGTGACCACGCGGCGGATCGCTTGCGCCGCCTCGTCGTTTTCGTCATAGGCGCGCGCGAGCCGCATCGACAGCACGGTCGCCGCCTCGCATTCGAGCGCAAGATCGGCGAGCACGTTGGTCATCAGCGGCTGGTCGATCAGCTTCTTCTGGAACGCGGTGCGGTGGCGCGCGTGATGCAGCGCCTGCGCCACTGCCTGCCGCATCAAGGAAGAGGAGCCGACGCAGCAGTCGAGCCGCGTGTAGCCGGCCATCTCGATCATGATCGGGATGCCGCGCCCCTCCTCGCCGACCAGCCCGGCATAGGCACCGTCGAATTCCACTTCGCTCGAAGCGTTCGACTTGTTGCCGAGCTTGTCTTTGAGGCGATTGATGCGCAGCGCGTTGCGCTCACCCTCCGGCGTCCAGCGCGGCATGAAGAAGCAACTCAATCCTTTCGGCGCTTGCGCCAGCACCAGGAAAGCGTCGCACATCGGCGCCGACAGGAACCATTTGTGCCCGAACAGGCGGAAGCTGCCGTCGCCGAAAGGTTCCGCCCGCGTCGTATTGGTGCGTAGATCGGAGCCTCCCTGGTTTTCGGTAAGCCCCATGCCGATCAGCGCGCCGCTCTTCTCGGCGACCGGAATGAAGCGCTCGTCGTAGCTCGGCGCGAAGATCTTCGGCAGCCATTGCGCCGCGAGTTTCGGCACATGGCGCAGCGTCGGCACCGCGCCATAGGTCATGGCGAGCGGACAATAGACGCCCGCCTCGATCTGCCCGAGCATGTAGGTGCCGGCCGCGCGCGCCACATGCGCGCCGGTCTGCGGCTTCGCCCAGGGACTGGAATGCAGGCCGGCGCCGCAGGCGATTGTCAGCATCTCGTGCCAAGCCGGGTGAAACTCGATCTCGTCGACGCGGTGCCCGAAGCGGTCGAAGCTCTTGAGCTGCGGCAAGTTGCGGTTGGCGGCAAAGCCCGCCGCGATCGTCTCCGCCCGGCCGAGCTCATGGCCGAGCGCGTCGAGCTTGCTCTCCGCCCAGCCGGCGCCTTCCCGGCGCACCGCTTCGCGCAGCACGCGGTCGCTTTTGAACAGATTATACGGCTCGAGCGGCGGCGGCTGATTGCTGACGTCGAACATGGTTCGTGCCTCCCGGCAAAGCACATGTCATTCCAGGGCGCCCGCCGCAGGCGGGCAAGCCCGGAATCCATAATCACAGACCGGGGTTATGGATTCAGGGCCCGGCCACTTCGTGGCCGTCCCGGAATGACAGAAATAGTGGCCGATTCACGGAAACAGCGCCACCTGCTCCAGGCCAAGCGTTTCCGGCCAGCCCATCACCAGGTTCATGTTCTGGATTGCCTGGCCGGAGGCCCCTTTCACCAGGTTGTCGAGCGCCGAAATGACGATGGCGCGCCCGGGAATGCGGTCGTTGGCCACCCCAATGAAGGTCATGTTCGAGCCGCGCACATGCCGCGTCTGCGGCGTCTCGCCAAACGGCAAGACATGCACGAAGGGCTCCTTCGCGTAGAACTTTAAAAGTATCTCATGAAGATCCTGCGGCGTCCGCCCGCGCCGGCCGCGTACATAGATCGTCGACAGGATACCGCGGTTCATCGGCACGAGATGCGGGGTGAAGGTGACCACTACCTCGCGCCCGGCGGCGAGCGAAAATTCCTGATCGAGCTCGGCCATGTGCCGGTGATGCCCCACCCCGTAGGCGTTAAAGCCTTCCGACACTTCCGAGAACAGCATGGCTTCCTTGGCCGCCCGCCCCGCCCCGGTCATGCCCGACTTGGCGTCGACCACGATCTCGTCGAGCTCGATCGCCTTGGCCTTGATCAGCGGAGTGAGCGGCAGTTGCGCGCAGCTTGTGTAGCAGCCGGGATTAGCGATGAGCCGCGCGTTCTTGATCTCACGCCGGTGGATTTCGACCAGACCGTACACCGCTTCCTGCTGGAGCTCCGGCGCGTGGTGCTCGTGGCCATACCATTTGGCGTAGGCCGTCGGATCACTCAACCGGAAATCGGCCGACAGATCGACTACCTTGGTCGCCGGCGCTTTTCCCAGGAGTTCCTTGATCACCTTCTGCGTGGTCGCATGCGGCAGCGCGCAGAACACGAGATCGAGGCTGGCAGCGGCCCAATCGATCCCCTCGATGGCCATCAGCGTCGGCAGATTGAACGGCGAGAACTGCGGAAACACCTCGCGCATCGCCTTGCCAGCTGAGCGCTCGGCGGTGAGCAGCACGATCTCGCAGCGCGGATGCCGCAGCAACATCCGCACCAGTTCGGAGCCGGTATAGCCGGAGGCGCCGAGGACGCCGATTTTCGCTTTAGTGGCCATGATCGATCCTTTTCCAGTGTCTTATCGAACTACCGGATCAAGGCCAACAGCGCGCTTGGTGTGGGACATACGTGCCGCAGCCGAGATCCGGCGGCACGGAGACGACTAAACGCGAGCGCGCGCCCGTGCCGTGGCGGTACGGCGGCGGCGGAATTTCTGCGCTGCAACAGACGTCGACATGCCGCGCGATATAGGCTGCTGGCCCGCGCGGGTCAACCAGACCCGCGCAACGGCAGCGGCTGCTCGTTGAGCATCGCCTTTACCACCACCTCGCGCGCCTTGGCGGGATCGATTCCGTAGTGTGCGAGCATCTCCCGGCAATCGGCGACGATGGCATCGGCGTCCTGCATGATCTTCAGACGCTTGAAGTGGCCGTCGTGATGCAGGCCCATACTCGCCCCGACGATCTCCAGAATGTTGACGACGCGGAACGGCCAGTCGCGCTCGTGCGCGCAAAATTCGCGGTAATCGACGTGGTAGATCACGGCGAGAGCATCGACGCCGGCCGCCTCCGCGGCTTGCAGCTCCGCAAGATGGAGGTTCCGCTTGTAGTCCGGAAGCCCGTTGACCGCGTTGCCGACGAGGCCAACGGATGGTTGGCCGAGGTCGACGAACTCGACGCCCGGCACCATGCGCAACAGGTCGATGCCGGCCTCCGTGACGCCCTTGACCCCGCGGTGCCGGTGCAGCGCGACCCGCATCGGCACCGGCCGTGTCAGCAGCGGCCGCAGGGCTTCGAGACGCGGCTTGAGAAACAGCATGAACGGCGTCATCTCGAACGGCCGCACGCCACGCATCTTCTCGATCGTCGGGATGGTGGTCTCGGTAAATTGCACGTGGCAGCTCGGACACCAGGAGATGACTCCGGTCTTACCCTCGGCAAGCTTATCGAGAGAGTTTGTCGCCTGCCGGCCGGATACCTCGGTGTCGCCGGTGCGCAGCTGGATCACGCCGCAGCAATGATCCGGCCCGCCCATCACTTTGTAGGTGACACCGAGCGCATCCATGATGTTGAGGGCAAGCAGCGCAATGTGCGGCGTCTTGAGCACGTTGCAGCCGGTGTAAAATACGAAATCCGGCCGCTCGCTGGGCTTGGCGGTCGAGCCGTTCTGCAGCCGCTCGCCGACCTGCTGGCCGAGCCGCGCGAGCTCGGCGTCACTGAGCTGCATGCGTGACAAGACGTTGACGCCGTCG